>Ga0310694_10000973_pt1 | contig 34533 bp, 50 predicted proteins | sample 174DNAGHGhighgp2_FD_203884 | JGI IMG/M metagenome (GOLD analysis project Ga0310694, IMG submission 203884) | Sheep rumen microbial communities from Palmerston North, Manawatu-Wanganui, New Zealand - 1742 DNA GHGhigh gp2 (v2) (version 2) | ecosystem: Host-associated > Mammals > Digestive system... | reverse complement strand
GCTGTCGCTTAACTTGGGGTGACGACCCGACAGGGCGTCGAGTCTTAACCGGCTCGGCGTTCTTTCCGCGACGACGCGCTCGCGGTCGGACTTTTCCGAAAGATAGCGCGATAGAAAGACCCCTTAACAATGCCCCGCAGACTACCGAGAGAAGAAGAAGCGAGACCGGAAGACGCGCGTATAGAGACGGGAAACTCGACGACGCGACTACTTACCGTAGACGACTTCCGACGCGCTTTCTTCCCCGAAAGCGCAAGACCGACGCGAAAGCGCGTCCGCGAATGGATACGCGACGGCTTCCGAGGCGTATACCTTTCCGGCTTCGAGCTCGACGGAGAATACTTCGTCGACGCGGAGAAAGTAGACGTCTTTTTCGCCGCGCTCGCGCTTCTCACGAAGAAAGCGTCCGCTCCGCGTATGATCGTCGCGAGACGTTCGAACGCTTCGCGCGCTTCCGACGCGCTCGGCAGTCTGCGGGCTAACTTCGGCTTTAAGTAAGTATGGCTACTCTACAACTTCTCACGACCGTTAAGAAACTCGACGCGGTCGTACTTTACGACTATCTTTTCGACGTCGCGCTCGAAGGGAGCGCGGGATCTATAGTCGACGTTACTTTCGACGACCTAGCGCGTCGTCTTAACGACTACGGACTCACTACGAGTCGATCGTCCGCTTTTACTTCGGCGGTAGTGCGTAATAACGTCGCGTATCTCGAATCGCTCGGGCTGGTAGCTCGCGACGGCTTCGGGCGAGCTCGCTTCGAGCTCCGAGTCTACGCTTTCGGTATGGGCGCGAAGCGCGCTCCGAGACGCCCGCGGTCTCGTTCCCATTATGAAAACGAAAACGAAAACGGTAACGAAGACGCGCCGACCGACGACTACACTAAAGAATATATTAATACTCTAGTAAATAAACAAATAAATAAACTTTTAAAAGAAAAGCTTTCGGAAAAGGACTCGCAAGAGCGAAGCGCGGACCGCGAAATCGAATCCGAGCGCGCTTCTATTGCCGAGACGGTCGCTAGCGTCGACTTCGACGCGCCGAAAGTAAAGAAGCTCCGTACGAAGCTCGCTCGCGAGATATACGAGCCCGGTATCCACTCGGAACTAATCGACCGTGCAGTCGTCGCGGTCGTTAAGAAGCTCGCGACGGTCGAAGAGCTTCGAGCGGCGGTTAATCGGGCGAAAGACGATAAGCGACTACTCGCGACGACGAACGGCTTTCGCGGCGTAACTACTCTCTGGCGGTCTTTCGCGCTTTCCGTTAAGAACTGGTACGACGAAGCGGGCTATACTTGGACTCCGACGTCGAATCGTCGGGAGCCCGCGCCGGAAAACGAGATACGCTTATCTGCCGAGACCGACTGCGAAAAACTACTCGACCGCTCCGACGCGCTCCGAGCGGAATACTACGCGCGACGTACTCGCGCTAACGCTAATTAGGAAAAGGATTCTACGCTATGAGCACACTACCCGCTACTTACTCCCCGCATACGGACGCGGTCGCGCCGATCGCGTCGCACGGTACGACAGGCTATCCGACTCCTACGTCGGTAAGCGTCTTCGACTCTATCGAGATATTCGAGACTTCGCTTCGTATGGCGGAAGTCCTTTCGCGGTCCGCGCTCGTGCCGAAGTCTTTTCAGGGCTCCCCGGAATCGTGCCTAGTCGCGCTCGATCTCGCGCGTCGTCTCGAAGTATCGCCGCTAACGCTTCTTCCCCACTTATACGTAATCGACTCTAAGCCTTCTTTCTCGACTCAGTTTTTAATCACGCTCGTTAACCGCTCGGGCAAGTTTAACAGACTCGAATACGAAAGCGGAATCGACGGAGAGACGGTCGTAACCTACTCTCGCTGGGACGATAAGCAGAAAAAGAGCGTACCGTACGAAGAGAAAGTACCTAACTACTACTCGATAGCGATACTTACCGAGAAGAAGACCGGAAAAGAATATCGCTCTCCGAAAGTCGATATACGCTTCGCCGAGCTTAACGGCTGGACCACGAAGAACGGCTCGAAGTGGCGTACTATGCCGGAGCTTATGACTTCGTATAGAGCGGCGAGTATTCTTATAAAGCGTACGTGCCCGGAACTTACGCTAGGACTCGACTTCGCGGAAGACGTAGCGGACGGAGTCGACGAAACGCCGAGCGCGGACTATCGCACGGTCGAGAGCTCCATAGTCGACGACTTCGGCGCGGACACGCACGAAGCGGAAGCGCGAGTCGACGCTTTTATCGCGGATATCGTCCGCTCTTCGTCTCTCTCCGAGCTCGAAAAGCACGGAAGCGAAGTCGCGAAAGCTAAACTACCGGAAGCGGAGCGCGACCAAGTCGCGGCAGCATACAGAAAGAAGCAAGCGGAACTCTCGAAAAAAGACGCGCTACCGGAGATAACCGCGACGCTTCTTTCCGACGTCGCTTCGGCGAAGTCGAAAGACGACTTAACTTCGCTCTTAGAGCGCGCGCGTAGCTTCGCGCACGTCGGGGAGCTTTCGCAAGACGACCTAGCGCGCGTTATGCACGCTATCGACGCGCGCGCGGAGGGGCTCGGGATATGACGAAAGAAAAGAAAGTCGTAACGGTCTACCCGATACCCGATCTTCCGGTCGGCGCTCTTTTCGTCTTCGCCGGAAAGAAGCAACAGTACGAAGTAACGCCGCGAGAGGATAATATTAACTGTTGCGGGTGCGTCTTTGACTGGAGCAAATTCGAAAGAGGCTCGAAGGAAAGGAAAGATAGCGTCTTTAAGTGCACGTCTTTTCGTTGCTACGCAGACGACAGGAAAGACGGACAGGACGTAAAAGCGGTAAAAGTAAGGAGCTCGCGACGTGGAAAAGAAGTATAGTCTCGAAGAAGCGTTAAAAGAGTACGAGCGCGCTTTTACTAAGTATCTGGAAGCGGACGCGCGCGTCGTCGCCGCGCTCGAAGCGTACGATAAGGCGCAGAAAGAAAAAGCGCGCGCTCTTTCCGCGCGCGACAGCGCAAAAACAGACGCGGAGCTCGCCCGCTTATATTATGAAGCTGGATTAAAAGCAGACTTCGAAGCGCGAGCGAAAAAGAAGAAGGAGAGTAGCAGTAATGCCGACTAAATTAGATCTGGAGCAAGCGCGACAAGACTTCGAAGAAGCTTTTTATCGTTTCTATCTCGCACAGATAGACTATACGAAACACATACACGCCCGCGCGGACCGCGGCGAGAAATGTTACGACCCGAAGTCCGCTACCGAAAAGAGCTTCGCGAAAGTGCGTAAAGAAGTAGACCGAGCGTCGAAGCGATACTATAAGGCGATAATCGAGAGTAGAAAACAGGGGGCGAAAAAATGAGCGACGAAAGAGATAGAGAGTACTACGTCTTAGATAATAGCGACGACGAACCGTACGTCGCGATAGACGCGCAGATCGTAGAAGCTTTCCGAAAGATCGAAGCGCGCGCGATGATACGCGGCGCTATCTACGCGGCGGTCGGCTTTCTTGTCGGGTCGCTTTTAAGCAAGCTTATTTTTTAAGGAGTACAAGATATGCGAGCACACTTCGAAGTAAAAGACTATAACATCACGCTAAAAGAGCTAATCAGCTACTACGAGCGTATCGCGGAGAAAGAAGATAGCGCGGAATGTAAAAAGGCTTTCTTACTCTTTGCCGAAGCCGTGCGTAAATACCACGCGAAATACAGAAAGTACTTTACAGACGACGACCAAGTCGCGTATTATACGAGCGCGTATCTAACCGCTTATTCGGGCGCGGTCTGCGAGTACAAATACCCAGAAACAAAGAAAGAAGCGGAAGCACAGCGCGCGCTAGCGTTAATATCGTCGGGCGCGTACCTTAAACTATTAGAGCTCTTCTCTTTCTACGTCGAAAGGAAGCTTACCGGAAAAGAAGAGTACGCGCTTTCTATCGCGCTTACCGCTCTGCAGTATGAGCTCTGGGAGAAGGAACACCCGGAAGAAGAGACCGACGAAGAAGAAGACGAAAGACTCGTAGCGGTCGAAGAAGGAGACGCGGAGTAGTGCGAGACATTATCTTCGACTTTCCGCTCGTCCCGCCGAGCGTTAATACGCTTTGGCGTATCGAGCGCGGAAAAGCGCGACTCTCGAAAGAAGCTCGCGACTTCTACGCGCTCGTTAAGCTTTTCGTGAGAGGGAAGCGAGCTCCGCGAGCGTGGCGATACTACGCGGTCGACATTCTTATCGAACCGACGCGCCGATCGGGCGACGTCGACAACAAGATAAAAGCGGTACTCGACTCTCTCACGAAGGCGGGATTCTGGAAAGACGACTCGCTCGTCGCTTCCGTCTCTTGTCAATTTGGAAAAATAAACCGACGCGGGCGTACTATTGTCCGCGTCTCGGAGCGGAAAAGTAAGTTTTTATAGCGCGAGCTGGCGAAAAACCGAAAAACGCGCTATAAGTTATTACAGTATAACGAGATAGTTTAAAACGGGCTAATTTTGCTCTGATAATCACCCCTACGGCTTCAAAATAGGGCAAAAATGACACTTTTACAAGACGACTTTTTCGACTCGGGGGGCTCTTAGTGGTAGAATCCGACCGACTGACCGAAAACGAGCTCGAAAGCTTCGCGAAAAGCTGCGCTTCTTCTTATTGCCGTCGTTTTAATTGTTGGGCTCAATTAGACGACGCGTCCCAAGAGAGCGCGCTTTTTTTGTGGCAGCACCGCGACAAGTGGAGCTCGAAGACGAAAGCGCAGTTAAGAAAGCGGACTGTCGGACAGCTAATAAGGAACTACCAGAACGAAAAGAAGCTCCGTACGAAGTCTCCGCTAGTCTTCGTGAGTCGAGAAGACTTCGACGTAAAGAGCGAAGCGACGTCGGAAGCGGACCAAGAGAAAGACCGAGCGGAAAAGCTCGCGATTATCGAGCGCGCGCTCCGACAGCCCGACGCGGAGATCGTCGCGTATAAGACCGCGATACGCGAAGTACTCGCGGGCACGGAGAAAAAAGAAACTATCGCCGCTCGACACGGTATCACGCCCGGTCGACTGTCTCAGGTGTTTAACCACTTTACGATAGTCTGTAAGCGTCTCGCGTACTGCGAGAGTAGCGAGCTCGTCGACACGTCGAAAGAAGACCCGACGTCGGAAGAGCTCGCGTCTATGCCGCTCTTCTTTCAGTAGTCAAGTAAAACTTGACAACTCAAAACTATTATACGATATGACTTTCCGCTCGCAGACGCTCTATATAACGCTCTACTAGTCAAGTAACCGTCTAACCTTCTCTCCGCGCTACTTCTTCCGCTTTCTTATAGTCGCGCTCCGCGTAAATCTGGGTAACGTCCGCGCGCGCGTGCCCTAAGCACGCTTGCGCCGCTTCGAGCCCGTACTTCTCGCGTATCTCGGTCGCGTATAAGTGGCGTAACTGATTAGGAGACCACGCCGGAACGCCCGCGCGCGCTGCCGCTCTTTGAATCGCGCGGCGATACGAATTATTGTTGTAGCAGGGCGCGACGCGGCGCGAGCTTCGTCGCGAGTCTCTTTCGCGAGTCTGTTTAGTTATCGGAGACTTCCGCTTCTCGCGCTCTTTCGCGCGACGTTCTAAGAGAGCTTCGGCGGGCGTAAATAGATAATCGTCTTCACTCGCTCCGACCGCGTACCGTAACACGATCGACCGCGCTTTCGGTCCGAGCGGAATACGCTTCTTTGTTCCGAGCTCGCGCTTATAGTCTGTCTTATCCGAGCGAAGCACGTATACGAGTACGTCTCCGCTTTCGACAAGATCGCCCGCCCGCATAGCGCAGACTTCGCCCGGTCGCATACCGGTTAATCTTTGTACGCGGACCATATCCGCGACGACGGAAGAAAGCTCGCGTAACGTCGCTTCGACGTCGGAAGCGGATACCGGCTTAACGCGGTCGACTTCTCGCGCGCTCGATCTTCCGCGCTTCAACGGCGCGACCGCTTGTAGCGAAGTAAGTACTTCCGCGGGTACTATCTCGATCTCGACTCCGTACTTGATAATATGCCGAAAACACGATACGAGCGTATTTATATACGTACGGGAGAATCGCTCGGACTTTTCCATAACGGAGCGTACTTCGAGTAGCTTTTTAGGACCGAGAGCTTTTACCGGGAGATCGGGATACAGCTTCAAGAAGTACTCGGACGCGGCGCGGAAGCGCTGTAGCTGCCGAGTCTGCACGCCGTTTTTAACGTAATACGACTTCCGAGCTTCGAAGAAAGCGAGTACGAGCTCCGCGACGGTCGGGTCGTCGGATATCTCGATCGGCGCGTCGCCGCTCGTGAGTCTTTGCACGAAAGCGAAATACCGCTCGCGCGTAGACGCTTCGCCCCACTTACCGAAATAGTACTTCCGTCCGCGATAATTGACGTAAGCGACGTCGCGCGTACGCCAGCGACGAAGCGCGGGAATTTTTGAGTTATTCATTAGAAACTACCCTCCGAAAAAGTGTATACGGTATACACTTTTCCGAAAGATAGCGGGTAGAAAGAAACCCTTTAACACGCGCTCCCCGCTCGGGAAATAGCGGAGTACGCGCGAGTGGCTGAAGTTGGACTTGAACCTACGACCTACGGCTTATGAAGCCACCGACGCGCGCGTTATGAATCGCGCCCGAGTCGTATTTTACCGAGTCGAGCGCGATTCTACAATCCGCTTTTTTCTCTCTTTTTGCTTCTTTTTTCGCAAAAGTGTATACAAACCGTATACATTAATCGTCTAATCGAACTTCGAAGTTAAACTTTTCTCGCGCTCTGGCGAAGTATAGTCGGAGGCGTAAATTATGAGACGACTACTCGTATACGCTCTTACTTTCGCGCTATTCTCGACGGCTGCCGCGTACGGTCGTATCTGCCCGAAGTGCGGGCGGAATCACCTTCCCGACGCTCCGAAAGTCGAGCCCCCGAAAGAGGAACCGCCGAAAGTCGAGCCCGAAAAGACCGAACCGAAAGAAGAAGAGAAAGAAGCGACGAAAGAAGCGGAAGAAGAAGTCTACGCCCTTTCGGTCGCCCGCGCGCGCTTCTCCGCTCCGAGCGTCGAGATAGCGGACGAAGTCGACAAGATACTCGACCGTCTCGTAGAACGGTACGGTACTCCGCGCGCCTGGGCGCCGTTTCCGATTTACTACAAGCGGTATACCGGAAACGGAGTCGCGGGATATACGCTTTACTCGGGTAACGTCGTAAAAGAAGTCGTCGTCTACGAAAACTTCGCCGACTCGGTCGGAGGAACTCTCGACCACGAGTTAACGCACGCTTTCTACTTCTACCTACTTAACTCTAACTTCGACTTATTCCTTAACGAAGGAATAGCGCAGAATAGCGAGTACCGACGACGCGAAAGTCTCCGACAGACCGTATACCGACGTTACAGTAACGGCGATTTCTGGGAGCTCGACAAGCTTTACGGTCGAAACCGGTACGACTCCGGGCTCTTAATCTATCATCAGGGCTTCTCGGTCGTCGACTTTTTAATCGGTCGCGGCGGCTCCCAGTGGTTTACGGAGTTTATGAGAGCTCTTGTTAAATCGAATAATATCGACGCGGAGCTCCGACGCTTCTACGGCTATAAGTCGCTTTCCGAGCTTCAAACCGCTTGGAAAGAGTATATCGAAAAAGGACAGGACCGCGCGACGCTTCGCGCTATCAGATAAGGAGTATCCACTATGTTACGATCTATTTTTGCGCTCGGGCTCGCGGTCGCTCTTGCGGCCGGAGCCGCTTTCGGGCAAGACGTAAAGCTCGTCTACCCCTCCGACGCCGCGTCTATTGAGCTCGATAACTCGCGCCCGGAAAAGAGAATCGAGCCGCCGGTCCGCGAGAGCTCCGAAAGCGACGTCGTAACGCCGCTCGGGCAGGTATCGAGCGTGCTTAACTCGCTCGCTACCTTGGAAGAAGGACAAGCGCGACTCGAAGCGAAGATCGAAAGAGAGCTCGCTAGTATTAAGGGTATCGATGTAAGCGGTATCGTAGAAGAGCTCGCGCGAGCTCGGACGGAGCGCGGGAAAATCGCGGAATCGGTCGACGCGCTTAGTAAGAAAGTCGCCGCGGGCGCTGTCGCGTCTGTTACTCGGTCGACGCGCGGAGCTCTTACCGATTTTTGCGTCTTTCTTATCGTCTTTTTGGTCCTTATACAAGTCGCGGCGAAAGTCGTACTCTTTGCGGTTAAGTGGACGAAGAAAAAGCGCGAAGAGCGCGATAACGCTATCGCGGCGAGAGCCTTAGAGCAGTATAAGCGCGAGACGACTTCGGCGGGCGCGGGATCTGTTAAGGAGGCTCCGGCGGTATGAAACTTGCATCGAAGAAGCGCGCTTTTATCGTCGGATATCGACTCGGACTAGGAGTCGGCACGTACTACGACTGGACAGAAGAACGGAGAGCGACTCGACCGGAAGAAGTCGACGTCGGAACGTGGTACCGAGACTTCGACGAAGTAGCGAAAGAAGGAGAGCGACGCGCGCGTAATCGTCTCGCGGAGTACGTACGGACGCTCGCGAGAGAAGCGGAAAGCGCCGCGTCGTACTACATTTACCCGGAAGAAGACACTACGATCTACTTTACCGACGTACTCGGAGCTATCGACGCGGGCGTAGAAGAGTACGCGTAAATCGACTTCGGCTCGCGCTCGCGTGCGTAGTGAGTGAGGAGCGCGCCGCGACGGTCGCGGGCGGGCGCGAGTCGTTTTAAAATAGAAAGCTTTTAGATATGGGCGAAACGGTATCTACTTATCCCGCGCAGGTTACGGGAATCGACGGAGAGAGGCAAGCTATCGTAATTATTCTACTCGCGCACCGAGAAAACGAGCGCGGAGAGTCGGTAACGCTTACCGCTTCGCAGAAAGAAGCGGCGCGGAACGCCGCTCAAGCCGCGCTTGAGATAACCGACGGTACGGAAGTACTCGGTACGTCGACCGCGCTTCTTCTCCCGAATGATATCGAGCTCGCGGAAGACGAATCGCTTACGCTCGTTATCGACGCGCGCGTCGTTAAGACGGAGAAAGCTACGGTTAATACGGAAGATACGGTCGAATAATGGCGACGATCTACTTTACGAGTAACGCGGACAGCGGAGACGGTACGCTACGAGACGCGATGACTAACGCTAACGACGGCGATATTATCGCGCCCGACCCGACCGCCTTTTCCGGCCTCTCGGAAATCGTTATCGCGCTTTCGAGCGGGCTTCCGCTCGCGTCGGTATCTATCGTCGGAAGTCCTACTCAGCGTATCGTATTAGACAGGCAGTCGGGCGGATACTTCTTCCGCGTTACTACGAGCGGACATACGCTCGCTTTCTCGTACGTCGACTTCATCAACGGCTACCGCACGACAAGCAACGAGTCACCGTTTCAAATTAACAGCGCGCGCTTTACCGGCAGCTTTATTAACTGCCGCTTCATCAATAACACTGGCGCATATAGCGGCTTTTTGCGCGGCGTGGCTGCCGCGACAGGCGCAACGCTAACCTTCACAAACTGCGTGGCGTGGGGCAATGCGCATACAAACAGCTCGGCGGCTGCGTCGGTTTTTACTTTTCTGAGCGCGGCGGACCCGGAAATCACGCTTGAGGGCTGCACGTTTGACACCGACGGCGAAGTTCCATTCACCAATCCGGGCGCCTATACTCGCACGGATTGTCTATTTAATGGAAGAAACGACTGGCAAATTGACTTTGACACGGTTGGTTTCGTCGATAGAACGGCTAACGACTACCGGCTCGCGCCCGGCTCCGCGTACCTTTCCGGCGGCAGCTTAACCGGTACGGACATACTCGGACACGCGAGAAGCGGAAGTATCGGAGCGTACGACGGATCGTGGCTAGTCGCGCGCGCTGCCGGCTCCGCGACTGTCTCCGCGTCGGTAACGGTCGACTACTGCGAGCTCGCTTCGACGGGCGCGCTAACGCTCGCGGGCTCGGACGTTATCGTAACGGTAACGAAAGAAGCGTCGCTCGCTTCGGGCGCGTCGGTATCGTCGACGGTACGCGGATATCTCGTAGTACCGAGCGGTACGAGCTCGACGGGCGTAACGCTTTCGAACGTCGTAATTACTTCGAGCGGAGCGGACGCGCTTACTTTTTCCGCGACGACGACTACGCTTACTTGGACCGCGACAGACTCGACTAAACCGGTCGTACTGGAATATCAGGACGCGGGCGCGTGGGTAACTATCGCGGAGACGACCGGTACGAGCTATTCGTACTCGCTCCCCGCCGGTACGAGCGTCCGCTTATTCGACGGAGTCGACTTCTTATCCGCGACAGTAACGCCCGCTCCGACTCCCCAGCCCGGCGCGCTCGACTTCCATTCCTGGGGCGTATACGACGCGACGATCACGGTAGAAGCGAGCGTACCGTACTATACGGTAACGGAGACCGCGCGAGCTTACGAAACTACTACGGAGTATATCCTTATGTCTGTCTATTATAATCGTGGTGAAAGTCCGCTTCTTTTCGCGCGTATTACCGACTCCGCGACGGGCGCGATAATCGACCCGACGTCGGTAAGCGGTATTACTTACACGTGCTACAAGCTTTCGAGCGGGTGGGGTATCGAGTCGCGGACGCCCGTTACCGATCACGAAGACGTAACGGTACCGACGACCGCGCTTCTCTCCGCGCTCGTTACCGACGATAACCGCTGGACTGTCGACTCGACCGGATATAACTTTATCTTCGAGCCCGACTCGCGGACCGCTCCGATCTTTCCAGACGCGGGCGAGTACGTCGTCGTCGTTACTATCAGCTTTTCGAACGCTAACCCGATACCGCTTTCGTATAACGTCTCGGTTAACTAGGAGCTTTCGACGTGGCTACTACTTACGAAATTACAGCGACGCGCGAAGTATCGACTAGCGGTCGCGGAGGCGTGCCGACAAGCTCGACGATAAACTTTACCGTACAGGCTATCGGAGACCCCGGCAACTACAAAGACGCGTCGCTCGCTTTCTTTCAGTACGTCCTAGCGCACCACTCCGTAGATTCTTGGGGTAACCCGATCGCAGACGACGGAGTCGAACTTGTCGAAGAAGAAGACTCGCTCGGTCGACTCTGGCACGGCTCCGTAACGCACACTTTCCCGAGCGCGACGGCTTCGGCCGCGTCGGAAGCGTACGAGAGCGTCGACGACCCGAGCGGGTCGACTTCGACTTCCGATAGCGTTAACTGGTATCCGTTTATATCGAGCTTTACGGTAGCGGGCGGTACGAAGCACGTAGTACAGTCGTACGCGACTCGCGCTTTTCCGGTTAACGGAAGCGTCGTTAACTTCAACGGCGGGATCGGCTGGGACGGCGAAGCGTTCGAAGGCGTCGACGTACCGTGCCCCGCTATTCAATTCGAAGTAACGGCTCGTACGCCCGCAGGCTTCTTAGTCCGCTTCGCGAGCTTCCTTAATAAGATACTTCCGCTTGTCGGAACGGTTAACGCTAATCGCTTCTACGGGTGCGCTCCCGGAACGGTACTCTTTAACGGAATCACAAGCGGAACTCTCAAAACAGGGACCGCGAGTAACGGCGAAAAGTTCCCGTACTGGGAAATGAACTTTAGCTTCTCCGCTATGCCGACGACTACCGTAAATATCGGGGGCGTACCGGTTGTTAAAAGCGGGTGGGAATATCTCTGGCACCTCGTCGACGATAACGGAAGTATCCAAGCGTCGTACTTAGAGACGGTCTTTACGTCGTCGAACTTCTCCGCGCTCGGTATCGGGGGTAACTACTAGTGGCTACTCAACAGAATAACGGACAAGTCGAAGAAAAGCTCGACTACGTGCGACGCGGCGAGCCGATCACGGCGGACGCGTGGAATAAGCTTGTAGCGCGCGCTAATAAACCGCTCGACGTATCGATTAAAAGAACGCGCCGCGCGAAAGCGAACGTATCCGGTACTAAAAAAAGCGTTGAATTTGTAACGGCGATCGTTGTACAAAACGGTCGTTTAGTCTGGACTACGGATACGATAGATTATCTGGAGCCGGAATAATGGCGGGCGGTATATTATACGGTAGCGCGTACGGAGCGGTCTTCGAGAGTATACGATGGACTCAGCACGGAGGCGAGATCGGAATACGCTTCTTACACGGATTATTTAATATACGCTCGGCTAGTGCTTTCGGGCGTTTCGTATACGCTAATGGAGACGCTATACACGTAGGGACGGTCGGTACGTATAACTCTTCCCGCCGTTTATGGATTTTTCAAGACTACTCCCCAGTGAGTACAAACCTAGCACAGTTAAATCTAACGCGTAACTATATATACGGGCGCGATATGCCCGCTACGCTCGACGGCGTGCGTATGAAATGGCACGAGACGCACTACGCGACTATATCGGCTAATCCTTTTCGCTTTTCTATGCCGGTATTAGATAACCCGGCGTCGATTAAAATAGGAGAGCTTATAACAAGCTTCGCCGTAGACACTTCGGGAAGCGCGCCCGTCGTTAGCGCGATATACAAGTCCGATCAGATACTCACGTTATCGGACTATACTATCGGTACGGGCGGTATAACCGGCGTACAGTTAGACGGAGAGTTCCGCGGTACGTATGCAGTTACAAATCTTTTCGCTAACGAGTATACGTATAATCCTTCGACGGGCTTAACTAACGTTTCTCTTGTAAGCTATTTAGACGGTACGGCACAGGGTTAAATTATGGCACGTCTCACGATACACGAGCTCTTAACCGAGCTTCAGACTAAACTCTCGACGGAGTACGGAATCTCCGCGACCAGACGCTACTACTACGTCGGAGATATAGCGGAACTTCCGACGGAGCCTCAGTACTTTCTCGAACCGGGAACACTTACGCTAAATCGTATTAACGTCGCGTCGCCCGAAGTCGTACAGACAGTACGCTTTCTCTGGGAAGGGCGCTTCGAATACGCGCCGATCGCGTCGATAATGGAGGAACAAGTCGCGCTTTTTGAGCGTATCTCCCGCGACTTGATGAAAGAGCCGATTATCGCGGACGGACGCGCTTTTCTACGCGGAGTCTCAACCTTCTCGGACGCGCCCTCGACCTTCTCCGTAAGTCAACTCGAAGACGGAGTACCGGTCGTAACGGGCGGTATCGAGCTCGCTTTCTCGATAGCGTAAAGAAGCGCGCTTTTTTGGCGAAAGATAATAAACCTAACCCGCGCGCGAGCGCGTTTATAAAGGAGTCCTAAATATGAGCTTAAAAAGAGGCTTCGCGGCAGTCTTTAAAATCGGCAGCGGCTCGGACGAAAAGACCGTTAAGACGCGCGGCGATATCACGTATACTGAGAACTACACCGAGATCGAAGTTAAAAATGCCGCAAGTAACGACGTACGTTATATTCCCGGTATGGGCGCGGTCTCGTTTCAAGTTACTATCCAAGCGGGCACAGACCCCGAAGACAGCGAAAGCTACGACGCTTACCAAGCGCTCTACGGATACTTTAACGCCGGTACGACCTTCTTAGGTACCTTTACGAGTCCGGGCGGCTTCTCGCGGTCGAAGAACTTCGTTATTACCCAGTGGACCGATAACGACGCGGTCGACGGTCTTAACGAAGCTACGCTTACGCTCCGTATCTCGGGCGGCACGCTCGGAGAGAACTTCTTCGACAGCGCGTCGCAGTCTTCGGGCGGTGGCGGTAACGGTAACTAATAAAAGGAGCTCTTGACCGTGCAGAAATTCAAAGACGCGAGCGGGCGCGAGTGGGTTATCGACTTAAATATCCGCTCCGCGCGAGAGATACGGCGAAAAATGGCGGCAGACGCGGAAACGTTCGACGCGGTCGACTTTCTCGACTACGCGACGCTTCTTTTCTCGCTTAACGATCCCTTTTTCGGAGCGGACCTTATCGCGCTCGTATGCGCGGACCAAGCTTCCGAGCTAGGTATCGCGCCCGACGCTTTCGGTAAGCTTCTTCGCGGAAAAGTACTTTACGACGCGCTCGAAGCGTTTACCGCGGAATATCTCGATTTTTTCCCCGATCCGACGGCTTCGGCGAAGATGGCGGAAGTCGTCGCGAAGAACAAAGAAGCGAGAGAAGCGCTTTACGAAGCGATAGCGAGCGAAGCGTCGAAGCGGATAGACGAAGTAGTCGCGAGCGTGGTAACGAGCTCTGGCGAGCGGTCCTTCGATACGTCGGATACGCCGGAGGGAACTTCGACGGAGTCTCCGAGTTAACTTTCGCGGAGCTTGTCGAGCTCGGAGACGCGCGACGATACGAAGATTGGGACCGAGTCGCGTTTATAAGCTTTTACGCGATAAACGCTAACCCGTATCGAAAAGAGCCGTTAATCGTTAGAAACCCGCTCGATAAGTCGAGAGACTATCGACTAGTCGACCTTTCGGAAGTCGACGCGCTAAAATAAAATAGAAGCGAGCTTAACCGCTCGCTTTTTTTGTATCGGAGTCTATTTAATGAGCAGAATCAGCGCGGGAGAAGCGTACGTAAGCGTCTCCGTAGAGAATAAAAGCCTACTTTCCGGTCTTAACGAAGCGTCCCAGAAGATACGCGAGTCCGCGCGGACCTTCTCCGCGTCGAGCTCCGCTCTTAATCCGACGCTATCTCTAAAAGGCTCGGACGCTTTCGCCGCGTCGCTTCGCGAAGTACGGAGAGAAGCGGAACAGACCGCGAACGCCGCGAAGAAGCTTTCCGACCGCTTCGTAATTACTGCGGGCGATATCTATAACGCTTTTCGCGGTCTCGCGAGTACGCTTTCTAACCTTCTCGGCGGTATCGGAGACGAATTCGATAAAATGGCGCTCCGGACCGGTCTTTCTGCGGAAGCGCTCTCGGAATACTCTTACGCCGCGAAGCTTTCGGGCGCGACGATAAACGACGTCGAGTCCGCTATGCGCTCGCTCGCGTCGTCGCTCGTTATGGCGCAGAACGGAAGCGCGAGAGCGCGTAAAGGCTTCGAGATACTCGGTCTAGATATCGAGCGTATCGCGTCGCTTTCGCCCGAGCGACAATTCGAAGAAGTAGCGCGCGCTATATCGTCGATAGCCGACCCGACGGAGCGTGCCGGCGCCGCGTTAAAAATCTTCGGCAGCGCGGGCGCGAACTTACTTCCGCTATTCTCGCAGGGTCCCGACGGACTCGCTAAAATGCGCAAAGAAGCGCGCGATCTCGGAGTCTCGATAGACCAAGAGACCGCGACGATGGGCGCGTCTTTCGAAGACGCTACCGTACGTCTTAAATCGGCGGTACAAGGAGTCGGATTATCTTTCGCGAAGATTCTTACGCCTGCGCTTACCGACGTCGCTAATAAATTCTCGCGCGCGCTCGCGCTCGTAAACGACTTCGTTAAGGAGAATCCGACGCTCGCGACGAGCTTTACGGGCGTCGGGCTCGCTATCGGTACGCTCGCTGCCGGTACGGTCGTCGCGACACACGCGTATACAGCGCTCGCGGGCGCGCTCGCTACCGTCTCGAAAGCTCTTAACGCTCTAAAAGTCGCGGCTATTGCTAACCCGTGGACCGCTTTAGCGGTCGCGATCGGAGCGGCGGTCGCGGCGATAACTACGTATAACGCGCTCGCGTCCAAGACTCCGAAATTCTCGACCGACGCCGCGGACGCGCTCGCGAGCGGCGAAGAAGAGCGACGACAGGACCGCGCCGCGCTCGAACGGTTGCAGACGCTCGAAAAGATATCGCGCTCGCACCGGTTATCGAACGAAGAAATAGCCGAGGGCGCGCGACTTGCGGAAGAACTCCGACAAAAGTACGGCGACGTCGGAATCTCTGTTGACGCGGTAACGGGTAAAATAAAAGGAGCGACGGCAGCGCAAGAGGAATTAAACGAGCGGATGAGGGAAAATCGCAAGCGCGAGCTTGCCGCCGCGATCAAAGAAGCGCAGACGAATCTAGACTCGGGCGCGCTCGATCTCGAAATGGCCAAAAACAGCGTCTCCACCTTAGACACGATAGTCGGAAAAAAATACGGGCAGAGCTGGAAAGACTACTTTACGAGCTTCGAGTACTACGATACCACAGACGAGCTCAAGCTCGCGATGATAAAAGACGATCCGAAATTCCAAGCACGGCTTAACGCGTCGAAAGAAAAGACTCGCGCACAAATCGCGAGCTGGCAGGCGGAACTAGACGCGCTTACTACGAGCGCGCGCGCGACTACTGCCGAAGCGACCGAAGCGACTACAGCCGAAGCGATACAGGGACCCGACGCGGAGACATTAGAGAAAGCTTCGTCCGTTATCGCCGACTTTATCGACGAAGGAACGGAGAAAGAAGAAAGCGCGCTCGACCGTAAGATACGCACGATACGCGAGAAGCGTAACCAACTTATCGAAGAGCTTCGTAAGCTCGCGGACCCCGAGGGTAACGTCGACTGGAGCGACGCGAACGCGGTAGATAAATTTCTTAACAGTAACCCGAACGCCCGCGCGATACAAAATCAGGCGCTCGCGGTCGATGAAAGCGCGCGCGCCCAGATAGCGAGAGCGCAAGCGGAAGACCGACGACAGAAAGAAGCGGAAGAAGCGCGGCAGCGGCAAGAGCAAGAGCGGATAGCGCGAGAGGAAGCGAAGCGTAAAGCCGAAGGCGACAAGGAGCTCGCGGACGTACTAGATCAGCGCTTCGAGAAATTCGCGTCTCCGTATGAACGTCTCGAACGCGCGCAGGAAAAATTACAGGAAGCGTTATCGAATCTCGCGGAAGCGCAGAAGACCGGCGATAACTCGACTATCGCGGGCGCGCTTCGTCGACTCGGAGAAGCGGAAGACAAGTATACGTCTATCGCCGAGCTTGTCGATAAGACTTCTTCCGACGTCGGACGCGCCGTCGGGGGGACCTTCTCCGCCTGGCAAGCGACGACTAGCGCGTCGGTCGACTGGAATAAGCAAGAGCTCGTCGAGCAAAAGACCCAGACGAGCTACTTACGACAGATATACGCGGTACTCGCGCGTCGCGGCAATAACGGAGCGGTCTTCGCTTAGTTACTGCCGTTAAACTTCTTCGCCGCGCGTCGGAGTCGCGCTTCGTTCTTTGCGGGCGTCGTCTGCGACGCGAGCGCCGGTCGCATAAACGGTCGAGCGTCGACGCGTACGCTAGTCGTAGTCGAGCTCCGTACCGACTTCGCCCACGCTTGAAAAGCGGAAGACTTCGTCGCCGCGAGCCACTCTTCGCGCGAGTAGAAGTAACGGTAGTCTCGCACGGTAACGCCCTTCCCGATCTCTTTCGAGTAGACGTAGTACGGACGCGTCGCTCGCGGTCGAGTCGTACGTAGCGTACCGTGCACCCTGCAACGTAAAGAAGCGGACTCGTAGCTTTTAGCGCGAGTCCGCTTTCGTCTTTTCGTAACATAGTTAGCGGAGTACGAAACTTCGCGGAATTGACCGCGCCCGCCGTATTCGAGCGTCTTTAACGTCGTACTCGCTCCGCGTCTTTCCGGTCCGATTAAATATGTTAGATCGTTAACCGCTTCGTACGAGATAGCGTTTTTAAGCGTTCCTAGGTGCGACTTCGGCGGCTCGCCCGGCTTAGAAAAGCTCCAATTCTTAGACCGCTTATTCTTACCGCCGCTCTTAATAGACCTTTGCGCCGCTTGTCGGATATCCCAAGCGGTATACTTTACAGCTTCTTTACCGACCGCGAGCGCGCGCTTCTCCGCGACGGAGAGCAACTTAGAAAAGACAGCGTCGAAGCTCGCCATAACTCGTTATCTTTCGTAAACAAAGAGACGCACGGAGCCCGCGTCGGGTGAATTTTCTTGCAGTGGACGCGCGATATCTATACCGTACGTCGTAACTTTACCCCCAGTATCGACCGACTTTATCTTCGACTTCCGCAACGGCTCGAAGAGAGAAGCGGTCGATACGTCGGGGGTAGTCGAAAGTAGACTCGCGATAGCGTCGAAGCTTCGTCGCGTAACGATAAACTCATACCGACGCGCAGTCGATACGCCGGATACAGGCGCGAGCGCGTCCGTATCCGCGTCGCGCTTAACCGCGTCGATAGCGACGCTAGCGCCGCTCGGACTGATAAACAGGTACCGAGCGGACGCATACCGCGCCGACGCGCGACGTATCGCCGCGTCGACGCGCGCGTTAATTCTACTTAGAGCACACATTACACTAAGACCACGCCGCCTCGTTATTAATCAGCGAGTCGGTATAGCAGATCGGAATACCGAAAGCTTCCGACGGAACGTCGAAGCCGCCCGCGACGATAGACTTTCCGCTAATCGTAATCGACGGCTGCCGAGACGCGCCGAGAAGCACGCCCGCTTGACGCGACATAAAGATCGCGTCGGGTCTATCGCCCTTGAAAGCGTCGAGCGCTACGAGTAAGTGCTTATCCGTAAGCGCAGTCGTCGAGATCGAAGCGGGCGTCGAAGCGGTAGCGGTCGAGATATTCGCGATACGGACTGCGGCGTACTTCGAGTTAAAAGCCAAGCCCGGGTAGAACTCCAAGAGCTGCCGATAGTACGGAATGAGCTTCGTACTATCGGCGGGGTCGACGACTTCCGCGCGCTCGATATCGGACAGCGAGAACGCGCCCCCGCGCCCGAAGAGCCAGCACACGCCGTTAAGCTCGGAGAACTTAACGAAGTACGCGGAAGTAAGCTCGGTCGTAGCGCCGGCGCCGGCAGTACCGCCCGCGCTAATCGTCTGACCGGCTCCGACAAAAGCTTCGAGACCCTGAAAACCTTTCGCGCTCGCGTTACCGTCCGCGCTGCCGCCGTAGAAGAATTGAGTACCGAGCGCGCGGATAGCGTCTTCGAGCACGCGGACCGCCTCCGCCTGCATAAGCAGAGCTCCGCGCGTCTTGTCGCGGTCGATTAACGCTCGGTCGTACTGGACGTACCCGCCCGCGTTGCAAAGCTTGAACAAAGTACGCTCGTAAATACCTTTCGAAGCGGACAGACCTTCGTTAACGTTACGGAACGGGTCCGCGGGCGTATTGTCGAGTCGGATAAGACCTTCGACGTAATCTTGGTCGGTCGTCGCTTGACCGCGCGCGATATCGAAGCCGTTACCGAACGAGTCGCGCCCGGTAAATTCGGGACAGCTTAACCGGACTTCCGACGCGATCTCTTTGCCGCCGTCGAAGCCTTGGAACTTGAGCACGTCGTGCCAAGTGGTAGTAGTGGTAGGCATATCGTATACTCCTTATAAGGTTAGCAGACGTAAGAAAGCGTAATCTCTTTCGCGGCAGTAGCTGCCGGAGAGCCCGCGGTCGTAACCGCGACGCGCCAGTACTGCGCGTCTTTAAGCGTAACGCGATAGCGGACCTTACCGCCCGCGTACGCGACGCCGTCTCCGATAGTCTGCGTAAAAGCAGTCGTAACGCCCGCCGCGAAACTCGCGTCCGCGCAAGACTGAAGCGCGATAGCGAGCGTAGCGTCGCTCGGAAGATCGGTAGCCGTAAAAGCAGGGATAGCGACTTCGAGCTCGAAAGGCTCGGACCGCACCCCGATCGAGTCGATAGCGCCAAGATCGAGCGCGTCGGAAGCGACCACGTCGGCCGCAGTAGTAGACGCTTTCGCGGTCTTAATGAGCGCCGCGTCGTACGAAGTAAAACCGTTAAGCATAGTTTAAGCTCCTTTACTAGTTAAGCGCGTCGCGGAAAGCGTCGCGATAATTCCTTTTCTTTTCTTCGACCGCTTCCGGAACGCTTCCGGAAAGTCCGAGCGCGTCTCCGCGAGCGCGGAAAGTCGATATACGCTCGAGATCTTCCGAGAGCTTCGTAAGCTTCGTTTCGAACGTCTCCAAGAGCGCGGAGAAGCGCGTATCGTCGGTCTTTTCCTCGGTCTTCTCTTCGACCTTCTCGACTTCTTCGACTTTCGCTTCTTCTTTCTGCACGTCGACCGGCGCGGACTTTTCCGCGAGCTTCGCTTCGAGCTCCGCGATACGCTCTTTGAGAGTCGTATTCTCTTTCGCGATCTCGAAGTACGCGTCCGCGCGCGCTTCGTCGATAGTCTTTCCGGCTTGGTAGTACTTAACGCCAAGCTCCGCGCCGAAAGCGTCTACAAACTCTTGTAACTCAGTACTTTTAACGGTAACGGCAGCTTCGCCCGTTGCGGTCGTATCGTCGACCTTCTCGACTTCTTCGACCTTCTCGACCGCTTCGGCGGTCGTCTTATCCTTTGTCGCCATAAAGGTTAGCCCTTCTTTCTCAAAAGTGGTTAAACTAGTCGCCGCGTCGGTCGGATACAGTACGACCGAGATACCGTTAAGGACCGCGTTTCGAAAGACCGTAAGCGGTCCGACATACTTTCGTCCGTTAGCGAAGTACTCTTCCCCGGCTCCGACCGCGACGCGCTCCGCGACGTTAAGATCGACCGTCGGAGAGATACCGTACGGTATCGACTTCGCGCTTTCCGCGACGCTATACGCTCGGTCTCCTTCGACAGTCGAGACAAGCTCCCCGACCGCTCGGATACCGTCGTCGTCGACCTTAATAAGCGCGCTTCCGATCGGCTCGTCGGAATCGTGGTTATAGTCGACGACTACCGGATTTTTAGGAACTCGGAGCGAAGCGAAGTCGATAACGAGATCAGCGATACCGCCCGGGACCGAGTGCCGCTTAACGTCTGCGGTAAATACGACCGCGTTAAAAGCGTACTTTTCCACGTCTCCTACTCCTTATAGCCCAGTGTTTAACGCTTGCTCCCGACCGTACGGAATCCATACGCCGAACTTCTCTCCGATCTCGCGCGCTTCGCCGATTCTCTCGACGTTCTTTTCGAAGCTTTCGCCGAAACTGTTAGCGAGCGCGAAAGGATCGACCAAGCCGGCATTAATCGCCGCTTGCGTCTCTTTGACGTATTCAAATAAGCGCCAGAGCGGAAGACCGCTACCGCGCCACCCGACGTCGCCGCGTAAATCGCGCAGTCTCCAACCCTCCGGCCAGTAGTAGTATAGCGGGTCGTTAGGGTCGGAAAGCCAATTAGGTAAAAGCCAGTCAAGAACCCACGAGTCGAGCATAGCGCGAGTGGGCGCTTGTTTCTTCTCAACTGTATCTAAATACTGTTCAAACTCGCCTTTACTACCGTAAAAATTAGTTTTGCTTCCGTCGAAGAAGCTATACGGTAAGTCGAACGCGCTAAAAATTAGACGCGTAACGAGCTCGACGAACGCTTGGAAATTCGCGCTCGGGTTATTCGAATCGAGAAAGCGCGCGTCTTCTCCCGTCTTTAACGACAGGTGCAGTAGCTCGCGGCCGAACTTCTCGCGCACTAGCGACTTTATTTCCGGCTCCGACGTCGCGTCCGTATTCGCGATATTCCCGCCGCCCTCGATTGTCGTTACAAGCCCGATCATTTGCTCGAGCTTCAGCTTAGAAAGCGCGAAGTCGAGGCTGTCGTACAGGTAACCCAGCATTTTTACCGCGGGCGCGAAAAGCGATACTCCGCGCACTTGGTCGCGTCGCGAGCGATACGCGAGTAAGTCGAAGTACTCCGCGCGGACGTTCCTTTCGTGCTCGAAGGTACCGAGCGGACCGCGTTTATATATCGAGTACTCTTTCGCTTCTCCAATCCGCGAAAGCTTTACGCCCTGCACCCAGTCCGTATTATTGACTACTTCGCCAACTTCCGGCGGGTTTTTAATACGGTCCGCTTCGATAATCTGTATACGCCCGTTAGACAGTCGCAGTATACCGACGTCGCCGTCTACCGCTCTATGACTTTCGATTAACGTTATAAGCTCGTCGAAGTTAGACCGCTTCGCGGCGTCGCAGTTACGACGGTCTTTCCACAATTCGACGCGACGCTCTAACGCTCGGTTAAATTCCCGGTTAGGCGTATCGGCGTAAAATCGGTAATAACTTACGAACTGTAAGTGCTTACGAAGCGCGAAGCCCGCGATAGTAAAGTTACGGAGCTCGTCGCGCGACTCCGATATAAGAGCGCGTCTCTTACTCGCTGGGAGCTCGTCGTCTTCGCTTTTATTCGAGAGATAGACCGGTCGACGCGTCGCGCTAGGCTCGACCGCCTCGTACGAAAAGAAAGTCGACCGAGCGGACTTAACGCCCGCTCCGAGCGCGTCGAAAGTACGTCGTATAATGTTCTTTTTTTTAGTCTTACTCATTAAAAGATACTCCGTAGATTCTCGCGCGCCCGCTGCCGGTTATCGCGTCTTCTTCCGCTTCGAGCTCGCGAAGCTCCGCGCGAAGCTCCGACCGGTTGACCTTTTCCGCGACTCCGTCGATAGTAAGCTCCGTAATAAGCGAAGGGTCTTCGAGCGCGTCGCGTATTACTTTAATACGCTTTCGGATAGACGCTAACTTCTCTTTATCTCTATCGTTCACTCTTTAAGCCTCCTTGGGTCGTCGCTCGTATAAAGTCCTAACGTCGACGCGCACGCGAAGTTATACGTTACACAGTCGAATAAGTGGTTATCCGGGCGGTTAATATTCGCGCTCCACTCGACGACGCGGTTAGAAGCGTACTCCACTAGTCGCGCGACTTCGGCGGCGAGGTGCTCCGCTAGCATTCTATGCGCGTCTCGATCGGAGCCGTAAAGCGAAAGCGAGCCCGCTTCCCCCGGCGTTAACGCTAACGCTTCGTGTACTTTCGTCTTCCAGTAGTTAACGTCTACTAAAAGCGTACGGAGCGCGCTTCGCTCGGTCTTTTCGTCGATAATGTGCCAGCCGAAAAGACGACCGGGACGCTTCGCCCAGGCACGCATAGGAGACCGCGCCGCGCGGATAGATACGCCCTTCGTCGGGAGTATGAGTCTTGGGTCCGTTATTCGTATCGTATTCTCGACTACTTCCGGCTTCCATCCGGTATCGACTAGTATACGGTCGATACGCCGTGCGCCTTCCGGTCGGTCTTCTTCGCCCTCAACGATATACTCGCGGTCCGCGAGCTCTTCGAAGAGGACACCGAGACCGCGAGCGACGCGCCCGTCGGACGTGAGGCTCGGAAAAGCGCGCGCGAGCGTATCGAGCCCGCCGTCGTTTTTAACGAAGTATCGTCGCGCTTGCTCCGGGAAAGTCCCATAATCAACGATACGACCGGTATACGCGCTCGACCACGCGACGACCGCGAAGTAAAGTATATCCGCGTGCACGTCGACAGCTGCCGTAAGCTTAACGGTATCTCGCGGAAGTACTCCGCGCTCGTATCCGTTAAGCTTCGTAAGTATCTCTTTCGCCGAAAGTTTAACGGAACCGGTAGCGGATTCGAGCGGCGTGTTTTGTTGCTCCGCGAAGAAAGCGCGCTCGTTATCGCACCACTTGACCATATAGTACTCGAGCGTATCGACGTACTTTTCGCCGGTATACGCCTCCGGCCAGCTTACGACCGCTCCGCGCCGCATATCGTCGAGATGGGCTCGGTAGAACTCGGACGCGCGCTTTTCGTCGTCAAACCATATCGAGCGGTACTCTCTCCACAAGTCTAAGCGCTCGGGCATCCGTTCGAGCGACGAAAACCGTAGACCGTTCCACCTTGGGTAGAGCTCGCGGTTAAGCGTACGGTCGGAGTAGTCGTCGGGGGCGCGTACCGTGCACGTCTGCAACTGCGCGAGCTCCCCGCCGTTCTCTACGAGTCCTTCGAGCGTGCCCGATACGGTCGTCTCTAACGCCGCGACGCGAGCGGGGTTAACCGCTACTCCGTCGGTCTGTAAGTCGTCGAGAAAGAGCAAGTCGGGACGGCCCGTACTACCGTCGGGATTCTCGGTAGTAAGACCGCGTATCGCCGCGCGGACTCCGTACGCCGCTATCGTCGCGCCCGACGCTTTCGAGCCTCGAATAGTCGGAAGTCGGAGAGAATCGGCGGTTATAAGTACGTCGGTCGGCTCTCCGTAGAATAACTGCCCGCGAGCGAGAAGCGCGCTTCCGCGAAGCTTCGCGAGCGGATAGCAGACTTCCGGGAAGTCCGCGCCGAGCGTCGGACTTTGCGTAAAGTGCGACGATATCGCTTTAAGTAACTTCCGCGCCTCTTTAGTATTCGCCGCGACGACGACCACGAAGCGACGCCAACCGTAAACGAGCGCCCAGACGACCGACGCGGCGCAGATCGTCGTCTTACCGCTTCCGCGAGGCATTGCGACCGCTTGCTTTCCGCCCTGGATAACTACGCGCTCGATCTCCGCGATTAAGCGTAGATGATTCTTTCCGAAAGGCTTTTTAAACTTCTTCGGGAAATAGGTTAAAAGGAACTTTCGAAGATCCCGCGTACACTCGCGACGACGCTTCGCGTCGACCACTGCCGGAAGCGGCGATATCTCGCGCCCGACTAACGAGCGGAGCGCGCTTACTTCTCTCGCGCGCGCTTTTACTTCTTCGTAGCTTCGACTACTCAACTAGTCGCCCTCCGCGACTTTCGCCGCGACAAGTCGCGCTAACTCTTCAAGCGGTAGTCCCTTCGGCGCGATACCGAGCGCTTCTAAATGAGCTCGCGCCAGCTCCGCGGCCGTCGTCGCCGCGTCTACGTCGCGGACTTCCGCTTCTTCCGGCTTCCGAGAGTATCCGCGCGACTTTCCGCGATTTACTAAATAAAAGATAATCAGCTTCGCGTTACCTGCGCTAATACCTTTAAGTAACTGTCCTTCGACGAAGTCGAGCGTACGCTCGTTTATTTCCGTTATCGCTTCGTCGAAGTCCGCGTCCGTGCGTCGCCAGTCGTAGAACGTCGCTCGACTGATACCGACCTTCTCGCACGCGGCGGTAACGTTTCCGAGATTCTTAGATAGTATCTCGATTATCTCTTTTTTCCGCTTATTACGTCGATACGCCGGCGCTTTGCTTTTCGTACTGTCAACCCCCGAAAGCCCAAGCTCTCCGAGCTCGCGTCGGGTAACCGCTTGTCTTTTCGGTTGTTTCGCCATTTTACCTAGTCCGTTATTTTATCTCCGCGAGCGTTCTTTCTATCGTTCGGGCGGTACGTAGACAAGCGCAGTACGCGCGCGTACGGCTTAATCGCGTCGACCGAAACTTCTTCGACTTTCACCCGAACCCCCGAAAAGGAACGCCCAAACAAACAAAACACAAAATCCCGATGGAATCGTACGCAGTCTTAAAACCGAGCTCGAAGTAGTACCTACGCCCCCGTCGTAACGTCAGTCCGCGAAAGTATCTACGAGCCAAGTAAAAAACAGTACTACGCCGATCATAACGATATATTCCCGCATACTTCGCGCTCTATCTCTCTACAAAGAAAGCAGATACGCCGAGTACGAAAGCGAGAGCAACACCGAAAAGCAGTCGCGTTATCACGTCGTCGAGTCCTTTTTCTGATACTTTTTAAAAAATTTTTTCGCGCTCCCGCTCGCGTATATACGACCCGCTCGCTTTTCTTGCCGTATTTTTTAATATATTTTTATTTTTTCATATTGCAAAATACGATAAGAACGTTAAGATATAAGCATACTCGTTAAGCGAGTCGTAAATAAATCGCCAAGTTCATACCGTTTTTTAGGAGCTTACACAATGACTTACCAAGTAAAGAACGATACCGTTAAGATCGACTCTCGCCCTCGTATCGCGTCGATTATCGCCGCCGCCGTACACGAAGCGTACGATACTCTCGTCGAAGGACTCGACCACGTCTACGACCGCTCGCTTTCGTACGCGCAGTACTGCCTGGACTACTGGACGAAACACGATACTTTTTGCGCGCTCCGTAACGCCGCGGCAGGCTTCGAACGTACTTCCGAGCTCGCCGACCAAGCGGGCGACGCGCTCTCCGCGCTCGCTAGCGTCTCGAACGATTGCGCGTACTGGTATCTGAAGATTAACGAAGACGACTCGCAGAACTACCGCGAAGAGTACGAAGCGAGCGCGGAAAAAGTAAACGACGCTCGCACGAAAGTCCGCGAGAGTATCGCCGCTCTCAAGGCTATTAGAAGCGACGTCGTCGAGCTCGATTACCTCTAATCCGAAACACGAAGCGCGCCGGACTTCACCGGCGCGCGATACCCCGAACTCATAAAGGAGCCTTAACGATGATTAAATATTTAAAAGACTGTATCCGCGAACTTTCTTCGAACGAGCCCGATTCTATGAAGGACTACTACAGGTGCCGACTCGACGGTCGCTACGCTATGACCGCGCGCTACCCGGAATCGGACGCGACGCGCGAAGCGGTACACGCGATATACGCCGCGTATAATATCGCCGACGATATCAGAGCTCTAAACGACAACGAAGACGGAGACGACTACGACGGGACCGAAAAGTACGAAGAACTCTACGACGCTTTCTACGAAGCGCTCGAGACTGCCGAAGAGCTTGTCGACGCGCTCGACGAAGAATAACCCGATAACCGCGAGCGCGTCGTACCGTGCGACGCGCTCCATACAGAAAGGACTATCCGCTATGCTACAAAAAATCTACAAACTACGTACTCGTAATATGAGATACGCCGATACGCTCTTCGACGCCGCGTACGAGTACGTTATGCTTCTCGACGCTATCGCTAACCGCTTCGACGAAGAGTGCGAGTACGGAAGCTACGCTATACGCGAATGTGAAGAGCTCCGTAAGCTCTGGGTCGAATGTAAAGCGTATAAAGCTCTCGACTCTCTCACGAAAGAAGACGCGGTCTTATATCCTACTACGCTCGGTATCGCCGCGCGTCTTATTCTCGACAAGATACGCTCTTTCGAAGAAGCTTCCGCGGAGTACTTTTCCGCCGCCGACGGTATCGACGAAGGCTACCTTAATAAGAAGCGCGACGCGCAGATCGACGCGTACTACGAGCTCCGCGACGCGATGATCGCTAATAAAGAAGAGCTCTACGTTAAGACGTACTCGGTACCCACACGCTAACACCGCCCCAGCGCGCGCTGGCGAGCTCTGGCGCGCGCCCTGATAAAAAGGACCTACTCACTATGGCCGAACGCTTCTACAAAGAATACGCGGTACTGCACGCTATCTACGACGCTATCGCGGAGAACTTCGACGAAGGAATACTTAACGAGACCGCGCCGGAAGCGCGTACGCTTTACGATATCGACTTCTCCGACGACGCGTACGTCGCGGATATCGACCTAGAAGCGGACTTCCGCTTCGACCAAGACGAAAAAGCGTACGACTTCTTCCTCCGCGTCTTAACCTGTCTCGATACGAGCGACCGTCTCTACGGTCTGAAAAGATCGCTATACGGCTATCTTCTCTCGTGCGTGCTTACGAGACGCGACTTCGAGACGCGAGCGAAAGAGACCGGCGTAACGTTCTTAGAATACGTCGAAAAGCACGTCGAAGCGGTCGCGTATCGTCGGACGATTATTACCGCCCGCGCAGTCGGTATAGACGATATACTCAGCACTATCGACGCTTTTATACAGCCCGTCGTAGTTTGACCCGATAAGAATACTAGGAGCGCGAGTCGGCTTCGGCGCGCGCTCCGCTTACGAAAAGGATACCTAAAAATGACCGACTTTTATAAGAATCTCTTACAGCTTAACGCGAGCGCCCAAGCTCTGAAAGACTATCTTAACGAGATACCCTCGGAAGACGCGCTAAAAGTACTCGACGCGCTAGTCTTTCCGGACTTCGACGACGATATGCTCGACTTCGCTTCCGTAGTGGGCGACCAAGTGCGTAAAGACCGAGTAGCGACAATCCGCGACCGACTCGCGCTCGACGGAACTTCGCGTCCCGAGACCGACGCGGAGCGCGAAAAGCGTAAACGTCAGACCGCGAGCGCCGAACGTATCGTAAGTTTAGCGTCTAACGCGCTTGCACGTCTCACCAAGACGCGAAGCTACGCGCGCGTACCGTGGGCTACCCTCGCTTCGTTATTTAGTTCGACGGACCAAGACGACCGAGCGACGCGGATACGGAATCTAACGTCGAGCGCCGATAGCGACTTCGTACTCTCTATCGCGGACGTCTCAGAGCTAATACTTTATTATGGGCTACCGCGTAGCGGGTACGTACAATACGGATACGACGTAAACTCGCTCGCGGAGCTCGAAGAGCGAGAAGCGGAGATCGAGCGCGACTTAATCGCGTCGCGCGACTTCCGACGTATCGTCTTTGGCGAAGACGAAAAGGAGATTAGAAGCTTTCTCGACGAAGTCGACCGTAAAGTCGTCGCGCTTCTCGAAATTCTGAAAGACGACTCCGTAAAGAGCCTACGTCGCGTACTCGCGCTTCGCGTTCCTGAGACTCCACTAAGCGAGAGCGGTAACGTCGAGATCGAAGCCGACTATCTCCGCGCGCTTCGACGCGCAGTCGATATCGTTTCCGCGCGGAGCTTCGTTATACGCGACGAAGAAGAGTACGAGACGCGCGTTTACGACGCTATCGACGCGGTTAAGCGCGTCGCGGAAAGATCGGAAGCGCGACGCGAGCGTCTGCGCGAAGTCTACGGAGAGAAGGAGAGTACGGACTACGGAGAGAAGGAGAGTACGGAAGAATGAGCGCTCCCGACTACAAAGAAGCACGATCTAACGCGAAGACCGCTCGCTCGGTAGCTATCGACTCAGTAGCGCTACTTCAAGAAGACCTAGCGTCGCTTACGAAGCTACTACTCTATCTACGACCGGTAGCTATTAAAAGCAGATGGGACGCACTCGAAGAGCGCGACGAGACGGTAAGAGAGATCGTCGCGCTTCTAAGCGATATCGAGACGCACGCGTCGACCGGACGAAAGACTATCGAGAAGCTTTCCGACGCGATGATCGCGTCGACTAGGAGTACGGAAGAATGACCGAAAAGAAGAAGAAGACCGAGACCGAGAAGCCCCGCCGCGGCCGCCCTAAAAAGAACGTCGCGCCCGAGTCGGGCTTCTACTGCCAGCTTTCCGACGAAGCGAGCGCGCTACTAACGAAGCTCGCGCGAAAGCGCGTCGCGTCGAAGCGCGCGATTCTGGAAGCGGCGATACGGAGCTACGCGAGCGGAGCCGATCTCGACGCGGCGCCGCTTACGTCCCCGGAAGCGAAGCTCGCGGCGATACGTCGAATAGTACTCGAAGGGAGCGCGGAAGAATGAGCGAAGAAGATATCACCCGCTTTTACGCGTCCGCGCGCGCTATTATCTGCACGTGCGCAAAATATAACGAGCTCGGTATCGACCTTAATAACGTCTATCTCTTTATCGATCCGACGACGTTAAAATACGAAGTAAGCGCGTCGAAGAAGTCGAAGCGGATATCGCACTACTTCGGGACCCTGTCCGAGATCGACCCCGCCGGACTACTCGTAAGAAAAGACGCGGAGTCCGCTTTCGTCGTCGACGTAGTAGCCGATATTATCGTCGACGCGGTCGAAGGATACCTTAACGGAGAGACACTATAGCAGCTATAGCAGCGGGCACGAGCGGAAGCGGAAGCGACGTCGCTTCCGCTTTTTCTTTTCATAACTGGATAACGTCTCCGTCGACCGTCGAGTCCGAGATCGAGATACTTTTACTACCGGCAGCGGAGCCCGATTCTTTGCCGACTATCTCCGCGAGCGCGTCCAAGACTGCCGCTTTACCTTTCGGAGTAAGCGCGTTAAATAGCGCGAGCGCGCTTTCGCGGAGCTTTTCGTCTTCGCTTTTCGGGAGTGCGTCGCGCTCGAACATAGCGCCGACTCCCTTTTCGAGATAATCGCGTCGGACTCCGTACTCTTTGCATATCTGATAGATACGCGCGCGCGGTAACGGAGTAACGCCCGCTTCCCATTGTCCGATAGTACCTACTGTAACTTCAAGACGTGCCGCTATTTCTCGTTGTTTAAGTCCGAGAGCTTTTCGGAGCGCTTTTAACCTAGTATTCATTTTTCGCCCTCATAGAGAAAAATTTAAAAATTTTTTCGCTTCGTATTTTACGGACTTTCTAGTAAAAGTAAAGCGTATACAAGGCTCTTTTTTTAGTATTACTATATTTTACTCTTGATTTTTACTTGATAACTATTATATTTTTTACTTGGATACTATATCGGTATCCGATACAGAAAGAAAAGGAGTAAAGACTATGGCGAAGAAGGAAAGCACGAAGAAGACCGCGAAGAAGCGCGTTAAGTCGGAATACGACGCGGTAGCGGAAGAGCTCGCGAAAGCTAATCCGACGATTAAGTCGACCGCGAAGAAGACCGCGAAAGCGTCCGCGCCGAAAGCGAAGCCGACCGCGAAAGCGCAGTCGAAGAAGTCGGAAGCGCGGAGCGCGGATAACTTCTTTACGACGACGCGCCTTGAGACCGCGCGTAATTCGGTCGTAAACGCTATCGGATATCTCGAAGACGTTCGAGACTTGATCGACGACGCGCTCGACGATATTACCGGAAAGTAAGAAGGAGTCCTAACTATGATCGCTTGCCCGTTTACCTTGATTAAAACTACCGAACGTCTACCGAAAGAGGATCGAATCGTACTCGTATCTTACGACGGCGAAAACTTCTTTACCGCGAAGCGCGTAGTACTCGATAGCTCTTTCGACTACGTCGTCTCTATATGGCTCGACGCGTCTAACGCGAGTATCGCGGACCCGACATACTGGGTAGACGACGAAGACGACGAAGAAGAGAACTAGGAGCTCTTTTAATGGACTTTGCGAAACTCTACGACCAATTATCAGCGGAAGCGAAGCGCGCGCTAGTGCCCGCGCTGGAACTCTTCCGCGACTTCGAGCGGAATTATCTTGACTCGAAGAAAACGAAGAAGCGCGCTCCGAAAGCGACGACGCGTCCCTCCCAGTCTAACGCGCCGTCGAACTAAGAGAAGCGGACTCGACGATAACGCGCGAGTACGTCGTTAAACTCTCTCTGAGACGGTCTAATACACGGGACCGGATAACCGCGCGACTTTCTCCTTTACGGGTTGGCGAGTAGCGCGCGCGGGGCTTTCCCGAGCTCCGCGCGCGTCAACCTAACGCGCTCGTAATAATCCCCCTCACTCAAAAAGGAACGCTTAAAAATGAACAAAAGAATCTTACTCGTAAGCGCGCTCGGCGTAGCGCCGGCGCTCGTAGTCCTAGCGCTCGGAGCGACTTTCGGAGCGGCCGTAATTACTTTCCGAGCGCTCGACGCCGTAACGGAATCTAAGCGCGCTATCCTAGAAAAAGACGCAGACGCTATTATCGCGAATATCGACGAGCGCGAGCGCGACGTACACGCGGCGATAAACGAACAGGCGGCGCGATATACCGAGCTCGAGATGCTTATGCGCGAAGTTCCGAAACGCGAAGCGGAGCGGACCGACGACCAAGAGAGACCGGAAGACCGCAGAACGTGGGCGTCTTACGAGCAGACCGACGACAAGCCGATCTCGGACGCGCGACTCGACGCGATGTTACCGGCTATCCCTTACTGATACGAAAGGTTTATAAATGGCGTTTCATCACGAACTAATTTTTAAGTCGCGCGGACTATCAGATAACTTGCCGAAATGGAAACGTATTACCGCCGCGCTGGTTAAGGAATTACAGAAGATCGACGGAGCCGAAACGTACGTCGAACAGGCCGCGAAACTGGACGCGACGTTTCAGACGTTCAGCGACGACGCGCCGTTAGAGCAGTACGCGGCGGCGGCGTTGCAACTTGTCGGAATAATGGAGGAGTACCTAGGCGACGACGACCCGGAAAAAGCGGCAGCGCGCGCAGTATATGTAATGTGTGACCACACGATTAAGGCTATTGTCGTCGAGCGTAGCTTCGGCGAAAAAGATCCCGTTTACGACGCGCTCGAAAGCTTCGAGAACTCCTTATGTGATTTAGAATCGGCAGCGGATACTATACAGGACGAAATATCGTCTATCCACTTCGCCCTCGACGAATTAAAAAAGAATATTAGGAACAGAGACTAGGAGCTCTTAGAGTGGAATACTTCTACGCGCGCGTATCGACCAAGAATCAAAAAGCGGACCGACAGCTAGACGCGGCGAAGTCAGCGGGTTTCGAAGAAAAGCGTATCTACGTCGACTACGAAAGCGGGAAGAACTTTAACCGCGTTAACTGGGTCGTACTCAAAAGCAAACTTAAAAGAAACGACACGCTTTTTATTAAGTCTATCGACCGGCTCGGGCGCAACTACAAAGAGATTATCCACATATGGAGCGAGCTTACGCACGAGCGCGGAGTCGATATAGTCGTACTTGATATGCCTCTACTCGATACGCGACGCGAGAAGAATTTACTAGGTACTTTTATATCCGACCTAGTGCTACAAGTCTTATCTTTCGTCGCGGAAAATGAGCGGACCTATATTTTACAAAGGCAAGCGGAAGGGATCGCGGCCGCGAAAGCGCGCGGAGTAAAATTCGGGCGGCCGCGTCGAAAGCTTCCCGAACGCTTTAACGCGCTAGTAATTCTTTGGCAGTCGGGCGCGATAACGCTTTCGGAGGCGGCGCGACAAGCCGAAATACCGATCTCGACTTTTCGGATACGAGCCTTAGAGCTAGTCGACAAAATAAAGGCGAATCGTCGAAAAGTCGTTATTACACCTATTTAGAAAGAGAGGTTATTTTATGATGAAACACGAATTAAAAGCTACGCTATCTATCGCGCTTTTCGCGCTCGCGCTAACGTTTAGCTCCGACGCTTTCGCGCAGTGCGTTGGCGGTCGTTGCTCGATCGGAGCGGTTACGGCTCCGACCGCGTCTCCGTGCGCTCCGTGCGCTCGGACCGCTACTTACTCGTACGCTTCGTGCGACGCGACTTTCTCGCCCTTCGGCGGCTTCTTCCGTAACCTTTTCGGAGCGCGCTTTTCGACGTGCGCTCCGTGCGCGCCCGCTTCCGCTATCGCGAGTCCCTGCGGAAGCGTTACTTCTACTTGCTCCGGCGAAGCGTGCGAGTACGTGCCGGAGCCGACCGACGCGGAGACCAAGAGCCAAGAGCCGACTACGTACGAAGTCGAGTCGGTCGGACCGTGCGACGCGTGCGAAGCGACGTCGGAATCGTGCGAAGACTGCGAAGCGGTCGGCCCCTGCGACGCGGTCGGAGCTACCGAGCTCGAATCGCGGCTTATCGCCGCGCTTAACGCCGCGCGAGTCCGCTTCCGGCTCCGCGCGTGCCTGGCAGATAAAAGCCTTCTCGGGTGGGCGCGCTATAATTCGAGTCTACAAGCGAGCTACTGCAGGCCCGGACATTTTACCGGACGGTCGTACGAGATCGCGGGCGGAGGATACGCGACGCCGGAAGCGGCGGTCGAAGGTTGGCTCGGCAGTACTCCGCACCGTGCGATAATTCTTGATTGCAGTCTCACGCGTATCGGAGCGTCGGTATATCGCGGTCGCGACGGCTTGCTCTACTGGACGGCTAACTTTCAGTGAATCGTAACGACTATTACAGCGACTTATGGCGCGAGCGGATGACCGACGCTCGCGCTTACTTTGGAGACCGAGTCTTCAGCGTTTACGAAGTCGCGTACGTCTGGGGCGTATCGGCTAATCACGCTTTCGGAGCTCTCGCTTTTTACGAGCTCGTGGGAGCCGTTAAGAAGGTAGTATACGCAGCGCGCGACGGTAACACTTACTGCGTTTACGGAGAGAACGGAGAACTCGTAGAAAAGAGGCTTCCTTCTCTTTACTCTTTCGACTTCTCCAAGACTCCCGACGACGCGCTCGACCTTTACGACCCGATACCGATATCGCGTCGCTCGCTCGCGCCTCAGCTATTTGGTAACGTCCGCGCGCGATACGAGCTACTGCACGAAGAAAAGCTCGCCGCGACGCTTAACTACACGGAGAATACTTTCTATGACGGTTACTAAGCTAGACCGGATATCGACCGCGCGTCTAATCGTCGACGCGCTTACGACCGACTACGTCGATACCGGCGCGAGCTCGAAAGAGCTTGCCGACAAGCTCGGTATTACGTACGCGAGCATACGTGAGACTGCGGCGAAGCTGGTATCGCTTGGAGTAATCATAGCGCAGGGAGAGACGCGCGAAGGAGAGCGCTACGCGACGTACTTTTACTACAATAACGAGCGCGGAAGCGAAGTCGCGAAAGCGAACCTAACGAGCTCGAACGAACGGCGTAAAGAGCTCGAACGAGCGCGGAGAGAGCGCGACCGCGAACGAAAGAAGAACGAGCCTCCGCAGACGTACGCGACGTATCTTTCTCCGATTCTTGACCTACTCGAGAAGTACGGAGCGGAAGGGCTTACGACCGATAACATAGCCGATATTCTGCAGAAGCCCGCAAGGTACGTACGAGCGGCGGTTAAGCTTCTCGTAGAACAAGAAAAAATAACGTGCGTATCGACTTACCGGAAAGCTACGAGCGACTATCGTATCCGGCTCCGACGCGTCTTTTATCCGCTCGGAAGCGAAGTCGCGCAGAATCGCGAGAAAGTCTTTTCCGCTCTCTTAAGCTATCCGTTACTTTCGCTTTCAGGCGTCGCGAAAGCTACCGGACTCGACCGAGACTCCGTAAAGCTTTCGCTCGAAGCGTTAATAGACGCGGAGCGCGTCGACTACAAAGAAGAGATAGTAGCGCGTCGGACCGACGGCGCGCCGATCGTAGAGCGACGGTACTTCGCTGTCGCTTAACTTGGGGTGACGACCCGACAGGGCGTCGAGTCTTAACCGGCTCGGCGTTCTTTCCGCGACGACGCGCTCGCGGTCGGACTTTTCCGAAAGATAGCGCGATAGAAAGACCCCTTAATAATGCCCCGCAGACTACCGAGAGAAGAAGAAGCGAGACCGGAAGACGCGCGTATAGAGACGGGAAACTCGACGAC
>Ga0310694_10000970_pt1 | contig 34584 bp, 27 predicted proteins | sample 174DNAGHGhighgp2_FD_203884 | JGI IMG/M metagenome (GOLD analysis project Ga0310694, IMG submission 203884) | Sheep rumen microbial communities from Palmerston North, Manawatu-Wanganui, New Zealand - 1742 DNA GHGhigh gp2 (v2) (version 2) | ecosystem: Host-associated > Mammals > Digestive system... | reverse complement strand
TGGGAATGTGACGTGTGACGCCCATCATGTAGTTCTCGTCGAGTTGCATGCTGATGGTGTCTGTGCGGCTTTGGTCGGCAGAGGCGACGACGGCGTTCAGTGTGCGCCAGCGGAGGCTGTCCTCTGCCGTGCAGTCGGGTGATGCGAGCACGTCCTGGCGGCGCAGTGTCACTTCGTAGTCGAAGTCGGCCCATGTGCGGATAGGTTTCCCGTTGACGGCCATGAGTCTCATGCCTTTAGTGATGCCGGCCTTGTCTGCTGCGGAGCCTGGCTGGACGGAGTCGATGTAGGCCTCCGTGAAGGGCTGGAGGAAGAGTGGCTGTGCCTGTAGCATTTTCAGCATGGAGAGGCCTTCTTCGGGCATTGTCAGCACCACCTCTTTGCCTTCCCGCAGCACGGTGACGGTTTCGGCATTGGATATGGTGCGCATGATGGCTGTGCTGAATTCGACGATCTCCTTGCCGTCGGCGGCGATGGGGATGTCTCCGTCCTGGAATCCGATGCTGTGTGCCTGTTCGTTGTACTGGAAGCCGTCTGCAATGCTTGCTATGGGAACGTAGTCGCGCCCCCAGGCGAGCAGCACGAGGCTATAGATGAGCCAGGCGGTGATGAGGTTCATCAGCACGCCTCCGAACATGATGAAGAATCGCTTCCACACCTTCTGCGAGCGGAACTCGTTGGGCTGAGCGGGCTGTTTCATCTGCTCGGTGTCCATGCTCTCGTCTATCATGCCGGCTATCTTGACATAGCCGCCGAGGGGTATCCAGCCGATGCCGTATTCTGTCTCATTGTCTTTGAAATGGGGGAAGAGGCGTGTGAACCATTTGCTCCTTGTGCTGAAGAGGTGGAACTTCCAGTCGAAGAACATATAGAACTTCTCCACCTTCACGCCGAAGAGCTTGGAGAAGCCGTAGTGGCCGCCTTCGTGAAGGACGACCAGCAAACTGAGGCAGCACAAGAGCTGCAGGGTTTTTATAAGTACTGTTTCCATAAATAAAATAACTTTCTTTTATAGTGTCAGACTTCTATTCCGGAAGTCGTTGATTTTCAGCGTGTATGGGGCGTCGTCGGATGCAGCGTGCTGCGAAGCCCGACGCAGCGTGCAGGGAAGCCCGACGCAGCGTGCTGCGAAGGGCGATGCTACTGCCTGCGTTTTCCGACGCAGCGGCCTGCGTTTTCCAATGCCTCCTGAGCCACCCGCCGCGACTCGCTGTCGCAGTCGAGATAGTCCTGCAGTGAAGGCTTCTCCTGGTGCGGCACCTTCGCGAGCGTCTGCTCGATGATGTCGGCCATCTGGAGGAACCCGCAACGCTCCTGACGGAAGGCGAGGTTCACCACCTCGTTGGCGGCATTCACGATGCACGCGGCATTGCCACCCAGCCGTATCGCCTCGTAGGCCATACCGAGGCAGCGGAACTTCTCGGGGTCGGGCTTTTCGAAGGTCAGGTCCTTGAGGTCCCACCAGTCGATGCGCGGGAAGTCGCTCTTCAGACGATAAGGGTAGGAGAGGGCCAGCTGAATGGGCACACGCATGTCGGGCATGCCCATTTGCCCCTTCACGGCACCGTCCTCAAACTGCACCGCGCTGTGCAGAATGCTCTGCGGGTGCACCACCACCTGTATCTTGTCGGGCGTGACGTCGAAGAGCCAACGGGCCTCGATGACCTCGAACCCTTTGTTCATCATCGACGCACTGTCGATGGTAATCTTCGCCCCCATGTCCCAGTTAGGATGCTTCAAGGCCTGAGCAGGTGTGACATCGCGGAGCTGGTCGAGCGTGAACGTGCGGAACGGACCGCCACTGGCCGTCAGGATGAGCTTCTCGATGGGACTCTCCTCGCCCATCAGGCTCTGGAAGATGGCACTGTGCTCACTGTCCACAGGCAAAAGCGGCACCTTGTGTTCCAGACAGAGACCTGTGATGAGTTCACCGGCAACGACCAGCGTCTCCTTGTTCGCCAAGGCGATAGGCTTGCCGGCCTTGATGGCACTGATGGTAGGACGCAGACCGCTGAAGCCCACGAGGGCCGTCAGCACAACATCCACAGGCTCCATCTGCACCACTTGGCACAGGGCATCGCTACCCGTATAAACCACCACCGGTTCGTCAGCCAAAGCCTCCTTGACATAGTCATACTTGCTCTCGTCGGCAATAACCACACACTGAGGCTTGTATTCCTTCGCCTGGCGGATGAGCAGGTCGGCCTGTGTGTTAGCCGTCAGCACATAAGCCTCGAAAAGGTCCGGATGCTCAGAGATGACCTGCAGCGTCTGTGTACCGATGCTGCCCGTAGAGCCCAAAATGCATATCCTTTTCATTATATCATTTACCATTTAATCATTTCTATCCAAGTCCTCCCCTTTTGGGGAGTTAGAGGGGGCTCCCTTACAGATCAAGCAGCCCGTCGGGGAGCGACATGCTGATGGTGCGCTCCTTGTGGTTGATATCTGTAATCCACTCCTCGGCAGCAGGTATGAGACGGTCTCCCACATAAAGCAGGATGTTCTGCGTGCTGTCGTCCACATGGTCGATAGTGCCGATGAGCCCCGCACCCTCGTCGAAGAGACTGAAACCCGTGAAGTGTCGCCAAGTGTATTCCTCGTCGTCTCCCACCTCCGGCGTCAGCGCGTGAGGGAAGTACACCTCGCATCCGACAAGGAACTGCACCTCGTTGGCAGAGTCGTAGTCAAGGAATTTGACGAGCGCCGTAGCATCGCTCTTGAAACGATACTCCTCAAGGAAGAAAGGCACAAGGATGCCCTCCACGCGAAGAATCAAGTACTCGCTCTCAGCCCTGTCCCAGACATCATCGGTGAAGTTGAACGTCACCTCACCCTTGACGCCGTGCGTCCGGCCTATCTGCCCAATCTTATATACATCGTCTTCCTTAATCATTGAAAGTGCCATTGACCATTGACCATTGTATTCCCCCTAAACGGTTAGGGAGTCTCTACTCGCGTTATCTTAGCCCCCAAAGCGCAAAGACGGCCTTCGATATTCTCGTAGCCACGGTCTATCTGCCCAATGTTGTCGATGCGGCTGATGCCCTGAGCGCTCATGGCGGCAATAAGCAAAGCAATGCCCGCACGGATGTCCGGACTCGTCATGCGACCGGCATGAAGCTGCCGCTCATGGTTGTGGCCCACCACGACTGCCCTGTGCGGGTCGCAAAGGATAATCTGCGCACCCATGTCAATAAGCTTGTCAACAAAGAACAGACGGCTCTCGAACATCTTCTGGTGAATGAGAACCGAACCTTTCGCCTGAGTGCTGACCACAAGCAGGACGCTCAAAAGGTCGGGCGTGAAGCCAGGCCAGGGAGCATCACTCAGCGTCATGAACGAGCCGTCAATGAAGCTCTCTATCTCGTAGTGCTCCTGTCGGGGAATGAAAAGGTCGTCGCCATCCTCCTCAATGCAGATGCCCAAGCGTCGGAAGGTGGCAGGAATAATGCCCAAATGCTCCTGTGCAACACCACGAATGCGCACGCCATCGCCCACCATCGCAGCCATACCAATGAACGAACCCACCTCAATCATGTCGGGCAGAATGGTATGTTCCGTGCCGCAAAGCCCGGCAACACCCTCGATGGTCAGCAGATTGCTGCCGATGCCCCTAATGCAAGCCCCCATCTGGCACAGCATGCGACAAAGCTGTTGTATGTACGGCTCGCAAGCCGCATTGTAGATGGTTGTCGTTCCCTGTGCCAGCACAGCCGTCATGATGATGTTCGCCGTGCCAGTCACCGAGGCTTCGTCCAAAAGCATATATGCTCCTTTGAGCCTCTCTGCCTCCACAATATAGAGATGTCGCGCTTCATCGTAGGTGAAACGGCCGCCAAGCTTCTGTATGCCATGGAAGTGCGTATCAAGACGCCGCCTGCCTATCTGGTCGCCGCCGGGCTTTGCGATAATCGCCCTGCCACGCCTTGCCAACAGCGGCCCAAGCATCATCACGCTGCCGCGCAACTGTCGGCAACGCTCCATGAAAGCCTCGCTGCAAAGATACTGGTCGTCGAGTTCCCTGGCGCAAAACGTGAAGTCGTGTGCGTCATGCTTCGTCACAGCCACACCCATATCGCGAAGCAGTTGAATCTGATTGTTGACATCAACGATGTCGGGAATGTTGTTGATGCGGACTGGCTGGTCGGTCAGCAAAACGGCGCATAGCACCTGCAGTGCCTCATTCTTTGCCCCTTGCGGCACAATCTCGCCTTTCAGCCGGTGCCCGCCTTCTATGATAAATGATGCCATTGACTGTTACTTCTTTCTCTTACGTTTCTTTCCGCCCTCACCATGTTGCAGGGGAGACTCTCCGACTGAATCAAAGGTGAAATTCTCCTGATTGAGATGCAATTCACCGCCAGAATAGCGTTCGATGTCCTGCGCCACAAGAGCATTGTCCATCGAGTCGCGATTCCAGATGAAGAGGTCTTGCTTCATCTGGTTGGCAATGCGCTCTGTGATGTACTGCCGCTTATCTTCATCCTCGAGGCTCTTCGCAAAGTCAAGTGCTTGCTGCACGAGATACCCATAGTGGCGGCGCTTTATGTCCTTCATGGGGTAAGGAAGCGGTGCCGGATGCGCCTGTACTTCTTCCTGCGGCACGATGCTGACGGGATAGTCGATGTCGAGCTTGTAATGGCTGATACGTGCCAAGTGGTTCCAGAGGCGGTGTTCGTCGTCCTCCTTGCTGGCCGTAGAAGGCAACAGACTCGACATGATTTTGACGATTGTATTGGCGCAACGCTGACGTTCGCTGCGGTCCGGAATCTGCACAGCCATGTCCACCATCATTTGCACGCTGCGGCCGTACTCTGGCATTACCAGTTGTTCTCGTTGTGTATTGTATTGCATTATAGTAAGTTTTTAGACTTGATAGCAACGAACTCCTTGAGGTAGAAGGGTTCGAAATATGCTACATCCTGTTTTTCTCCGAGGTGCAGGGAGCGTTCCGCCAAGGGGAACATCCATTTTGCAAGTGGTATGATTCCATCGATGAAACGGGCATTTTTGTGTTGAATAACGCTTTGGCACTTCATGGCGCCATTGCCGAAGAAATAGACAGGGTGCTCCTCGAGGTAAGACAGATAGGTGTCTGCTTCGACAATGTCTGCTCCGACGGGTCGTACTTCGCGGAGTGCGCGGTCATAGACAGCGCTGTAAACTTCCATTCTCCGTGCGTCTATCATCGGCACAAGCAGTGCCTCTTCGGGCAGCTCCTCTTTGCCAAGCAGGACGGGCACGCATAGCAGTTTAAGTGTGGGCACGCTCAGAAGTGGCAGATCGCGCCCATAGCAGACGCCCTTTGCCAGTGAGACTCCGATTCTCAAACCCGTGTAGCTGCCTGGCCCTTCGCTGACGGCGACGGCATCGACGGGTATGGCGTGTGAGTTGGCAAAGGAGAGTGCTTCGTCCACATAGACGCCACACACGACGGCATGGTTTGGTCCGTCCAGGTCTTCCTTGTGGAAAATGAGTTGCCCGTTCTCGCTTAAAGCCACGGAACAGGCTTTTGTACTTGTCTCAATATGCAGGATGCAGGACATTATTAGCTTCTTCTTTATTTTCGCGCTGCAAATATACTAATTTCTCGCTAAATCTTCGTACATTTGCAGCAAAATTGTTAGCTATTATGATATTATCGATGACGGGATACGGCAAAGCCTCGGCCGAATTCCACGGAAAGAAGATTATTGCAGAGGTAAAGTCGCTGAACAGTAAGGCTCTTGATTTGTCCACGCGTGTTGCGCCTGTCTATAAGGAAAAGGAGATGGAGGTGCGTGCCATGTTGGCGCAGAGCCTGGAGCGCGGCAAGGTGGAGTTCACTTTGGGGATTGAGCAACAGGAGCAGTCGGCAGCCAGTTCCATCAATGGCGAAATGGTGTCGGCTTATTTTCGTCAGATGCAGGAGATTTCGGCTAAATGCGGCATTCCGGAGCCTGACGACTGGTGGCATACGATAGTCCGAATGCCTGATGTCCTTTACCGAGACGATGCTTTGCAGGTTCTCTCGGAGGAGGAGTGGCTTGTTGCAAGCGGTGTTGTTCAGAAGGCCATTGACCAGCTCATGGCTTTCCGCCGTCAGGAGGGTGCGGCTTTGCAGCGCAAGTTTGAGGAGAAGTTGGATAATATTACGGCCTTGCTTGCCAGCATCGAGCCTTACGAGAAGCAGCGTGTGGAGAAGATTCGCCAGCGTATCACCGACGGTTTGGCGTCCATTCCTGATGTTCAGTACGACCAGAATCGCCTTGAGCAGGAGATGATATACTATATTGAAAAGCTGGATATCAGCGAGGAGAAGCAGCGTCTGTCGAACCACCTTCAATATTTCAGGAAGACGATGGAAGAGGGGCATGGACAGGGCAAAAAGCTCGGTTTCATCGCTCAAGAGATGGGGCGTGAGATCAATACCACGGGTAGTAAAAGCAACTTGGCAGAGATGCAGAACATTGTGGTCAAGATGAAGGACGAGCTCGAGCAGATTAAGGAACAGGTTCTAAATGTGATGTAGGGATGGGCAGAATACTTATCGTTTCAGCTCCTTCTGGGAGTGGCAAGAGCACCATTGTGAACTATTTGATGAAGGAGCATCCTGAGTTCAGGCTTGCTTTCAGTGTCAGCGCCACCAGCAGACCGCCGCGTGGCAAGGAGCAGAATGGGGTGGACTATTATTTCCTCTCGCCCGAAGAGTTCCGCAGCCATATTGAAAAGGGCGACTTCCTTGAATATGAGGAGGTTTATGAAGGCCGTTTCTATGGCACCCTCAAGTCGCAAGTTGAGGAGAAGTTGGCGGCAGGCAAGAATGTGGTGTTCGATGTTGATGTCAAGGGCGGCATCAACATCAAGCGCTTTTATGGCGACAAGGCTTTGAGCTTGTTCATACAACCGCCTTCCGTGGCTGTTCTGCGAGAGCGTCTGATAGGTAGAAATACCGATGAAATGGCGCAAATTGAACAAAGATTGGCTAAGGCGGAATATGAAATGACGTTTGCTTCGCAGTTCGACCGCATCCTTGTCAATGATGATCTTGAGGTTGCAAAGGATGAGGCTGTCAGGCTGTTGAGAGAGTTCTTCCAGACGGGTGTTCCGACGCAGCACGCTGAATGAGCCTACGCAGCTGCCTGCGAAGGCCGACGCAGCACGCTGCGAAAGCCGATGCAGCACGCTGTGTTTTCCGATGCAGCACGCTGCGTGTTTTCAGAAAACATAATTGTCTGATTCTATGAGACATATCACGGGAATTTACGGAGGCAGTTTCAATCCCATTCACGAAGGGCATGTCTGCCTGGCGAAGGCACTCGCAGAGAGTGATTTCGTCGATGAAATCTGGCTTTTGGTGTCGCCGCAGAATCCCTTTAAGGTAGATGCCGACTTGCTCGATGACGAGTTGCGTCTGCATTTGGCACGCTTGGCGGTAGCGGATGTTCCAGGCGTCGAGGTGTGCGACCGCGAGTTCTCCCTGCCGCGTCCTTCCTATATGTACAATACGTTGACTGCGTTGAGTGCCGAACACCCCGACCGCGAGTTTGTGCTCGTCATCGGTGCCGACAACTGGTCGCGCTTCCCCCATTGGTTCCGAAGTCAGGACATCCTCTCCACCTATCGCGTCATCATCTATCCTCGCCCAGGTTTCGTTGTCGAAGAGAAACTGCCAAGCCGCGTCACCCTCGCCGACACGCCTCTGCTCGACATCAGCAGTAGTGGCATCCGCCGCCGCATTGCAGAGGAGCCCGACTATGATGGCGAAGGACTTTCTCCCGTTGTTTGGGAAGAAATAAGGGCAAAGGGTTTGTATAATTCGCGAAAACCTCGTACCTTTGCAGCCCGAAACGTAAACCAATGAAAAGCAGAAAGTTTTTTTGTTTCTTCTGTTGCCTCATGTTGGCAATGGCAGTGCCGGCACAGGAGGAACTGGTGAAATTCGGCAATTTCGACTCATGGCTCACGCGCACCATAAGGGAGAGCATACTGGTCGGAGGCAAGACGAGGACACTCTACGAAGTGGGGCCAAGGGGTACCTACAACGGAGCCCGTGCCTATACCAATCAGGGCGGTTCACCTTGGGGAAATAGCAATGTCTATGCAAAAGTGGCCGGAGTGGTCAAGACAAATGTCAGCGTCTATCCCGACACACATAAGAGCGGACAGTGTGCAAAACTGAGTACGCACATCGTCAAGTGTAAGGCCATAGGCATCGTCAACATCAGCGTTCTTGCTACCGGCAGCCTGTTTCTGGGTTCGCTTCTCGAGCCCGTCACCGGTTCGAGCAACCCCATGAGCAAAATGAACATGGGCATCCCCTTCACAAAGAAGCCCACGGCATTGAAATTCGACTACAAGTACAATTCCCCAAGCAGCGAGCGCATCCGCGAGACGGGCTTCAGCCGCACTCAGACGGTCAGCGGAAAGGACATGGGACAAGTGACCTGTCTGTTGCAGAAGCGTTGGGAAGATGCCGACGGCAACATCCACGCCCTGCGAGTCGGCACTTTGCGACATTACATCAGCCAGAACACAGACTGGAAGGAAGGGCAAAGCCTTGCCATCCACTACGGCGACATCACCGGCGAGAGCTACTTTCGGAAAACCATGGGACTGACGAGCGGTAACGACCGCTTCTATGCCCTCAACAGCAAAGGAAAGAATGTGCCCGTCACCGAAGAAGGATGGGCCGGGCCGGACGAAACGCCCACTCATATCATCCTCAAGTTCGACAGCAGTCATGGCGGCCCATTCGTCGGTACCGTCGGCAATACGCTATGGGTCGATAACGTGAAGCTGGTGTACTGAGAAGCTTCCCCCGTCCCCTCCGGAGGAAGGGTGGACGGCGAGGGTGAAACCGCCTATGCAGCCTCCACCGTAGCCTTCAAAGGAGGAGAGAACAGACAGGCAGAGAACATTTTTTATTTTAAGTATTCAATTTTAGTATTTTTATTTGCACCGTGCGCCCGTATTATCTTCTTCAAGAGAAGTTGCTCCGCCGCAACCTGAGCCTAATCAAGCGAGTGGCAGATGAGGCAGAAGTGGAGATAATCCTTGCCTTCAAAGCCTTCGCCTTATGGCGGACATTTCCGATTTTCCGCGATTTCATCGGTCATACAACAGCAAGCAGCCTATGCGAGGCACGCCTTTCGTTGGAGGAGTTCGGCTCCCTGGCACACACATACAGTCCGGCGTATGAGGACGAGGAGTTCGACGAGATACTGCATTGCAGTGGCCACATCACCTTCAACTCCCTGTCTCAGTATGAGCGCCTTGCTTTGAAAATTACCCATTTCACCGAGCATTCTGTCTCTTGTGGCATTCGGGTCAACCCCGAATACAGCGAGATAGAGACCGAGTTATACAATCCCTGTGCACCAGGCAGCAGGTTCGGCGTGCTGGCAGAGCAGTTGCCCGAAGTGCTTCCTGTCGGCATCGAGGGCTTTCACTGCCATTGCCACTGCGAGAGCCCGGCATCGGCATTGGAACACACCCTCGAACACCTTGAACAAAAGTTCAGCCAGTGGTTCCCGCAGCTGAAGTGGCTGAACCTTGGCGGAGGACACCTGATGACCCGAAGCGACTATGATGTGGAACACCTTATATATATATTAAAAGGCCTTCATGCGCGTTATCCTCATCTGCACATCATTCTGGAACCAGGCAGCGCCTTTGCCTGGCAAACCGGTCCGCTTGTGTCGCAGGTGGTCGATATTGTGGAGAATCATGGCATCCAGACTGCCATCTTGAACGTCTCCTTTACCTGTCACATGCCCGACTGCCTGGAGATGCCCTATCAGCCGCAGGTTCGGGGTGCAGAGAGCCTGCCGTTCCAGGCAGCTTCTTTGCCAGGTGCGAAGGCGCAGAACATCTACCGCCTGGGCGGGAACAGCTGTTTGAGTGGCGACTATATGGGTAGCTGGAAATTTCCCGAACCATTGAAGGTGGGGCAGGAGATTGTATTTGAGGACATGATTCACTACACGACGGTCAAGACCACGATGTTCAACGGCATCATGCACCCCTCCATTGTACTGGAGCATGAGGACGGCACTCGCGAAACCCTTCGCACCTATACTTACGAGGACTACAGGGACCGGATGGATTGAAGACGAGTCATAATTCCTAATTCAACATAAGGCTTCGCCACGCTTTTGCGGCGGAATAATGATGAATTACGTATTATGAATTATGATTAATATAGGTGTTTTCCCCTGTCGTTTAGGGAAAACCCTTGCATTTCCTGCCGTTTTGTGCCTTACCTTTGCGGTGTGATTAAGAAATAAAACCGCAAACAAATAAAACGACAGCGTTATGAAAAAGACTATTCTTTCCCTGATGTTCATGCTGGCAAGCAGTTTGGCAGCAAATGCCATGAGTTTCGAACGGGCTCAAGCGGAGGCCCTCTATCTGACCGACAAGATGGCGTATGAGCTCAATCTCAACGACCAGCAGTATAACGATGCCTACGAAATAAACCTCGACTACTTCCTGCGGATCGATTCTCCGTCGGATGTATATGGCGATTACTACAGCTATCGTTTGGGCGACTTCCGTTGCATCTTGCACGACTGGCAGTATAGCCTGTTGCTTGCCGCCGACTATTTCCTCCGTCCTATTGTGTGGCGTGCCGGAGGTTGGTACTTCCCTATTTATGGTTTCTACAGCCGCGATTACTACTACTATAGCCGTCCCAGAGTTTGGGTATCGTATTATGGCGGTCATGGCCGCAACTACTATCGCAGCGGCTTCTATGTTGACCGTCGTCCGCATTGGAATGGAGGCCTGAGAGGCCACGATATGCATCGTCCGTCAGTGGCGCATGGCGGTGCTCACGGAGGTGGCCGACGCATCAACGGAAACGGTTATCACATTGACATGAACAACCATCGCTCAGGAGGCATTGGCCGTGACCATCGCAGTGGTGATGTTGGCCGTCGTGGAGACAACAATGGCAGCCGGAACTATAGCGGTAGCGAACATTATAGTGGCGGCAGTGAGCACCGCAGCAGCAATTATGGCAACTCGAACCATGGCAGCAGCGGCACTCACGGTGGCAACTATGGTCGCGAAGGGATGAACTCTGGCGACAATCGTTCTGGAGCAAGGACTTTTCGTGGCAACTCCTTTGACGGTAGCAGCTCGCGTATGGGTGGCAGTCGTTCACACATGGGCAGCAGCCCGAGCAACAGCATGGGGCGCAGCAGTGCAAGCTACGGAGGCATGAGTCGCGGAGGCGCTTCCAGCTATGGTGGCAGCCGCAGCGGTGGCATGAGCCGCAGCTCCAGCTTTGGTGGCTCTTCCCGTAGTGGTGGCTTCAGTGGCGGAGGCTCCCGCGGAGGCGGCATGAGTGGCTCTCGTGGTGGTGGAGCCCACGGTGGTCGCCGATGAAGTCAGTATAAAAACAAGAATCTCTGTGCGTCTGCCTATTTGCAGCTAGGGCACCAAGGCTTTAGCTGCTTGAAGAAGTCGTTGCCCTTGTCGTCCACGAGGATGAAGGCAGGGAAGTCCTCGACGGTAATCTTCCAGATGGCTTCCATGCCGAGTTCGGGATACTCCACGCACTCAATGCTCTTGATGCTGCTCTGCGAGAGGACAGCTGCCACGCCGCCAATGGTGCCGAGGTAGAATCCGCCATGCTTCTTGCAAGCGTCCGTTACCTGTTGCGTGCGGTTGCCTTTGGCAATCATCACTAAGGAAGCCCCATTTGCCTGGAACTCATCGACGTAGGGATCCATGCGGTTGGCTGTGGTGGGTCCCATCGAGCCGCAAGGATAGCCTTCCGGCGTCTTGGCAGGACCGGCGTAGAGGATGGGGTAGTCCTTGAAGTACTGTGGCATTCCCTCACCTGCATCGAGGCGAGCCTTCAGCTTGGCATGAGCGATGTCGCGAGCCACGATGATGGTGCCCTTCAGGTTGACACGGGTCGAGACGGGATACTTGCTCAGTTCAGCCCTGACAGCATCAATGCCCTTGTCGAGGTCAATCTCTATGCCCTTCGGGCCCTCGCCCGGATTGCGCAGCTCTTCGGGGATGAGTTCCGTCGGGTTGCTGTCCATCTTTTCAATCCAGATGCCGTCCTCGTTGATTTTCGCCTTGATGTTGCGGTCTGCAGAACAGCTCACGCCCATGCCGACGGGCAGAGAGGCGCCATGCCGCGGCAGACGGATGACGCGGATGTCGTGAGCCAGGTATTTGCCGCCGAACTGTGCGCCAAGACCAATCTTCTGTGCCTCTTTCAGGAGCTTCTCCTCCAGGTCGATGTCGCGGAAAGCGCGGCCAGTCTCGTCGCCAGTGGTAGGCAGCGAGTCGTAGTACTTGATAGAGCCCAACTTCACGGTCAGCAGGTTCTTTTCGGCACTGGTGCCGCCGATGACGAAGCAGATGTGATAGGGCGGACAGGCAGCCGTGCCCAGGTGCTTCATCTCCTCCACCAGCCAGGGGAGGAGCGTCTTCTCGTTCTGGATGAGTGCCTTTGTCATGGGGTAGAAGTAGGTCTTGTTGGCCGAGCCTCCACCCTTGGCGACGCAGACGAAGCGGTACTCTGCACCCTCCACGGCCTCGATGTCAATCTGAGCAGGCAGGTTGCACTTCGTGTTCACCTCGTCGTACATGTTCAGCGGCGCGTTCTGCGAATAGCGGAGGTTGTCCTGCGTGAATGTGTTGAACACACCGCGACTCAACGCTTCCTCATCTTCGAAGCCAGTCCATACCTGCTGTCCCTTCTCGCCATGGATGATAGCGGTGCCGGTGTCCTGGCAGAAAGGCAGGATGCCCTTAGCAGCCACATCTGCATTGCGCAGGAACTGCAGAGCCACATACTTGTCGTTCTCACTTGCCTCGGGGTCAGTCAGCACCTTGGCCACCTGCAAGTTGTGTTCGCGGCGCAGCATGAACTCCACATCGTGGAAGCATTGCTGAGCCAGCATGGTCAGCGCCTCCTTGCTGACCTTGAGGATTTTGTGACCTTCAAACTCACCGACGCTAACGCCTTCCTTCGAGAGGAGGCGGTACTCGGTCTTGTCCTCGCCCATCTGGAACATAGGGGCATACTTGAAATCAGTCATTGTAGGACCCTCTCCCTAACCCTCAGGCCCCTCTCCAAACCTCTCCCTTTAGGGCGGGCTTTTTTGTTTTATTCTCCCCCTAAAGGGGGCTGGGGGGTCTGTAGGGAACTGCTTCGCAGGGTCTTGGGCAGTTTATGTTAGTATAAATTATTCTTCGTAGTGCTCGAAGAGAAAGTCGTTGTAGGGGTACTTCTGGACATGTAGTTCGCGTACCTTATTATATAGTACCTGCTTGAGGGTGTCGAGGTTGGTGCGCTCTTGCGCAGAGATGAAGAGGCACTCTCCGCCGAGGCGCGACATCCAGGTGTGGATGAGCTCGTCGAGCGAAACATTGCGGGCGGTTGCGGGCGTCAAGTCGTCGGCATCCTTCTCTTCCCATGTGTAGGCGTCTATCTTGTTGAAGACAATCATCTGCGGCTTTTCGCTGCAACCGAGGTCGGCCAGCGTTTTATCGACCACCTTTATCTGGTCCTCGAAGTCGGGATGACTGATGTCCACGATATGGAGCAGCAGGTCGGCCTCACGCACCTCATCAAGGGTGCTCTTGAACGAATCGACGAGGTCGGTAGGCAACTTGCGGATGAAGCCAACGGTGTCGCTGAGCAGGAAGGGCAGGTTATCGACGATGACCTTGCGAACGGTTGTGTCGAGCGTGGCAAAGAGCTTGTTCTCGGCAAAGACATCGCTTTTGGAGAGTAGGTTCATCAGTGTGCTCTTGCCCACGTTGGTGTAGCCTACGAGGGCCACGCGTATCATCTTGCCGCGGTTGCCGCGCTGGGTGGTCTTCTGCTTGTCGATTTCCGCAAGTCGCCCTTTGAGCAGACTCATGCGGTTCAGGATGATGCGTCGGTCCATCTCAAGCTGCGTCTCACCAGGTCCTCTCAGTCCAACAGAGCCTTTGCCTCCGCCGCTGCCAGAGCCACCGCCTTGTCGCTCGAGGTGTGTCCAGAGGCGTTGCAGGCGCGGCAGCATGTAGCGATACTGTGCCAGTTCGACCTGCGTCTTGGCGTTGGCTGTCTGTGCTCGCATTGCAAAGATATCGAGGATGAGTGTCGTGCGGTCAAGAATCTTGACCTTCAGTTCGTTCTCGACGTTTCGGAGCTGCTTGGCAGAGAGCTCATCGTCGAAGATGACCATCGACACTTCCCTTTCGGCATCCTCTTCCGCTTGTATGAAGGCGCGTATCTCCTGCAACTTGCCAATGCCGAGGTAGGTGACGCTGTTTGGCCCCCCAAGGCGCTGGGTGAAGCGACGCACCGTCTTTGCACCGGCAGTCTCGGCCAGGAACTCCAGCTCATCGAGGTATTCCTTCGTTTTGCGCTCGTCCTGACTGGGTGTGATGATGCCAACGAGTACAGCAGTCTCGGGCGAGTCGTCGATGACATTATGGAACTTTACATTCGTCATGCCGTCCTCAAAGGGCAGCGACGAGCGTGAGGAGTTATAGTGTTTGCTTCTTGATGTCCTCATGTTAATTCACAATTAAGAATTCATAATTCATAATCATCTTCTTCGCTAAAATTTTGGCGTAGCATTATTATGAATTATGAATTGTGAATTATGCATTCTTACTTTACTTGCACAACAAGGTACTTGCTGACACTCCAGAACTTCTGTGGGTCGGTGATATGCAGCTCGTATTGACCTTGCTTGTCCTTTACAAGCTGGTAAGTTCCAGCAGGATGCGTGGAGAGCAGCTGTGCGCTCTTACTATAGAACTTGATGTCCTTGTCGTAGCGAATGTCAATCTTTGTGAAGTAATCCTTGTTAAAGTTGTCGCTTTTGAGAACATCGTTGCCCGTCAGGATTTTCTGCTCCTTGAGTTCGCTCTTGGTGCCGAAGACAAACCAGGCACTGTTGAGCTCCTTGTCCTGTTGCTTTACGGTTTCAGTCTTTTGTTTGTTCTCTTCTGTCAATGAAGCTACGTCGTTGCTGAGTCCTGCAATTGCTTCGCCCTGTGATTCGATGAGAGCATCCTTTTCGGCAAGGCTTGCCTCGAGTTCCTGGATGCGTGCAGCCTGCGTCTCAATCTGGCTTTGCAGGCTTTCGAGTGTCTTTTGCATCTTTGTGTTTTTGATGCTGCTTTTGTCCAGCTTTTCCTGAAGCTGTGCAATCAAGTCTCGGTTTTGCTTCATGGCTTGCTGGATGAACTGCATGTTATCGCGGATGACATCGCGGCTGCTTGCGTTTTCAGGGTTGCCATCGGCTATCGTCACACGTCCCTCGGCTTCGTTAATTCTGCGGATGCCTTCCTGCACCTCATTGAAGATGCTCAGGATATCGTCCAGTTCCATATCCTTTTCGTTGATGATACGTTGTAAGGAGTCGCGTTCCTGTTGGATTGCTTCTTGTTTCCCTCCTGTCATTTCGCAAGCGCTCATACCAAGTGCGCAAGCGATGAATAAAAGAATCTTTTTCATATCCTTGTTTTATAGTTTTAGGTGTTTTCTGTTTATGAATTTTTCCCTGCCACAACCATCACAAACTCTCCACGGGGTTCTGTCTCGGTGAAATGTGCGAGGACTTCCTGAAGAGAACCTCTCACACTCTCTTCGTGTATCTTGCTTATCTCGCGACAGACGCTGGCTTGTCTGTCAGGTCCAAAGACCTCAATAAACTGTGTCAGGGCCTTGACGATGCGGTGAGGGGACTCATAGAAAATCATGGTTCGCGTCTCTTCTGCAAGGGCTTGGAGCCGTGTCAGACGTCCTTTCTTCTGAGGTAGGAAACCCTCGAAGCAGAAGCGGTCGCAAGGCAATCCGCTGCTGACGAGTGCCGGTACGAAGGCTGTTGCGCCTGGCAGTGTGATAACTTCTATGCCAGCTCGGATAGCTTCGCGAGCCACGAGGAAGCCAGGGTCGCTGATACCTGGTGTGCCTGCATCGCTGACTACGGCAATCGTCTGTCCTGCAAGCAAACGCTCCACGATGCTCTCCACCGTTTTGTGCTCGTTGAACTTGTGATACGAGAGCATGGCGTTCTTGATGTCGAAATGGTGGAGCAGGTTTCCGCTCGTCCGAGTGTCTTCAGCCAGAATAAGGTCAGCCTCGCGCAGCACTTTGAGTGCCCGCATCGTGATGTCCTCAAGGTTGCCGACAGACGTCGGCACTAAGTAAAGCGTCCCCATACCTTATATAATATATATATCGCGTCTGCAAAGATACGAAAAAACCTTGAACCCTGTGCCTTGAACCCTGAACATTAATTGTTTTTAGCATTTTTCTGCTTCTTTCTTCACGGGTTTTAATATAAAATAGTATATTTGTCGAACAAAAGAACAGCAATAATAATGAAGGATGTTGGTTCAAGCAATGGCGAGATGATGCGTCGCGGCAGAGTGGAGGTCGTGTGTGGCTCCATGTTCTCCGGCAAGACGGAGGAGCTCATACGCCGTCTGCGTCGTGCTCAGTTTGCAAGGCAAAAGGTTGAGATATTCAAGCCGTCGATAGATGTGCGCTATAGCGAAGAAGAAGTGGTCAGTCACGAAGGGACAAGTATTCCCTCAACGCCAGTTGACTCTTCTGCAAGCATTTTGCTTATGGCCCAGGAGAGTGATGTGGTGGGTATTGATGAGGCACAGTTCTTCGACGAGCACATCGTAGAGGTATGTAATGAGTTGGCAGCGAGAGGCATTAGAGTTATTGTTGCCGGCCTCGACCTCGATTTCAAGGGACAGCCTTTTGGACCGATGCCGGCTCTTTGTGCCATAGCAGATGAGGTGACGAAGGTGCACGCCATATGTGTCTATTGTGGAGCACTGGCATACATCAGTCATCGCATCGTGGCTGGTGAGAAGCAAGTCATGCTTGGTGAGAAGCAGGAGTACGAACCGCTTTGCAGGGAATGCTATGCCAAGGCAACAGCTCCCTCCGACTTCACAAGGGGAGAAGAGAGGCCCAATAGTAAATGATAAATGTCTAAAATGTAAATGTTGAGATGTTAGAACGTGAAATAACCTTCGACCGTGTAGTGCGGTGGCTCATTGCAACACTTATCGCGGTGGCTCTTGTGATGCTCGTTAACCGTTTGTCCAAAGTCTTGTTGCCATTCTTCATAGCTTGGATTCTGGCCTACATGGTTTATCCCTTCGTGCTTTTCCTGCAGAACAAGTGCCGGCTGAAGTATAGGATTTTGAGCATTGTTGTAGCTTTGCTTGTTGTTATGGCTTTGCTCACGCTTGCTGCGTTCCTTATCATCCCGCCCGTCATAGAGGAAAGCATTCGAATGGCAGGTTTTGTGTCGGTGTATTTCCATAATGTCTTTGCATCGTCTGAGGTACTACAAAATATTCAAGATATGCTGCAGAGTTATGCGAGTGACAGTTCTTTGATGCAACTCATTCAGCATAGCAGCGTCATGGATGTTGCCGAGAACCTTGTTCTTAAGGCATGGGAATTTCTCTCCGGCACTATCAACTTTGCCATAGGTTTGCTGGGCAGTCTGGTGGTAATGCTATATCTGTTCTTTATCCTTTTGGATTATGAGAAGATTTCCAGCGGCTGGCTCAGGTTCGTTCCGTCAGGTCGTAGAGAATTTGCGGAGATGGTGGTTCTGGATGTCAAAAACGGCATGAATGCTTACTTCCGTGGTCAGTCTCTCATTGCTCTCATTGTCGGCATTCTTTTCAGCATCGGTTTTCTCATCATCGACTTCCCAATGGCAATAGGTTTGGGGCTTTTTATCGGACTGCTGAACCTGATTCCCTACTTGCAATTGGTAGGCTTCATCCCCACCATTCTGCTGGCTCTCGTGAAGGCTGCCGATACTGGCCAGAGTTTTTGGCTCATCTTATTTTGTGCCCTTGCCGTCTTTGCTGTCGTGCAGGCCATACAGGATATTTACCTCACCCCGCGCATCATGGGGCATGTGATGGGACTGAATCCTGCCATCATCTTGTTGAGCCTATCTGTTTGGGGAAGTTTGTTGGGTGTCATCGGGCTCATTATCGCTCTTCCGCTTACCACTTTGCTCATCTCTTATTATCGGCGTTTTATTCTAAATGAACAGGCAGAGACAGACAAAAACAACCAGGAAAAGGACAAAAAAACAGAAGAATAGAAAAAAAATAAACTTTAAACTTTAAACTTTAAACTTTATTTTGTACCTTTGCACCCGCAAAATGAAACTTTTGCATTTAGGTTGACTCGCTAGCTCAGTTGGTAGAGCATCACACTTTTAATGTGGGGGTCTTGGGTTCGAGCCCCAAGCGGGTTACCAAAAAGGAGAGGCTTCGGCCTCTCTTTTGCTTTACGCTTTCAACTTTCGCTCAAGAGTTATGGGGTTTAAACTCTAGGCACAAAAAAGTCAAAAGGCAAGTGCTAACCCGAATAATGCCTACGAGTGTGGCAACACCATCGGCACCTATTTGAAGCACTACGGTTTTGATATTGATTTTGCGCCGGTTGCCGATGTGAATACCAATCCTGAGAACATTATTATAGGTCCTCGTGCCTTCAGCGATAACCCAGAAGTAGCTGCCACAATGGTGACTCACTATCTGCAAGGTCTGAAGAATGCAGGCATCATTGGTTGCATCAAGCACTTCCCTGGTCATGGTGATACGAAAGCCGATACACATTACGGTTACGCTTCGACCCAAAAAACATGGTCTGAGATGGTGAATTGTGAAATGGTGACCTTCAAGGCTGGCATTCAATGGGGTTGTCAGTTGATTATGACGGCTCATATTGGCGCGCCAAATGTCACGGGTTCAGATATTCCCAGCACGATGTCATCTGTTATCCTGCAAGACAAACTGCGTGGTGAGTTGGGCTACCAGAACATTATTGTCACCGATGGTATGGAGATGGGAGCCATCACTCAGCAGTACTCCAGTGCCGAGGCTGCCGTCGGCAGCATCCTGGCCGGTGTTGATATTGTATTGGGTCCGAAGAATCTTGTCGAGGCCTTCGATGCCGTCATCGATGCCGTCAATAAGGGCATCATCAGCGAAGAACGCATCAACCAGAGCGTCCGTCGAATACTAAAATTGAAGCAATAAGATAAGGCTTTCTATTCGGTTGCTCTTTAAATGACAGACAATTGATTGGGTATGCTCTGGAGCCCAAGTCAACGTGCCGTTTTGGTAAGATCGGAGTGTCGATTATATGCAGACCCGTCTTTGTTTGTTCAAAGCTTCACTGCCTTCCCTGTCTTGGCGCTGCGGATGGCGGCTTCGAGGATTTGTACAACGAGGACGTTGTTCTCCAGAGTGGAGAGGTCGGAGGGCTGTTCCTCTATCTGTCCGCGAACGAGAGCCTTCAAGTAGCGATAGGAGTCGTCGTAGGGGGCAGGTAGTTTCGGTGCGTTGAACTCACGACCTTGCTTGCCATCGACGAGGAGTTGCATGCGGTTTCCGTTGTGTTGATAGGCATATCCCCTTGCGCCATAGATATACATGTCCTTCCTGTTCATTGGCCAGCACCACGACCCCATGACCTGAACGGTGCAGCCTTCGTACTCAAGCAGTATTGTGGCATCGTCATCGACCTTCGGATAGATGTGAGGCTTATTCTGTTGCAGGACGGCATAGACGCTTTTAGGCTTCTCTCCATTCAGCAGCCAGGTGGCAAGGTTGACGCCGTAGCAACCGAAGTCTATCACGGCACCTCCGCCGTTCTCCTTCTGGTCGGTCAGCCATGAGAGGAACATCCTGTCGCAACCAATCTCCTTTGGCCCCTGATGGCCGTCATAGACGTCGATGCGATGGACTTTGCCCAGCTGGCCTCTATCCACAAGATTCTTGAGGTGATGGTTGGTTGCATACCATGTTGTCTCGTAGTTCGTCATGATCTTGATGCCGTATTTCTTGGCGAGTTTTTGCATCTGGAGGGCTTGCTTGTAGGTTGTGGCGAGGGGCTTCTCCACCATGACATGGATGCCGCGCTTGGCGCAAGCTTCCACCGTCTGCATGTGATGCAGGATGCTTCCGTAATCGACCACCACCTCGGGCTTCTCCTTGTCGAGCATCTCTGCGAGCGAAGCATAGAACTTCTCCTTGGGCAGGCGGCCAACGAGGTTGTTGTGCTGGCGGAAGTCGTCGTTCTCTTCTGCCACACCCACGATGACGAAGTCGCCACGGCGCATGGCATTGATGAGGTTCCATAGGTGTCCGTGTGCCACGCCCGACACGCCGATTCTGAGGGGACTGTCTGCCATTGCTATTAGCGAGGCAAGGAGAAAAAGGAATAAAAGTCCAATCTTTTTCATATGGAATACTTTTTCGGCAAAGATACAATTATTTTTTCACATTCTCATCTTTTCTGTCAAAGAGACCTGCAAAGAAGGTAAAATAATTCAATAAATATGTATTTTGTTTTCGAAAAGTTTGTGAGTTTAGACAATTAATGCTATGTTTGTGACACGATCGTGCAAAAAACTCCGCCAGTAAGTTCATTTTTATTAACCATAAAACTAAACAAGATGAAAAGAATCTCTTTTGTTTTGCTGGCTTTAGTGGCAGCAGTATGTTTCGTAGCGTGTGGTGATTCCCCAGACCGTTTGGAACCGTCGAGAGCTAAGAAGCTCGTTAAGAAGGAACTTGTGCGCTTGCACCAGAATCAAGGGGCTGCAACGGTGGCTGTCGGTTACTATGAGTGCAACAGTAATGAAGACCGTTACAAGCTACGTCAGTTGGCAGCCAACGACATTGTCTCTTATTCTTGTGAGATAGTGAAGAAGATGGAACGCGTGAAGAAGACGCGTCGCGTTCAGGCTGGCTACTACTATCGTTATTGGACGACAGAAAGCTATTGGGCAAACGAGGAGGTCAACACATTCTTCGTGAAGGTCGCTCTGACAGAGAAGGGTAAGAAGCTTGTCTGCGAAGAGGAGGAGGTTGATCCCTCTGAGGATGAAAAGGAATTGAAGGGCAAGGAGATAGATACCTCCAAGTTCCCCGAATTTAATGTCGAGGAAATAGAGTTCCCCAAGCTGGCTAAGGCAGAGGAGGCGCCCGAAGCAACAGAGGGCGACGAGGATGGTGTAATGGACGACGAGATGTATGCAGAGGAAGATGCGGCTGCACAGAATCAAAGTGCTTACGACAAGGCAAAGGCAAAGGAGACCATCGAGAATGTGGAACTGAAAGCCTACGAGCAGAAGGTTGTCAAGGCACGCAATGTCCGCACGCTTGAGAATGGTGTCGGAACAGCATCTATCGTGATGGAATTTGTGAATGTAACGCCCGTTGGTCGCATCTGTCAGGAAAGGTACGACGGTCAGCGTTATGCTGTCGATGACATAAACTTTGTTTATTACGAAGACAAGGGATGGTGTTTAAAGGCCAAGGAATAAAGGTTTTTCCTTTCGCTCATCAAAGCAAGACAGGGGGGTGTGCCAAGTGTGCACCCCTCTTTTTGTAGGGCACCGTTGATATTTCTTGGTGCAAACGGGCGAAGAGTGAAGAATTATTTGTATCTTTGCACAGCCAGAGGCTTTTTCCCGAATGACAGATAACAATATTAAACGATAAATCATTAGTTATGAATTGTAAACTTTTATCTATTGCACTTTTGTGTGTTATTTTTGCTCCGGCTGCCCATTCGCAGTGTATTCCTCGCGACGAGAAGGTGGAGGCACAGGTTGAGGCTTTGCTTGCCAAGATGTCCCTCCGCGACAAGGTGGGGCAGATGTGTGAACTTACTTACGACAAGGTGGCACAGAACCCGGTAGCACCAGGCGCGCCAAAGACGCTGGCAGGCGGTATGCTTTCGGCTGATGCGGTGAACGAAGTCTTCAGCCAGTACAGGGTTGGCTCGATATTGAATGTGCCCTTTGATATAGCTCAGACGCCGGAGGTGTGGGCGGACATTATCCGCACCCTCAACCTTGCTTCGCTGGAGCAGTGTGGTGTGACGCAGCTTTATGGCGTCGATCAGATACATGGTGCCAGCTATACTTGGGGCGGGACGCTCTTCCCCCAGGAAGTGGGACAGGGTGCCAGCTTCAATGCTGCCATTCCGCGTCGCATAGGAGAGATTACGGCCTACGAGACTCGGGCCTGTCTCATCCCCTGGGTTTATTCGCCTGTGATGGACTTGGCCCGTTCTCCTCTTTGGCCTCGAATGTGGGAGAGTTTCGGCGAGGATGTGCTGCTCAACGGCATCATGGCTTCCGAGTTGACGCGCGGTCTGCAGGGCAAGAACCCGAACAGCGTGGGGATGTACAATGTGGCGGCTTGCCTGAAGCACTACATGGCATACGGTGCTGCCGTCAGCGGTAAGGACCGCACGCCTTCGAGTGTCACCTATCGCGACATGATGGAGAAGTACTTCCAGCCTTTCCGCATGTGCTGCGAGGCTGGGGCTTTGAGCCTGATGGTCAATTCGTCCAACAACAATGGTGTTCCCTTCCATGCAAACCGTCGTCTGCTGACGGAGTGGCTGAAGGAAGGTCTCGACTGGGATGGCATGATAGTCACGGACTGGGCGGACATCGATAATATCTGGAACCGCGACCATGTTGCTGCCTCGAAGAAAGATGCCATTGCCCTTGCCATCAATGCGGGTATTGACATGACGATGGACCCCTTCTCGACGGACTTTTGCGGCTTGCTCATCGAGCTTGTGAATGAGGGCAGGGTGCCTATGTCGCGCATCGACGATGCTGTTCGCCGCATCCTCCGACTGAAGATTCGCGTGGGCCTGATGGATAAGGAAACATGGGACATGCCTTACAGGTCTTCGTCTAAAGCGAAGAAGAACAGGAAGTCTTCCTTTAAGGGAGATGTAGAGGGTCTCTATCCCGACTTTGCCAGCGACAAGTTTGCTCGTGAGGCAACGCAGATGGCAGAGGAGTGTATGGTGCTCCTGAAGAACGAGCAGCAGGTTTTGCCGCTCAAGAAGGGTGCAAAACTGTTTGTCTGCGGTCCCAACGCCAACAGTTTCCGCACGATGAATGGGGGGTGGACTTACGCTTGGCAGGGCAATAAGACCGACGATGTTGCTGCGAAGATAGGGAAGTACCGCACTTTCCTTGGAGCCCTCGAACAGAAGTTCGGGAAGGAGAATGTGGCGTTCAGCGAGATGGTTCGCTACGATGAGCGTAACTTCAACCTGGACCACAAGACGCAGGACGGCTCGCAAGCCGGTGGAACTGTTGCTGAGCAGATTGCCGCTGCTGATGTCATCGTGGCATTTGTCGGCGAGAATTCTTATACTGAGACGGTGGGCAACATCGACGACCTCAGCCTCTCTCACAACCAGCAGGACATGGTGAAGTCATTGGCCAGCTACGGCAAGCCCATCGTGCTCGTGCTGAACGAAGGCCGACCCCGCATCGTCAGCGGTATTGAGCCTTTGGCAAAGGCCGTCGTCCACACCTTCCTGCCCGGCAACTATGGCGGCGATGCTCTCGCCAATCTCCTTTCCGGAGAGGCCAACTTCTCTGGCCGCATGCCCTATACCTACCCGAAGTATCACGGCTCGTTCATCACCTACGACTGCAAGCCTTGCGAGTACGTCGAGACGATGGCCGGCGCATACAACTACGACGCCAACACGACGGTGCAATGGACCTTTGGCTCCGGCATCTCTTACTCTGAGGTGAAGTTTGCCAACCTGCGCGTAGAAACACCGAAAGCCGTCGGAAAGACGAAGCCCGTCAAAGGCTTCACCCCGAAGTCGGCTGCTGGCACGAAGTACGACGGAGACCTGCTCTTCACCGTGGATGTCACAAACCAATCCGACAGGAAGGTCAAGGAGCCTGTCCTCCTCTTCGTCTCCGACCTCGTCGCCTCGCTGACACCCGACATCAAGCGCCTGCGCTCCTTCACCAAAGTGGAACTCGAGGCTCATGAAACGAAGACGGTGACGCTGCATGTCCGTCCATCCGACCTCGCCTTCGTAAACGAGGACCTGCAATGGATTCTCGAGCCCGGAAAATTCAGGGCTGCAGTAGGAAATCAACGCGTAGAATTCACCCTGGAATAACGCAGCGTGCTGCGAAGGCAAACGCAACGTGCTGCGATGAGCAATGCAGGCAGCTGCATCGCCCTTCGCAGCACGCTGCATTTTCCGACGCTCCTGCCTGCATCGGCAGGCACAAAAAAAAGCAACCCGGGACATGAATGTCACCGGATTGCGACCACCCTCGTTGCGGGAGCCCGACTCGAACGGGCGACCTCCAGGTTATGAGCCTGACGAGCTACCAACTGCTCTACCCCGCGATGTTCTTTTTTTGCAGTTGCAAGGACAGTGCAAGCCGAATACAGAAAACTATGTTTTGTGCCGAGGCGAAGCCTGTTCTCGCATATGCGCTTTCTGAAAACGCGGTGCAAAGGTATGACTAAAATTCCAATCTGCCAAATTTTTTATGCAAAAAGTGTGTTCAAGAACAGCTTTTTGTGGCCTCGCTTGCACAAAATACAGACGTTTGAGCATTTTTAACACACAAAAATTGCACAAATCAAAGTAAATGTGCTATCTTTGCAAACGGAATGGCAGTAATAAAGACACGCATAAAACTGGTGGATGTAGCACGACAGCTGTTCGCCAAGAACGGCCTCGAAAACACCACAATGAACGACATTGCCCAAGCATCGGGCAAAGGCCGGCGCACCCTTTATACCTATTTCAAAAGCAAAGAGGAAATCTACTGGGCAGTCATCGAAGGTGAACTGGAACGCATCAACGAGAAAATGAACGAAGTGGCAACAATGCCTATGGAGCCCGAGGACAAACTCGTTGAAGTCATCTACACACACCTCAACATGATAAAAGAGGCTGTCCAGCGCAACGGAAACCTCCGAGCAGAGTTCTTCCGCAACATCATCATGGTGGAGAAAGTGCGAAAGAACTTCGACCGCAACGAACAACGACTCTTCGCATCCATCATGGCAGAGGGCGTGCAGCAAGGGCGCTTCGAGATAGACAGCATCCCGCTCTGCTCAGACATTATGCACTACTGCATCAAGGGACTGGAAATTCCCTACATCTACGGGCGTCTGGCCGACGGCATGCCACAAGGCATGAGCCGAGGCATCGTGCAGAAGCTCATACACAAAGCATTGAGCCGACAAGAGAAGCACATCAGCCAGTACCTGTGAGAGAGTTAAGAATTAAGAATTTAGAGTGAAGAATGTGCTACCGCCTGCCTCCTCCCTTAGGGGGGCGGGAGAGGAGCCGATATTAATTATAAAATATGAAACTATTAGAAGGAAAGACAGCACTCATCACGGGTGCAGCAAGAGGCATCGGTAAGGCGATTGCCCTGAAGTTCGCCTCAGAAGGCGCAAATATAGCATTCACCGACCTCGTCCTCAACGACGAGATGGCTGCAGGACTGGAAGCAACACGCAAGGAGATAGAGGCAGTAGGCGTAACATGTCGTGCCTACGCTGGCAATGCAGCCGACTTCGCTGCCACCGAAGAGGTGGTGAAGCAAATCAAGGAAGACTTCGGAACGATTGACATCCTGGTCAACAACGCCGGCATCACGAAGGACGGACTCATGCTGCGCATGACCGAGCAGCAGTGGGATGCCGTCATCAACGTCAACCTCAAAAGCACCTTCAACTTCACCCATGCTTGTGTGCCCGTCATGATGCGTCAGCGCGGCGGCAGCATCATCAACATGGCCAGCGTGGTAGGCGTGCACGGAAATGCAGGACAGGCAAACTACGCAGCCTCCAAGGCCGGCATGATTGCACTGGCCAAGAGCATCGCACAGGAAATGGGACCGAAGGGAATCCGCGCCAATGCCATCGCTCCTGGATTCATCGAAACAGCCATGACGGCACAACTCAGCGAAGAGATACGCGAAGAGTGGAAGAAGAAGATACCCCTTCGTCGAGGCGGACAGGTGGAGGACATCGCCAACGTGGCCACATTCCTCGCCAGCGACATGAGCAGCTATGTCAGCGGCCAAGTCATCCAAGTGGATGGCGGCATGAATATGTAAATCAAGTGCAGAGTTCATAGTTATGAGTTCATAGTTAAGGCTACGCCCTACGACCGAGCAAGAAATGACTATGAACTATGGACTATGGACTATGAACTATGAAAGTTCTCTACGAGGATAATCATCTGATAGCCGTAGCAAAGAAAGCAGGGGACATCGTTCAGGGTGACAAGACCGGCGATGTCCCCTTGTCTGATTTAGTGAAAGCTTACCTGAAGGACAAGTATCAGAAGCCCGGTAACGTCTATCTCGGCGTCGTGCACAGACTGGACCGTCCTGTCAGCGGCATCGTGCTGTTTGCCAAGACAAGCAAAGCCTTGCCGCGGCTCAACAAGATGTTTGCCGAACACAAAGGCGTCAGCAAGACCTACCTCGCCATCGTCGCCAACCGCCCTCCACAACAGGACGGAACGCTCACACATTGGCTCACGCGCAACGAGAAGCAAAACACCGCCCGCGCCTACGACCGCGAAGTGCCCGGCAGCAAGAAGGCTGTGCTCGACTATCGCGTGGTTGCTCAGTCGGAACGCTACTTCTTGCTTGAAATCGAGTTGAGGACCGGTCGCCATCATCAAATACGTTGTCAACTCGCTAAGATAGGTTGTCCCATCAAAGGCGACCTGAAGTATGGCGCGCCTCGCAGCAATCCCGACGGCAGCATCTCGCTCCATGCCTGGCGACTCTCGCTGGAGCATCCCGTCTCACATGCATCCATCACAATCGAGGCACCTGTACCCGATGACCGTCTTTGGAAGGAGATTACAAAGCCACATATGTGTTAATGTACTCTTCTTTCACACAAAATTTGTTATTTTGTGTGGCAGAGTGAAGAGTTTTTCGTACCTTTGTGACCTGAATGAATAGTGCAGCAAAGGAATGAAACGTGCGCTGAAATATATTTTCGGAACACTTCTTGCGGTGGTGTTGCTTGTTGTGCTGCTTGCCGCAAGTTTGTACCTGCCGCCGGTGCAAAGGTGGGCCGTGAACAGGCTTACTGCTTATCTTGAGGAGCAGACAGGGCTCGTTGTGTCTATTGGCAGCGTGCATCTGTCTCCCTTGCTCGATATAAGTCTCGGAGAGGTGCATGTGGCGCAGCCGCCCACCGATGTGATTGATGTGGAACAGGTGCTCGTTGACCTTGACTTTACGCGCCTTCTGGTTCTGCACATCGGGGTGGAGGCCATTAAGCTCTCAAACGGAAACATCTATACGACAGACCTTATCGAGACGCTCGCTATGGACGGGAGCATCGGCAACTTGTGTGTCGTGGCTGATGATATCGACCTGAGGAAGAAGAAAGTCAATGTCACGGATGCCACTCTCGATGCCTGTGTGCTCGACATCAAGCTGCGGGAGGCGGCTGAGGAGGATACGACGGAGAGCGCTCCCGTTGACTGGCGAATCGACATCAACAGGCTGAACATCAATCAGAGCAAGATTGCGTTGCAACTCCCTGATGATGCCATGCGTGTGAGTGCTGCTATCCGCAAAGCAAGGCTCGACGGTGGCGACATCGGTCTCGGCAATGGCGTGTACCGAGTTGGCAAGATTAGTCTGGCTGCGGACAGTCTTTCGTATGACATTCCGGAAGCCAGTCCTGTGATGGGTCTCGATGTGAATCATCTTGCATTCCGTGATGTGGAACTCGAACTGGGCAAGCTTGCCTATAAAGTTCAAGGCTCAAGGTTCAATGTCCAATTAAACCGACTGGCCTTCATTGAGAAGAGCGGATTCCAGCTCAACAACCTGGCTGTCAATTTCTCCCTTGATGCGAATCACCTGACGGCAGCCGGTCTTGACTTGCAGACACCGCACAGTTCTGCTGCGGGTAATGTTGATATCGATTGGGATGCGATGTCGGCGGAGAAGCACGGACAGATGAAAGCCGATTTGCAGGCATCCTTTGGTAGTGAAGACATCCTTTGTCTGGCTGCGGCCTACCTGCCCCGCGATCTCGCCCGATGCTATCCCTCACAGCCTTTGAATATAGAACTTTTTGCGACGGGCAATGTGGATACGCTTCACCTTCAGACCTGCAACGTGATGATTCCCTCGGTCATTGATGTGCGCACGACAGGAGCGTTGCATCACATGACAGACAGCACGCGCCTTGGTGCCGACCTGAAGTGGGACATCACAACGATGGATTTGCGTTGCGCCAATGACTACCTGGGCTTGGACAAGGTGCGTTTCCCGAAGATGGTGCTCCATGCGGATACCAAGCTGAGCGAGGCGTCGAAGGTGACTGCCGATGCTTTGCTCCTTGAAGGCGGCGGCAAGGCACACCTTGTCGGCAGCATGGATTTGCAGGCAATGGCTTATCAGGCAAATGCCCGAATCAGCAATCTGCAACTTCACGACTTCCTGCCTCACGACTCGCTCTATGCGCTTTCTGCCAATGCAAAGCTGTCCGGTTGCGGCACAGACATGCTCAGTCCTCACACCCGCCTGTTTGCCCAAGCGAGTGTAGAGCACTTGGGTTATGGTTCTTGGGATTTGGACGACATTCAGGCAGGCTGCCGGCTGGAGAACGGCAAGGCGGTGGCAGAGGTGAGCAGCCGTAATGACTTGCTCGGTTTGCAGGGGTGCATTGATGCTTCCATTACAGACAGGAAGGTTCAGGCTGCGGCTTTCAACATGGACGTAAATCATGTGGACCTCTACGCTCTTCGCTTAGCCGAGCGGCCGCTTGCGGCCAGCATGGTGATGCACATGGATGGCGCATCCGACTTCGAGCAGACGCATAGCCTGAGGGCGCGTGTTGAGGCGGTCGAGCTGACAACTGCCGACAGCGTCATTCACCCCTTGGACCTCATTGCCGATGCAGACCTGACGCCCGAGCGGATGCAGATGAATGCCTATGCCGGCGACTTGAGTCTCTCCGTCTCCTCGGACCAGGGGCTTGACTCCCTGTTGGCCCGCGCTGACCGCTTCAGCGGCGAATTGCAACGCCAGATAGACAGTCTGCACATCCAGCAGGATACGTTGAAGACGCTTTTGCCCCATCTCAAGGTGGAGCTTACTTGCGGGCAGCGGAATCCGATAGGCAATATTTTGCGTCATGCCTTGGGATATAGCTTCCGAGACCTGTCTGTCCATTTCCATTCCTCGCCTATGGATGGTTTGAATGGCAATGGGCACATGCATTCCCTCAACACAGGTGCCATTTTGCTTGACAGCATATACTGGCATATCCAGCAGGGGCAGAGTGGCATCTCGCTTGATGCGCGTGTGGCGAACGGGCCGAAGAATCGCATCGTCACCTTCCTGTCCAAGATTCATGCGGCTTTGACGGAGTCGGGTGCCAATGCCAATCTGGTCTTCTTCGATGCGCAAGGGAAGAAGAGTGTGGACTTCGGTTTGGCTCTCGACTTGCTTTCCGATGGCTTCCGTGCCCATTTCACTCCGCTCAATCCGGTCATTGCTTACCGTCATTTCACGCTGAATGCTGATAATTTTGTTTCGTTGAATCACGCAGGGCATCTTGATGCGCTGGTCGATCTTCTGGCTGATGATGGTACGGGCCTTAAGGTCTATACGACGCCCAACGAGGAGGCGGAGAAGGACATCTCGCTCAGCGTCAATCAGTTCAATGTGGGCGAGTTGACGCGGGTGATACCGTTTATGCCCGACATCAGCGGTTTCCTGCATGGCGACCTCCACTATATGCAGGCCGACAGCACGACGACGGTCTCTGCGGAGATGGTGGTGAAGAAGATGGCGTACAACGGTGTGCGCCTGGGCGATATAGGCTTGAATGGCATTTACTTTCCTAATGCCGACGGTTCGCATTATGTTGACGGCATCGTTACGCTTGACGATGAGGAGATTCTCTTGCTGAACGGCAAGTACCGTGAGCAGGACGGGAAGGGGAAATTGGATGGCAGTGCAACGTTCCAGAAGCTGCCTTTCGCTTTCGCCAACGCCTTCATGCCCGACAGTCCTTTGTCGTTGTCGGGCTATGCCTGGGGGGATTTCTCGGTGAACGGCTATACAAGCAGTCCCGTCCTGAATGGCGAGTTGCGCACCGACTCCCTGTTCATCAAGGCGGAGAGCTACAATGTGAATCTGCGGATACCAGACCACGCCATTACGGTCAGCGACAGTCGCTTGGACCTGAACCGAGTGGAGGCGTATGCTGCGGGCAAGACGCCGCTCGTGCTCGACGGCAATATTGACTTCAGCGACCTCGACAGGGTGCAGCTCAACATGAACGTGAAAGCCAACGACTACCAGCTCATCAATTCTCCGAAGAAGCAAGGGTCGCTGGCTTACGGCAAGGTCTTCGTCAACATTGGCGGGCGAGTTTGGGGGACGCTCAACGACATGAAGGTGCGCGGTCGCCTTGACGTGCTTGGCAGCACCGATGTGAGCATGGTGCTCACCGATACTCCGCTTACTGTCGAGGACCAGCTTTCCGACATTGTCACCTTTGTGGATTTCACCGACACCATTGCTGCCGAGCAGGTGGCTGTGGCCCGTCAGAGCATTGACATGCAGATGGATGTCGGCATTGCGGAGATGGCACAGGTGCATTGTTTCCTGAGCGATGGCGGGAACGACTATATAGACCTGCAGGGTGGGGGAGAGATAACGTTGACCTACGACATGCAGAACGACATGCAGCTTTGGGGGCGTTACACCATTGGGAAGGGTATGATGCGCTATTCTCTGATGGCCATACCGCTGAACGACTTTCAGATTGCGACTGGCAGTTATGTGGAGTTCCAGGGCAAGATGCTCAATCCTCGCCTGAACATCAATGCGAGCGAGCGCGTCAGGTCAACGGTGACGGAGAACAGCGTACCTCGCAATGTAGCCTTCGACGTGGGGCTTTCCATCAGCCGTACGCTCGAGGATATGGGATTGGAGTTCACCCTGCAGGCGCCCGAAGACCTGACGGTGCAGAATCAGCTGTCGTCGATGACGGCCGAAGAGCGTGGCAGGGTAGCCGTAACGATGCTCATCACGGGAATGTATGTGACAGACGATGCCGAGACGAATGGCGGCTACAACTATGCCAATACGCTCAATGCCTATTTGCAGAGTGCCATCAATGAGGTTGCCGGTAAGGCACTTAGTACAGTTGACATCAACTTCGGCATTGCCAATGGTACTTCCGAGGCCGGAACGACGACTACCGACTACAGCTTCAGCTTCGCAAAGCGCTTCTGGGGCAACCGCATCAGCGTCATCGTTGGCGGCAAGGTCAGCTCAGGTCGGGATGCGGTCAACAATGGGCAGACCATCATCGACAACATTGCCATAGAATATCGCCTCGACAAGAGTGCCTCGCGATATGTCAACCTCTTCTATGACCGCAACTACGAGTCACTGCTCGAGGGACAGGTCACGAAGATGGGCGGTGGCATAGTGCTGCGGAAAAAGGCAGACAAACTGGGCGAGCTCTTCATCTTCAGGAACAAGAAGGAGGAGCAGAAAATAAAGGGAAAAGCAGAAAAAACAGAATAGACAGACAATGGTCGGAGTGCATCATTTTTCGAGACAGCGTGGAGCGGGCAAAAATGCAGCAGCCTGCATCGGCTTACGCAGCAGCCTGCATCGGCTTACGCAGCAGCCTGCGTCGGCCTTCGCAGCAGCCTGCGTCGGCACCCCCTCCCATAGGGGGATTTTGCCCGGCCTTGTGCTCGGCTTGAAACAGGCTGTGGCATTCGTTTTGCTATGCTTCTTCCTGTCGTCGTGCTCCCTGACAAAACACCTGCCGGAGGGCGAGACACTCTACCGCGGCATCAAAAGCATCGACTACGACAAGGCTCCGAAAAAAGACAAGCAGGCGGAACAGGAAGGCGTCATCACAGCCCTGGCCGATGCCTATACCAAGGTGGAAGGGCTGCTCTCGGGCGACGCCTCGGTGTTGCAGACAGAAGAGGTGGACGAAAAGGCCGTGCGTGACAGCCTGAAGCAGGCTTCTCAAAAAGACCTGGAAGCCTATGCCTCGGCAAAGGAAGAAGTGGAGGCAGTGCTCTCCTACGCACCCAATGGCGCCTTCATGGGCAGCAGCTACGTCACACACCCCTTCCCCATCAAACTCCTCATCTACAACCGGTATGCCGGCAGCAAGCATCGCTTCGGCAAATGGATGTTCAATCACTTCGCCGCGTCGCCAGTGCTGATGAGCAACGTCAACCCCCGCCTCAGGGCAACCGTTGCCAAGAACACCCTCCGCAGCCGCGGCTATTTCCGCGCACAAACCTCCTTCGAAACAGTGCCCGACCCGCGTGACTCCCTCAAGGAACGCGTGCGGTACAACATCCACCCCGGCCCCGTCTATCACCTGGACAGCATCGCCTACATGGGCTTCCCAGACCCACCCACGTCCACCCTTAAAGGGCGCGAACTCTTCCCCCTTAAGGCAGAGTGGGAGAAGCCGTGGAATGTGGCCGACGGCAGCCTCCTGCATCGCGGCGACCCCTTCAGCGTGGTAAACCTCGAAGCAGAGCGTACGCGAATCGTCACCGCCTTGCGAGAGCGAGGATACTATTATCAGCGTAACGACTACATCACCTTCCACGCCGACACCTTGCAGACACCGATGAGAGTCCTGCTGCAGGTACACCCATCGCCAAAAGCGCCACCGGAAGCCATGCGCCCATATTACATAGGCAACACGCGTGTGAATATATTCAAATACGGCGACCATGAAATAGTGGACAGCCTCGTTCTGCGCGGAGGCGCGTCCTTCGGCTACAGCCGTCCCGCCACAAAACCCCTCCTGAAGCCCAGAGCCGTGTGGCGCTCGATGCTCTTCCGCAAAGGCGACCTCTACCGTCTCTCGCAAGGCGACCTGATGCAGGACCGCCTCGCTTCGACAAACGTATTCTCCTCCATACGCATCAATTATGTGCCACGAGAAGACAGCATCTCTTCGTCCGACACCCTCGACATCGTGGTTAACGCAACGCTCGACAAACCCTACGATGCAGAGTTCCAAGGCAATCTCACCGGCAAGACCGGCGGGCAGCTGGGGCCCGGAGCAAGCTTCTCCTTCTCGAAGAAGAACGCCTTCCGGGCAGCCGAGACACTCACGCTCAAACTGTGGGGCTCGTATGAATGGCAGACAGGCGCAAACGTCAAAGGCAAAAGCTCGTTGCTCAACTCCTATGAATGGGGCTTGAGCGGTTCGCTTTCGTTCCCCCGCTTCCGCTTCTTCGGATTGGGACGCAAGCTGGGGCGTAAATACGTCTCCACCACAGCCATCGACCTGCAGGCACGCTGGCAGAACCGCGCAGGCTTCTTCGGCAGAGTGTCGTGGAGCGGCGGCGTCAACTACACCATGCAGCGCAAACAGCGCATCAAGCACGAATTCTCGCCCCTGACCATTACCTACGACCAGTTGCTCCACAGCACGGCCCGCTTCGACTCCATCGTAGGAGCCAACCCCGCACTGTACATCTCAATGCGAGACCAGTTCGTGCCCAGCATGTCGTACACCTTCTCGTGGGCCGGCAGCCCGAAGCACCCGTCGTCGCTCACCATCTCGTTCAAGGAAGCATCGGCCCTCGTCTCAAGCATTTATGCCATCTGCGGAGAGCCCTACTCCAAGGAGAACAAGCGAATGCTGGGAGTGCCGTTCGCCCAATTCGTCAAGACCACTGTGCAATATACCCGCCAGGTCCCGCTCACGAAGCGTAGTCTCCTGGCCATGCGAGCCTTTGGCGGCTTCGTATATAGCTATGGCAATGCGAAATCGGCACCCTATAGCGAACTCTTCTCCGTAGGCGGCGCCAACAGCATCCGCGCATTCGGAATGCGCACCATAGGTCCAGGAGCTTATCATCCGCAGACATCGCAATATTCATACATCGACCAGATGGGCGACCTCAAACTTGAGGTAAACCTGGAGTATCGCTTCCCCATCGTCGGGAAACTGCAAGGAGCAACCTTCATAGACGCAGGCAATGTGTGGCTGTTGCGCAGTAGCGACAACCAACCCGGCGGTAAGTTCAGCTTCAAGGACTTCGGAAAGCAAATAGCACTCGGTACAGGCGTAGGCATCCGCTACGACCTGGACTTCCTCGTCATCCGCTTCGACCTCGGCATAGGCATACATGCACCTTACGATACAGGCAAGAGTGGCTACTACAATATGCCCAGTTTCGGCAAGTCCCTCGGCTATCATTTTGCCATCGGCTATCCGTTCTGACGCAATTTTCCAATATTTTTATTCCATCGATGGCCGTCGCCTCAGCAGAGTTCCTGCAAAAGGCATTTACATCGCTAACGGCAAAAAGATATTGGCAAAGTGAGATGGGATAGTTTCGGACTATTGCTCAATCCTCAAATCTTGCATTAGTGGACCTCAATAGTCCGAGGAGTTCTCGTTCCAGAAGCGCCAACTCGCAATGGCTTGGAGATGCAACATCTCCAAGCCATTTTTTACTGTTGCCCCTTGTGCCCTGCCTTTCTGCATGAAGAGCGTGTCCTCGGGATTATAGACGCAGTCGAAGAGGAGGTGACGCGAGGAGAGGAGTTCGTAGGGAATGGCCGGTGCAGCGTCTACTTTAGGGAACATCCCGACGGGAGTACAATTGACAATGACAGTGTATTCCTGCAACGTCTCTGCCGTGATGTCGGAGTAATTCAAGGGGGCAAGGGGCAAGGGGCAAGGGGC
>Ga0310694_10000969_pt1 | contig 34593 bp, 45 predicted proteins | sample 174DNAGHGhighgp2_FD_203884 | JGI IMG/M metagenome (GOLD analysis project Ga0310694, IMG submission 203884) | Sheep rumen microbial communities from Palmerston North, Manawatu-Wanganui, New Zealand - 1742 DNA GHGhigh gp2 (v2) (version 2) | ecosystem: Host-associated > Mammals > Digestive system... | reverse complement strand
GTGTACGATTTGCCAAGAAAAATCCGTTTTTTTGAACCGGGGGTATCACCAGAGTTCGGGAGTTGTAAATCCCTGACTTTCGGCATATATTCCCCTTTTATGTTCCCGTTCGTGGCAGTCGTGACATAAGGGCATAAGCTGTATGCTGCCGTTGTAAGTCCTGCTGTATGCGAGTTCGGGGAAGTCTCTCAGCGGCTTGACATGATGCACCAGAACCGCCTTTGTATACCGCTTGTTCTGCCTGCACCTGTAACATTCGCCGTGATACTCTTTGATGACCGAACGTGAGAGCCTGCGCCATTCCCTCGAATTGTAGAAGTCTTTTAAGTCGCCCGTCCTGATGAGCTGCTTCAACTGTATCGCTGTATATATCATAAAAAAATAAAGACAGGAGTTTTTACCTGTCTTTATTATATCACGCTGTTTCAAAAAAATATATAGATTTTTATAGATAACTTTTCTTATTTCAGTCGTTTTCTACAATGATTATATCTTCAATCTTACAGTTCAATCTTTTTGAAATCATGTAGACCATGTTTAAACTCGGAACGATTTTATTTCCGTTCACGTACTGATTTGTAAAAATGGTGCTTGTTTTAAGATTACATTCACGGCAGAGCTGAGAAATACTTTTAATGCCTGCTCCCCTCATGCGCTTTTCGATTTCGGGCATATTGAGATAGTATTTCAACTGTCGTCACCTCTTGCCATTGTCAGAAGTGCGGCGGTCAGGAATCCGAGGAGATAGCTTGCAACAAGAAACAAAACGTTTATCATTTTCCCTGCTCCCTTTCATACAAATATTTTAGGCGGTGTTTCAAAGTCCTGACCGCATTTCCGCCAGAGGTGCAGACAAGTTTCGCACCTATTGACGTATTCGCTTTTCTTCGGGTGATACTGGATAACCGTTTCATCTTCGCTCCAGAACATATCCTTGACTTTGCACATTTCCTCCCAAGTGGGAGTTCTCTTTCTCAGGCTGACCGAAACGTGTTCCCAGCCGCCGCCGAAACTCCACACGACATTCAGCGGATTTTTCGCACCTGCAAGATATATCTGACCTGCTCCGCCGTCAAAGCCTGTCATAAAGACGTTTAATCTTTCATTTTTTAAAATTTCCGCCTGTGATTTCATTTTTCCTGCTCCCTTCGCAAAGCCTGAAACTGACCGTAAGTTATGCCGAGAGTTTTACATCTGGAAACGATTTCATTTATTGTCATTTTCTTTTCGGGCGTTTTTTTGAGTGTTTCAGGCTTTTTGTATTTGATTTTTTCGGGCTTTTTGTTTCTGTCGTATCTGATTTGATAATATTCGCAGTCATCGGGCAATTTCTCTTTTATATCACTACAAATCGAGAGATTCACACATGATGCACATTTCATTTCGATTCCTCCTTATATGCGCCAAAATGTTTTTCAATAGAAAGGAACTGCTCAATTGCTTTCTTTTTGCTGTTGACGTAGTTGATAAGAGCAACTGTTTCACAGACAGAACATTCCGCAGCCATATAACTTCCGTCAGCGTGCCTCCACAAATAAACACCTTTATTTCCACAGTACGGGCATTTTATGTTTTCGGGTTTGTCCTCACGTTTACCCATACCGATACTGCCAACAACAAGTTCCAAAAATAATTTACCGTTCATTTTCATTCTCCTTTTCTTTTAGCTTTTTGTTTTCGTATTCCAGTTCTTCTGTGCGTTTCCTGAAATGGCTGTGCCAATACGCTTCATATATCATTACTTCGTCCTGCATTGCCTGATATAACGTATCATAGTCTAACGCTTCACGATAAAGGATTCCTCTAAGTTTCTCCATTCTATATGCAAGGCTCATGAAATAATCCTCATTAAATCCGTCCTTTTCAAGTTCGTTAAGGATTGTCGTGCTTTGGTTAAAGATGTAATCACGATAATAATCATCTGACAAGTTATAAAGTGTATCTATCATCTGATTTAATTTTTTGAGTAACATAACGCACTCAGTAGGCTCGTTCACGTTGGCAAGGTATGTCATTCTCTCATAGTTTTCTTTTCGCTTGCCAAACTGACCGTCTGACTTTGCCTGTTCTGTTTTTTTGATATCCATTTTTCATTCTCCTCTCAGCTCACCGATGCAGACCTTAACGCACGGAGAACTGCTGTATTTTTTATGCACTGTAAGTTCAACTATTTGTGAATCGTCATGATATGCAAGCCCGTTGAGAGCATCACAGATTGATTTTGCGATGTTGTCCGCATCGGGTTTTTTCGTAGGTTTTCTTGTACCGTTTTTTATTTCGAGCCTTGCATTTTTGCAAAAGCTTGCGGGTATCGGAAACTCCGCACATATAACGACCGACAGCGGAATAACTTTCAGAATTGGCTTGAAATCGGGGTATTTTTTTCTGAAAGATAATTTTACAAGGTTTTCATAATCCGCAGTTTTTTCGGGAGTGTAAGCGTGACCGTTCCGAGTAAAACGTGGACGACCTTTTCCGACAGGTTCGCCGTCAACTGTAAATTCAATGTATGTCATTTTCAAGTCCTTTCAAATTGCTTTTAAATGCCCCTGTAAGCCCCTGAAAGTTTCGGAGTATAATTTCACCTGAATTTCTTTTCAAGGGCATACAGAGCGATTTCAGCGTTATTTTTAATATTCGTCAAGCATTGAAATATTGTCATTGAGAATGTCGGAGAGTTCGTAAAGCCTGCCGTTGTATGATTTGAGATTTTTATTTCTCAGAAAGGCGAAAAGCTTGTCAATGCTGTCAAGGCAGTTCTGATAATAAACTTCAAAAAGTTCCGAATTATCGGGAATTTTTGATTTAAAAGGATTTCTGTCTTTTTCAAGTTCGGCTTCTATTCTTTTCTTTTTTTCTTCAAATTCCGCTGATTTCTGTCTTTCCTGCTCCAACTGTTTTTTGAGCCTTTCGACTTCCTCGGAATCGTCCTTGACAGCAACTTCAACGGGACGGCTTTCAAGTTCCTGAATCTGCTTTTCAAGGCTTTGAATTTTTTCGTAAGCCTCGTCACGTTCTTCCTCGGCGGAAATAAGTTCACGTGAAACGAGAGTTCTTTCGTTGCAGGCTTCAATCCATTCTTTCTGCTTGTTTTCGAGCTTTTTGTTGAGTTCGTTTTTCTCCCTCATAAAGTCGGCTTTTTCCTGATTGTGCCTTGTTTTCATGCTGTCGATTTCGCTTGCACTGTCGGCTTTAAGCTTTTTGATTTCTTCTTTGAGTTCATTAATTTTTGTGGTATCCTCAACAGCGACCTGTTTTGGATTTTTTTCAAGTTCCTGAATCTGTTTTTCAAGCTGACTGATTTTCTGTATCTGCATTTCCGAATCAGTTTTCAGAACGCTGACTTTTCCCCATGCGTCGGCTTCTTTTTTTCTCGAATCTTCGGCATTTTTCTCCGCCTGATTTACTTTTTCGAGAAGTTTGTCATTAGCTTTTTTCAGGTCGGAGATTTTATTTTTGAGTTCCTTGACGGAAGTGCTTTCAAGGTCATTATTCTGGATTATTTCCTGTCTTTCGGGTTCGTCGAGCTTTGCGAGAAGATACAGTTTTTCAGTTCCAATTAGTGAAGTTGACTTCACTAAATTTTCAGTAAGATTTTCAGCTATCGAAATATACTTGTAAGCCGTTCTGTCAGTCATACCGAGTTCCGATTTGCAATAGTCGTTAAATTCTGAATAGTTCAATTCCTTGTACAATTTACTGTCACGCATTTCTTTCAGACCCTTGCAGACCTCATAAAGCGATTCCTGCGCCGCCTGAGCGTTGGCACAAATTCTGCGGTGAAGTGATACCGCCCTGCTGTAATTCTCCGTGATGATAACCTGATTTTCCATGATATTTTCCTCCTGATTAAGCCATTGGCTGATATATTTTGCTGCCTTGTTCCAAGTCATGAAATACTCAATTTCTCCGACACTGACAGTCACCTTGTCGAAAAATCCGCTTGTTATGTAACCGCCGTTGTTTGTGGCTGAATTTCGGTGATTCTTGCGGATAATATCCGTGAAATAGCCGTATGCCGTTTTTTTAGCCTGCTGCTTTTCCTCGTCCGTGATGAATCCCAGAAGTGCAGGCTTAATTTTTTCAAGTTCCGAGATTCCGTCCCATTTGATTTTCTGCATAATTCCTCCTGAAATTTATAAGTCAAAGACCGAGAATTTCCTTGTATTTCGCAAGATTTTCCCGCATTTTTCTGATTCGTCTGTCATCGCCGACATACTTGACAGGTATGCACATTTCGGCGATACGGCTGTAAACTCTGTGTCTGCTGAGTTCGGGAGAATTTCCGAAAAGCTCGCTGTCGCTGAGATTTGTCGTGATTATCAGGGGCTTTCCGCTGCGGTCACGTGCGTCAATGGTGCTTGTTATAATCTCTTTTGCATAAGGCGTGTCACGCTCCGCAGACAGGTCGTCAATTACCAGCAAATCGTAGGAAACAATGCGGTCGATGTACTCCTGCCTGCTCCCGCTGTAACCCCACAAGGTATTGATAATCCTCGAAAAATCCGTCATATGCGCCGTGTAACCCATGTCAAGAACGGCATTTGCGACACAGGCGGCAGCGAAAGATTTTCCCGAACCGACATTTCCGTAAAGCAGGATTCCACGATTTTCAGACAGCATTTTCGGGAAATTTTCCGCATATTTTTTCAGGATATTTTTTATCCTGCGTGAGAAGTCCTGATTTTCGCCGTTGTCGTTTTCAAACCGCCAGTCAAGGCATTTTTTCTCATGAAAACACAGGCTTTTGTTCTTTTCGATTTCGATTCTTTTTTCAGCCAGTTTCACGGCTTCACGCTCTGTATTGTATTTTTCAAGTTCGCATTTGCAGACGCATGAATTTACAAATTCCCTGTCAAGAATTTTTATGCGTACCTGTTTCGGAGTATGGCATTTTCCGCAGTATTTCAGCCCGTCAGAACCGATAAAATCGCTTTCATTTTCGTTTTCAAACTTCGGGATAACGTCAAAAAGATTCATAAAATCAGCCCTCCAACATTTTCATGATATCGCTTATATCGCCGTATTCTTCGGGGTTTCCGCTCTGAAAGCCGTTCTGTGAAATGCATGAATTTTTCAGCGAATACTCGTCAAGCCAACACTCCTGAGCAAACCATGAAGAACCGTGCTTTATGAACTGTGAATCCGTCTTTTCAGCCTTTATTTTGCTGATATACGCATTAAGCCCATTGAGAATAGTTTCCTTGGAAGTGCCGTTTTTTCTTGCCTTGATATAGGCTTTGAGAGCGTTTTTTCTGCCTTCTTTTCTCGGATAAATATTCCAGATTTCCTGAAATTCATCTTCAAGAACTCTCTCACTCAGCTTTGCTGAGGAAGAATTATTTGTATTTGTTTTTGTATTTGTATTTGTTATTGTTTTTGTATTTGCTTCATTTGCTTGATTTTGCTTGTCTTTGCTTTCGTTTGCTTGACTTTGCTTGTCTTTGCTTTCATTTGCTTGATTTTGCTGACTTATTATACCGCCTTTTCTTCCTGCTTCACGCCTTTTATTGCTGATTTCTTCGTATTTCTCAAAGTTCTGGTCAATACCTTTTTTCAGAATCCTGTACATCAGCTTAATCGGGAAACTGTTTGAATCGCTGTCAGTTCCGTATGCCGAATAGTGGAGCAACGAACGGAACAACTCACCAAGCTGTTCATTCGTGAAAAGGTCAAGTTCTTCCGCATATTCAAGCGGAACAATGAAATATTTTCTGTTGTTTTCCATAGTGTACTTCCTTTCAGAATTATCTGCCCTGTGCAGATAACTAAAATTTTACCTTAAAACTATTTGTACCTAAAAAACCTGCGGGATAAAATCCCTTTCTATAAGTGGTTCAAAACGAGTATTTTTTCAATGCAAAACCATTGATTATTGAAAAATTTTCCTGAAAAAATTACTTCCTATAAGCGAACTTATCACTTGTTACCAATTAACCGCCTCATCAATTGCATTGAGCTGCTGTTCCTGAGACTGTCTGAGATAGATTTGCGTAACTTTCAAATCATTGTGACCGAGCAAGTCAGCCAAGAGAGCAATATTGTTATTTCTTTTCAGAAACTCAATTGCAAAGAAATGTCTGAACCCGTGAACGTGCATGACCTCTTTCGGAATGTCGTATTTTCGGGCGAAATATTTCAGCCGTCCGTCATATCCTCTTTTGGTCAGCGGTTTTCCGTAATAATTCACGGCTATCAAGTCATCATCTTTAAAATTTTCAAGGTATTCCGAAAGCTCATCACGGAGCGACTTCGGAAAATAGACCGTCCGCATATGAGCCTTTGTATAAAGCTTGACTTTCCCCGAAATTACGTCTTTTTTGCGAATTTTCAGGGCTTCCGAAATTCTCATTCCCGTCCTTGAAATAAGCAGAATATTGTAATACCAGCGGATATTTTCGGCTTTGAGATTCCGCATTAATTTCTCATACTGTGCAACTGTGATAACGTTCTCAATATGGGTCTTTTTCGGCTCTTTTACGGACTTTATTTTCATGTGAATATTCTTATAGTCGCAGTATCTGAGCATGGCTGTAATGCGCAAATTGACGGTCTGAGGAGCGTATTTTTCAATCATTTTCTTTTTGAAATCAATAAGATTCCGCTTTGTAATCCGCTTGTACATTCCGCTGTACTGCCTTACTCCACGCATATACACATCAATCGTATTTTCTGCGAGTTCTTCCTCACGCAGATACTTCTCAAATCCTTTCAAATCAATCATATTTGTTCTCCTGTTTTTATCAGATAAGCAGTCCCATATTTCTGGGAGTGCGGAAAATCCTGCTCCTCGGATAGCTGTCTATGTACGGCTCTGTGAGCGTGTTGCCCTGCACGACAACCGCATCAATGCCGAGAAGTGACAACTGCACATAGCACATATACACGCCCTTCCAGTCCAAATCCTGAGCGACAACTCTCATACACTGCTGATAGTTGAATCCTTTTCTTTTAAGGATATCGGCAAAGGCGATAATCATACCGCCTCCGCCGCAGGACGGCTCATTCACGGTCAGCGGATAACTGCCGTCATAAGCCTTTGGAATTGAAAATTCCGCAACCGCAAGCGAAACGTTGTAAGGAGTGAAGAATTGCCCCGTGTTCTTGTTTCCGCAGCCTGATTCCATGTAGATTTCTCCGAGAATATCGGAGGTTTTTTCGTCAAAGGATTTCGTAAGCCATGCAAACATAGCCACAAAATTATGCATATCGTTTCTGCTGTATTTTTCGGCAATTTGTAGGTATCTTTTCTCCCGTTCCTGCCACGTCCGACCGTGAATCACGCACAAGGAATTTGCAACCGCAAGAGCCATTAGTTCAATCCAGTCACAGAAAATATTGTATGGAGACTGACTGCCTGACATTGAATTTATTTTTTTGATTATTTCCTTTTTCACGACCTGCCCCCTCAGAAAAACTTATCATGCTGATATTTCAAATCACTGTCGTCAAGGTCAAGGTAAATTTTTGTTGTGTCCATGCTCTGATGACCCAACATTCTTTGAACGTCAAGCAGCGACATACCTTTTCTTATTGCGAACGTTGCCGCCGTTCGCCTGAAACGGTGCGGGTGACAGTTCTTAACACCTGCGGTTTTGCCGATTTCCCTGACGGCATATTCTATTCCTGATTTGTCAAATGTTGAATTGCCGTCTTTCAACGCTTCAAAAGCATAAGTTTTATCGCCTGCGATTTCCCAGTATTCGAGAAGTCTCATTTTTGCCGTTGGTGTCAGAAATACAGTCCGTTCCTTGCTGCCTTTTCCGAAAACAATTGCAGTCCTTTGTTCGAGGTCAATATCTTCACGTTTCAGACCTGCGATTTCACCGACACGACAGCCTGTTGACAGAAGAAATTCAACGAGAGCAATTGCCCTTTTGCGTTTTTCCTCAATGCAAACCCCGTCAAGCACAAAACAAGCGTCACGGATTTTAGCGCAGTCCGTTTCTGAAAAAGCTTTTTTCTTGCGTTTGGGAGTTTTGACTTTTTTGATAGATGAGCAGATATTTTTCTCAATGTAGCCCTCATCGGAGAGCCAACGGAAGAACGAATTTAAAACTCTGCGTTCGTTGTCCATTGTCGCAGGAGCGCACTTTCTTTCAATCTGCCTGCGGGCGAGATAAAAACGGATATCATCGGAAGTCAGAATATTAAGCGGTTTTTGCGTCATTCCGAGGAAACAGTCAATTACTTTTTTGTAATAATAAATGCTTTGTTCGGCTAATCCCTCAACTTTTTTCGCAACAAAAAACATGGTATAGCCTTTTTTGTCGTCATCATAAATGACAAGTTCCGTGTGTTCGGGTTTCGGCTGAAAATCGTACTTTCCGACTTCATAAAAAACGGCTTGCCTGATTTGTTCAAGCTGAATACTGTCAAAGCCGTGCAGATTCTCATAAATGCCGTTCCAGAGTGTTCTCATATCAATCATAAAATTACCCCTTGACAATTCCGAAAATATGTACTATAATAGAATTGCACAGGGAAGTAAATTAAGAGTTTGGTCACTGTTAATTATTCCGCTTGAAAAGTCCGCCGATTGAAATGCCTGACCGGGTTTCATTGGTGGATTTTTTCTTTGCAAGAGCCTTTATCATATTTCTGAGTTCCTGAATTTCCTGCTCCTGCTGTCTGACCTTATCGGCAAGGATTTCGCCGTCAAGAGCATTGACCTGACCGTCAAGCCTTGCATTGATTTCACGGAGTTTTTTATTTTCCTGAATCAGTAAATCGTTTTTCTGATTCAGGGCTTTTTTATTTCTTCTTGCACGTTTCATTCGTTCCGCAGTCTGCTTTCCGTCAATGATTTTCCTGCACCTGTCACAATACTTTCTGCGGATTAAAGAATAGAAATCCATGTCATTCTCACTTCCGATGTACGCAGAACATTCAATGCAATAAAGATGTTTTACGCCGTCCTCGTCCGTCCAGATAGCAGGATTTTTCAGACCTGTTTCAAGATAAGAATGTAATTTTTTATCCATTTATTTCACCCCCTTTTTTATCGTTTCCGTAACCGTTTCCGTAACTACGTAAACGTTCAATTTCATCAACACATTCAAGCAGGTGAGAGCGTAATCTTGCCTGCTCCTTTTTAATTTCCTCGGCAAAACAATTATTATCATTATTAATTATAACAGAATAATGATTATCGGGTTTTGAACTGTCAGACCATGATAAATTGATTTCCTGACCGTTATCAGAATCAGCCAACTGCAAATCAAGGAGAAGTCTGTCAATCTGTTTTAATTTGTTTTTGATGCTGTTCATATCCTCGATTATCTCGCAGAGCCGAAAGAAATCAATCGCTGTTTCCTGCTCTGGTTCTTCATCATCTGACTTTGTGCCGTGACCGTAAAAGAATCCGACCGCAAATGTCAGAATCAGAAAGAGAATATACCACATCATTCAATCCAGACCTTTTCGGGCAGTTCGGAAATGAGCCTGTCAAATTCCTTTGTGCTTTCGTGCCAGTCATTGAAATCATCTTCCTCAGCGAGTTTGTAAGCCTTTTCAATATCCTTTATCTGTTGAAGAATCGACATATTATTGTCCCTGAAAATGTCAATTGTTGCTTTCAGATATTCGTATTTCAGTTCCACGTTCTGAAATGAAAGAATAATTCCCATTGTCTGACCTATGAGCGACAGAATTTCAGATTTTGTTTTCCGCATGATACGCTTTCCGCTTTCGGTAAATGCAAGTCTCTGTTCATAGCTTGTCAGATTGAAATAATCTTCCTGAAAGCCGTCATATCCGACTGCATTGAACCTGTTGCCGAGAAGTGCAACGGAACAGTCATTGAAAGCCTTTTCAATATCTCCGTCAATTTCTTCATCGTCTAAGCAAGTTCTAAAAGCGTCAAAAAGTGTTGCCGATAACTGATATGCTTCACTTTCCAGAGTACCGAAAGCCATTTTGAACTCATAGGCTTCTTCTTCGTCACCGTCAAAGGCATTAATCAGCGTTTCATCATCATCGTAAGCCCAGTGTATGTCACCGCAAGCCTCCTGAATTTCGTCAAGCTTATTTGACATTTCCCAGTAATTCAGCCCTGCAAGCGCAGGTTTCCTCCAACGGAGACTCTGAGAGTGTTCCGCTTTTGTCATCTGTATCACTCACTTTCAATAAAAGCCTGACAGTCCCAATTATCCAGCGTAACATACTTGTAGCCGAACATTGAGAGGACTGTTTCAAGCCGTTCCGCTTCTTCCTCTGACTGACAGTAAAATGTGTGTACCTTGTCATCATCACCGAGATAATTGACCCTGTACAGAACACACTTATCATAACTGTCCGCCCTGAAATCACTGGGTTCAAGACCTGTTGCCTCATAGTCACGGAGCTTGCAAAGTGCGCCGTACATCTCGGAAGTACAGTCCTTGAAATCAACGCCCTTTACATACCATTCGCCATTCGGCTTTTTAACTGTAAGCATAAAATTTCTCCTTTCGATTATATTCAGCCCATGTTCGGGCATGGCAGCGGTACTTTTTTATAGCGAACCGCCGAATCGCTGTTATTTTAGCCTTTGTTTTTCTCAAACCAGCAGTCAACCAGAATTTCAAATTCCTGCCTTTGTTGGTCTGACAGCGGACACCATAGCGGTATTCCCTTTTTGTTTTTGTATTTTTCATACATTTCTCTTATAATCGGGTGATTTACATTGTACCTGTAACCATGCTTGTCACCAAAAATATGTATTGACTGATTATGATGCAATTGGCAATACTGCTCAACATACTCAAAAGATAATTTTTTTCCCATACTTATTACCATTTACAGCAAAGATGATAATACCAGAAGTCAAGCTCCTGTTCATTTTCGCACTTCTCAATAATATCCGTTGCCGAAATATAAATCCCTGCAATATCATACAGCTTATCAACTATGTACATAGCTTTCAGCAGGTCAGAGTTGGTGTATGCTTTCATGATATCACCATAACAGCACTAAAACACGGTAAATATCATGCAGGACAGCAGCACAGCTATCTCCTGTGACATTAACCTGTTCCCTGTGACCGTTCTTAAATGTGATAACTGCATATTCTCCGCAGTCGTTCATAACGTAATCAATGTAATCTACGTTTTCACGGCTGTAATCCCTGAGAATATCACCCAGAGCCTTAATAAATTCACGTTTCTTATCCATTGTTTTTTTCCTCAAACGCTTTTATATTTCTTTAATTTTTCGTGTTCTCTTGCCTGTTTGACGGCTTTATCCCAGTTAAAGCCGTTTTTGACAAGATTCTGATAAAAGAGTTTCATGCCCTCGATAAATTCCGTCCTGCCTTTGATGTACTCCATGCTGCCGGGGATAGGCTGATGAACGATAATATTAGCCTTTGGAGTATTGTAAGTAGAGATAATTTCCGTTTCTGTTTTAAACTGCTTAAAGTTTTTGATATTTTCATCAACTTTTTTAACGGTGTATTCTTCTTTTGGCAGTTCCTCAATGCAGTCACCGTCCGCAAGAATTTCCTTTAAAGTCTTGCAGGGCGGAGCAGGTTCTTCTTCTTCTAAGATTTCAAGACCCAAAAATTCAAGGTAGCCTTCAAACGACATACTATCATCTCCTTTATACTTTCTATGCGGTTTATTTTGTGATGATTACTCTTTCCCCTGCTCCACAAGCTTTTCAACGGTTGTTCCGAGTATCTTTGCAAGCTGTACGCCTGTAACTATATTCGGCAGTTTCATTCCCGTTTCGTATCTTGCAATCGTTGACTGCGCCAAATTCATAGCAACAGCAAGGTCAGACTGCGACATTCCGATATTTTCACGGAGTTTTTTCACGTTTTCAGCAAATGCCATTCTATCACTCCTTTTAAATTTTTTTGTCGAATTTATGCCCAAGGCATTGACAATTTAAACAAAAAGTGCTATACTTAAATTGCGAATATAAGTGAATAGCACACTTTTGTAACTGAGAATGTTTGGAACAGTTCTCTATGCCTTTGGCATAATTATATATTAACACGCATTTCAGAGAAAGTCAAGGGATTTTCGAGATAAAACTCTTAAATCAGAGAATTTTGTTAAATACTAATAAAGAAAGGGCTGATTTTATGGTTAATATAAACAATCTATTTAAGCTCATTTCCATTAAAGGAATCACTCAGTCCAAATTAGCAGAAGATACGAGTGTTTCCACTGGGAATATCAGCGACTGGAAAAAAGGAAAAAGTATGCCGTCAGCCGTGAAATTAGATGAGCTTGCAACATATTTTGGTTGTTCTGTGGATTATCTTCTTGGAAGAACTGACAATCCAAATATAAATGACAACAGTATAAAGACGGGTGATGTAAAGGGAATAAATGTTAAAGGAAATACAAGCGTCAACATAGGTTCTTCAAAAGAACAGGACATAACAGAGCTTGTCGAAATGGTACAGGATTTACCGCTTGTCAAGCGTGCAAAAGTTATTACATACATTGATGAAATTAAAAAGGAGGATTAACTATGAATAAATTAAAAAGAGTTATATCTTCAATACTTCTTGCTATTTCAATAATGATTGTAATATTTGCCTTAATCGGAATAGCAACGGGTAATGTATTTCTGGGTGTATTTTTCCTGATTTTCGCTGTTCCTCTGTCACTTCCTTTCGTTATTTTTGAATTAAAAAAATCCAAAGAAAACGAAATTAAAGCTGTTCCGCAGGAAACTATACAAAATCAGATTATAAATCAAAATCAAGAAAACATAGGTACAGAAAAATCGGAAAAAATTAGAATGATAAGACAGAATCTTAACGGAGAGTCGGAAACACAAAAAGTTACAGCAACACCGTCCGCAAGTATTCCGCAAGAAGAACCCAAAAAAATTGAAATTCGTAAGCCTGATTATATTTTCGATTGTCAGAAACTTAAATATTTTTATGATGATGTGAAAATATCTGCCGAAAAAAATCTTACTGTCGAATGTAAAATAAATGAAAGTCTTATTTTATCGCATGAAGAAGATAACGAATATGATGAAAATGCCGTAGCCGTTCTGAATGGTGACAGAGTAAAACTCGGATATTTATACAAAGGAAAACTTCAACAAATGGTTTTGGACTTTATGGAAAGAGAAGATGACATTATAGCAAGAATAGCCTCTTATAAACCGCAGGAAAACGAAATTATTATTGCCCTTGCTTTTTACAGACCGATACCAAAAGAGGAAATAGTCGAGAAATTCAGAGTTTCAGTATCGGAAAAGAAATATGATGAGAGTTACTTTTCAATGGAAGGCTCTGAGGTAGATGTATCGTATGATGCCGACAAAGAAAAGTATATGATTGAAGAATTTGCGAAACTTCCCGAACGCTTTGAAAATTATGCAGATAATCATGATTATATATTTGTTATTCTTGATGATAAAGAAAATGACAGCGGAAGTCATTCAATACAAATAGGGATAATAGAAAGATAAAAAAGCCCGTCCCGCATATCACGGAACGGACAATTCAGAAGGTTTATTCACTTGGACTATCACATTATATCACAGTCTGAGGATAAAGTCAAGGGAAAATCCGCCCGACAAAGCAAAAATCAGGCGGATTTCTTGAAAGGAAGTACATATTATGCTCGTTTACTCTCTCTTAGCTCCATTATTATTATATCACAAATTCGGGCAAAAGTCAAGAAAAAACCGCACGTAAGTCAAGGGGAAGAACGTGCGGTTTAAAAGGAATGTTCACTCATCATCAGTCAAGCACAGTTGTTGAATAAAGCTTTAAAAATTGATGATGAATATACTTTATTATATCACAGAAATTTTCATAAGTCAAGGAGGAATGAAATTGTATATTATATATCTCAGGAAATCAAGACTTGATTCAGGCGCAGCCGTCAGCGAGGTACTTGAACGACACGAAAGAATACTGCAAAATTATGCAAAGAGCAAATTCGGCTGTGAAATTCAGGAAAATTGCATATACCGTGAAATCGTTTCAGGTGAAACAATCAAAGACAGACCTGTTATACAAGCTGTTCTGAACCGCATACAGGCGGAAGATGTTGAGGGAGTGCTTGTAGTAGACCCGCAAAGATTGAGCAGGGGAGATTTAAGCGACTGCGGAACGATAATCCGTGCTTTCCGCTACACAAACACGCTCATTATAACACCCACGAAAACATATGACCTTTCCGAAAAATTTGACCGCAAATTTTTTGAATCGGAACTTATGAGGGGAAATGACTATCTTGAATACGTCAAGGAAATAATGCTCAGAGGGAGACTCGCTTCTGTCAGTGAGGGAAATTTTATCGGTTCTGTGCCGCCTTACGGATATGATAAGGTAATGGTAGACAAAAAGCCGACACTTGTAATAAATTCTGCGGAGGCAGATGTAGTCAGACTTATCTTTGATTTAAGCACCAGAGAATCAATGGGAGCAGGCGCAATTGCTTCAAGACTTAATTCACTCGGATTTTCGCCCAGAAAGAAAGATTTCTGGACTGCTGCAAGCATAACCGAAATTTTGCATAACCCTGTATATATCGGAAAAATCCGTTGGAATTGGCGAAAAACAGTAAAAAAATATGAGAATGGCGAAATAGTGACAAGCCGCCCGAAGTCAGATAAAGGGACATGGACACTTACGCAGGGCAAGCATGAACCGATAATTACAGAAGAAATTTTTAACAAAGTTCAGTCGGAAACGAAAAATCACCCGAGAATCCATAAAACCAAAAAGCTTGTAAACCCTTTTGCCGGAGTTCTCCGCTGTGAGTGCGGTACAGCTATGAGCTATCAGCCGCAAGGGAAGTCTGAACCGAGACTGCACTGTATTCACCAGCAGCACTGCGGAAACAAGTCCGCAACCTATAAAGAAATAGAAGATGCTGTAATCCAGTCAATAGGAACTGTGATTGAAGAATTAAAAGCCAAATCTGTGAAAACAAAAAAAGATTTTGGTTACAATGATATTGTTAAAAAAATCGAAACTGAACTGAAAACAGTTGAATCACAGCAGGATAAGCTTTATGACCTTTTGGAGCAGGGAATATATACCAATGAGATTTTTATGCAGCGAAACGGAAAGTTAAAAGAAAAACAGAAACAACTTGAAAAGTCCCTTGAAAATGCCAGAGTTTTAGCAGAGCCTGAAATCGACTACACAGAAAAAATTTTAGCACTACATGAAGTTCTGGAAATTTTGAAAAATCCCGATGCAGATGTAAGCACAAAAAATACTCTGCTTAAAAAATCAGTGAAAGAAATACGATATACACGACATACTGAAAATCATACCAAGTGGGACAGCACGCCATTTACACTTGAGGTTTTTTTAAAGCTTTAGTTTATATCATCAATGTGTTGTAGAACTCGCACATAAAAGATATAGATGATAAATGAAGAAAAAATCCCCTCTCTGTTAATTCAGAAAGGGGATTTTGTTTAATTCTTTATTGCCAATATGCACAACAATCATGTAACTTTTTTGTGCATTGATACAGAGTTTATATAAACTCAAAAAAATACTTGACTTTATATAAACTCTGTGTTATAATGAATACAGTAAAAGAAAAACCACAAAAAGCTGCTGACCTAACGGCATAACGGGGAGAAATGGAGAATGTTATGAAAACTTACACTATGATGAACGGAAAAAAATTCAGCAGCATTGAATCCGCTGTTGAAGCTGCTGAAAGTATGGGGCTTATGTCTTGTGAAATTGACATATACGCAGAAAACGGTGATTATTTGGAAACACAAAAAATAGAACGTGATGACGATGACGAAGAATTCGTTTATGTTTCTTACGGTGTGTTTTCCGATTCCGAGTGGGCTGGCGGTTATGAAGTAACATTCAACACAGCCGAAGAAGCAGCAGCATATGGAAAAAATCTCAAAGGTTTTGAACCTGACGAACTGGAAATTCACGGTATTGAGCAAACTTTATCCGAGTATTATGGAAATTATTTCATTTCTTCGCTTGCTGACTATACTTAAAACCACAACGGAAAATTAGCTGACCTAACGGCATAACGGGGAGAACGGAGAAAATTATGAAAAAATACATCAACGGAAAAGTCTATAATACACTCACTGCTAAAAAATGCGGAGAGTACGACAGAGGGTATCGTTCCTCTTATGAATGGTATCACGAAGAATTATATCTTAAAAAAACAGGCGAATTTTTCCTTTGGGGAGAAGGTCATGCAGCTTCCAAGTACTGCACATACTGCCAAAACGGAGGAAGTGACCCCGGTGAGAATATTTTTCCCATTACTTATGACGCTGCAAGAGAATGGGCGGAAAAGCACCTTGAACCCGACAAATATGACGAAATATTCGGTGAAATTACAGCGGATAGTGAAAATAAAATCGTTGCAATCAGCATATCAAAATCCGCACACGAAAAAATCAAAAGGAATGCACAGTTAAAGGGCATAAGCGTATCAAAGTACATCGAACAGCTTATCGAGAATGACGAATGAAAGGCATAAGACACAACAAAAGCTCCTCACAAATCAATGTGAGGAGCTTTATTTTTATAGCAGTTCAAAATTCTTATGTTTTATTTTTCAGTGAGAGTTCCTTCGTAAGTCTTGCCGTCAATCGTCAGTGCGACAACTTTTGTTGTGGGTTTTGTCTGTTCCGTCTGAGGAGCAGGCTTATTCTGTGGCGGAGCAGGAGCAGGATTTTCAGGCTTTTTAAAGCCGTTAAGTCCTGCGTTTTTTATTATAGTCGGATAATCCATGTAAGCTTCATCGAGGTCAACATTTCCGTTTATGCCTGAAATTCTGCCCGAATCTAACTTCTGCCATATGCCGTAAGATTTGACAACAACGGGCTTACTGCCGTAACGGGCGACCCATTTATCAAATTTTGAAAGTCTGGATAAATCAAGTCTGTCGTTGAATCCTGAAACATCAGATGCATAGATACCGCAGTAATATCCAGCGTTTTCCATAGTCTCACAAAATCCGATACAAGCTTCTGTTGCGCCTGATTTTGCGGAAGGGCTTGTTGCTTCGAGGTCAATGTAGACGGGATATTCAAAAGTTTTTCCCTTGATGATTTCAAGAAATCGTTTTGCGTCTGCGATACCGTCAGCCTTTGAAGTACAGCCCGAACCGACAAAATAATACGCACCTACGGGCATACCGACAGCTTTTGCATTTGCATAATTCTGTTCAAATGTGCTGTCCTTGTAGAATCCCGAATCCGAACCGCCTGCCTTGATTATTGCAAATTCGATTCCCGAATTTTTGACATTTTTCCAGTCAATATCGCCCTGATAGACTGAAACATCAACTCCGTTTTTCATAAAGTTCTCCTTTCGTAATTTAAAATATGTTTTTCAGTTTAATCATCAGATAAAAAGTTAGTCATCACGAAGTTTAGATTTCCATTTTGTGGGTTTATTGCGATTAGCTGTATATAAGTTTGTTCGGTAACTACTCCTGAAGGGTGGACAATAGCAAGCCTTGCAATAGTGCCATAAATTTTGCATCCTTCATAAGCTGTCCCAAGAAAAGCTTCATGCATATAATAATACATATGAGCCTCCGAATGCATCCCATCACCAAAATCTATTAAAATTGGTCTGTTGTGAGCAACCAAAGACAATACATCTGAATTTAAAAAATAAGTGTCATGTTCTTCGTCATAAGTTGTCCATGTTGGTGTCATGTTGAACAAATCGTCAGTTAAAGCGTTTGAATCTTTTATGTTGTAGGTCGTACCATTAGGTAACGAAATTTTTGAAATATCAGCCACAAAACCACCGCCTTATGAAACTTCAACAGTTCCTATTGCACTTATTACTGTTGTTGCCGTCGGTGCAAGCTGTGGCGTAATGCCTGCCGTTATAGTGAGAGTTTCGTTGCTGACGGTATAAGTCGGCATAGAACCTGTTGATGTGACTTTATAAATGCTGTCAGTAGTCGGATTTGTAGCCGTTCCTGTTGCAGTATCCTTAAAAGCAAGGTCTCCGAGATTTGAAACATCTCCAAATTCATGCCATTTGCTGTCGGAACTTGCATAGATAAATTCCTTGTCGCCATAAACAGCCATCATGCCGTTTATTGCGGTGACGGATTCCCCGTTTATGGAAATGCTCGCTGTTGATGCGCCGTCAGTCAGTGCCGTTGTGGTCACTCCTGCGAACGTAACGCCGCCCGCAATTGCGGCTCTTGCGGTTGTGTCCTTGATGTCGAAAGTCTGAGTTGAACCGCCCACGGGAATTGTAATTCTTGAAATATCAGCCATAAATTATCGCTCCTTTTTACATTGTGAAAATTAAATTTTCGCCTATGACGGCAGGCTTAACGCCAGATTTTTCGTCAATTTCGGCTTTTGAGTATGTGCCTATGTCGCTCAAAGATTTGTCGCCCTGCAAGGTCACGCCGTTGATTTTTGGCTTGTTTGTCAGGGCGTTGTAATTATCCGTTCCACCACCTCCTTCCCCTCCGCCATTAAAATTTAGTTTTACCCATTCTCCCGTTGAAGTCATAGCGTACCTGTCGCCCGTACCTGTGACGCAGCATTCCGAACCTATTGCGAGTTTTTTGCCCGTAAATTCGTCAATATCGGGCAATTCGTCAACAGTATCGGCGAACATTTTCACACGGACAACAGAAACATTATTTTCAAATTCGATAAATTTTTCTGAATCAATTGAAAGCATTTTTTAATCTCCTTTCCTTAATTTTTCAAGAATTTTCTTAATCCATGCGGCGGTATCGGGATTTATTTCGGCGTAATTTTCAAAGATAGAAATTACCTCCATTATCGTTATATAGCCGAAAACGATAATCGCCGTGACCGAACCCGTGATATTTGCGAGGGTCTGACTGTCGTAATAATTTCCGAGATACCTGATGCCGATTTCCAGACCGCAGGAAACTGTCATCACAATCAGTTCGGTGATTTTATTCAGACCGCCTTTCCGCATTTTTGTGCTGTTCAAATCTCCCGAAATATAGGCTTTTATCAGCCCTGTCACAAAGTCTGATACCGCAAGTCCGAGGATTATTGTTATCATGATTATATACTGCATTACTCCTCCAATGCAAGGTAACCGCCGTAAGCGTATTTTTTGCTGTTAATCTGCATAATACAGGCATTTTCAAACTGCGTGAACGGCGTTAAAAATACGTGTCCGCAATACGTTCCGCAGGCAAAACAGACAGGCGAAAGCGAAGTAATCGGAGCTGAAAAAACTGTCAAATTATTGCCTATTCTCAGCCAGTCTGTGTCACCGTCCAAATCAATGAACGAAAAATATCTGTTTGAACCTGATGAAGAGGCTGCGAGCATTGAAATCGCCGTCTTTTCGTTGTTTGTTTTGGAAACTATCAGAATATTATCAGCTGTTGAAGAATTTGTGCCCACAATCATAAGCCCTTTTGAAGTAACGATTCCTGCCTTTGTGTATTTCAGAGTGGACGAACCATAAATCGAATGTGAATTTCCTGTCTTTGAATCAACTTTATAAAGAACGCTTGTTTCGTCAAAAACAAATGTCAGCTTTGCGCCGTTTTCAAGCAAACATTCGATATTTCCGCTGTTTTCGGCGATTTCGTCAAAATAATCCGTGGCATTTGCCTGTAACCATGCAAGAATTTCCGACTTCTGTGTTGTTCTGTCAGCCGTGAAAATTGTTTTGTTTACTGCCATTTTCAGCCCTCCTGAATAATATTTTCAATCAATTCCGCAACGCCTGAACGACCTCTTACACCGTCCGTGAGAAGTTCTGTCGAACCCGCATTTATGACACTTTGACCGACCGTATTTTTCAGGACAATCACAACAAATCTGTTGTTGCCCGATGCAGGCAGACGGAGTTCAATTGTCGCATTTTCGCCGTCATTTTCTATCCAGTAATCGGTAATAGTACCCCTTTCGCCCTCGGTCTGAATCATGCCGTTCCTGAAAAACAGCACAATGTCATTCTGCCTGTCGTAGTCGGGAATCTGCTGACCGAAAGCAAGCGAGGTCACATAGACACTTGTATTGAAAACAGCCTGATATTTTTTCATAAATCCGTCAACGGACAATTCCTGCGTGAGCTGTGAGAAAAATTCATCAAATGCCGCCTGCTGCTGATTGATATAACTGTCAAATTCGGCTATTTTCTCGGCAAAAATCGCTTCAAATTGTAAAAACAAAGTTGATGTGTCAACCTGATTTATAAGCCCCGTAATCCACGGACAGGCACCCGTTCCCCTGTTGTCCTGAATTGCCGACTGTGATAAAATGTTAATATTTTTATCGACATAAATCACAGCAACAACAATTTCATAAAGAATATCCGTCTTGATAATTTCGGGCATGAAAGCTCCTGCGCTCGGAGTTCCTGTTTTGACGTAAAGCCCCATTTCACGGTTTTCGCTGTCGTATCTCATCACAACAGCGTCACGTCTGGGATTGCTCATATCCGCAGGAGAAAGGCTTATCGTCAGCGCAGAATCATTTTTAATCCAGTGATTTTTGATGATTCCCCTGCCCGTTCCGATTGCTATATCAAGCCCGTTTCCTGTTGCCGTGACTGAAAAAGCGTCACCGACAGTCTGATAAATTCCGTCCGAAACAAGCCCCTCAAAATACTCGCTCATCTGGTCAGCCGTGTACAGCCTGTCAGAATTTACGCTGTCAAAAAATCCGTAAGTTACAGCCATTTTAAGCCCCCTGTTCCTGTTCAAAAGTCGGGACTACCGTGTAACCGTTCTCGTCCCAAGCCTCGGTAATTTCCGTAATTCTCGGCTTTATTTCCGCACCGTAGCCGTTTGCAACCGTGACAATATCACCCAAGTTATAATCCTGTTTGTATTTGAAAATCCCGTTCGGGTCAATTTCCGCAGCAAAAGATTTGGTGATATTTTTCTCCGCAAGCTTTTCATAACCTCGTTCGACAAGTTTTTTCCTGTACTCGTCTGCGGAGAGTTCGCCGCCACTGGTCTTTGAGGAAATATCCCTTGCATCTACAAACATTTCTCTGAGATTGTAAAAATTTCCGCTGTCAGGACCTATGCCTGCCCATTTTCTGAAATTTCCCTCGCCCTCACCTGCAATATATGCAAAATTCGCAAAATTTGTGAAGTCCGTCATGTATTCAGATGAAACAAGGTTATCAAATTCAGGCGAAAAAATCACATTTTTCTGAGTGCCTTTATAGAATGAAAGAATAATATTACTTCCCGAAATTGCCGTTTTAAAGCCGAATTTAAAGCGTTTGCAGATTTCCTCGATTACGGATAACAAATTGTCGCCCGTGTACTGCGTCGACATTGTTTCCGAAATAATCAGGCTGTCATCAATGACAAGACCGTCAAGCCGCCTATAACTCTGATTCATTTCGATGAGTGATTTTATTGCGGCAACGGGATTCAGATTATTTATATTTGTCTGCCATGCGATTACACGGTAACTAAAAATACTTTCAAGACTTCTGCCCGAAAATATACAGAAATCACCGTTTTCGGCATCTGTTTTCAGATTCATTTTTTCAATCAGCATGGCACTTTCATCATCATCATCACGCTGTAAAATCCTGTACGGCTGCATGAGGTTCATAATTTTTTCATCGGCAGGAATATAAATCTCAAAATCGCCGTGAGTATAATATTTTTTCGTCCAAATCAGCGATTTATAGCCCTCAACAACCGCAAGCGGTTCGTAGTTGCTCCCCAGTTCATCAAGCAAATACAAGTCCATTTTCAGACCCCCTCGTATTTTTGTACGGCGGAAACTTTCACAGAAAGATATTCTGCTCCGCTGTCGGCAGTGTAACTTATTGAATTTTCGCCCGCTTCAAACTGAATCCATTTTGAACCCGTAATGCGTGAGGAAATAATATTTGTTTCGTAATAGGAACGCCTTAAAACTGCCGATTTTTCGCCATAATTTGTATTCAGAACTATTTTGTCACCCGACTGCATTTCATAATCAAAGCCGAAAAATTCGCCCGTTGTGTTGTTTATGAATTTCGGATTTTCGACAGCTCCTGATGCCGTAAATTCGATGATTCCGCCCGTTGGAACATCTCCTGCATTGATATAGGTATCGGCGATAATCAGACGCTCCGAAAACGGAATCCCTGTATTCGGAATCGAAAACGGAAATTCAAAAAGTTCCTGAGAAGTCCTGAAATATGCGGTTATTTCGTCAATCGCTTTCCAGTAAGGCTCAGGACAGAGAATCGAAATAACAGGCTTTTGCAGATTTGTGAAGTGATTGTTTTCAAAGCTTTCAACAATTCCCTCGATATAGACATCTCTTGTTCTTGTCGAAAAATAGAGTTTTATGTATCGTTTGACCTGAAAGAAACGATACAGATTTATTCTGTTTTCCTCAATAGGATATTTGATATTCAGCGTAATGACGACATTTCTTTTTTCGATTCGTGAACTTCCGACCCGCACACCGTCCGTCCCCGTGACGGTGCTTGTACTTATGCCGGCGGCAGGAGGATTCAAGCCCGAAATTTCAAGCACATCATAACTTTTGCTGTCGGTGAGAACGAGCTGTTCGCCCCTGATATTCTGCACTTTTAACTCAAACATAAAACCTCCTAAAATTTGCGCTTTTAACTCAAAGTTTTCAATAGATTTTTGGACTGCCGATAAATTTCAAGCCTTGAAAGGGCTTTCGGGGAATTGTTCGTCTGGTAAAAATTATTCGTCACAGATTTGTCCTCGACAGAAGAATTATATTGATTTGTAACACCCATATTTCGGGAAATTCTGTCAGCAACTTCATCAATCCAACGGGTATTTTTTTCAAGCGGAACGACAGCTTCATCACCATCGCCCTCAAGAAATCCTATTTTTCCTTTACGCAGAACTCCGCCCTCACGCAGTTCGGGGATTTTAGGAACACTTATATCCGAAATCCAACTGAAAGGCTGAATATCCATGATGCTTAAATTTCTGAGCGTATCAAGGACGTTATTAATCGAGTTGAACGGAAACGCTATAACCTTGTTTATACCCCTGATTATCGCATTTACAACAGTCGTAAATGCAGAAGTTATTCCTTCTTTTATGCCGTCAAAAATCTTTCCTCCCACGGAGAAAACATTTTTTACAGTCGTCCATGCCTCGGTGAATTTACCGCTGAACCATTCCGTAATCACTGAAAAAACAGTTTTTATGCCTTCCCATGCGAGAGTTGCACCCATGACAAGGTTATCCCACATATTTGAGAAAAACGTTGAAACGGGAATTATTATCGTTTCATCAAACCAGTTGGAAACAGTTTCAAGAATTGATTTTATGCTGTCCCATGTTTCGGAAACGCCTGTTGTGAAGTTTTCCCAAGCGTTAGCAAAGAAATCAGCTACTACCTGCCAACCTGAAACAATAGAATCTGTGAATCCGTCCCAGATAGTCTTGAAAAATTCTCCGACAGCAGACCAACTGTTTTTTATACTCTCCCAAGAATTTATGAAGAAGTCAGAAACAGCAGTCCAAACAGTCTGAATCGCTCCCGTGAATCCGTCCCAGATAGTCTTGAAAAATTCTCCGACAGCGTTCCAACCGCTTTTCAGATTTTCCCATGAGCTTACAAAGAAGTTTAAAACAGCGTTCCATGCAGTCTGAATCGCTCCCGTGAATCCGTCCCAGATAGTTTTGAAGAACTCCCCGACAGCGTTCCAACCGCTTTTAAAATTCTCCCATGAGCTGATGAAGAAGTCAGAAATCGCTTGCCATACTGCCTGAATTGCTCCCGTAAAGCTGTTCCATACAGTCTTGAAGAACTCCCCGACAGCGTTCCAACCGCTTTTAAAATTCTCCCATGAGCTGATGAAGAAGTCAGAAACCGTTTGCCATACCGCCTGAATTGCGTTTGCAAAGCCGTTCCATATATCCTTGAAGAAGTCACCGACAGCAGACCAACCGCTTTTCAGGCTCTCCCATGAGTTTATGAAGAAACTGGAAACAGCGTTCCATGCAGTTTGAATAGCTCCCGTGAATCCGTCCCAGATAGTCTTGAAAAATTCTCCAACAGCAGACCAGCTATTTTTCAGGTTATCCCATGAATTGATGAAGAAGTCGGAAACCGTTTGCCATACCGCTTGAATCACTTCTGTAAAGCCATTCCATATATCCTTGAAGAAGTCACCGACAGCAGACCAACCGCTTTTCAGGCTTTCCCATGAGCTTATGAAGAAACTGGAAACAGCGTTCCATGCCGTCTGAATTGCTTCCGTAAAGCCATTCCAGATAGTTTTGAAAAATTCTCCGACAGCAGACCAACCGCTTTTCAAGGTCTCCCATGAAGTTACAAAGAAGTTTGAAACAGCGTTCCATGCCGTCTGAATTGCTCCTGTAAAGCCATTCCAGATAGTCTTGAAAAATTCTCCAACAGCAGACCAACTGTTTTTCAGGCTTTCCCATGAGTTTACAAAGAAGTCGCCTATCATCTGCCAAACTGAAACAACAGAATCCTTAAAGCCGTCCCACAAAGATGCAAAATATGCGATTACTGCAATTAAAGTCAATTTCAGATTATTCCAGAGGTTTACAAAGAAATCAGCAAAATAAGAAACTACTATTTTTATGCCTTCCCACAAGCTTATCCAGAAATTTCGGAAAGCTTCAGATTTGTTCCAGAGTATCGCAAAGGCAGCGACAAGCCCTGCGATTGCCGCAACTACAAGTCCCACGGGATTTGCCGCCATTAATGCGTTTAAAATCGCCTGTTTTATACCGGCAGCCTGAATCACCGTTGCAAGGGTCTTAAATGCCGTAATTACCGACTGCATGAAAGTAACCGCTTTAAATGCCGCAATTGCCGTCAAAATTCCGCCTATTGCCGCTTCAATCAAGGGAAGATGTTCAATGCACCAACTTGCAAAATCCTTTACTCTCGGAATTACCTCTGTTGCGAGAAAATCCACAACAGCTGATATATAGCCTTTTATCGTTTCTATGAACTTACTTATTTCTTCTTTGTGGTCAGATATGAATTGCGAAACACCGCTTATAAAATCTTGAATTTTCGGGATTATCTCTGTTTTGAGAAATTCCACAGCGTTTGATATATAGCCTTTTATCGTTTCCTTGAACTGATTTATCTCTGCTTCGTGGTCAGATACAAACTGCGAAACATTACTTATAAAATCCTTTATTTTCGGGATTGCTTCCGTTGTGAGAAAGCTTATTCCGTTCGATATAAAGCCTTTTACAACTTCGACAGCATTTTGAATTTCAGGTTCGTATTCTGATAAAAGATTTGAAAATTCTTCTCCGACATCTGCTTTCAAGCCCTGTGCTGCAAGAGCGATTCTGTCAAATGCGTCCTGCGTTGCGTTGTAGGTATTTTCGACAGTTCCCTTTGAATCGCTTACAATGTCAAGAAACTCCGAAAATTCAAATCTTCCGTTTTGAATAGCGTCCGCAAGGTCAGGACCTGCCTTTGCTCCGAAAATTTCGATAGCCTTCGTGGTTGCGGCGGCTATATTGGGAGCTTTGGCAATTTCGTCAAGCGTTTTCTTAAATTCTTCTTTTGAATCTTTTCCTGCCGCACTCCAATTTGAAATAGCTTTTTTCATGCCTGAAAAGGCGATTTCCGTGTTTACGCCTGCCTTTTCCCATGCTGAAAAAATTGATATTGATTCTTTGGTATCGAATCCGAGCGCACGCATAGGCGCACCGTATTTCGTGAGATTTTCGGTCAGTTTATCGACAGATATTCCGCTTGCCTGCGCCGCAATTGCAAGCTCATCGAGAACTTTTCCGTATTCATCGGATTCAATTCCTGCGTCACCCATAGCCCGTGAAACAAGCTGTACTGCGGAAACTGCGTCAGTTCCCGTAATGCTTGCGAATTTCATGAAATCTTCCGTAGTTTTTTCGAGTTTTTCGCCCGTATAGGCGAAACGTGTGTTTACTTCTCCGAGCGTGCTGCCGATTTCGGACATATCGCCTTTCACAGATTTTGCGACATTTTTGTAAGATGCTTTCAGACCTTCCGCAGCTTCACCCGTTGCGCCCGTTGCGGTTATGACGTTGTTCATACCCGAATGAAATTCGTCATAGGATTCCTTTGCGTACTTTGCAAGGTCTTTAAATCCCTGAATTGCCGCCTGAATACCTGCCGAAACGAGGTCAGCAAGCACACCTTTCATCACGGTAAAGCCTTCGCTTGCATTTTTTACGGCTGAGTCCGTATTTTTAAAAGTGCTTTCAAGCTCGTCTGCGGCAGATTCAGTTTTTTTAGTTTCCGACTGCATATCGGAAAGCTGCTGATTATAGGAATTTATCTGCTGCTGAGTAGCATTTATAGCCGCCTGCTGATTGTTTATCTTGATTTTGAGATTTTCCGCAGCCGCAGAATTTTCGCCGTACTCCTTGACAGTAAGTTCATACTGGTCATTAAGGCTTTTGAGCTGTTTTTCCTGTGCATCAAGAACCTTGTCAAGCTGTGAAAGTTTCGCACTCACACCGTCAGCGGACTTATTCCAGTCCTCCATGCCCGAACTTGCGGCTTTAAATTCCGAGTTTGCAAGTTTTATCTGACGGCTTGCCTCCTGAAAAGCGGCTTTAAGTTCCGAAATATCGGCATTAAACCGTGTAGTTGTATCATTTTTTGCCATTTAATCACCTGCTTTCAGAGTTTTAAAACCAGTCATCACCTGCGGGTCTGCGGATAACTTTCGGCTTATCTTTTTCCTGTTCCTGCTGTTCGGCTTCCTGTTCTTCACGAATTTTCAGCCGTGCCAGATTTGCGTAAAGCTTTATAATTTTTGTATATTTTTCGGATTCAATTTCAAAAGGCGACAATGCATGAAATTCACGGCAGAGAATATAATTTATTTCAAAAAGATTTTCATAAAAGGGCGCAGGTTTCCCCACGCCCTTATTCAGTTTTTTGGATTTTTCGGAATGACAAAAGTCTCGGAAACTGCGAACTTTGCGATATCAATAATTATCGGCATAAGCTCTTTGACCTTTACAAACTTCCATTCGTTTTCGGTAACATCGGGGAAAACTGCTGTCAATACGTTTGTAATTTCGGAATAAGCACCTGAAACAGTTTTGAGAAGTTCGAGCTGGTCGTCCATATCCTCAATTTTGAGGAGTTCCATGAGACTCATGACTGTGCCGAACATCAGGTCAAAAGTATCGGATTCCGCAGTTCTGACAATGCTTTTGCCTGTTTTATCGTAGATATTAAGCTTTAAATCCATGATTCACCTCATGTAGTTTTGATGTAACGGGCGTAAGTCATACTGCCCCTGATTCCGTTAATTTCGGAAACAGCGTAAACGTTTGTTGTTTCGGTGAGCGTGAGAGGTTCTTCGTACTCTCTCCATACGCCCGTAGGACTTGTGAACTGATAGTAAATCGTTGCATTCGGAGTATTGCAGGAGAGCATTACAGCCTGAGAAGTTTCAAATTCTGTGCCTGTTTCGGGCGAAAATTCAACGGGCAGAGGTGCGGAAGATGAAAGATTATCGGGAGTTTTGACGGTATCAAAGAAATGCTCTGTATCGAAAACAGCGGTTCTCTCGTCAACTATGACAGACTTTGCGGATTTTTTTGTTTTGTTGAAACGATAATTCGTCATAACGCCTGTCCATACCAACTGCATATTGTTTGTATTTGTGTTGTTTTCCTCGGTGTGAGAAGTCTCATCAGGAATCGCAAAAATACCCTTTAATCGCCATACATAGCGGTATTTCCCGTCAGTACCCTTTGTGCGGTATCCGACAGCTATGTACTGCTCTGTCTGCTCACCCTCGACAAGTGCGCCTAAGTCGGAAAGATATTCCTGTCCTGTAATTTCTGCAAGCGTAAACAAATCAAGGACAGCAACTGTAAGCGTGAGCTTGTCTGCATTGGTAGAATTTATAACGATTTTCGGAGCATTATCATAATAGTGAGATTCGCTGGAACTTTCGGTAGCCTTGCCAATTTCGGCAACAGGTGCAAGCGACTTTACTTCGCCGAAAAGCAGTTCCTCTTTTGTGTCTTTGAGAACTTTTGCGTAAACAAGATTATCAACGCCTCGATATTCAAAAACAACTTCATTCATTTTTTATTCCTCCTGTTTATAATAGTTTAAGTACATCACATCAATCCCTCTGCCGTCATGGGTAGGCTCATCGGAAACAACCGAATGACCGTCCCCCGAAACGATAAATCCATTTTCTTTGAGCAGTCTTTTGACCTCTCTCAATTTTGTGTAGATAAGTTCGGGATTGGTGCTGTAAAAATTCACATCATAGCTGTAAATTGTCGATTTTTCGTCATTATCGTAGTAGTTTTCACCCTCCGAGAAATTATTCCAAAAGGTGAAAAAGCTGTCGGGATAAGGCTCATCGGGGAGCAGTGACCCTTGCAAAATTACGGGATAGCCGAAAGTTTCAAGCAGTTCGATTAATTTATCTTCCATGTAATCTCCTATCCCATTATTTTGTTTATTTCCTCACGGAAAATTTTTTCCTGAGCTTCTGCAATTTGTTTTTTGGTTTTTGCACCGTAAACGGCATTGTAAATTTTCGGTGATTTTGCCGTTTGTGATTTTTTTCTTCGTGGAGTGCCATACATGAGAAAAACCGATGTCAGACCGCTGATTTTGAAGTCAAAACCGACTTTTATTGAGGCTTTTGTGCCGTTCCAGTCAACCGTTTCACTTCTGTCAATAGAATCTCTGGTTTTGCCTGTTGAATATTGCCCCGGTTCTTCTTCTGACGGAAAATTCGGCTTTATAACAACTTCATCAAGATTTTTCTCAACTATTTTTTTGCTTGTGATAAGGGCTTTTTCGGTGACTTTTTTGAGGTCTCCGCCTGCCTTGTCGAGCTTTTCGGCAAGTTCCTCAAAGCCCTTGAAACTCAGAGATATTCTGTTTTTTGCCATTAAGCACCTCCATGAACCGCCCTTATTTTTATTCTCATAAACTGATTTCGCACATTGAGATTTTCGGGAGTTCCGAGAATTTCATAGTCCGCTCCGTTCAGGTCACGCAGACGGCAGTCAGACTTGATATCGGGTCTGTACCACGTTTCGATAACAGCGGTATTTTCGACAGAAAGCACACCGTTCACGACTTTTTCAGTTCCGCCGAACGTCCTGAAACTGCAATAGATTAAAATTCCGTTTTCGGGATAAATTTTCTTTGTACTGCCCTTTGTTGTCGCTATTTCGGGAATGAAAAGAAACATCGGAACATTGAAAGGCACATAAGGCTTGTAGTCGTAATTGATTCGTTGTGATTTATCTGCCATGTCATTCAACCTCTTTATATCTCGCTCTGAGGGCGATTAAATCGCCCCTGAAATTGACTTTGAAGTCCTCCAGCGAGTTACAGTATATATAACGGCAGAGGTCAAAAAGGAGCTGTTTTGCGGTCAAATCCGTTGCAAAGTCAATAGTTGCGCCTGCGTAGGAGTTTATAAAACTCTCCGCACGGGACAGAATACCGCCGATTTTTGAGTCAATTACGGGGTCTGTCCACGTGATAGCGAGATAATTTTTCAGTTCGTCAAGCATACTTTATCAGCCTGATGTTGTTGTCACCGAACCGCTGACATTTGAATTATACGAGATAGCAAGCGGAGCGAGATTTGAAATGTCAAGATAAAGGAAGGAATTAATATCTTTTGGTCTGCCGTTGCCGTAAAGTCTTATTGTGTAAGTCCTCAAATCTTCGAGGAATTTGTATTCGTCTGAATATTCAAGTTTTCCGCCTCTTGATGTACCAAGACCCATGAAATAATTTTTAGCGATACCGAGGACTGCATGACCTGACGGAACTGCTACGGACTGCACAATGTCAGTCGGGAACGGCAGGATATTTGAAACATACTGACCGCCTGTCGTGAGAAGAGTTGTTGCAGGGACAATTTTCGTGAAATAGTCCAAAGGATTGCAAATCAGAATAACACGGTTCACGGGACGGGGATTATTATTTTTATCTTTTGCGAGATTTGCGAGAAGTGCGCCGTAGCTTGCAGGAGTGAAAGAAGTGACAGAAGTTGCAGTTTTACGGGCATAGCCTGTTGTCGGGTTGAAACTTCCTGCGAAATTTCGGGTCATGCCGACAGGTTTTTTCACGCCGTCACCGTCAACAAGACCGTTTTCAAGACCAATACTGAGAGCTTCCGAAAGAGTGGTACGGCAGTAAGCGTCAACCCACTGCGGACCGAGTTCGAGCATATCCTTTGTGACATACATATAGCTTGTAAGTTTGCAGAAAGTCAGGTCAATAACTTCAACCGCACCTGTAAGCTTGGTTGTAATTTCCGTGTTGAGTTCGTTCCATGTAGCCGCCTGTGATGCTTGATTATTGAGTACCCACTTGATAGCAGCACTTGTATTTGTGAAGTCAATGAAATCAAGTAATGGGTGGTCTTTTCGCATATCGTCCATAGTAGCGTCAATGACGGTTTCGGGGAGTGCGGAAGTTATATTCGTGATAACGCCCTCATTTCGGGCATTAGCGATAAGTTCGTTATAGAACTTTGTCTCTTTGCTTGTAAGCTGTCGTCTGCCACGACCTGCGAGGATAGCACGGTCAACATTTTCGATAGTACCTTTGACCTGCTCCATAATCGAATCGCTTATGAAGTTCTGATAGTCGCTTGTTGCCTTTTCGAGTTCTTCGGGGTCACCTGTCTGGAAAGCGGCAGACATGGCAAGCACAAGAGCCTGTCTTTTTGCTTTGATTTCGTCAAGATTTTTTATCATTAATAAAACTCCTTTCAGATATTAAACATCTTTTTAAAAACTTCTGTTTTGTCCTGTTTTTCGGGATTTTTAATGTCAAGCATTGCGGAAATTTTCTCAATGCTGTTTCTGTAAGCCTGCATTTCAACGTGATTTTCAACGGAACTCTCAACTTTTGAACTTATCTCATCGCAAAATCCGTATTTTATGCAATCTTCTGCGGATAAATAAGTTTCATTATCGAGCATTTCGGTGAGCTTTTCAGGCGTGATTTTTCCGTCCGATTTGACGAGATAAGCGGCTTTGTTCGCCTTGTTTATAACGTCCAAATCATCAGCGATTTTGCGGAGTTGTGCGGAATTGCCTGCGGCAACAGCCCACGCATTATGAATCATCATCACGGCATTTTCGGACATTACGACTTTATCGCCTGCCATAGCGATAACACTTGCAATCGAACAGGCAAAGCCGTCAATGTAGACCGTAACTTTTGCGGAATGACGTTTTAACTGCGAATAAATCGCCGAACCCTCAAACACGCTGCCGCCCGTGGAATTGATATACAGATTTATGAATTTTGCATTTTTATGCTTTTCGAGTTCTTCACGGAAATGCTGTGCGGAGGTCTGTGATTTTTTGACATTACCAAAAAAATCTTCACCGTCACCGTCAACAGTTGAATAAATGTACAGGTCAAGTGTTTCGGCATTATCGGAATCCGCACGGACTTCAAAAATATTAATGCTTTTCAGAATTATCTATCCTTTCATAATTTTTTGTGATATAGTGTTCCTGCGACCATTTTTCATTGATAACGGGCAGACCTGCTTTGTCACGGGTTTCGTCAATGCTTGCGAATCCGCAGGAGATTAATTTGTCGATATTTGCGGCAATATCGAAAATATCAATGTGTTTGATACAAGAAGTATCTGCAACAATCCGAGAGCCTTTGCAGACCTGTTCTGCGGTGAACTGCTTGCCTGTCAGCTCTTCGGAAATCATATCCGCCAGAGGGTCAATGCAGTTTGTGAGCATGATGTCATATGCATCTTTCAGCCCTGCAACGTCACCCTTGATGAGTGCAGGCGGAATCTTGAAAGCCTGTGCGGAACGTGCAAGAGCTTCGTCCATGAGGACTTTTATATCTGAGATTTCGTTGCTGTACTTCTTAGCCGAATCAGATGTTGACGGAGTGTATTTATAGCCGTCATACAGCGGTAAAACGGCATTTGTACTTGAAAAATAGGACTTGAAATAATTGTTCATAAGGTTGCTGAATTTTTCCTCAAAATCGTTATTGCCCTGAGCGAGTGCGGAAATTTCGAGAATACCTTTTTCGCCGCCTGATTTCTGATATTTTCCGTTTGCGGACTCCATTAATTTTGTGTACATCTCAAAAATATTATGAATAATTGCAGAAGTTTCAAAGTTTGAGTATTTCAGATAGTAAACGTCCGAAATTCTGAAAGTCTCCTGAAAATTGAAATCTCCTCTTGAAACGTTCGTGAAATAGGTTTCCGTCACGGCTCTTTCGGTCTTTTGAAAGTCGTCAGCGATAATTTTCTGACTGTTTGTAGGGATAATCAGGACTTCTTTCTGATACAAAAGTTTACAAAAGACCTCCTGCCAGAACTGTGTTGAATTTTGGTTGACGTTCGGGCGGACGTTTAAGTTATACCATTCAAGACCTTTTATTTCTGCGCCGTTTTGGAAAGTCTTAAATTCGCATTTTGCGAGAAGTCCTGCGATTAATTCGACAGTTGTAATCAGGGCAAAAGCCTCAACAGCGATAGAAGTTTCGGTATTTCTGAAAGTTTCGAGATTTATCACGCCTGATTTTTTCTGAAAAATATTTCTGAACCAGTCAATAATTTTAATAAACAAACACCCCCTTATTTAAAATTGTCAAGTTCAATATACAAAAACGCCCAAATCGGCAAGTTTATTCACGGGTGTCTGATAAGCGTCAAGAATGTCGGAAACACATTCGGCAGCGACAAAAGCCTTGAAAGTATCTGTTTTTCGGGCTTTCGGCTCAATTTTTTCGTAAGTCATATTGCCGTGTGCGGAAGTAGAAATCTTTGTATTCTGACAGCACCAGCGCATCATCGGAGAATCGCCCCATATGAATTTGTGATTTGCAAAACCGCTTGTAATTGTCGGAATCCTGAGCATTTCGTCAGACGGGCGGATTAATTTCACATTTTCAAAACCCTTGTCAGCCGAGAAATTTATGCTCAATAGGGCTTTTCTCAAAAGTTGGTATCTGTAAGAGTCTATGCCGATTTTGAGAATCTGCGAATTTCGTTTTCGGGCTTCATTTTCAAGCCATATGCAAGGCAATTCGGGAGGAATTTCGGCAGCGTCCACAAAAGTGCAGATACCGAGCGATTCCCATTCACGCAAAGGCGGTTTAATCCGCTTTAAATCGGGAGATTTCGCACAAATCCAAGTGTGAGAAATCCAATAATCGAAACCGTTTGCACGGAAAAGCAAGCCTGCTCCGAGGAAGTCGGTAGTTTTCATATAGTCGATACCGCCCACGCAGTAAGCCCCGTTTATAGCAGCTTCGTCAATCGGCTGATTTGTGAGCTTTATGTTGTCCCACGTTGTCACAGCACCTTCGGGCTGTTTCGGAGGGCGATTCATTCTTTTTACCATAAAAGACTGATTTGCAGTCGGATTTTGCAGGTAGTCAGAATATTCAAGTTCCATTTCCTGCTGTAAATCGGGCAGAAACGGCAATGACGGATTAGGCTTTGTCCAGTTTGATTTGTCGTGAACTTCTTCCTCATCGTCAAGCCGACAGACAAAAGGCAGAGTGCCGTTGTCGGGAACTTCTCCCGAAAGAATTGCAAGTGATTTTTCAAGCATATCGTCAAGAGGTCCTCCTCTGATGTCGCCGTCAGTTGTTACAATTGTACGGCGGGGGTGCTTAACTTTACCCGTTCCTGTTGTTGCGACTGTGATTAATTTATAGTTTTCGTATGCATGATACTCGTCAAAATCGACTTTTCCGGGACGACCGCCGTCTTTGGTCTTTGCGTTGGAAGTCCTGAAACGGAACTCCGATTTTGTGTCTAAGTTTATAATTTTTTCTTTCGTCCAGTAGAAATGGGCTTTCATTTTCGGCTTATGAGCTTCAAGTACCTCATAAACATCTTCCCAAGAGGTTTTCGCCTGTTCTTCGGCAGTCGCAAAGATATCAATATCATAATTTTGCACGCCGTTTGTAGGGGTCAGGAGGCAGAAATCCTCAAAAGAGAGATAGCCGTTTTTGCCTGCTCCACGACCGACATATATAAATAAAATCGGAAATCGTAAAGTTCCGCACTCACGGTATACGCAGTTATGGAGTGCAAAGCAGAACTTCTCCCACTCAAAAAGTTCAAACGAAAAATATTTCTGATACGAAAGATATTTTGCAAGCTGATTTTGATTTACAACAAGCTTTTCAGTGCGGAAAATCTTCTCGATAAAGTCGCAGAGCATAAGTTGTTCTTTGCAGCACTTGTATTTCCCCGAACGGACTAAATTTATATAATCCGCTATTTCACGGCAATTTACTTTTATTTTTCATTAAAACCACCTTTTTTAAAGTTCTTCATCGTCCTCCAAAATAACATTGCTTATTGACAAATCAAGCTGTTTGAGAATCGCAAGCATTGACTTATTTGTGTCACGGAGTTCTTTTATTGAGGGATTAATTTTGCGGACTTCACAGCCTGCGGAATTTTTCTCCCTGATAATTTCGCCCTGTTCTACAATATCAGCTTTGAGGTTTTCGGAGATTTCAAAAAGAGCGATATAGTCGTCAATCAGGCAGACAAAAAGGTCAATGTCCGCACCGTGTCTTTGGAGCTGACTGACGAAAGATTCCCTCAGAGCCTCAGCCTTTTCGATAATTTTTTTAACGTTCATGAAATCACCCCCTAAAAACCTCACGTGCGAGGAAATCTGTTCTGTCGAG
>Ga0310694_10000967_pt1 | contig 34667 bp, 30 predicted proteins | sample 174DNAGHGhighgp2_FD_203884 | JGI IMG/M metagenome (GOLD analysis project Ga0310694, IMG submission 203884) | Sheep rumen microbial communities from Palmerston North, Manawatu-Wanganui, New Zealand - 1742 DNA GHGhigh gp2 (v2) (version 2) | ecosystem: Host-associated > Mammals > Digestive system... | reverse complement strand
GAAAGACCTCTCTTTCACTAATATTCAATCGGGCTTGTCGGATCTTGGACAAACCGTTGATCAATCGATTGCTGATGCAGTAGCCGCTGCTGAGGCTGCTGAACAGGCAGAGAAAGAAAAGGCGGAACTCGAGGTTGCCAAGGCCAGCATGAATGTCAGGATTGATGCCATCAGTAAAGTTGTATCCGACATAGCTGCTGACATTGATGACAACAATAATATGATTGCCGATCTGAAGAAGGCATATGAGATAGCTTCTGAGGCAGCCCGGGCTGTAAATGACAAGATCGGTGCAATTAAGACACTGCTTGAGGATAAATATATCTCCGAGACCAAAAAGAAGGAAAACCTTCTGCTGCTTGAAAAATATGAAAAAGAACTTCAGGATTATCAGCAGTCATTGTCGGATTTCAACAAAAAGTTAGAATCTATAGCAACATCGAATGCCGGTCTGAGTACGGAACTTGAGAACATAAAGCAGGCCATTACAGAATTATCTTCCGAGGTCGATGCTGCTACAACGAAAGACCAGATTGAGGCTTTGAGCAAAAATGCTGATGCCATTGAGGTCAAAGTCAAAGACCTTGACGCTTCCTCAGTCAAGACTGAGATAGCGACTCTGGCCGTCACAACGGAAGCACTCACATTGGACGATACTTCAACGGCATTGGCCAAACTTCAGGACACTATTCAGACACTGATCGATACAGCTAAGTCTGATGAGGAAAAGGCGAAGGAGGAAGCAGAGAAACTTGCCAAAGCCCAAGAGACCTATAAGAGCGTCGCTGAAAAGTTGAATGAGGTCATTGCAACCCATCAAGAGATTTATGCTATTTTGGAGGATGCTCATGGCGATTTTGTGACGAAGTTGAAGGAAATCGATGATGTGCTAGTAGCGCTCAAGCAACAGTATGCTAAGATTGAGAATATGCTTGAGGAACTGATTGCCAAACAACCGTCGACGCGTGCCGATGAAGATCCGATAGAGATGCTTCAGGAACGTCTGAAACAACTGGCCGATAACATTGCAACACTTGAATCGCAGTATCAGCAAGTGTCTGCCATGATTGCGCAGTTGGAAGACTATTTGAAGCCTTACGCCGCACTGATAGAGAAAGCCTCTGCGACTCGCGATCAATTGCAGAGCGATCTGGTATCCGCTGTCACAGCTGCCGATGTGGATCGTCTGACAGTCTTGGCGAGCGACGTTGCCAACGAGTTGTCAACTGGTGGTACCAATAACTATAATCAGTTTGTTGAAAGTTACGATTCAGTACTGGAGAGTCTGAATACTTATATCGGCAATATCAATACCGTCTACACGCAGGCCAATAACCTCGAGGCAGATGTTGCGTATGAGACAACCAGCATCCAGCGTGTAGCCATCGACGAATCAGAGGTCTTAGGCCACTACGACTTGAAGGGTAATCGGGTTGACAGCACTTACAAAGGCATGCAAATCATCCGGTTGAAGAATGGAAAGACAGTTAAGATCAATGTTAAATAAACATTATTATTTTATTAAAGTATCAAGATTATGAAAAAGTTTATTTTGACGATGGCTCTGGCCATCACCGCCAGCGTATTTACCGCCCAAGCACAGGATGTGATTACTGATCCTATCGCTGCTCAGGCTCAGCAGGAGGCTATCAAGGCCCAGAAGGAAGCTGAGAAGGCTCAGAAGGCTGCTGAGAAGGAAGCTAAGAAGCAGCAGAAGGCTATCGAGAAGAGAGAAAAGGAAGCCAAGAAAAAGGAGAAGGAAAGGCAGAAGCGCGAGAATGCCGTGAAGAAGGCTAACAAGGCTGCCAAGGATGCTGAGAAGGCTCAGGAGAAAGCCCAGAAGGCTGCTGAGAAGGCTGCTGCCAATCCTGGTGACCTGAAACTGCAGGCAAAGGCTCAGACTGCTGCTGCCAAAGCTTCAAAGGCTTTGTTGAAGGCTGAGAAACTGGCTAAGAAAGCAAAATAGTCTTTTCTTCAAACACTCGGGGACGGTTCTTTTTTGTTTGACTCATTCGCTTGAGTTTGTTGTCAAACAAAAAAGAACCGTCCCCGAGTGTTTGATTAAAATCAGAAGGTGTAGCCGAGGGTGAGGAGCACCTGATGGCGCTTGTTGCTCACGCTGGCGGGAGTGACGGAACCCGGAATGGAAGAATTGCTCATGATGTTGGGCTGGAAGGGATAGAAGGTACCGTCGGTCGTACTGTACTGATAGGCCACATCGAGGTTCATCTTACCGATCTTGCAGCCGGCGCCGCAGGTGAAGCGGTTGGTGCTGTCCCAATTGACATAGTCGGAGGTGGAAGCATACATCACACCGTAGGAGTCGAGCGTCATGTCGCGCATACCGCTTTTGTTGTAGGCTGGCGATATGTAGTTGTAGCCGGCACGGAGGGCCAATTCGGGAATGGGCTTGAACTCTACGCCCACCTTCAGCGTGGAAACGCCCTTCATCACATCCTCTGTGTTCTGCTTCATCTGCGTGTCCTTATAGGAGTCCTCATTGCCATAGGCATCGTAGCCGTCCTTCACACGGTTCTGGCTGGCACCATAGTCGGAGAACTCATAGGTGGCACCGATGGCCAGGTTTGTGCCGATGGTATGACCGAGGCTCACGCCGAACTTCCAAGGGGTATAGTAACGGAACTCATAGCGATTGTCGATGTCGCCTAAATCGGTATAGGTGCCGTCCAGATTCTCGCCCAAGGCACTCTCGTTGACGAGGGCCGTGATATTATCCGTTTTCAGGTCGTACCAGGTGGGGGTATTGACATAGAGGCCCACACGGAAAGGTGAATACTCCACGGGACGCACGATGACACCGGCCTTCACGTCGACACCCGAGCCCTTGATGGTGCGCATGTCGCCATAACTGACCTTACCGCCGGGTGCGCCTGAAGAGAAGCGCATGCTCTCAGCATATTCGCTGTAGCCCTTGTAGTTCACATCGTGGATGCCGACGGTGATACCCCAGTAGATGCGATCGTCGGAATTGCCGCTGAGGGTGAAGTCGAAGTCGTTGATCCAACCGCGATGGGCACGGTCGAAATTATAATAATCAGCTGCCATACCCTGAAGGACGTAATCGCGGGGCTCCAGCTCGTCGGACAGCACATTGGCGTTGAGATAGTCGAGCTGGTTGAAATTGAGGGCACGCAAATCGCTGGTCGGCGACACATAACCTAACAGATAATCACCAGAACTCATACCGAGGCTATAGTAACCCTGCCAGTCCTTCTCGGAGGTGACGAGATTAGAGGAAGCCTCATGCAAGGCATGGTCGGCCACAGAGAGTATCTGGTTGAAGTTACGGCTCTTGTGATAGTTGAACGACAGGTTGAGGAACGACGAGCGGTCCATACGCATGGAGTAGACAAAGCCAGCCTGGTCGAAGCTCATGTTCGTGGTACTGCGGCCATCAAACTCCTTGGCATCAGCCTGCGACACCAGTCCGAAGCCGGCACTCATCACCGAACGGCGGAAGAGACCGATACCGGCGGGATTGGTGGCTGAGGTAGAGATGTCGGCACCGAGGGCCTCCATGGCTCCACCCATGCCCACGTAGCGGGCCGTACCGTTGAGGTCGCTGCCCAGCAGTCGGCCGCTCTCGTATGTATCCTGTGCAGCGGCTGGCAGGACGACTGCCATAGCCAAGGCTGCGAATATAATCTTCTTCATCATAATTGATATTGGAATCTATAAAGTAAATAAAGTACAGAATTATCTGCGAGAGCCAGCGTGGCCGCCAGCGCTACGGGCGCCACCACCACCTCCTCCGCCACCAGCAGAGATACGGCCACCACCGCCGCCACTGAAACCGCCACCGCCAACACTACTGCTGCGGCTGGGCGTGCTGTAGGTGGGGGTGTTGTTTGTCGTAACAGTACGCGAGTTGGTCGTGGTAGGACGCGTGTAGGTAGTCTGACCGCCGACCGTACGGTTGCGCAGGTTCGTGGTGCGCTGGGCCCCCAGGCGGCTCGAATTATTGTTACGGGTACTGCCTGCAGACGTGGTATAGATACGGCCGTTCATATTGCCAGAACGCATGTTGATAGTGCCGGCATGGTCGTTGTAACTGCGAAGGCTTCTGACACCGCCACCCCAGTAGGCATAGTTGTAGCGATAATAAGGATAGTCCCAATAGTAGCCATAGTAGAGGTAGTCGTACCAGGGATCCCACCAACCTAAGTGCCAGGTGGTATAATAGTAGGGGTAATACCAGCTATAGCCATAGTACCAGGGATCGCACCAGTAGTTATACAGGCCATAGGTGCGATAGTACCAGGGCGTATGCCACAACATATCAGATCGTGCTTGCTGATAGCCGGCCCAGTAGGCTTCATTTTCAGAAAGACTGTAATCGTCGAAGCGCTCCATCTTCTTGGTCAGACTGAAGTCATCCAACGAATCGGGATAGACACCCAGCGCGCCATCGAAATCTATAATATCGGAGGAAGCCGAATCAATAGGCACGTAAGTACTCACCCGACGGTTATAGTCGTCTACACTACGGTTGCTACCCGAATAGTATGTATCCCGAGGAAGACCGCTTTTGTCAGTCACTTTCTCTACGGCACTCTTCTTTTTAGGAACGAAGTAGAGATCGTCATCCTGGGCCACCATCGAAAGAGGCAGGGCCCCGATGAGTAACGAGATAAGAATCAATTTCTTCATATTCTGAATGATTTTAATTGTTCACGATGCAAAATTAAACACAATTTCAATGCAAAAATAAGGAAAAACCCTAAACCACGATAGGATTTTCCCTATTTTTTGTAAATTTGCACCAAAATTTAACATACGATATGAAATATTTCGAGGTAGCATTTACTATTACCCCCTACTCTACCGACGCCTGCGATGTTGTGGCTGCGCTGGCGGGAGAAGCGGGCTTTGAGAGTTTTGAGGAGACAGAGACGGGTCTACTAGGCTATGTGCAGCAGGCGCTCTTCGAAGAGACGACACTCAAAGAGGCCTTTGAGGACTTCCCCTTCGAGGGTGTCAGCATCAACTATGATGTTCACGAGGCGGAGGATAAAGACTGGAATGAACAATGGGAGCAAGAAGGGTTTGAGCCGATAGTTGTTAGAGGTGAGTGGAGAGAGGTAAGAGATATTATCATACACGATGGACGACATCTGCCAAATAACATCTCAGATCAGGACATCGCGATAGAAATCGATGCGAAACTGGCCTTTGGCACCGGCACCCACGAGACCACCCGCATGGTCGTCAAACAGATGGGGACGGTTCTTTTTTGTTTGATAGCTTTTGCGGGTGACTTGTCAAACAAAAAAGAACCGTCCCCATCTGTTTGGAAACGAGTGCTCGACTGCGGCACCGGCACCGGCATCCTATCCATCGCAGCCTTGAAGTTGGGGGCACGGGAGGCTGTCGGCTACGACATCGACGAGTGGAGTGTGGACAATGCCCGCCATAATGCCGTGATCAACCGGGTGGACGATCGTTTCACCTCGCTGTTGGGCGACGTCAGTATCTTAAAAGAGGTGGAAGGCACCTTCGACCTTGTGATGGCGAATATCAATCGTAACATCCTCATGGCCGACATGCCGATGATGCATGAGAAAATGGCTCCTGGCGCCTATCTTATCCTGAGCGGTTTCTATACCGGCGACATCCCCATGCTGACAGAGAGAGCCCAGCATCTCGGAATGACACTCGTGGCACAGGACGAAGACAACGACTGGGCATGTCTGGTATTTAAAAACTAATATCCGGATGGCGACAATCATAGAGATAACATCGTTGACAGACCCTGGCGTAGCGCTATTCTCGACGCTGACGGAAGCCCAGCTCCGCAACAAGGTAGAGCCACAGAAAGGCATCTTCATTGCAGAGAGCCCGAAGGTGATACAAGTGGCGCTGAATGCCGGCTATACGCCCGGGGCCCTGCTCTGTGAGCGACGACACATCGAGGGTGATGCCAAGACCATCATCGAACAATGTGGGGAGATACCCGTCTATACCGGTGACAGAGCATTGTTGGAACAGTTGACGGGCTACACGCTGACACGGGGTGTGCTCTGTGCGATGCGCAGACCGACGGAACGAACTGTCAGCGACCTGTTGCATCATCTCACGACCGCCCACAAACAGCAGCGCATCGTGGTAATCGACGGTGTGGTAGACACCACGAATATCGGTGCTATCTTCCGTTCGGCAGCAGCCCTAGATATCGATGCCGTACTGCTGACGCGAAATGCCTGCGATCCCCTGAACCGCCGAGCTGTCCGCGTATCGATGGGTAGTGTGTTTCTCGTGCCTTGGACGTGGCTGGACAACTACGACATCCTGCACGACTTTGGCTTCAAGACGGCTGCGATGGCTCTGACTGACCAATCGGTACCCATCGATGACGAGACGGTAGCCAATGAAGACCGGCTGGCCATCATCATGGGCACAGAGGGCGACGGACTACCCCAAAAGACCATTGAGGAAGCCGACTACGTGGTGCGTATCCCGATGGCCCACGGTGTCGACTCGTTGAATGTGGCCGCTGCAGCTGCCGTAGCTTTCTGGCAATTACGCGCTAAAGCATAATCAAGGAATCAGCAACGAAGAATCACCATAGCTCAGGAATCGAAAATCATGGGCTAAGGCATAGTCATAGATTTTGCACCAGTCGCCTTTGACAAAGGCACTCACCAACAGTAGTAGTGTGGACTGCGGCTGGTGGAAATTGGTAACGAGTATCTTGACAATATGATAATCGTAGCCTGGCGCGATGATAATCTGTGTGCTGCTATGAAGCACCTCTAATCCTCTGGCGTCCATCCAATCCGCCAGTGCCTTCAACGCCTCCACGCTATTCACTTTTCGTTTTTCACTATTTATCTCGTACGGCTCCCATTGCATCACATGTAAATGCTCCTCAGAAAGTTCCGGATTCTGCATCACTTTAAGTCCCATGTAATAGAGGCTCTCCAGGGTACGGACACTCGTGGTGCCCACAGCGATAGCGGAAGCATTGTGGTCGAGAAGTTTCTGAATGGTACTGCGACGCACACTGATAAACTCCGTATGCATCTCATGGCCCTCGATTTCCTCGCTCTTCACAGGTTTGAAGGTTCCTGCACCCACATGCAGCGTGAGTTCCTCACGGTCGATGCCAGCCGCGTCAATCGCCTTCAGCACCTGCTCGGTGAAATGAAGACCTGCCGTCGGGGCTGCCACACTACCCTTGATCTTGGAATAGACCGTCTGGTAGGTGGTCTTGTCGCTCTCCTGCGTCTCACGATTGAGATAAGGCGGAATCGGCAGTTCACCCATCGCATCGATAACTTCTGCAAAACTCGCATCCCCATCCCAATCGAAGTCGATGCGGTAACTGGTGCCATGAATGGGGCCGCGCGTGGCCTTTATAACACAAGGGGCATTATTAATGATGCATTCTCGCTCAAGCGAGCCTTCCTTCCACTTCTTCAGATTGCCAACAAGACAATACCAGGCACAATGGCCAGCGGTCTGAAACATCAGTTCGTAGTCGGAGGGTTCGGCGGGTTCCAGCAGGAACACCTCTATCAGAGCACCCGTCGACTTGCGGAAATGCATGCGGGCCTGGATCACCTTGGTGTTGTTGAACACCATCAGACTATCTTTCGGCAGATAATCCGGCAGGTGATAAAACACATCCTCTCCTACCTCACCGTGGCGATAGACCAGCAGTTTGGAATGGTCACGCCGGGCGATGGGAAACTTGGCAATACGTTCGTCGGGGAGCGGATACTGATAGTCGCTGATATGTATATGTTTGGGATCGATCATGGTTTGTTTGAAATGCTTAATACAATTATGCCATACATGCACGCATCACGGCATAGATAAATGTGAACACCAGCACACAGACCGGCAGATTAGCATCACTTCGGGCATAGCCAGTGCGAGTCAATGCTGTTGACGTATAGACAGGCATCCACAACCATTTGGCGGCATAATAACGATAGAGCTGGTAGACGCCTGTACCGACGATTGCACCCCAGCAGAGACCGACAAAGATGTCACCGGGGAAATGAACACCCAGATAGAGGCGTGTCCAGCAATTGGTGAGCGACCACAAAACGAGTGCCACAGAGAGCAGACGGCTACGCACAAGCCAACAGAAGAAGATAGCGATGCTGAACGTGTTGGAGGCGTGGGCAGAGAAGAAGCCATAATCGCCCCCACGATAGCCGTCGACGATATCGACCAGGAGACCTATCTCTGGATCGCGGGTAGGTCGCCAACGTCCGACTAAAGGCTTGACAATGGTATCGTCGACAGCGCCCGTAAACAGCACACAAAGTCCTGCGGATGCCAATATAAGGAGTATCTTCAGGGTAGATTCGCTGTTCTTAATAACGACAATCAGAAGACTGATATAGAGGGGTACCCACGTCCAGGCATTCGTCAGGGTAAGAACCACAGAGTCGAGGAAGAGCGACTCACTACCATTGAGCAGGAGCAACAACTGCTTGTCGAAATCTATGATTGTCTGAAAGTCCATCCGTCGTATGATTTATCAAATGGTTTCCATCTGTTTGGTCTCCACCCAGCCCTCCTTACCATCGGCCAGACGGATTTCCTTCCATTCTTTCATCGAGGCGTCGATGATGGTCACCTTCGTTCCCTCATGGAGGATAAACAAATCGATGCCGTTCTTGGCAGGTGTACTCTTCACGTTGACAGCCGACTCGGTGATGATGGCACCTGTGCGGTTTATCAATTGGTTCTTCTGCTGGTGAGCAAAGATATTACTGCACACGAAGACAGCAATCATCAGGAAGGCTCCGAAGAAGCCCACCTTGCGCAGCCAGATCTGATTAGCAAAGAGGTAAATCAATGCCAGGATGATAGCCAGTCCGAGACAGATGAGCGCTATCATGGCCCACCCATCGACGCTGGCCATATTCACCAATGAGCGATACCATGTGACGAAGAACATCTCCTGCTCAGGCACAATCTTGTCGATGGTCTTCGAGCGGGCCATCTGCAAGTTAAAACGAATATCCGGATCGCTTGGCGACAACAGTAATGCCCGTTCATAGTTCAACACGGCACGAGTGATATTCTCTGTGCGATAATAGGCATTGCCAAGATTGTAGTACAACTCGGCAGAGACACCCTTCTTAAGCAGGGTCTCATAGCCGTCGATCGCCTTCTGATATTCATCATGGACGTAGGCGGAATCAGCCTCAGCCTTGGTAATGGCATGAGAGGTAAGAGGTAAGAGGTATGAGATGAGAGAAATGACAGCAAGCAGAACGAGACGGGCCTTTCCACTTTCTACTTTTCTCTTTCCACCCTTCTTCATCACTTCTTCAATCTTCTCAATCGCATTCATGGCCTTATCGTAAACCTTGTTCATATTACCCTTCGGATCACCAGGTGCATAGCGTTCAAACTCACACTCATCGAGGGCTCCCATAAACTCACCGATGGTCTGCTCGTTGACCTGTCTTTCCGCCAGGCGCTGGCTGATGTTATCATGTGAGAGTTGTTCCACAGGGATGGCCAGTTTGTCGCCCACATAGCCCCAGAGTGCACGCAGCACCTCATCGTAGAACTCGCCAGGCTTGTTCTCTGCCATCAGGCGAGAAGCCTTCTTCAGACGCTTGGTAGCCACTTTGTTGGCCCGTTTGCCGCGCTGCTTGGTGATATTGGCATTCTCGATGGCCCGCTGGCGGAATATCACGAAGAGGGAGATGAAGATGAGGGCCAGGATGATGAGCGAGCACCAATAGCCGGTAGAACCGAAGAAGAAGTCATCGAGTGAATGTTGCCTAGTGGTGTTCGTCTTGATATGACGAATATCCTTGTTCAGCAACTGCAGGTCTTCCTGGCCTGTGAAATCGCTTACCTTTGCACTTCCGGAACCTTTGGCCACATCAAGCGTGAAGCCCTCCGACTTCACCGTCTCGTACTGACGGGTTGCCGTATTAAAGAATACAAACTCCACCGGTGGTATTTCAAACTTGCCTGGATGACGGGGCACAGCGAGGATGTCGTAAATCATCGAGCCTTCCACGCCATTCGCTGTCAGCTTGGTCTTATCCGTAATCTTGGCATCATACTTGTCGAAGTCCTTGGGGAAGGCCACTTGAGGCTGCTTGATGAGTTTCAAGTTACCCACACCACTGACGATAACCCGCAGAGAGATGGGATCATTGGCCTTAGCTTCGGTCTTGTCAAGCTGAGCAGAAATACTGAATTTACCCACGCCACCTGAGAAATTGGCAGGGCGCTGAGGCAGCGGGTCCACCTGAATATCGATGCTGGGGGCGATGATTTGTTTCTTAACCTCCACATAGCCGGAACCTCCGTTGAAGAAGGCTTCAAAGGGATCGATATTACGGTTCTGCTGCACCACGATGCCATTGAAGGTGATACTGGGAATCGTCAGTTTACCCGTCAACTGTGGGAACATCACATATTGGCTCCACGTCACTGTGCGATACGGACGGCCATTGAATGTCTCAACCTTGAAGCTTTTTTGTTGCGGGAGATCGACCTCCTGCGTATGGAAGCCCTTCAGGTCGGGCATCTTGCCCTCCAACTGCGTCAGCGATACTAAGGTATAAACCTTATAAGTCAACAGAATCGGTTCCTGCTCATAGACATGCTTCTTATTGGCGCTTACTTTGATAAAGAGATCCGATCCAGAGATATGGCTGCCAGCATCCCTCATCTCAGGTTCGTCATCCTGCATACGCTGTTGACGGGGAGAGGTACTGTTGCCTGCATGTCCCTGAGCAGAGCCGCTGACCTTGATTGTGAGGGCATTCGAGGCAATGCTCTTGCCATCGACAATCACGTGTGCCGCAGGAATATTATAGGTACCGCTCTTGGTGGGTACCACAATATACGTATAAGTGATGGACGACGAAGAACTGGTATGGCCATTGACAATCTGATAGCTGGACTGCATAGAGCGGTTAGGTCCTATAAGCACCTCCAGTTCATCGGGGATATTACCAGCCCTGAACTCGCTGACATTCTGCGTGTTTACGGTATAAGTCAGCCTGAACTGCTCTCCCACTCCTACATGCGAGGGAGCAGAGGCCGTCAGCGTCTGGGCCGTGATAGTGAATAGTGAACAGTGAATAGTGAATAGTACCAACAGTACTCTCACCATCCAAAACACTTTCACATCTTCCCTATTTATGATCTCTATTTTCATTGCGGTAGCAAATTCTTCACTATTCACTCTTAACTATTCACTAAACAACATCACCAATTCTTCAAGACCTGACGTCGCTGGGGCTGCTGCTGAGCCTTCTTCAGACGATCCTGCGTCTGCTTCTCCTGCTGCATGGCCGCATTGAGCAGTTGTTCAGCATTGTCCTTACTCATCTGAGGCTTCTGCTCCTTCTGTTTGTCCTTATCCTGCTCCTGCTTATCCTGATCTTTATTCTCGTCTTTCTTATCCTGCTGCTGTTTCTGCTGCTGATTCTGCTGGTTCTGATCCTGCTTGTTCTTCTGATGTTTACAGAGAACCAGGTTATAACGGGTCTCATCATCATTAGGATTCAGCCTGAGCGCATTCTTATAGGCCTCGATTGCCTCACCATACATCTTATGCCCCTGACAGATAACACCGATATTATGGAATGCCCGATACTTACGCATCGGATTTGTTTCCAACTTGGTTGCATTCTGATACTGTTCAATTGCTGCAGAGTCTTTCTTCTGAGCCATCAGCGCATTACCTAAGTTATAGGCAGCCTGAGGATTACGTGGATTCTTCTCGATTGCCTTTCGATAAGAAACCTCGGCATTAGCGAAATCGCCTAAGCGATACTGTTTGTTGCCTTGACGCACGTACTGACGATCGTTTTGGGCCATCGTGGAAAGAGGAAAGAGGAAAGAGGAAAGTGATAAGACTGCAAGCAGTATGATTCCTTTCGCAAGGGAATTATTTTTCCTCCTAAACAACGAGAGGTTCTTCATTAACGGGTTACGACGATCCAAAATACAAATCTCAATGATCAACAAGAGAAGTGCCAGAATTCCAAAAGCCTGGAACTGTTCGTCGTAATCGCTGTAGACCGTCGTGGAGGTCTCTTTCTTCGACAGTTTGTCAAGTTCATTATCCAACTGCTGCTGGGCTGCACTATTGTTCTCCACATGGATATAGACACCACCACCGGCAGCTGCTACCTGCTTACACATATCCTCATTCAAGGCCGACATGACCGTATTACCAGTATTATCCTTCATATAATCACCTGTTCCTGGAATGGGAATCGGTGCACCTTTCGACGAGCCGACGCCCAACACATAGACACGCATACCCTTCTTCTTGGCAGCCTCGGCAGCCTCAAGAGCCCCACCCTCATGGTCCTCACCGTCGGTAATGACGATAATGGCCTTGCCGATGCCTTCCTCCTGGGTAAAACTGTTCATACCCATATTGATGGCTGCAGCGATATCCGTACCCTGGGTGGCCATCATCGACGGATCAATACTCGACAGGAACATCTTCGCCGATACATAGTCGCTGGTGATGGGTAACTGTACGAAAGCGTCGCCGGCAAAGACAATCAGACCGATCTTATCGTTGGTGAAGTGGTCGACCAGATTCTCTACCATCATCTTACTGCGGTCGAGACGACTTGGTACGATATCTTCTGCCAACATCGAGTTGGAGATGTCGAGGGCGATAATGGTCTCTATGCCCGTGCGCTTCTCCTGACTGATCTTCGTTCCCATCTGGGGACGGGCCAGCATAAGGATGAGAAGGGCCAAGGCTGCCAGCAGAATCCAGAACTTGATGGAAGGACGGAAGCGCGACACATCGGGCATCAGTTCCTTCAACAACTTCGGATCGCCGAACTTGCGAAGTTTTCTCTTCTGGTTTCGGTAAGAGATGAATCTGACGAGTGCTAATACAGGTATCAGCACCAACAGCCAGAGATATATGGGATCTTCAAATCTAAACATCTTACGGTATCCTCCTAAATATGGTTATACGTAGCAGAATCTCAAGCAACAAAGCCAGTACGGCTATCAATGCAAAGGGCTGATAAGCTTCGTACTTCTTACTGAACTGCTTCACGTTGAGCTTCGACTTCTCCAGACGGTCGATCTCCTGATAGATCTTACGCAACTCCTTGGTGTTCGTAGCACGGTAGAAGTCGCCCTCAGTGGCTACGGCAATCTCGCTGAGCATCTTGTTGTCGATCTCCACTGGGATATTCACATACTGTACGCCACCAGCTACAGGCATCGGATAAGGCGCCACCTTGTTCGTACCCACACCGATGGTATAGACACGGATGCCCAGACTCTTGGCAATCTCTGCAGCCGTCATCGGCGAGATGTCGCCTCGATTGTTACTACCATCCGTCAACAGAATCACCACCTTGCTCTTAGCCTTGGAATCCTTCAGACGACTCACGGCATTAGCCAGTCCCATACCAATGGCAGTACCATCCTCAATGAGGCCACGGGCAGCAATGTCCGTACGCACATTCTGCAGGAGATTCATCAAAGAGGCATGATCAGTAGTCATCGGACACTGGGTAAACGCCTCACCAGCGAAGATGGAAAGACCGATATTATCATTGGGACGTCCTGCGATAAACTCAGCGGCAACCTGTTTGGCGGCCTCTATACGATTGGGCTTCAGATCCTCTGCCAGCATAGATGTGGAGACATCCATCGCCAACATGATATCGATACCTTCTACGGATTTGTTCTTCCACGAATTCTGTGTCTGAGGACGGGCCAGCACAAGGACGATCATGATAAACGCCAGCATACGGAGCAGCAAGGACAGGGGCATGAGGCGCACCTTCCAGCTCTTCGGCGCATAACGGAAGGCAAACGTGTCGCTCATCCGCATGGTGGGCTCCGTTTTCTTCCTGTACATCATATACCATATTAAATAAGGTATGAGAAGCAGGAGCAGAAACAGATATTCTTTATTGGCAAATTCCATCATCTTTCCTAACTAATCTGTTGATAAACATTATAGATCACATAGCACAACAGGGCGACGCAGCAAACGATAAGCGCAAAGATAATACCCTTCAGGGTACGGCGCATCTTCTGCGAGCGTACATCCTCAGCTGACAATTGCGGCTTCACAACCTCCTCAGTAGGTACATTCTCCAACTTCGTCTGGTTAATGAACTCAATGGCACTTACCAGATTCTTGTCATTCTCGTTAATCATCGTCGAGTATTTTGCAAACTTCACCAGGTCGGCAGTGGTAAACAACTGTCGCAGTTCATCGAGTGCCTTCTGGTCCTGAGTAGCGGTCAGTTTCTCGATAATCTCGCTACTGGTCATCTCCATCGCGCTGAAGCCATAACGCTCCTCGATATACTTGCGAAGCGTATCTGTCAACTTCGTATAATACTCCTTCGGATTCTCTGACGACACCATCTTATCGGCCTTGATTTGTTCGATCTCCTTCATGGCCTTCTGGTGTGGCAAGAGTTTCTTGACGATACGGATATGCGTAATGATAGGCTTATTGTCACGCATACGGATATACAGATAATAAACTAAGGCCAAGAGGATTAGCAGCAAAACGCTCAACCAAAACGAGAGGCTCCAGTCACTCCAAAGGAAAGGATTATCCTGCACATCCTTAGGACCGAAAAATTGTTCCACATGGGCAGTATCCACCTCCATCGTCAACACCTTCAAAGCCAGACTCTTACTCTGATAAGGTTTACCGTCGACCTTCACAGTGAGAGGCGGCAGATAATAGAGCGTATCGTCAAAGGAAGTGAGGGTATAGACCATCGCTTTCTCGACACAGCCATTATCCAAAGTCTTATCATCCAACGACTGCCCTGCCAGCACCTCCACACCAGGTGTCACAAACTCAGAAGGCTTGAACTTGGGGAACTCCACCTTGGCATTCTCCTTGACGACGGCTGTAAGGGTGACATGAGCCTGCTCACCAACGAGCATCTCGATACGATCCACACTGGTCTCTACTGACACCTGTGCTTGGGCTGTCAATACGAAAATGGACAATATGAATAACAAAAACCTCTTCATCAACTCCTTTGTTTGAACAACATCAGCATAGCCTTCACAAAATCTTCATTGGTGGCGATACTGACATTATCGACATTACTCTTGTTAAAGGTCTCCAGCAACTGCGACTGACGTCCCTGCCAATACTTGCGATAGGACTCACGCAAGCGTTTAGAACTGGTGTCCACATACTGTTCAAAGCCCGTCTCAGCATCAACCACTTTCATCAGTCCGACATCCGGCAACTCACGGGCACGCTGATCATAGACCTGAATGGCCACCACATCGTGCTTGCGATTGGCAATCTGTAACGACTGCTGAAAATCATTGCGCGCATAAAAATCGCTGAGGATAAAGGCTGTCGTACGCCGTTTCTGTACACTCGACAAGAACTCTACAGCCTGCTTCACATCGGTACGCTTCGACTCCGGATGGAAATCCAGCATCTCACGGATAATGTATAGAATATGCTTACGACCTTTCTTCGGTGGGATATACTTCTCAATCTTATCGGAGAAGAACACCACACCAATCTTATCATTGTTTTGTATGGCGCTGAAGGCGATGGTGGCAGCAATCTCCGTCACCATGTCACGCTTCATCTGCTTCTGGGTACCGAAATCGAGCGAGCCGCTGACATCGATAAGCAGCATCACTGTCAGCTCACGCTCCTCTTCGAACACCTTCACATAAGGACGGTGGAAGCGGGCTGTCACATTCCAGTCGATGTCGCGCACATCATCGCCAAACTGATATTCGCGCACCTCGCTGAAGGCCATTCCCCTACCCTTGAAGGCAGAGTGATACTGACCGGCGAAGATGTTTGAACTCAGGCCACGGGCCTTGATTTCAATCTTACGGACTTTTTTTATGATTTCAGATGTCTCCATCAGGGAACTTCAACCTTATTGACGATCTTCGAGACGATTTCCTCGCTCGTGATATTGCTGGCCTCTGCCTCGTAGGTAAGACCAATACGATGACGCAGTACATCATGAGCCACAGCACGAACATCCTCCGGCACCACATAGCCACGACGCTTGATGAAAGCGTAGGCACGGGCAGCCTTAGCCAGATTGATACTGGCACGTGGCGAACCACCGAAGGAGATCATATCTTTCAGATCCTTCAGGCCGTAACGGTCAGGATAACGGCTGGCAAACACGATATCAGCGATATACTGCTCAATCTTCTCGTCGAGATAGACCTCACCAACGACACTACGAGCCTTGAGGATTTCATCGGCTGTCGTCACTGGTGTCACCTTGGGCATCTCACCGGCAATATTCTCTCTGATAATCTTCTTCTCCTCATCAAGTGTAGGATAGTCGATCACCACCTTCAGCATGAAACGGTCCACCTGTGCCTCAGGCAGTGGATAGGTACCCTCCTGCTCAATGGGGTTCTGGGTAGCCATCACAAGGAAGGGATTCGGCAACTTAAAAGTCTCACTACCGATGGTAACCTGCTTTTCCTGCATGGCCTCCAACAAGGCACTCTGTACCTTTGCCGGCGCACGGTTGATTTCATCTGCCAACACGAAGTTAGCAAACACCGGACCTTTCTTCACCTGGAACTTCTCGTCCTTCTGCGAATAGATCATCGTACCAATGACGTCGGCAGGGAGAAGGTCAGGCGTAAACTGAATACGGCTGTATTCAGAGTCTATCAACTGTGCCAAGGTCTTGATGGCCAATGTCTTAGCCAGTCCAGGCACACCTTCCAAAAGAATATGTCCATCACTCAACAGACCGATCAGGAGAGAGTCTACAAGATGCTTCTGTCCTACGATGACACGGTCCATACCTGTTACGAGATTCGTAACAAATGCGCTCTGCTGTTCTATCCGGATATTCAACTCACGGATGTCAATTGCTTCTGCCATAATATTTACTCAATTTGATGTTTTCTTAATTTGACCGCAAAAGTAGTGAATAAATCGATAATAACGTACATTTTACTATCTAAATATTATTAAAAAAGTTTCCCAAAACCTAAGTTTTAAGAAACTTTTTCATTCAGTAGGAATTTATTACTCTATTTTTTCTTTTTCTTCTTCAATTCCAACTTCGGAATCTTGATTTCCTGTCCTGCTTTCAAAGCGGTTCCTGACGAAATACCATTATAAACTTCCAGATAGCATTCCATACCGGGACCGATGGTACGATTGCAGATACGGGTGAGGTTATCGCCGGCCTTTGCCTTCAACACCGTATCGGTGCCAAGAATGCGATAGGCCCCCGTCTTAACTCTGGTGTCCATCGCCTCCCACTTATCCAACTGACGCTCCTCGGTCGTTGCCTCTGAAGTCTTATCGGTCTGGGCCACTTCTTGTTGCGGAACTTCTTCCTCCTCAACATCCTCTTCAGAATCTTCTTCAGAATCCTCTTCTTCAAGATCTTCCGACTCGACCTCGAGCGAATCTGCCGCGATGGTATCCGAAGCATTTGGTAATGCCTTAACAGCTTCACTGTCAACAACTTCTACAGATTGCTCTGAAGCTGGAGGTGTATTCGAGCGGTTACCCATCAGATAGCCAATCAGGATACCCACAGCGAGTGTAAGCACGGCAATACCTATCCACTTCCAATATTTCTTGAAGGCAGATTCTTCTTCCTCTACAACCACTGTCGCATCTTCATCCTCAGGAGCTGCGCTTTCATCTGTGGTCACATTCTCCTCCGAAGATACATTTTCATCGGAAGGCACATTCTCATTGACAGTCTCTGACTCTTTTGATGGCGTTTCTTCTGTTGCTACAGATTCCGTGGAGGCCGAATTCTCAGAGTTCTCAGAAGAATCCGATTTCTCAGAGTTTTCAGATTTCTCCGATATTTCTGGCTTCTCAGGCTTTACAGGCTCCTCTTCTGTAACAAACTCCACCAACGGTGCAGCATTATCGTCTGTTTCATCGGGAACAGCCGCTACATCCGGCTGATTGGTTTCCTCCGCTTCATTGAAATCAATGCCATCCTTCAAGACCACTGTTTCAAACTGTGAGAAAGGCTTGTTCACAAGTTCTTTCATAAGCGGATCGGGCGTAAAGGTGATCTTTCCGTGACCTTCGATCAGCACACGGTCTCCCGTATTCACATTCACACTCTCCCGATCGTCGACATCGATAATCTTGAATGTGCCAAGACCTTTCACCTTCACAATCTTATCCTCATTGAGCGATTTCTGAATCAGGAAAAACAACTCATTGACAAACTGCGAAGCCTCTTTCTTTCCGATATGCCAGCGTTCCACCAGAACGCCCGCCAATTCCTGCGTCGTAATTTTTCCCATCACTCGATCCCTCCATTCTTTACACGTTCCTTCCAACCAACATTCGGCTTGAAATTCAGCACAAGCTTGGGTGGAACCAGCATGCGCTGTCCAGTAGAAGGATTAACCATAATCCTTTCCAGTTTCTTCTTGACTTCGAAGGTTCCAAAATTAGGCACCACCACAGAGTCGTCTTCCTGGAAACGGTCACCCATCGTCTCTATCAGGGTATCAACCATCCGCTGCGTCTCCTCAACAGAATGTCCTGTTCTTGCTGCCAATGCTGTGATAAAGTCCTTGTTATTCATATTGATCTATTTGATTGTTATTCCATAAATGTCGAATTCCTCAGAGTCGGTGATGAGCACATCATAGAAGGCACCGATTTCCAAACGTCTGTCGGATACAGGTATCAACACCTCAGGATCCACCTCCGGTGAACAATACTGCGTACGGCCGATGTAATAGTCGCCTTCCTGACGGTCGATAATCACCCGCTGGATAGAATTAACCTTCTCGGCCTCAATCTCCTCGCTGATATGCTGTTGCACACGCATCAGTTTATCCAGACGCTGTTGCTTGACATCTTCCGGCACATCATCCTCATAGTGTTGCTCCGAATAGGTGCCCTCCTCTTCTGAATAGGCGAAAGCACCCATCCGCTCGAAACGAGCCCATTTGGTGAAGGCCACCAGCTCTTCGAAATCTTCCTGCGTCTCCCCAGGGAATCCCACCATCAACGTTGTCCGCAGATGGATATCCGGCAGTTCCCTTCTGAGACGCTCCACCAGATCGTAGGTCTCCTGTTTGGTCACGTGACGTTTCATCCTCGTGAGCATGTGGTCCGAGATGTGCTGCAGGGCGATATCCAGATAGTTACAGACATTATCATGCTTCCGCATCACAGGAATCAGGTCCCATGGAAAATGCGTGGGATAGGCATAGTGCAGGCGAATCCACGCCACACCTTCAATGTCGGCCATCTGGTCTATCAGTTCTGCGATATGCTGCTGACCATCGATGTCCACACCGTAATAGGTCAGTTCCTGGGCAATCACATTAAACTCCTTGGTGCCCTGGCTCACCAGATAGCGCACCTCATCGAGGATTTCCGTCATCGGCCGGCTCTGATGCTTGCCCGTAATCAGCGGGATGGCGCAATAGGCACAATGGCGGTCGCAGCCCTCACTGATCTTGATATAGGCATAATGCCTCGGTGTCGTAATGTGTCTGTGGTATTCTCTTTCCTCTTTCCACTTTTCACTTTCCTCTAAATCACTCAGCAGTTTCTTGTAATTGAACTTGCCATACCAACCATCCACTTCAGGAATCTCCGCTTCGAGGTCTGCCAAGTATCTCTCTGAGAGACAGCCCATCACAAAGAGTTTCTCAATCCTGCCCTCTGTCTTCGCCTGCGCAAATTCCAGAATCGTATTGATACTCTCCTCCTTGGCATCATTGATAAAACCACAGGTATTGACAACGACGATTTCTCCCTGCGGGTCATCACTATCATGAGTCACATGATAGCCGTTGGCCTCAAAGAGTCCCATCAGCATCTCCGAATCGACCAGATTCTTTGAACAGCCTAATGATATAAAATCTATCGTTTTCAAATCCTATAACAAAGTCTTTACTTCAAGAAGAACAAACATGCAGCAAAAGCGCCACAAGCCAATCCAATAATCAGACCTTCAATAAATACCTTTTTTTTCATATATACTGACTACTAATTATTAAACAAGGAATCCACAAACTGTCTCTTGTTAAAGAGCTGCAGGTCGGTCATTTTCTCACCGAGCCCTATATACTTCACGGGCACCTTCAACTGGTCGCTGATACCGATGACAACACCACCTTTCGCTGTACCGTCCAGTTTTGTAATGGCAAGCGAGGTGATTTGCGTTACAGCCGAGAACTGCTTCGCCTGTTCAAAGGCATTCTGACCCGTAGAGCCATCAAGCACCAGCATGACTTCGTCGGGAGCCTCAGGCATCACCTTTTTCATCACGTCCTTGATCTTCTTCAGCTCATTCATCAGACCCACCTTGTTATGCAGACGTCCGGCCGTATCTATCAATACGACATCTGCGCCATTGGCCTTGGCGCTGGAGATAGTATCAAACGCCACGCTGGCAGGATCACTACCCATCTGCTGCTTAATGACAGGCACCCCTACCCGTTCGCCCCAGATACAGAGCTGTTCCACAGCGGCAGCACGGAAGGTATCGGCAGCACCTAAATAGACTTTCTTGCCAGCCTGCTTAAACTGCCAGGCCAGTTTGCCTATCGTCGTGGTCTTGCCCACACCATTCACACCTACCACCAATATCACGTAGGGCTTATGGTCACCGGGCAGATCCCAGTTGTCGTTATCCTCAGAATTATTCTCGGCCAACAACGCTGCAATCTCATCTTTCAGGATGCCGTTCAATTCCGATGTTGACACATACTTGTCTCGAGCTACGCGTTCCTCAATGCGCTCGATGATCTTCAGCGTAGTGTCCACACCCACATCACTGGTAATCAGCACCTCTTCCAGATTATCCAGCACATCATCGTCCACCTTAGACTTACCGGCAACGGCACGGGCCAGTTTGTCAAACACGCTCGACTTCGTTTTCTCCAGTCCCTTGTCTAAAGTTTCCTTCTTTTCCTTATTGAAAAATCCAAAAATTCCCATATACTACTAATTTACAGCGCAAAATTAACAAAAAAAGATGAGAAAACAAAAAAAGAGGTCGCAAATTGCTTTGCAACCTCTCTTTTTTATCTAAAAATCAATATCTTAGTTCTTGAAGAAGTCCTTAACGGCCTCGTTAGGAACCATCTGCTCGTCGAAGATGTAAGCACCAGTCTTGGGGCTCTTAACCATCTTGATCACCTTTGTGTAAGCGCGACCATCCTTTGAACCTTCATGGAGGGTAGCAACGGTTTTCTTTGCCATACTTCAGTCTTGCTTATTTAATTTCCTTGTGAAGAGTCATCTTCTTCAGGATGGGGTTATACTTCATCAGCTCCAGACGCTCGGCCGTGTTCTTACGGTTCTTCACCGTGATATAACGGCTTGTGCCGGGCAGACCACTGTTCTTCATCTCGGTGCACTCCAGAATCACCTGGACGCGATTACCCTTAGCTTTCTTGTTTGCCATCGTCCTTAGTCTCCTATCACTTTAATGTCCTTCCAATCTACATATCCCTTGGCAACAGCCTGCTTCAATGCAGCGTCCAGACCTACCTTGTTAATCATGCGAAGGCCAGCAGCGCTGATCTTCAACTGAATCCAGCAACCCTCTTCTACATAGTAGAATTTCTTGCTGAACAGGTTAACATCAAAGCTTCTCTTCGTGTGGTGCTTTGAGTGAGACACATTACAACCTATCTGTGCCTTCTTTCCTGTAATTTGACAAACTTTAGACATTTCTATCTACTTTTTTACTAGTTCTTTTTACTACTTATTCCAAACAGGGTGCAAAGGTACTAATTTTCTTCGAAACAAGAAAAGGCGAAAACCGGTTTTGCCTAACAATTATAATTTTTTAACTTATTCGTTCACCTCTGCAACTGTCTCAGCCTTAAGATAGTCCAAAAAAAGCTGAATGGCGCGATTGGTAGCGATGGCCAGATTGATATCGCGTCCGTGGTCTTCTTCTACTTTGACAGTCACCACCCTTTCCGCATTACCACAAGCCAGCCAGATGGTACCGACGGGAATATCCTTTGTGCCACCCGTGGGACCTGCGATGCCCGTTGCCGATATGGCATAATTCGTATTCAGGATCTTACAGGCACCCAGAACCATCTGCTTGGCCACTTCCTCACAAACGGCCGTCTGTTCCTCCAACACCTGAGGATCCACGCCTAACAGCGACTCCTTGATCTCGTTCACGTATGAGATGATGCCACCCTTGAAATACTTCGAGGCGCCTGGTACTGACATGATAGCCTCGGCGATGCGTCCGCCCGTACAACTCTCAGCCGTTCCTACAGTCTTTTCCATATCCCAAAGCAGTTCGCTCACCTCCCTGCTCATCACTTTCGATTCAAAATCCATCATATCTTTTCACTATTCACTATTCACTGTGCACTATTCACTTAAACGTCACTTTCGAGAATGCCGGTGCATCAATGCCACAGAATTCCCCGTCCAGATACTTATAATACCCCACAATACCGATCATGGCCGCATTGTCGGTGGTATAGCTGAACTTGGGGATATAGATGGTCCAGCCATAGCGTTTCTCAGCATCGTAGAATGCATTGCGCAGGCCATTGTTGGCACTCACGCCGCCAGCCACAGCCACATGCTTGATACCCGTCTGCTTCACGGCCTTCTTCAACTTCTTCATCAGGATATCCACAATCGTCCATTCCAACGAGGCCGCGATATCCGTCTTGTTTTTCTCGATGAAGTCCGGATCGTCTGCCACCCATTTCTGCAGGGAATACAGAAACGAGGTCTTCAGGCCTGAGAAACTATAGTCGAGATCGGGAATATTCGGTTCTGCGAAATGGAAGGCTTTAGGATTACCCTGACGCGCCAGACGGTCGATAATAGGACCACCCGGATACCCCAGTCCCATCACCTTCGAGCACTTGTCGATGGCCTCACCGGCAGCATCGTCAATCGTCTGCCCCAACACCTCCATATCATTATAGGCATTCACCTTCACAATCTGCGAATTACCGCCAGAAACCAGCAGACATAGGAACGGCAATGGTGGCTGATGCGAATCAGACTCATCCTCGCGGATAAAGTGCGCCATCACATGTCCCTGCAGATGGTTCACATCAATCATCGGAATTCCCAGACTCCTGGCGAATCCCTTGGCGAAGCTCACGCCCACCAGCAACGACCCCATTAGTCCGGGGCCTCTGGTAAAGGCAATGGCCGACAGCTGTTCCTTGGTAATACCGGCACGCTTAATAGCCTGATCTACAACGGGCACCACGTTCTGCTGATGCGCCCGCGATGCCAGTTCGGGTACTACGCCACCATAGGCCTCATGCACCGACTGCGATGCCGTCACGTTCGACAGCAGCACGCCATTTTTCAGCACAGCCGCCGACGTATCGTCGCAACTCGACTCTATACCTAATATAAATATATCCTTATTCACTTTTCACTATTCACTATTCACTAATACGTCAGTATCTCCACCCCATGTTCCGTCATCACCAATGTATGCTCCCACTGGGCACTGGGCTGCTCATCGGCCGAGATCACTTCCCAGCCGTAGGGGTCATCAGCATCTATAAACACCTCGTAGGTACCCATATTGATCATCGGTTCGATGGTAAACACCATGCCCGGCACAAGCAGCATACCCGTTCCACGATGGCCGTAATGGTTCACGTCGGGTTCCTCGTGGAAGTGCAGCCCTACCCCATGACCAGCCAGGTCTCTCACCACGCCATAGTGGTATTTCTTACAATACTTTTCTATCGCATGGCCGATATCACCCACAAAACTGTAAGGTTTTGCAGCTTCCATGCCAATTTCGAGACATTCCTTGGCCACACGTACCAACTGTTCCTTCTCGGGTGTCGTCTTCCCGATGATGAACATACGACTGGCATCGGCATAATAGCCGTCAAGGATGGTCGTGAAATCCACGTTGATGATATCACCCTCCTCAAGCACATCCTCCGCCTTAGGCACACCGTGACACACCACCTCGTTGATCGAGGTACACACCGACATCGGGAACGGTGGTGTATCCTCGTCGCCGCCATAGTTCAGACAGGCAGGTATGGCGTGGTGTTCCTCGCAGTATTTCCGGCAGATCTGGTCGATTTCCAACGTCGACATACCCGCACGGATATGTTTCGCCACCTCGTCGAGCACACCGGTATTCACGACACCCGCCCTGCGGATGCCCTCAATCTGCTCAGGTGTCTTTATCAGGTCACGCGTCGGCACCTCCTTGCCCTTGTTCTCCCAGTACATAATGGTCTTGTCCATCTCCGTAGGAGCAACTCCCGACAGGCAATGCCAACGTCTTTTTTGATTCCTAAATGCCATTCTATAACCTTTTATATATATAAGCGGCTGCAAAATTACGAAAAATCGGGCGCAAAACAAAGAATAACAACACTTTTTCATTATATTTTATTATCTTTGCACCCAAAATATCGAAAGTATGAAGGTACATGAAGTCATTATCTCGCTCGCATCAAACGAGAACCAGGAAGCAAACCTGGCTAAGGCCAGGGAGCAACTGACCCAGTTGATGGTGGAGGTTCATTTTACTTCCGCCATCTGGACGGAACCGGTAGCCACTTCACGAAAAGAGCCCTATCTGAATCAGCTCTGCAGGGCAACGACAACCTTTGGCGAGGGGTTGCTGTGCGAGGTGCTGAAGGAAACCGAGAAGCGCATCGGGCGCATTAAGAATGAAGACGGCATCGTGGTCATCGACCTCGACCTTCTGGCATACGACGGCCAGCGTCATCACCTGAGAGACTGGAACAGAGACTACGTCAAGAACTTACTCCACGAACTATGAAGAAATTATTCCTTATCACAACCTTACTGGCTTCCAGCCTTTATACCGTTGCCCAGCGGTTTGAGGATTATTTCGACGACCGCACCCTGCGTCTCGACTACACTTTCGCAGGCTGTGACGTCCTCCATGAGATCTATGTCGACGAACTCGTCAGCCTCCCCCATTGGTATGGTCGCAGACAGCGGCTTGCAGAACTGCCCCTGAGAGGCAACGGTCAGATCACCGTCCGTTCGAAAGTCGACAGTGTGGTCATCTACCGCCACGCCTTCTCTACCCTCTTCCAGGAATGGCTGGCCACCGACGAAGCCAAGCACACGCAGAAATCATTCGAGAACGTCTTCCTCGTACCTTTCCCGAAAGCCCCGGTGGAAATCAAGGTCGAACTGTTTGATTATCACAATGAGGTCGTCAATTCGCTGACGCATACCGTTGATCCCAAGGATATCCTGATCCGCAAAGCCGGCGAGCGCAGCGTCACCCCCTACGACGTGCTGCATCAGGCCGGCGACACCACCCGCTGCATCCGAATCGCCTTTGTGGCAGAAGGCTACACACGCGACGAGATGGATCATTATCTGCAAGACTGTCAGAAAGCCATCGGCTCACTCTTCAACCACGAACCCTTCAAGTCGATGCAAGACCGTTTCCAGATCATCGCCGTAAAGTCCGCATCAGAAGAATCGGGCACCAGCGAGCCCTCGAAGGGCATCTGGAAGAGCACAGTCCTCGGCTCCCACTTCGACACGTTCTATAGCGACCGCTATCTGACCACACTGCATCTGAAACGGCTGCACGACGTGCTGGCAGGCACACCCTATGAGCATATCATCATTCTGGTGAATACCGAGCACTATGGCGGGGGCGGCATCTACAACTCATATAATCTCAGCTATACCGGCGGAAAACATTTCCTGCCGGTCGTGGTACATGAGTTCGGCCACAGCTTCGGCGGCCTGGGCGACGAATACACTTACGGCAATGACGATCCCATGTATTTCGACGACACAGAGCCCTGGGAACCCAACCTCACCACCAAGGCCACGGCCTTCATCAAGTGGGAGAACCTGATCAAGGCAGGTAAGGCCGGACTCTACGAGGGCGGCGGCTATCAGGAGAAAGGCGTCTGGCGGGGTTGTGAGAACTGTCGCATGCGCACCAACGAAGAACCCGAGTTCTGCGCCGTCTGTCAGCAAGCCCTCAAAAAGTTGATTGATTTTTATACAGATTAATCAGAGTGAATCCAGGCTGTCGGAATAAAGGCTGGCAGCTTCGTCGCTACGCTCATCATCCGTCATCTCCACCAACGGATGAATATCCAGCACCTCAAGGTTAATACCGATACGGTTCATGTTCTGATTCGTATAGGTGAGCTGCGCGCCGAACAAGACGATGGTCCAGGATATCTGCACCCACAACATGAAGAGCGGCAGGGCGGCAAAGGAGCCATAGATGGCGTTGTAGCCCGTTACCCAGATCTGGGAGTGGATATAGACGATCTGCAGCACATGCAGGCCCACGCCGGCGAGGATGCCAGGAATGATGGCACACGAAGGCTTCACACGCGTGTTGGGCATATAGATATAAAGGCCGATGATGATGAGCGACAACAGGACATAAGGCGACAGGTCGAGCAGATAACGCACCACAGGCCCCACATATTCATAGACACTCATCTCTGCAGCAAAAGCCGTCATATAGAACGACAGACCGATGGAGATGACCAACAGGATCGGGAATAGCAGGAACATGGCTAGGTAATTGGTAAACGAGCGGATGATGGGTCTGGAATTGCTCAGCTGCCAGATATGATTGAACGTCTCCTCCACATTGTTCATCAGCATCAGCACGGTATAGAGCATGAAAATCAGGCCTATGCCCAGGAAGATACCGCTCTGGGTGTGTACCAGATAGCTGTTGACAAAGCCGATGATAGCCTCTGCCGCCTGAGGCTGCGACTCGAGTGCGTCGCGAAACCAGATCTCGATGTATTTGTTATAGCCGAAACCCCTCGCAATGGCGAAGATCACCGCGACGATGGGGACAAAAGCCAGGAGTGTGGAATAAGTCAGCGCCGACGCCTGGGCCATAACACGCTTAGCCGTAAAGAAACGGATCGTCAGACTAAGCTTGTGATAGATATTACTCAGAAAGCGTTTCGCCATAACAAAACAATAAAAAAAGCACTGCCCCTGTAAGCCGGGTTCTGTTCCCTTGACGGGGAGCCTGTCATTTATCTACTCCATGAGTCACCCCATGGCTCCAGCGTTCTACCCTCCATCGTTTACTCGGGCGGGCAACCCTCAGACGACGGTATACATGAACTTGCAGTCCCCAGTCGGCACAGCCTGATGATCACCCATCAGCTGGTGGTCTCTTACACCACCTTCTCACCCTTACCCACTCCAGGGGCGGTTGTTTTCTTCTGCCGGCACCTACTGTCACCAATAGCTTCCATTTTCAGAAGTGGGGCGCCCTATACTGCCCGGACTTTCCTCTCGTACAAAATACCAGCGACAGGCCGGAGCAGTGCTTTCATTTTTATAACAAGTGCGGATTACAAGTCGTTGTAATTCTGCACATTAAAGGTCGAAGTCGACATATTGCCCGTCTCGTAACCCTTCTTCAGCCAGCGCTTACGCTGATCGCTGGTACCGTGGGTAAACGACTCCGGTGTGGCCCTGCCCTGTGCCTTCTTCTGCAGCCAGTCGTCGCCGATGGCTTTAGCCAGCTCCAAGCCCTTCTCCAGGTCGCCATACTCCATCGAGTGGTTGATGGCATCCTCATAGTGAGCCCACACACCGGCATAGTAGTCGGCCAGCAGTTCCAGACGCACGCTAATCTGATTGGCCTGCACCTGATCAGTCTGGTTCATGGCCTGATGGGCCTTACCCAGAATACCCAGCGAGTTCTCCACATGGTGACCGATCTCATGGGCAATCACGTAAGCATAAGCGAAGGTGTTACCCTCCACACCCAGCTGACGCTTCATCTGCGTAAAGAATGAGAGGTCGATATAGAGTTTCTGGTCGCCTGAGCAATAGAACGGACCCACGGCTGCAGAAGCAGAACCGCAGGCAGAATTCACCTGATTGGTAAACAGCACCAGTGTCGGCGGCTCATAGGTACGTCCCATCTCCTGGAACACACGGCCCCACACATCCTCCGTCGAGGCGAGAATCTGCTTACACTCGGTAGCCAGCTGCTGCTCCTCCTCAGTGAAGCTCTCGGGATCCACACTCTCCGTCTGGGCAGACATCTGCTGCTGGGCAGCCTGAAGGCCGGCCGACACAGGGTCGCCACCACTCATCCAGGCAAACAGCGCAGCCACGATAATGGCTCCAATACCACCAATACCGGCTTTCGCACCACCACTCATACCACGACGGTCTTCTACATTACTACTCTCTCTTCTTCCTGTAAGTTTCATATTCTTCTACGTTTTTAGCTCATAATATGCTGCAAAATTACAAGTTAAATTCCAAACCTCCAAACTTTTTCGCGAAAAATATGCGAATAAGTTTGGAAGTTTGGAATTTTGACCTTTACTGTCCTGTTGCCTGACGGTATTCCAAAAGCTTGTTCTGATAGTCGGCGAAGGCATCTGTGTGGTGGTCGAGTGCCTGCTGATAAAGGAGCTGGGCTTCGAGGAGGTCGGACATGCGCGAGGTGCCGGCACGATAGTAGTCGCGGTTCAGGCGCAGATTTTCCTCGGCCTGCTCGATGCTGCGCTGGGAGAGCAGGAGTTGCTGGTAGGACTCCTCGACACCGTTCCAGGCGTTCTGCATACGGATTTGCAGCAGTTGGGCATTGTCCTCTAACTGTTCGACGGCCTTCTGATGTTCAATCTGGCGACGCTTGATGACGTGGGAGCCACTCCACCAGTCGGAGATGGGCACGCTGACAGTGGCGAAGAGCATGCCGAACGTATGGTTGTTGTCCAACAGGTTATGATAGTTGTAGCCAGCACCGATGGCAACTGATGGCAGGTTCTGACCGACGGCAATCTTTTTCTGAAGGTTGGCTGCCTCGACCTGCTTGCCTAACAGTTGATACTCGGGGAGAGTTTGAACATTGAACATTGAACATTGACCATTTTGGGAATCCGCCACCTTTTGCGCAGCAAAATGGTCAATGGTCAATGGTGAATGGTCAATGACAAACGACGTGTCGCGCAGGCCACAATATTGCGACAATAAGAGACGGACGATGGAAATGCCATTCTTCAGTTTCAGGCGCTGGCTCTCGATATCGTTCTGACGCAGTTGCACCTGCAGCAGGTCGTTACGCATGGCCAGACCAGCTCGTACGGCCACATCCACATCTTTATATATATCGCGCAACAAGGTATCGACAGCATCAATGGTCTTCATTTTCTCCTGCAACGAGGCTAACTGCCAGAAGTATTGTTCGGTCGTCTTCTCCACCTCGTTTTCCGACAACTGCAACTGCAGGCGGCTCACATCCTCTCCCACTCTGGCGAGTTTATTACCGTTGATGATCTGACCACCGGCAAACACAGGCTGCATCGCCATGAGCGAGCCGATGGTGCCGTTCTTCATCATCGAGATGCTGATGGGGTTACCCAAGGCTGCCAATGCTTCTGGTGGCAGCGACTGGGCCAAAGCCATCCCCAGTTCAGGAGAGATGCTCTCCGAGAGGTTCATCGTGGTTTGAGCCATGCCTTTGTTCGCATTAAACCAAAGACCTGTGCCACTCACGTTGGGGAAATATTTGGTAAAGGCCTCCTTACGCTGCTGACGAGCCGCCTCAATACCCATGTGGGCACTGCGGATGGCGATGTTGTTGTGGAGCGCAGAGTCCTTGAGCTGCTTCAGGGTGTAGGTCTGCGCAAAGATAAATGATAAATGATAAATGATAAATGATAAACTTATACAGAATCTTTTCATCGTCTGTTTCCTTTATTTAGTTGATACTTGCCAATATATGACGGGCAGCATGGTAACCACCATGATGAGCGAGCCGATACCACCCGCGAAGATTGTGACACCGACGGGCATCCAGAATGAACTCTGGGCGATGATCATCGGCACCACACCAACGGCAGTCGTAGCTGTGGTGAGGAAGATGGGTACCATACGACGTTTACCAGCCTCGTAGGCCGCCTGACGGACGGCGTTGTTATAAGCCTTGCGATCCACCATCCAGTCACCATGCTCTGCCACATGCTTCTCAATCAGGGCGATGGCATGCTCGAAGATCAGGATCTCGTTACGCATGATCATTCCCATCAGTGTGATGAGTCCGAAGATAGAGGTCAGTCCCAAGGCACGGTTCATCAATCCCAGACCGATCAGTGCACCAGGAATCATCAGTGCCAATGCCACCATACAGACGGTCGTCACACCATACTTCCTGAAGTTGAACAACAGGAAGAAGAACACAATGACCTCCGCAATGGCAATTCCGCCAAAGATCTGCGGCAGCGCCTCGTCGCCGTATTCTATCTCGCCACCCACCTCGGTGCGCACACCTTGCGGCAGCTCAATCTCTTCGTTCATGATGCGGGCTATCTCTTTTTCAACAGGAGCGGTATAGACACCCTGTGCAAACTGGGCCGTCACCGTGATACAGCGCTCGCCGCCACGATGCATGATGCGGCTCTCACTCCACTTGGGAGCGACTTTGGCAATCTGTCTTAGAGGCACTGTTGAATTGGTGTTTTGCAGAGCACCCGATACCATAGATGCCGGCGATGCGATGCCCAGATTAGCCACATCCGAGAAGGTCATATCAGTATCGTCCTTCACCACGATGGGCAGTTCGTAGTTGTCCTCCCAGATCTGTCCCACACGCAGGTCACTTGATGTGGCACTCAGCGCCAGCTGGGCGGTAGTCCGCGTAATACCTAATTGGGCCGACGTCACAGGATCGAGTTCGACGTTGATGATGGGATAAGGCTGCAGATAGTCGGTATGCACCCACTCCAGTTCCGGCATCTCGCGCATGCACGCCATCAACCGCTCCGCCACGACATGCAACGAGTCGAGGTTGTCGCCATAGAATCGGTATTCCAGTTCGTTCACCTCCAGATAGTCCAGACGCTTGAATTTCACGTAGGCATTAGGGAACGCCTCGCTCAGTTGTGGCTGATACTGGGCCAGGAGACCGATCGTGGCTTTGTCGCTTTTCGTGTTGACGATAAACTGCGCATAGTTGTTACCGGCCATCTGCGGTGCGTAGGCGTCCATGAACCGGGGCGATGAGCAACCGATGAATCCCGTGATGCCGGTGATACGTTCATCCTTCTCAAGCACGTGTTGCACAGAATCGGCTATCAGCTCCGTCTCTGCCAGTCCCTTGCCGTCTGGCAGGAATATCTCTACTGCAAACTGGTCGCGGTCGGCATAGGGGAACAGGCGGATCTTCAGCGTGGGGGCTATCAGACACGACAGCAAGATCACACCGATACCACCACCGATCGTCAGCCACGGATGGGCAAAGGTCCAGTCTAATACTTTATTATATGTACGCTGCACCCATTTGGTGATAGCATTTCCACCCGTACTCACCTTATCGGGCTTGATGATACGTGTCTCGAGAAATGGGATCACCGTCACCGCCAGCACCAGCGACACCATCAGGTTGATGGTAATCGTGACGGGGAAGTCCTCCAGACAATCGTGGAACATACCCTTCATCGTGATGAGGAACGGATAGAAGATGGCACAGATACAGACAGTGGCCAACAGCATCGGCATGAAGTATTGGCGTGCCGACTCGATGGCGGCATCGAAAGGCTTCAGACCTTTGCCCAGATACTCCAGATAGCCGTCAATCACCACAATCGAGTTGTCGACAATCATTCCCAACACCACGATCAGCGCCGCCAGCGTCACGATGTTCAGTTCGATGCCCATCATATACATCACCGCCACACTCACAAAGGTGCTCAGCGGGATAGTGACGGCCGCCACGATGGCCGAACGGATGGGAAACAGCACCATCATCACCAGGATAATGATAGCCATCGAAATGAGCAGGTCGCGCAGGAAGTCGCTCACGCTCTTCACCACCACCTTGGGCTTATCGGCGATACGGGTCACCTTCACATCCTCGGGCAGCTCGTTCTGACGGAAATCGTTCAGCACCTGATCCACCTGCTGACCATACTGCACCACGTTATTGCCTGGTGTCATCTCCATCGACAGCAGTACACACGGATGACCGTTCTGTTCGATACGGCTCGACATCGGCTCGTATTCGCGCACCACACGGGCCACATCTCTTACACGGGCCACCTTGCCCGTCACAGGATCGGAGAAGATAATCTGGTTGGCAATCTCCTCCTCGCTGTTCTCCTGAGCCTCCACATGGATAGGTATCTGCTGGTCATCATCGCTGATGCTGCCACTCATGGTCGTGATGCCCTGAGCCTGCAGGCGTGAGAAGAGCATCTGCTGACCAATGCCATAGGCCTGCAAGCGCTGGCGGTCGATATAGAGCGAGATCTGCTCCTTCTGCTCACCAAACAGTTTGACATTGGCTACTGATGGGATACGGCGCAGGCGGTCGCTCAGGTCGTCGCTGTACTGTTTCAGCTCGCGATAGCTGCGCTGGTCGCTCTCGATGGCGATCAGCAGAGCCGAGGTATTGCCAAAGTCATCGTTCACCACGATGGCCAGCACACCACTGGGCAACTGCGCCTTGAAACCATTCAGTCCGTGTTTGATCTTCGACCACACCTCATCCTTGTTGTTCACATCATCGTTCAGTTTTACCATCACGATACACATGCCGTTCTGCGACTGCGTGGTGGTCTTCACACGGTTCACCTCGCCATAAGTAAAAAGGTAGTGCTCCAACGGACGGGCCACCTGCTGCTCCACCTCCTCGCTGGTAGCACCAGGATAGACCGCCACGACCACCCCCTGACGGATAGTGGCATGTGGGAATTCATCCTTCGGCATGATGTACATACCATAGATACCCATCACAAACAATATGCCTACGATGAGCAATGATATCGAGTAGTGCTCCAACGGCCACCGGAGCCAGCTTAAGCCCCCTAAGTTAGGGGGTTGGGGGTCTGAACCTGCATTTGAATATTGTTTCTTCATAACTTTTCACTATTCACTATTCACTAGAAAACAACCTTATTGTTTTCGCTCAGTTTCTGATACCCCTCTGTAGCGATGCGGTCACCAACGTTCAGACCGTCGGTAATGCTTATATAGTTGCCTATTGTCTCGCCAGTCGTCACCGTCGTGCGATGGGCTGTACTATCTTTATCCACCGTCCATACGAACAGCGTGCCGTCAGCCTTCTTCTGCACAGCCGTTACAGGCAGCAGAATCTTTTCATGTCTCACCTCACCCTTATCACTTCCAAACTGAACCGAAGCCACCATACCAGGCAGCAGCTTCCGATGACTGTTAGCCACATTTATTCTTATATCATACGTGTGCGTGAGCGCATCGGCCTGCACACCTTTCTCTATCCTACCCCCGGCAAAACTGCTGTTTATGGCCTCCACCTTAATCGTAGAAGAGGTGTTCCCGCTGATGCTGCTGATCTCAGCCTCAGGGATCGCCACTTTCACCTTTACCGTCGAGATATCGAGGATACTGACGATAGCCTGCGAGGGCATCGCTGTCTCGCCGACGCCCACCAGTTTGCGGCCGATGATGCCGCTGACAGGGGCCGTCAACCGACAGTCGGCGAGGTTCTTCTTAGCCACCTCCAGCTGCGATTTCGCCTGTGCCACCTTACTCTGGATCTCCACCCAATTCACCTCTGGCAGCGAACCGGCATCGTGCAGCATCTTGTAACGCGCCTGGGCATCGTTGGCCTGCATCATCTGCGCCTCGGCGCCACTCAACACGTTGCGCGCCTGGGTATCATCCATCTCAGCGATCAGCTGCCCCTTGGCTACTGCCTGGCCTTCGTTCACCAACACGCGTTTTACCACGCCCATGCCCGTGAAACTCACGGCTGTGGCCTCGCATTCCTCCACCATGCCGACATAGGTCTGTCCACTAACACTGGTGGCAGTCGTCGCCACCTCCGTCTTCACGCGTGTAGGAGCCTTCACGTCCTGCCCCTTCTTTTCTGTACAACTGCTGAGCAATACAGCCGCCAGCAGCATCGTCATACTCTTCTTCATGTCTCATTAATTTGATTTATGGTGCAAATATAACATAATAATCCATATCATTTATGTTCAATTTCACCTCAATTCTTATATAAAAGTCGCGTAAATGTCAGATTGAACATTAAATATTCCAAATAAAACATGATTATTGCCATATTATGCGTATATTTGCAGCATGAAACAACAAGAAGAGATAACATTTCAAACATTAGCCGATAATGAGGACATCCTGATCGGCTATTCTGACAACGATATCGTGGTGGTTGACAGTATCCAGCAGTTCGCAGAGGTAAACACCGCACATGTGGCCATGAATGGTGTCGTAATCTGCACCAACGGCAAGGTACAGGCGCAGATGAATGGCATACAGATGGAACTTCACAAGAACCAGGTGGCCATCGTACCCCAGAACATCACGGTGACCGATGTGATGGTGAGTCCAGACTTCAACCTCAAGGCCATGTTCCTCACCAATCGCATCCTACAGAGTTTCCTGCGCGAGAAGATGAATGTGTGGAACGATATGATGTACATCCATCGTAATCATATCGTGACGATGGACGAAGACGAGATTCTATTCTATACCCATTTCTATGACATGATGAAGCTAACCTTCACAAGGGGGCAGGACAATCCTTACCGCACCGACGTCATCCAGTCGTTGCTGCGCTCGGCCATCCTCGCGCTCTGTGGGGCCATGAAACAGTCTCTTCCTGCCGATATTGAACTCAAGGGTAAGACGTCGGATGTCCATTTCCAGCACTTTCTCGACCTGCTGCACGCTGCCG
>Ga0310694_10000966_pt1 | contig 34676 bp, 52 predicted proteins | sample 174DNAGHGhighgp2_FD_203884 | JGI IMG/M metagenome (GOLD analysis project Ga0310694, IMG submission 203884) | Sheep rumen microbial communities from Palmerston North, Manawatu-Wanganui, New Zealand - 1742 DNA GHGhigh gp2 (v2) (version 2) | ecosystem: Host-associated > Mammals > Digestive system... | reverse complement strand
CACTCTGACCGTGGACAACAGCCTCGGAGATTCGATGCTCACCTCCACGGATAATGTTGTCGATGGGAGCAACTACGAGAAGACCCTGTTCGCAGCGGGGCAATCCATAAAGGGGAAGAGTTCGGTCGCGGGGGCGATGGTCGAAATCATCGGGCTTGAGTTGGACGCTGGTACATGGACGAATGTGAACCAGTCCAATTCGTGATTCCAAGGAGGAGGGATATGTCGGTCACTTTGTTCAAGATAGAACTGAATAACAGCAATCTCAGTCTGGGATACAGCATAGTGGTCCCAAACGGGTACAGGTTCGTGCTTTATAAAGCGTCGAGGAGCATCGGCACGAGCGGAGGTTCGTCCTCGTCGTCGAGCGGGGAGCCTTTTACGGCTGGTCTGTGGGCGTTCGGGGGCACTGGCTTCTACGAGAAGTTCAACGGCTTCTGGAGCGACGACATCAATGGCAAATATAGCAAAGTGCTTGAATTCCCGCATAATGCGCAAGGTCTTCCAGGCGGTGTCACCACGCCGATATGGGAAAAGCAGTGCGCGGATAGCGAGAGCGAGTCGTGGTATAAAACAAGACTTGTCGCCTTTTCTACAAAGACATACAATGGCGGTATAAACTGGATGATTGCTGACAGTGATGACGAAGGGGATTTGAACAGCGACGAGCTGATTGAACAGGAGATAGCGAATGGCGGTACGTTCACCCGTATTATCGCCTGCAACACGACCATATCCGCCAATGGGTATGAAGTGCCGTATGAAAGGCAGGAAGCCGATGGTCCTGGAATGCCGTCAAGGGTCGTTTTCAACAACTGCTCTGGCTATGAGGGCACGCCCCCGTACTTCATCTGGCTGACTTCCCCCTACACGGAGGGCGAGTCTCAGCCTGGCGATGTCTTTGGTCCTGTCTATCTGCATCTTATCCCGAACGGGGCATCCGATTCGAGCGAGAACGCCAAGAGAATCAGCGACTACGCAATCTATCCAGACGAGTACAACGAGCAGTATGGCTTCAGCCCGTACAAGGAGAAGATGACATTTAATGCTGGAGACAGGATAAGCTACGTGCCCAACGCTGGCGGGTTCGAGGATAACTGCGCGTTGATTGGCATGCTCCTCGACGGCAACGGAGTCCCCGCCCCAGAAGCGACCGTGAGAAGCCTGTTCAGCGGATACACGCTGGAATTCACGTCGTACAGCCATTCCAACTAATAACCGCCGATGTCATGGCGAAGGAGTGCCTCGGACTTCCCGAAAGGCACTCCTTTTTGTTTATAATCAGTAGAATAATGGAAACACGTTCGGATTAAATCAAGGAGATGCCAGATGCCTTTCAAGGAAATAAGCTACAAGATAACGACAGCCAACTCAGACCAGACCATATACACGGTTCCAGCGGGGAAGGAATACGTCGTTTTCAGGACAAGGGCAAGGGATTCCGTTGGCGCGGTAGTCACGTTCAAGCAGGGTTCGACGACTTTCAGCACGGTCACGGTGAAAGACCCGTTCGATTCGGACGGGTTCTATCTTGGCATAGGCTCGACCGTATCGGAGCCGATGAAGCTTGTGCTGTCGGCGGGCACGGTTGTCAAGGCCAGAAGCACGGTGGCGAACAACTACGCCGACCTGCTCGGACTTGAATTGCCAGCGGGTACTTGGGCGACCGTCGGGACGAACCCAAGGAGTTCCTAATCGGAGACAACAGACAAGGGAGGAATCAAGATGTTGCTTACGACCAGTCAGATGAAGAGGAACAGCCGTCCGTTTTCAACGATTGAAAGGGAGTGGCTGACAAGCATTCTCAGGAAATACGCCAGCTCGGAGCAGGGGGGATGGCTGACGACAGTTCCGTTCGACACGGAGTGCAAGTACAACTGGTGCGACGCGATGGACTTGGACAACGGCGTGCTTGGGGCGAGACCGCTGTACGGGAGCGACATCTATCTCGCCCCGCCTCCCAATGGGAGGGACAAGGAGACGGTCGTGAGGGACTGGATTGTGAGCCTCGCCAGCATCGCGATACATGAACTGAGGCACATGTGGCAACAGAACCAGTTCGGTCTTGTCGCGTGGTCGATACTGAGGCTTCCAGAGGTGTTCCCGTTGCTGTACGGGAAGGTCGTGGTCGAGAGGGACGCTTTCGCCATAGAAAACGAGGCGGAGAAATTCATCGCCTCGCTGAGCGCGTCTGGCTCGCTTTAATGTACACAGGAGATTATAAATGTCTATCAACACTGAATTATTGCTTATAGGTCAGCAATCCACTTATGGCATGGACGGGGACAGGAGCGTTTTCCAATATACCGTGCCAGCGGGTCACACGCTTGTCTGCTATTCGAAGTTCCCGCATGTCGGAGGCGTGTGGGCTGTCGGAGGGACAGGCGACTACAAGCAGTTCAACGGCTGGTGGAGCGGTGACATGGCGAACAGCGACGTGACGTTTTTCCATGAGGGTTCGAGTGGCGGGGAAAGCGTACAGGAGGGGACGTGGCAACACCGCTATTGCCTTATGGGTTTCAACGGCACGGGCACGTTCTACGATGGGGACCAGCCCCACCATTCCACCAGCTACGGATGGGTCTGGGCGTTGACAAAACGCCTTGTCAGCAACCCCGCGCCGAACCTGACCTATGAGATGCTCCTTGAGTCGCCGAGCGACATAATCTGCTATGCGAAGAACAGCACCCAGTATTTCGATGAAATCGGGTTGACGAGGTTCAATACTGGATACAGCGGGACTCCCCCGACATTCCAGAACCTCGGTTTTAATTTGGACTACAAGTACTACGCCACGCTGACGAAAGAGGCGGTGAACCATTCCGTGATGTCGTGCTCCCATTTTACCGCCACGGAAGGGGAGTATGTCAAGGAAGTGTTCCACGAAGGCGATGTTATCCGAAAGGACGGGCATCTTGGATTCATAGAACTCAGGGTTCTTCTTTTGGACGCGGAAGGGAAGCCAGTCCCGCTTTCTGACACGTACAACAGCGCGGTCGGCTATTACTGACGGCATCTGGATGCCTTGAAAGCGTCGGACGGAGATTCCGTCCGACGCTTTTTTTGTTTTCATGCCGTCTTTCGAAAAGCCCGAATCGCCTGGCGTTTTTCGGCGGTTAAATTTGACAAAAGACGATTGCGATGCATATTATTAATGGTGCTTTCAAATAAAAAAGGAAATTTCATGGAACCAAAGAAAAAATCATTCGGGAAAAGCGAATTCTGGCTTCGGGGCAAGAATTCCGAAATGAAGTTCAGAGTGTGGAGCAACGTTTTACATCAGTTTGTGGATATTGCGCATTCCTCTGAAACAATGGATTTGGCATGCAAAGACGGAATTTGGTTTATGGGAGATGAAGCAAGGGTAATCCAGCCGTACATCGGTTGCAAGGACATCGACGGCGTGGAAATCTACGAGGGCGACATCGTTGAGACCGACGAATCATGGACTGCGGTCGTCGTGTTCGGCGACGGGATGTTCTGTTGCGAGGACGCTGGCGGTGGCTTCAGCTCGTATGTGAACTGGGGGGCGTGCAAGGTAATCGGCAATGTCTATGAGAACCCAGAGCTTGTCAAGGAGCTGAGAAAGGACGCGAAGAAGTACAAGGAGCTTGCGAAGGCTCTCAGAGAAGAAAAGAAGAAGTAGGACACTGGCGCGTTACGCGAATTGGCATAGCGAGCGGACTTAAAATTCGCTGTTTTCTCGGTTCGAGTCCGAGACGCGCTACCAAAATCAATTCGCTTGGCTTGCAATTTTTGGAAAACAGCGTATATTATAATGAGAAAACTGTTTTTTCAATCAATGGCGAAAAGGACATGAACATGGCGAAAAGCAAGCAAAAGACAAAGGCGAGCAAGCCGAAGAAGAAGGTGTTCGTCTTCGACTATCCAGACCATCAGGTGCAGATGCTCGAAAACGGCAACAGGATGATTGTCGGCAAGGACAACAAGTTCCATCTGGCGTTCCGAAGGTCGGACGGTCTGACGCTCAAATGGGGAGAGAAGAAGGAGGACAACCCCACCCATTGCCCGTGGGGGAACGAAATCGCGGACATCGAAATCACCACGGCCTGCAACGGCATCCGCGACAAGGACGGAGTGAGGGTGCCATGCCCGTTCTGCTTCCCAGAGGGGACGGAAATTGCTCTGGCAGACGGTATTCATAAACCAATTGAAAATATTAAAATTGGTGATTCTGTTACTTCGTGTAATTTTGTTTCATCTGGCAAGAATTTTTTAAATAGGAATTCTGTTCAAGAAATATATGAAAGGGACTATGATGGCGAATTGATAGTCCTTGAGCTTGAGAATGGCACTATTCTTCGTCTTACTCCAGAGCATCCGCTTCTTTTAAAAGACGGAACAGAAGTAATGGCGAAAGACCTTACTGGAAATGAGGATTTGGTTTTAGAAACGGATTTTTGTCATTGCAAAGTTTGTGGAAAACCAAAATTTACAAAAGAATTTTATACAAGAGATGTGTGTTCTAAAGAATGTTATGATAGTAGCCGTGGAAAATGCCTGATTTGTGGGAATATAATTAAAAGAAAAGGAATGCTGTTCTGTGAAGATTGTGTTTCTGTTTCTCCTAACAAAAGTCATCATCCCTTAATGAATACATGGAAAACAATGCTGTTTAGATGTTATAATCCAAAAAGGAATAAACATGAATGCTACGCTGACAATGGAATAACGGTCTGCGAACGATGGCATAATTTTGATAATTTTGTTGCAGATATGGGAGAAAAACCAGGCGAGGAATATACACTTGACAGAATTGACAATTCAAAAGGGTATTCTCCCGAAAATTGCAGATGGGCAAGCCAAAGAGAGCAAAAGCTTAATCGTGGAAGATTCAAAAGAACAAAAAGAAAATACAAGGGAGTGTGCCAAAATTACAACAAATTTGTTTCTTCGATTAGGATAGGTGGAAAATCCATATATCTTGGCAGTTATGCAACTGAGGAAGAAGCGGCGATTGCCTATGACAATGCGTTGCTTGCCAATGGTGGAGATTATGCTCATTGCAACATTTTGAAAGAGGAATTCAATGAAAATTAAGTCAATTACAAAAGAAAAGTTTAGTGGTAAAGTTTATAATTTTCATTGTTTGCCGAATGAAAACTATTTTGCCAATGGCGTTTTGGTTCATAATTGCTACAAAAGTAATACTCCGAATGGTTCGTATATGACTTTCGACACCTTCAAAGTGATTTTCGACAAGATGAACCAGCAACGCACGATTACGCAGATTGCGTTCGGGGTGGACGCAGAATGCAAGACCAACCCCGACGTGTGGAGAATCATGGACTACGCCATTGAGAACGGCGTGATGCCGAACGTCACGGTCGCCGACATCGAGCAGGACGTGGCGGAGAACATCGTCAGGCGTTGCGGGGCATGCGCGGTGTCGTGCTACCAGCGTGATAAGAACCGTTGCTACGACTCCATCAAGTTGCTCACCGACGAGGCGAAGAGGCAGGGGAGGGGCAATTTCAAGGTCAACATGCACTTGCTCATCTCCAAGGAGACCGAGGGGTTTGTGTTCGAAGTCCTTAACGACCGTCTCAACGACCCGCGCCTCAAGGACATGGGCGCGATTGTCATGCTCTCGTTGAAGAAGAAGGGGCGCGGTGTCGCGTACAACAGGATGGACGACGAGACTTTCAGGAAGGCGGTCGTATTCATGCATGACAACAACATCTTCTACGGATGCGACTCCTGCGGGGCGAACAAGCTCCTGTCCGTCCTGAAGGAGCTTTACGCCGACAAGCCAGAGGAATTCAAGAAAATCAGCATGTGCATCGAGTCCTGCGAGTCAACAAAATTCAGTATTTTTGTTAATGTAAAAGGAGAACTTTTTCCTTGTTCTTTTATGGAAAGAGAAAAAGGATGGGAAGAAGGTATTGATTTGACAAATGAAAAATACAAAAATTATATGACTCAAGTATGGAATCATCCAAAAATCCTTGAATGGAGACAAATGGCAATGACCTGTGTTGATTGCAATGGTCAATGCAAATGTCCTCACTACGAAATCTAAAGGAGTAATAACATGAAATTCGAAGACTTGAAATTTGAGACGTTTAATGGCTTCGGTTTCTGCATGAACGGAAGCGGATGTGCGACTGGCAACACAATCCGTTGCATCAATTGCAACGGTTGCAACCAGTGCCCGCATTATGAGATTTAAGAAACAATCATGGCAATGGGACTAGGGTTGAAAACAAGGAGGATTGAAATGGAAGAGAAAGAATGGGGAAAAGTGAATGAATCATTGTCTCAGAAACTAAAGGGCATGAGCGATGACGAATTCACAAATGCATTCACTGGGAAAGAGTTCACCCCTGATGAAATGGAGCTTCTCAACGACTGCTACAACCGTCTGCCAGAATATGCTGAGTATTGGCTGAGAAGCAGTCCGCGCAACCAGATGCATTTAATAAGGCTGATAATGCAGAATTCCAGCGAAATGTTCTCTCGTCTTGACAAGGCAACGCATGCCGTTTCTCATGGGGAATAAACATGGAGAGTTGCTTTACGACGTATTTCGCGAAGGTGAAAGACCTGCCAGAGGACATCGTGCCAATCGCAATCTGTGGCAAGTCCCCCGACTGGTGGACTGGTCTTGAGTACAGGAAGCTCGCGCCACGGTGGTGGTTCTTCTCGAAATGGAAGGAAACGCACGACAACAACTTCTACATCGAGAATTTCCAGAAGGAAGTCCTCGACAGGTTCGACCCGCACGAGACATGGGCGAAGCTGAAGGAGAAGGCTGGCGGGAAGACATTCGCGATGGTATGCTATGAAAAGCCAGGCGATTTCTGCCACAGGCATCTCGTGGCGGACTGGTTCAGGAAGGCGGGTTATTCCGTGGAGGAATATGAATACAAGACATCAGATAACATGGATGAAGCAGAACGGCTATTCTGAGGACAAGCGGATGTCCGCCGACGACAAGAGGCGCACATTCGAGAAAATGGTTCCGTTCAAGGATGCGTTTCTTTCTTTCTGCGTATGGCTGTGGGCTAGGGACGACGATGGGAACAGAACCACGAAGTCAAGATGGCACGTGGAGGTCGAATACAACTATCCCACGGGCAAGCCTCATCCTTATTTTGGTCAGTCGTACATGGGCGGGATGCTGGTCGTGGACGACAATCTGGTGATTCTCGATGGAAAAGACATCCGAAAGCTCGACGCGCATCTCATGAAGAGCGTCGAGGAATGGAAGAACAAGGACGTGAAATTCCTGTCGTGAAGAAAAACCGCGAAAAATTTCATGTTTCCGCTTGCAATCGCCGACGACGGATGTATATTAATGGCGTAAACAATAAAACACCATCGAAAAGGAGCGAATCATGAACACACGGCATCAGAAGACATGGATGAAGAAGAACGGATACGTCTATCGAGACAACGACGAGACGTACTTCTGGAAGTCCGTTCCGTACAAAGACCATTTTCTGACGATTGACGTTTTCCAGTTCGAGAAGACTCCGAAGACCCGTCGGTGGCACGTCTCCCTCTGCGAGGAGCAGGCTTCGCGCAACAACAAGCTCTACGGAGACGCTTTCTTCGGCGAGGAGTTCCGTGTCGATGGCGACACCACCGTTTTCGACGGCAACGACATTCGCAAGCTCGACGCTCACATCCTGAAAAAGATAAAGGAGTGGGAGCTGAAGGCATGACAAAGATTTTCCTGTGTGGTTGGTAACACAATGAGCCACGGCGCGTGGTTGGTTCGCGCCGTGGCTCTCTTTTTGTCGCCATATTACAAAAAGAGCAAAAACCATGACGAAGAGCGAAAGAGAGAATTTCAATTTGGCGAAAATGTTAATCGAAAACCTCGACAACGGGGTTTCCGAAAAGATAGCCAAGTTGCGGTCGGAGGCGGAGGACGACAACGACATTATCAGGTACGTCCGATTCGACCAAGTGAAGACCGATGTCTTCTCGTGGGTCGTCAAGAATCAGGACGAAGCTGGATGGGATGAAATCAAGCGCGAGATACACAAGGCGGTCAAGCTGTGCGGTGGAGAAGACTGGATTAAGAAAGTCGGATGCGTCTTGAATGAAGTGGAGAAGAAAGTGGACGGGATTTTATATTCCAATTGCAACAGTGGCGAATGGAATTGGATTATCGGCTACTTCTCGCTGTGCCATATCGTCACGGAGTACATTGAATTCGGGGAGTTCAACGATGATTAACGGATTGGAAGTGCCGCTCGATACGGAACGTGTGTCGGAGTATTGCAAGACGCACGACATGAGAAGCAAGGTGACAATCTTGCCGTGCATCATCAAGGGGCTTGACTGCGAAATCAGACGCGCCGTCAAGGAGAAGATGAAGCTGGTCGAGAAGGACAACGACGTGAAGGCGTTCATGGAATGCGAGAACGTGAAGGACGGTCTTTTCGAGATGTTCATGGAAAAGGACTTCTGCATCGAAAGGAAGGTCATCGCCTTGTCGAACTGCTACGACGAGATAATCGCCCCGCTGATGGCGGTTGAAAAGCTGATGGGCAGGAAGTGGTTGCGAAGGCGGGTGTTGCTCATCGAGCATTTCTGCACGCCTTATTTTGTAAAGACGATGGTCGGCATCGAGCTTTCTGGAGGCAGTCTGAAGGCATACAGCAACGACCTCGCGCTTGACCTGCTGAGATGGACGAAGGAGGAAAACGAGTATCTTGACCGATTCCTCCAGCTAAAGCAACTGCTGGTCGATTATATCGTCAGAATATGGTAATCGCCATTTGCCACGGGCAACTTCCCCGTGGCTTTTTCTTTTTCATGTCATATTAATCGTATAAAGTTTAAAGTACGAGGAAAATGACATGCCACTGAAATTCGCTGCAAACATAACAAACCGCGTTTCAACCGTGAATGCGAGTCTGGAACGCCAGTTGCTCCACGCATTGCTTCTGGACAAGCTCAACCTGCAACGCACGATAGGGAAGCACCGTTCGGAATTCTTCACGACGCAGAGCCGTCTGTTCATCTACGACTGCATCACGCGCACGTTCAACGAGAAGCGCACGACGCTCTCGAAGGAGCAGTTCGAATACGAAATCAAGAAACGGTACGACCCTGAAAAGGACAAGGTCAGAATCGACGACATCACCACCGAATACGACCTTATCAGCAAAACCACGCCGAACGAATCGCTGGAAGTGATTCTCCAGAACCTAGAGGAAATCCAGCTTGCCAATTCGACCGAGGCGATTATCCGCGATGCGTACAAGGCACTTGAGAACGGGGACTACGCCGAAGCCGCCGACATGCTCAAACGCAAGTCAATCGACTTGGGCACCGTCCAGAAGGAGAACCGAATTTACAACCTCCACAAGGATAATGAGGACTGGTTCGAGGAAGTCAAGAAACGCCATGACCATCCCGAAATCTTCGCGGGGATACCGACTGGGTTCAAGAAGTTCGACGAGAAGACGGGCGGTTTGTTCCCTGCGGAGCTGACGGTCGTGTTCGGTCTGTCTGGCAAGGGCAAGTCCACGCTGATGAAGGCGATGGCTTGCAACATCCGCAAGTCTGGCAGGAACGTCCTTCACTGTGGCAACGAAGAGAACGAATTCCAGATGCGCTCCAAGTACATGTCCGCCGATTCGGGGGCATTGTACTCGGTCTTCAAGCGAGGCACGTACACCGACGAGCAGTACATTGCGTTGAAGAAATACTCCGACGGCGAGAAGAACGCGAAGGGCGCGATATACATCTACGAGTTCCCTCAGCAGACGGACGCGACGTGGATTGAACGCGCATACCGCCAGTTGGAGATGCAGGGCATCAAGATTGATGTCATCGTCGTGGACTACCTGGACCTGATGAAGCCATGCGAGAAGGCGTATTCCGAAAACGACGAAGGCGGTAAGGTGACAAGCGATTTGAAGCAGGTCGCCATCAACTGCAACGTCCCGCTGGTGACTGCGACGCAGGCAGGCATACAAGCCGAGAAGCAGGAGCGCAAGGAACGCCCGTTCCTGAACCAGAGCGATGTCTTCGGCACAAAGAGGAAGGTGCATTCGGCGAACACGCTCATCGGCATCGTCAACCAGACAGCCACCACGTCCGCGCAGGACGGCGAGAAAGTCCCAGAGATGCACCATCTGGTCTTGTGCGTTCCGAAGAACCGCGACGGTTCGGCGTTCGTGTTCCGACAGAAGATGCACGCACCGACGGGCGTGTTCTACGAAGAGGACGGGGATTCGAAAGATGAAGCCGTGCTTGAGGAAATGGCGAATCAGGCGTTGAAGATGTGCGACGAGACCCTCGCGCCTGGTAGCATGGTTTCCGAGATTTCAATGGAATCCTTGAACAAGGCGAAGCTGAAAGACCTTGAACGCGAAATGGTGAGGCTGAGGGAGAAAATAGCTGAAGACGACCGCAAGAAAGCCGAGCAGGAGAAAGCCGATGCGGAAGGCGCGTCTTCCGACGAGACAGCCGTCCAGATTGACAAGGACGACGCTTTGCTTGGCAATGCGCCGACCAGCAGTTCGTCCGAGGAAGAGGGGAAAGAGGACAAGCCAGCCGACGTGGAGCAGAATTTCCTGCCTGACGATGTGTCGGAGGAACAACAGGGGATTGAATCAGAAGAGGACGGTCAGCCAGAACAGGAAGAGGAGTCCACGGAAGGCGAAGAGCCTGACTCTCAGGAAGCCGACGCTGATGAACCCGAAGAGGAGCAGGAATCCTCTGACGAGCCTCCTGTAGAGGAAAAGAAAGAGGAACCGCCGAGCGAGCCGTCTGTCGAAGAGAAGAAGCCAGAGCCTCCTCCAGTGGCAGAGGGAAGGAAAGAGGAACCGCCTCCCTCCCCGACGGACGCTGAGGCGTTGACTCCGTTCGACGATAAGTCCTACGAGTCTCCGAAGGTGGAGAAAAGGAACTCGGACAGCATAGGGCACAAGATGACGTTGGACGAGCTTATTGCTTTGGAAGAGGAAAAGAAAAAGAAGTTGAACAATGGGTGATTTTGAGAGCCATCTTAGGAAAGTCTGCGACGACATCCAGCGCGAGGAAGTTCAGCACGAGGATGTCGAGCTGACCGACGAACTGAAACGCATGGTGATGTCGTCCTGCGACGTAAGGGGCATCCTTGAGTCGTGGAACGTCCGTCCCATGCTCATCCACGGGAACCAGTGGAAGGGCTACTGCCCCGACCACTTCCTGCACGACGGGCATGCGCAACATTTGCCCAAGTGGTTCATGTCCGCCGAGAACGGCGACTGCATGTGCTTTACATCGGGAAGGGCATCCAACTTCGTGTATGTCGCCAAGCGAATCTACCGCCTCCCGACGGTCGAGGAGACGATAAAGAAGCTCACCAACGGCGAGGCGTTGGTTCTTCCGAAGCCAGACTTCATCATCGACGAGAACGTTGAGACGAACAGGGCTGAAATCGAGATAAAGCGTCAGGAGGAGCTTGCGAAGGGAATCGCGATGATGAAACGCCTCCTTTCGCACGGGCATGTCAGCGACGAATGCCTCGCCTATTTCGCGAACGACGGGATAACAAAGGACACGGTTGACTTCCTCGGCATCTGCTCCATCGAGCACGGGTATCTCGAAGGCAGGGCGATGATTCCGTTCATCAACTCCGAGCATGAGGTCTGCGGGTACATCGCCGTCAACTACATGGGCGAAGACTGGTGGGTGAAGAGGAACTACGACAAGATGCACAGGATTGACTCGTCCGTGACGGAGGATTCCGTCCGCAAGAGCTACCGCAAGACATTGTATTGCCCAGGTTTCCAGTCGAGGAACCACCTGTACGGGCAGTACGAAGTCCTCAACGGCGGGGACGACTTGGACGAGCTTGTGATTGTGGAAGGCGAGCGCGATGCCATCAAGCTGTTGCAGGAGGGCATCGACTGCGTGTCCATCCACGGGACATCGCTCAAGCCAGAGCAGAAGACGATGCTCAAGAAGATGAACCCGAAGGAATTGTACCTCGGATTCGACATGGACGTGGCGGGGTGCGTGGCGACGGAGAAGGCTGTCGGCGCGTTGTACGGGGAAATCGAGAACATCGACGTGCTGAACTTCCCCGACGGGAAAGACCCGAAGAAGTTCGACAGGGTGCAACTTCTGAAGATTATGGACGATGCGTTGCACGCTGGCAACGCGAACTACGACGCTAGGCTGGAGATTGTCGAGCGGGAAAGAGAGAGGATTAGGCGTGAGAGGAAGTGACATGACCATCGACATGGACAAATTCAAGAGCGCATACGGGAAGATTCGGTATCTCGACACGATAACCGAACGCCATCCCGTGAAGCGCATCTGCCAGAACGACATCAACAGGGGATTGATGATTAAGTTCAAGTACGGCGACTTGACGAGCGCGGAGGAAAAGGAATTCCACGAGGCAATCAAGAAGATGATTTACAAGGTCATGCACAAGAACGGCGTGATGATGGACTGGGAGGACGTGTACCAGGAAATTTGGAAGAAAATCGTCAAGTCGAAGCACACGTGGAAAGAAGGGAAGGGGACTATGGTTTCAACATGGATAACCATCGTCGCCAATTCGGTCATCAACACATTGCACCAGAGCGTGAACCGCTACAATTCGCGCTTCTGCCTGTACGACGACATCGTTGCCCCGCAGGAACCGCAGGACAACGGAAGCAACTCGCAGGACACGGGGGATGTCATCGTGTTCAGGACGGACGAGGAGAGCATGGCTGACAGCGAGCTGAAGAAGACGATGTGGAGGGAGCAGTTCGAGGAATTCAGGGGCAAGCTGGACAAGGCGGAGTCGTTCGTGTTCGACATCATCATGTCGATGAGCAACGACATCATCGACGCATACGACAAGAACCTGAAAATCCCGTACAAGGAACTTCGCGAGAAGTCTGGGTACGACGACGCGACGTTCGCGATGGTCATCTACAACATCAAAAAGAAGTACAGCGACACGTTCAACATCAGAATGAACGACTTCGAACCGCCGACCGACGACGGCTCCGAGACGGAATTCCTTTTCTGAAACAGTATGCTGGTATAATTATATGTGAATCAAATTTCCATAAGGAGAGCGTAAGATTATGCCAGCACCAAAGACCATATTCATCCCATACTCCTGCTTCGGGTACTACGACGAGGAATTCGAGGAATGCACGAAGAAATGCAAGCACTGCAAGGCTTGCAGGAACGCGACCGAGAGCGACGAATGCGAGGAGGTCAGGAAGATATACAAGTACAAGACGAGCCAGATAGACGAGCTTGTTGAGAAATGGAAGAAAATTCCGCCGAAGAAAGCTTGAAATTCCCGAAGCGCGGTGTATATTAATGGAGATGTATTGTTTCAAATGAAACAGATTCATTGATTTGCACAAAGGAGCGCAACATGGGAAAATCAGGAAAAGTCAAAGCCACTTGGTACAGAATCGTGTACAATTTCACGGACATCGAGTACGACTACTGGGTTGACAGCACGGAATACGACAAGAAGGAGACCGACGGTCTCGGAGATGCCGTCGTCGTCAGGAAGTACGCCTCCGTCGATGAGGCTGTTCGGGATTTCCTTGACAACCGCGCCACGGATGACACCGTGGAGATAAGCATCGAGAGCAATTGCGTCAGCCACGCGAATCTCCTGACGGAGAGGCGAATCTGGATTGAGCATGACAGCGTGAAGAAGGATGAAAACGGGGATTTCATCCCTCTCGACGAAAGCGAGATAGAGGAGATGTACGACAAAGGTGGCATGGTCAGCTACTACTTCATGCGCGATGTTCTGGATTTGAAGTATGCCGACGGAACGTCGGCGAACGCGGACGCGAGGGAGGTTTACAGGAAGAACAGGTACAGGAACAAGTACTTGAAGCGGTTTGCGGAAAGCGAAGGTGATGAAGATGAATAAGGTCAAGGCGATTTGGACTCGCGCCGTTTACAGTACTTGCGAATATTGCGAAGACCCAGAGGACTTTATTGACACATCGAGTTTGGACAATGAAGAAACGGCAAGAATTGAAAACCCAGTCCGTGTCATGGAATACGATTCCATCGACAAGGCAATCCGCGATTTTCTGTCCAGCAATGTGACGGGCGAGGACGACGGGATTGGCATTGAGGAAAAGACCGTAACTGACGAAAGCACGATGCAGACAAGTGTTGTTGATTGCCGTCTCCATGTTGAGCATCCCAACATGAAAAAGAAAGGCACGGAGTTTGTCAGGCTGTCGAACGACGAGCTTGAATCCCTTGGGGAAGACGACAGTCTCAGGGTTTATAACTTCCATGACGTGCTTCATGTGGAGTACATGGACGGCTCAAGCGCGGACAAGGATGCGAGGAAAATCTACAGGAATGGCTATGAGAGGCTGTGCGTATGCAGAGTCCCCGTGGAAAGGCAGAGAATCCTCGGTGAAATGAGAAAAGAATTCAAGGAATGACCACTTACAAGACACCGTTGGACTACCCCTACTGCGATTTCGACTTCGATGAATGGAATCCAGTTCAGGCGAAATGCGTCCCGTTTTTCACGGAGGACTGCAATCTGGTCGTGTCAGCGTCAACCGCGTCTGGGAAGACCGCGATAGCCGAGGCGATAATGGGCTACGAACTGGCGAGAAAGGACACGAACAAGGTCGTCTATGTGTCGCCTCTGAAAGCCATCGGCAACGAGAAGCATCAGGAATGGAGCCGTCACGACACGTTCAGGGAGTACCCCATCGCGCTGGTGTCGTCCGACAACGAGACGACGCAGAGCGACTTCGAGAATTCGCGCCTCATCGTGTCAACGGTCGAGTCCATGAACCTGCGTTGCCGTGCGAGGGACAGATGGGTTAAGGATGTCGCGGTGCTCGTGTTCGACGAGGCGCACCTGCTCATGGACGAGTCTCGTGGCTCTGGGAGCGAGTCGCTGGTCATGAACATCACGATGCTGAACCCGAACTGCCGTATTGTGTGCCTTTCTGGAACATTGTCAAATTATGTCGAAATCGCCAAGTGGCTGAAAGCCTGCAACGCGAAGACGACAAGATACGTCAACTCGGCATGGAGACCGACGGAGCTGATAAAGTCCGTCGAGATAGCGGAGGACTTTAACGAACAGCAGAAATGGCTCTTGAAGGAGGCCAGGAAGGTGTCGAAGGAGGAGCAGAAGATGCTTATCTTCGTCCATTCCAAGGTCGTGGGCGAGAGCATTTGCAAATTCTTGAGGGACTACAACGTGCCCTGCGCGTTCTACAACGCGGGTGTCCAGCCACAGACGAGGGAGAAGATAATCGCCGATTTCAGGAACGAGTACTCTGGCTTGAACGTCTTGGTATGCACGTCGTCACTGGGAATGGGGGTTACGTTATGAGGATTACAATCACGACCGTCGAGGAGCTGGACAAGTTCATGAAGGGGCATCCAGAATGCCATCTCTACCTCGGCACAAGACCGCTCACACGCGAGTTTACGATTTACAACGGCAAGGACTACCAGAACCACACGCTGTATCTTTTCGACACGGACAAGGAAGTGGTCAACATGACCGAAATCCGCGATGGAGGCATAACATGCGCCTCCGAGGTTAAAATCAGGGGGAAGGAATGAAATTCGTCACATACGTGCCATGCGAGAAGGCGAAGGTCGAATTCGAGGTCACGGCGAAGATACGCACGGATGTCAGAGGGCATCTTACGTACATGCTGACTGGCTTGACAGCAAAAGGTCACAAGGCTTGTGCTCTTGTGAACCAGTCCCAGTGGGACAATTTCGACGTGCCGATTGAGGAGCGTAGAATCGACAAGAAGGTGGACAGGAGGCGCGTGAGGAACGATTCCATGCAACCCGTCGTGGGGCGCAAGACACCCGTCAGGAAGAGCGAGAAGCGCGTGTACAACAAGGAAATCGAGCAATGGCTCGCCGAGCATTATGATATTGATTTGGACGATTTGAAAGAGGAATGACATATGGACAGCAACAAGATTGAAAAGATTGCGAACGAGGCCGCGAAATCGGATTTCTACCTCGAATACGAGATGACAAGAGGGCGCGTGACGTTCTTCGCGTCGTTCGACTGCGCCGAGGAGAACAAATTCTTCGCCGACGTTAAGAAGAAGGTGAACGAGCTTGGCGAGCGTATCAAGAGCGATGCCAAGAAAATCAAGAAGAAGGTTCCAGAAGCCAATACGGATTTTTTCAAGCCAATACACACCAGTAGCTTTTGGAACAACCAGCCACGCTGGTTTTGCTGTGGGTTCTCCGTGGTGTTCGGAGATGTGAACAACTTGGGTTCCATCAACGAGGTGGTCAAAGTCCTCGAAGAACTCGGATACAAGGAAATGTGAAACAAAAGGGAAACAATGCACGGTCACAAGAAGCAGAAGTCCGAATGGGACAACAAGAGGAAGTACGGCAACAAGAACAAGGAATGGAGCTTCGACGAATCCCCGAAGCAGGACAAGAAGAAAAAGAAGAAGTTCCATGTCCAAGACGACGAGGATGAAGGCGATTTGCAATGATTGACGAGGTGGTGATATGCGGTGTCCGACGGGCGCGTGAGCTTGTGGACATCGAGGAAATCAAGCAGGCTATCGGAAGGGCTGGCAGGAGCTATACCAAACCAGGCAAGGCTATTATCCTCTGCCCTTCTCAGGACTGCGACTACGCCGACAAATGCCTGAACGACGAAACCCCTCCCGTCAAGTCGGAGCTTTCGACCGTCAAGGAGGTGGCGTTCCACGTTCTGCCTTGGATTGACCGTGTTTACGACGAGGGGTCTTTCCAGAAATGGTATTCGCGCTCTCTGGCATCCACGCAGGGTGTCGTGTTGCACTGGGTCGATGTCTCCAAGTACCTGCTGGAAACTGGGTGCATCGACGAGGAGTACAATGTGACGGAATTCGGGAAAATATCCGTCAGGATGTACTATCCTCCAGCGAGGCTGTGCAAGATGAGGGAGAAGTTGCTGGAGTCCGAGGCGAACGGGAACACGACCGAGCTTTTCACGCTGTCCTACATCTTCGCCGACGAGCACATCCCGCTGTCAAACGTCGAGGCGTGGGAGCTTTCAGAATACAAGAGTTCCGTGTACGGCGAGGGCTATTCGTTCTCGAACGGGGAGCTGATGCACGGGTTCGCGTATTACTGCGCGATGGCTGGAGGAATCGTGCCGAAGTGGATTAGGCATGTGGTGTCGCAGATTCGCGACGACCTCCCCCGCTTATTCAATGCCCTTGTCATGGTCGCCGAGTCAGAGGGCTTGAACTCGCTCGCCAACGACCTGATTATCGCCAGCATCAGCGCAATCAGGAAAGTCCCCATGAACATCGCGAGCATCATGAACACGTTCAGCCTCAAGAGGAAGTCGTCCGCGCTGGAGCTTCACAACATGGGCATCGAGACGAAGGAAGACCTGAAGGAGAACGAGGACGACGTGATGAACTACGGGAGCGAACTCCTGAAGAAGGACTTGCAGGAAAGCGGGTTCCTGAAAGGCTACGACCACATGAAACTGATGAACGGGAACCGTGGCGACTTGAAAAATCAGGACGACGATGCATATTAAAGGTCGGTAAGCCAAGCCGACACATGCTTTTCAAAAAGGAGTTTGATATGTATCAGCCTTACATGGAAATCTATCTGACAATGGCGGTGCTTGTCGCACTCATGCTTGCCGTGGCGTGGGTGTCTTTCCTCACGATTGCGGATTCCGCATGTTGGGATATGATAAGGGAGCGTCTCGAAGGGACATTGTTGCATGATGCGTCCGTGCCGACCTTGGTCGTCTGTGGCGTGGCGGTGTCCATTTTCTACTCCCTGCTCTGGATATTCACCATTCCAGTGACGGCATTGTTCATTGTACTATATTCACTTGGTTCTTTCCGTTAATCAAAAAGGTTTTCAGACAAATGGTTGATTTCACTTCCACGTACACGCGCATCGCCGACAACAGAATCGCGAATCTCCGCGACAAATGCCTGAAAGGGATATATTCAGAACGCCTGTTCAATTCGGTTGCCCAGGGGATGGACAAATTCTACACGCTTGAAAAGCTCGAATGGATGAAGAGCTACCTCGACAACCACAATCAGCACATCGCGGCGGGTTGTCTCGAATGCCTCTGCGCACACGGGTACGACCTGATGGAATCCATAGACCTCGTGTCGAGCCGAGTGGACGACAGGGTGTTCTCTGGCAAGGTCATCGACCTCGCCGAGAAATACGACAAGCCAGACATCCTGCTTGCGTTCATGAACGAGGAGAAGGGCTACATCAACCGCGTCATCATGGCGTTGAAGAAGACGCACCACGAGGACTACCTGACGACCTTACTTCTTTCTGACAACGAGGCACTTGTAAAATCTGTTGACAGGCTCACGAAAGACCTGTGAGTTGATGCCATATTATCTCCAGACGGCAATCACGGTAAAAAAGTCAATGGAGATGAATCATGGGTATCAAATCAAAGACAAGGTATATTGAACTGTTCGACGATATTTGCAACCACGTTTTCCAATGGGCTTCCGACGAGGACTGGCGGAAGTTGCCACCCAAGGTCAATGTCGCTCTTACGACGCTGATGAACGAGCTTAAGATAGCTCAGGCAATCAAGGAGTCTGGCGGGGACGACATCGACATGGAAAGCGCGAAGACGGACAAATGGGGCTTCGTCGCGTTCTTCAAGAAGAAGTACCTCGTTTACACCAACTTCGAATTCAGGGACAAGATTTCCCCGTTGCACCAGTGCAACATAGACCGCGTGATACAGACGCTCAAGGAGGAAGGGGGGAACTATGTCGAATTTCTTGAATGGTTCTTCGACGACTTCCTCTCAATCGAGGAGAACAAGAAGAACCCGTTCTACTGCCCTCCCGCGCTGAACACGGTCTGCTCCAACAACATCGTGAACAAGTACCTGTACGCGATGAAGAACACGTTGCGCGTGCGCAAGAGCAACATCAGCAAGGAGAACGTCAGGACGATGCTCCTCGAAGTGGCTTTGCCACTCGGCAAGAGAATCGACGACGCGGATTTCAGGAAGAAGATTGTGGACTACGACAACCAGTTGATTCCGTCCACGAAGTTCCTGACGCTCATGCAGGCGTTCGCAAAGAAGCACAACGACCAGGAGGGGCTGGATGCCTGCGAGAAGTTGCTTGGGCAGATTGACGCAGCGAAAAAGGCGGGGGCGGTCAACTGACGCGCCACGCCTCAGCATCGTACCGAAGACAAAGGAGATTTTTCATGGCAAGGGATTATGTCGAGAACGAGGCATGGGACGTGCCGAACAGCAACATGCTGGTCAACCTCGTGAGCGAGCAGATGTACAAGTGGAACGGCTCTGGCTCTGGCGAGACTGTCACCACGTACTACGCGGGGGCATCCGTGAAGAAAGGCAACAACGGCGCGACCAGCTTCGTCCTGTTCAAGGAGAAGGGCGATACCAAGTTCAACGCAATCGAGAACCTCTTCGCCAAGATAGACAAGTCGGTGGAATTCATCTTCAGGATGATTGACCTCTGCGAGAAAATCGACCTCGACAGCATCCCTGTGACGAACCTCGAATGCTGGCAACACATCCCTCCAAAGGACGACGACTTCTTCCTGACGTGCTTTTCATCCCTGTCAAGGACGCTTTTCCTGATGGAAAAGGAAAATTCCGACGTGAATATCGGGATTTGCAGAAAGGATTACAGCGGAAGCGTGTCATATTATGGCGAGGTGAAAGTCGGCGACGACGTGGTTTACAAGGCGAAGCCAGCGTTCGAGAAAAAGGACGTGGTGAAGAACATCATGTACGGCTACATCGGCGCGGGGGCGATGCTTGAGAAGTTGCACGACATGTCATGGACTGTGATGACGAGCATCCATCACCCAGACTACAGCGTGGAGAAGATATACGGGGAACGCGAGATGAGGCTGAAGAAGGTGGAGACGGAGGAAGATGGAAAACTACTTTGAACGCGACGAGAACGGGGTCAAGGTCACGATAAAGGAGGGATACCAGTTCCCGCACGGCACGATTTACAAGGGCGAGGTCACGAAGGACGGGAAGGTGGTCTTCGGTGTCCAGTCCGCGAAGGATTACAACGACTGCAAGGAGAGGCTTTGCAAGGCGATAGGCGAGAAGGTCACGGCTTACAGGAAGGAGGCCAGCCTTCTGAACAAGATGAAGAAGTTGGTGGAGGTTTCGGGAGATGGGAAAGTTTGACGATGCTTTCGAGAAAGGGCATGAGATAGAATTCGATGCGTTCAGGTTCGACACGCCCGACTACGACGCATTGCAAGTGACCGAGGAGAATTTCCTCGAACAGCTCAGGGTTCAGGCAGCGGGAATCGCGTACTACGGCACTCTGGCGAAGAAATGCGAAGCCGAGTACAATGAACTGGAACGCCATTATAAAGCGCGTTATGCAGAGCTTTACGATACATGCAGTTCCACCATCAGGAAGATTGGTCAGAAGGACAATCAGAACAATATTTTGTCCTTGATGAATACGAAGCACGAAAAGGAGCTTGAGGAATGGAACAAGAAGCTCGATGAACTCCGCGCAAGGCGCGACAGCACCGCGATGTACTTCGAGGCTTGGAAGGCGAAGGGCTTCGCGCTGTCGTCCATGAAGGATTTGGTCACGGCTGGTCTTATCAAGATTTCCACCTCGATTACTGAAGATGATGTCGAGAAAATGAATCAAAGAAAAATGAAGGTCAGTGAAGCGACCGACATTGTTTCAATGCACAGGTCGCTGATGAAGAACTGAACAACAGGCTCATTGAATGGAGCCTTGAAGTCACTGCGCTTTCCTTTTTTTGTCGCAGTGACTTTTTGTTTATTCGCCATGTATTTGTCGAGCGCAATGATTACGGAAGAGGGCTTGGAATGAACAAACTGGAACGCATAGCGAAGTCAATCGTCTCGTCGAAGACAATGGCAATCCGCGATTTCATCGACACCGAGTATGTCGCCGAGGTCGTGGACGAGCAACGGACATGGAGTTGCATGTTCGAGGGGAAGGGGAAGCTCACGCCAGACGGAGTGGCGAGATGGAGTGCCGACGGCACGCTCGACCTGCCGATAACCTTAAACGGGGATGTGGCCGTGGTGTCTGGTCTGGTGCGCGAGGAGCAGGAGAAGTCCGTGTGCGCGTTGTTCAACACGCTGGCAGGCAATGTGAACGACGACACGTATGCCAAATACGTGGAATCGGACTGACGGAATCCTTCCTGAATCATTTTCTTCTTATAATCCCGTATAATATCAGTTGTACGGGATTTTTTTGTATCTGCACAAACAAGGAGAAAATAAGATGGAAGAAAGACTGAAGATTGCGAAAGAGCTGGTCAGGATGGCGAAGAACCTCATGGCTGGAATCGGAACCGACACGAGGGACGTGAGCCAGAAGGACATCAGGACTTGGTACGGCGCGAAGGATGTCACGGACGTTGACGAGAAGGACCTTCCAGACAAATGGGAGCTGATAGCGACTTCCCACGGCATCAACGGTGTGAACGGGTGCGTTTACGCCGACAAGGACGGCAATGTTTACAAAATCACGAAACGCTGTTCCAACCTTTTCAGAATCATCTAACCAGAATACGGAGGCGCAATCATGGCAAAGGAAATTACCGCTGGTGAAATCGACAAGTACATCGAGGCGTTGGAAGGCATCGTCAACGAGAACCAGACGAAGACCGACAAGAACGAGGAAGGCGTGGTGAAGATGCTCATCAAGGCGTTGGCTGACGAGCTTTTGGCTTCCTATCAATACTGGGTTTGCAAGAATCTCGCCCGTGGCGAAGGCCGTCATGACGCAATCGAGGAATTCGCCCAGCATGAAAAAGAGGAAAAAGACCACGCCGACAAAATCATGGAGCGCATCAAACAGCTCGGTGGCAAGCCGATATTCAATCCGAACGAATGGCAGGTGCTCGGCAATCCTTGGACGGAAGTGAACAGCGATTCTGTTTGCGAGGAGCTGTCCATCACCATCAAGGCTGAAGAGGACGCAATCGCCTATTACAACAAGCTGATTGACTACTGCAAAGGCATTGATGAAGTGACGATGAGGCTGTGCAGAAGCATTCTCGCCGACGAGGAGGAGCACAGGTATGACCTTGAAATGCTGAAGGAAGAGCACTGCAAGTAATGGCTGATGCGATTGTGAAATGGGAGGTCGTCCGTGGGATAGGGGAGCGGATGACCTCCGAATTTTTGACATCCGTGTTTTTCTCGGAGGGAGAGCTTTCGCTGGACGGGATTGTACGGCAGTTCATCGACGGCAGGCAGGATGTCGGGGAGCAGGCGACGCAGGCGTTCGCTGGAGAATGTGGCGAGGACTACAGGAATTTCGTAGCCGAGCTGACTGGCGACGAGAGAATCGGGGCGAATTCGAAGAGCGCGGTTCTGGCGTATGTGGACTCAAGGGGTCTTCACGGGGAGTACGATGCGTTCGTGTCGGAATACAAGTCCAGATGGGGCAAGGGGAAAGACAGGGACGAGGAATTCGGAAACTTGGTCGATAGCGTCGTAACTCCGTTGTTCGAACAGCTCCAGAAGAACAGCATCTACATTTTCAGGGATTCCGACCACTGGGGCGTTCATTTCATGAGGACGCAGGAGTGAAAAAAGCTTTTTCATGCCATATTAATTCCATAAAGGAGAAATCGCTATGTGTTACAGAATTGGACTGATTGGAAGCGCGGGGCTTGGGAAAAGCGGTGTGGCGACGGAAGTCGCGAGGAAGATGGGGGTTGCCTTCCTCCGCTCGAAAGACATCACGAGACCGTTGCTGAAGGAACTCGGATACGACTACGACAATTGCGAGTGCGTGGAGAAATTCCTCTCCAGCAAGGACATCGAATACAGCATCGTGGACAAGAAGATGCGTCAGGAACAGCTTTTGCGGACGGATGGCTTCGTCACCGACCGAACCACGCTCGAATGCTTCGCCTATGCGTTGCTCTCCGTGGACAAGTACGGCGAGGACGAAATCTCGACGCTTGAGCGCGTGTGCAGGGAGAACATGAAGCAGTACACCCACCTGTTCTACTTCCCTTACAAGGGAGGCTGGCTGGAAGCCAACGGTGTCAGGACGGTCAACACGTACTTCCAGTGGAAAATCGACATGTTGATAAGGGGCTTGGTTGAGGACTGGGGAATCAAGGCGGAGACCATGCCAGCCGTGGAGAACAAGGCGGACTACATTGAAAGGACGCTCAAGCTGGTGTACCTCTAGTTAAAATTCATCCATTTGCCGACGGCGGACTGGTTTTTTGCCATGTCCGCCGTTTTTTTTGTCGAAAAAACTTGCAATCCTGAAAAGACGTGGTATATTAATGGTAAAGATTTTTACGCAAACACAAGAAAAAAGGGAAAAATGAATACGATGGCATGGCTTTTTTTCGCGATTCTCAGCGGATTGGTGGCGTTTACGATGTTCGCCATAGGAGCGGTCTTCATCGGGGCGAAGAAGTACCTGAACGGAATCTTCTTCTATCTCTCCGCACTCCTCGTGTACTGCGTCACGCTTGAATGCGGTCACAATTTCTTTGTCGGGTACGACATGGACAGGGATGCGAGAAGGCACGAAGAACTGATGATTCAGATAAAGGCTCGGCGCGAGCATGAGAAGAGATACCTCTTCCAAGAGCAACTGGAAGACAAGACGGATGACCAGAGGGAAGTCAAGGAAACAATCTTAATTTAAAGGAGCAATTGAAATGGTCGGATTCATGCATTTTGTGGCGAATGTCCTCGGTTTGACAGCGGGCATCATGATTGGTCAGTACATCATTGAAGTTTTCACGACTGTCTCCAACAAGGAACTCGGTGAGACATGGTGTGAACGGTTCTTCAACAAGGAACTCGACGCGAAGCTCGTGTTCGTCATCGTCGCCGTCTTCCTTCTTGTCATTCCTTCTGGCTTTCTTTTCAGCAGGGTGGAAAAAATCAGAACAGCGGAAAGGGAGCGAATCGAGCAGGAGAGACAGGCTGAGTACAATGACCTCAAGGAGCTTTACAGGAAGACCGAGAGCGAGCGTGTCGAGGCACTTGCAAGGGTGAAAGAGCTTGAGGAGAAGCTCAACAACGCGAAATAAAATTTGTTTCTGGATATATGGCAAAGGAGTCTTGTATGGAACGCAACATCTGCACGAAGGAAGACAAGTTCTTCAAAACGATTTTCAAGAAGTGGAGAGAAGAGGACACGGAATTTGATTTCAAAGAGGAATTCAAGGGTGGCATCCGAAAGAAGAACTGGGAAGAAACCCTGTCGTGTTATCTCCATGACATTGTTTGCGCCGTCTGTGATTCAGAAAGACTGAATGTGGAAGTCAGCTTTGAGAATGTGGACGACCGCCGCGACTGGGACAAGGATTGCGACGACGAGGAAGACTACATCTACTACACCCGAAAGGGTCTGATGGGTCTTCATTCTCTCGACAGCGGTGCGCTGTTCTTCGCGTTCCATTGCGGTGGCGACTGGGAGGAGCCTGTCAACGCCATCCTGTATGTCGAGGGCAATTCCCCGAAAGTCTATATTCCTGAAAAGGGCAATGTCTTCAACACAAGGTACATGTCCGCCTACGGGAACCACAATGACAACGACAAGTATGAAGGAAAGATGTGCGACCAAGGAGAGGAATTGAAGGACATCGCAGACTACTTTGAAAACCGTAAGGAATTCGAGCATGCCAACGGCAAATTGTGGTGATTCATGCAAAAGCAAGCACAAAGGAGTCATGCCATGAGAAACATTGCGAAGACGCGCAAGGATTATGTCGTCGGATGCTATAACAGCATCATGTTCCCAGAAGTCCCGCATTACGACAAGTGGGAGTTGCAACGTGTGCAGGACAGCAAGAAAGACCTTGATGCGTTGCGACAGAAGTGCTTAAACAGCCCAGAAGAGCCGACCGACGAAGACTGCGCGAAGATAAGCGAGATTTATATCAACTGCATTCTGTCGAGATATGAGGGCTTGTCGGGCTTGAACATCAAAGCCGACAACGAGGAGATTTGCGGTGGCGAGGACGCGGAAGAGGGCTATCTCGACGGGCTGAACTCCCTTGATTCTGGCGAATTGTTCTTCGCGTTTTCCATCTGTGCGGTTTTAAGTATAGTCAACGTCATCATCTACGTCGAGGATGGAAAAGCCAAGATTTACGCCCCCGAAAAGGGGAACCAGTACTGCCGTGAGCACATGTGCGCTTATGGTGAGGAACCCGATTATCAGGACAAAATCCAAAAGAGCGATTGGGAGGAAAAGTACGAGGCGGAAATCCCAGAAATCGACATGGACGAGGAGTTGAAGGACATTGCCGACTACTTTGAAAACAGGTCTGAAAACCAGCATGCTGATGACAGTTACATGGATATTCTATAAGGGATGAAGAATATACATGTATTTGCTTTATTAATGGAGAAAACAACATGGCGGGAAAAGCAACCATAACAGACAAAAACACGGGATTGGTGGAGACGGTTGATTTTGTTCAATTCGACGGAGCCAACTACGATGAATTAAAAACACTTTGTGGCAAACATTTTTCAACCACCAAAAAAGAATGGGAACAGGGGTTTCAGTTGTTTGTCGGTAATTGTTATCCCCACTCCTGTTGCTTTTTTAACGACATTCGCAAAAACGATTATGTGATTCGTTACAAGGACAACACGTTTCAGGTGTTGTCCAAGGCAAGTTTCAAAAAAGAATATGAAATAGTATGTGGCTAAAAGTGGAATGCACATATGAGAAACATCAGTAAAGACTACAAGGAACTTTTCAAAAAGGTCTTCGAGACCGTCATGAAGGATGACGACGGTTATCAGGAGGCATCGTTCTATGAGAAAATTGCCAGCGACAGCGTGATGTACAAAGACCCCGCGCTGTACCGTAAGTGGAACGATGAGGCGAGGCACTTGAATTGGAAGGAAAGCATAAAATTCTGGAAGCCCAAGATGCCGTTCGACATCAACGGTGCTTTGTCGAAGAAAGAGGCGGAGAAATGCATTGATGCTCTGGTCTTCGAGCTTTTCCATGATTCGTCTTGGGAGCCGTCTTGGGAGAACGTATCCGTGTGTTGCGACGAGACGGGCGACTACGACGCTGAAAAAGAGTACGGCAATTCCGACGGTCTCATCGGAATCCACGAGCTTCCGACTGGAGAGGTCTTCTTCGGTTTTTTACATGGCGGAGACGAGGAATACGTCATGGTCAACGCAATCCTTTATCTTGAGGATGGTGAACTGAAATGGTACGCTCCAGAAAAGGGGAACGCCTTCAATGTCAAGGAAATGTGCGCGTTCTCATGCCATGACGAGCATGGCGAGAACGATGAGTACAATATTGATGCGTTGCAGGAATATCCATACGACGCAAAGACCGAGCTTGCGGATGTCGAAGATTTCTTTCGCAACCGTCAGGACGGTCAGCATGCCGATGGAATCGCGGACGAGAACCCGTGGTGGGAAATCGACAGGAAATATCTTTTAAAATAAGTAAAGCACAAGGAGTTTTTAATGAGAAACATTTGCAAGAGCAAAGACGAATTATACAGGCTCATGTTCAACGCCCTGAAAGACAACGGGGCTGACAACTACTGCAATAGCGACGCGATATACGAGTTGCTTGAACCTTACAAGACTTTCGACGAACTCCCCGCCGACCTTCGTTACGGATTCATGGAATGCCAATCTAGCAATTCCGACAGTGCGCTGGAAGAGCTTGTCAACATCATTAAGGAACGAATCGTCACTTGGGAAGGGAAGACGCATTATGAACAAATTGGTCTGAATATCTATTCCGAATACTGGGACGAGTCCTACATAGAGAGTTTCCATGAAGGATTGTCTGGCTTCCACCAGCTTCCGACGGGCGAGGTCTTCTATGCCTACGAAGGGCATCTTGACTGCAACGAGACGTTCAACATCATCATCTACGCCGAGGACGGCGTATTGAAGCTGTATGCCCCTGAGAAGGGCAACGTGTATGATGTCCGCTACATGTGCGCTTTCGATGCGGAAGGCGACGTGTACGACCGTTGTGGCGATACCAAGGAACGGAGATACGACAAGGAAGACACGGACGACATGAAGTGCAACCCCGAACTCGAACTCGCCGACATCGCGGACTATTTCCAGAACCGCAAGGAAGGCGAACACGCCAAGGGCTTGAAGGACTACAATCCACAGTTCCAGCCACAGACTCTCGAATGGAACCTCAAGCACAAGCGCGACCCCCACAAAGTCGATGGCGGGAAGGGTCGCCCGTGCAAAGCCGACAAGACGGAGAAGCCCGTCAAGCAGACGAAACCCGTCCCGTCCGCGAATCAACTCGCGAAGCCAGTGGCTTCCTCAAATTCTTCCGCGTTCAAGGCGTTCGAGCGCAAGTCCGCCTTGGAAGGAAAGGTTTTCAAAGTCACCATGCCGTACAGCGAGATTGTCGATAAGTACAATGCGCTTGTCAAGTACGTCCGCGCCAACTTCCAGAAGAAGGACTGGGAAGGTGTCGAATGCCTCGACCCCGAACTCTCCATCTGCCACAACTTCGAGGAATGGGTGCATGGTCTTTCGTTCGGCAAAGTCCATGAGCTGACCGAATCCTTCCTCAAGGGGGAATTCGACTGCCGTCTCGACGGATGGTGCCAGCTTGTCGAAAACGAAAAATACCTTGAGCCTAATTCCGAGTCGCCCGAAGGGTGCGCCGACGAAATCGGTTTCATCCGCGACGGAAAGAAGAAGGGGCTGTTCGTCATTCAGCGTCCCGACATGGAGTCGCTTCTCGATGAAATCAAGACGGACGAAAACGGCTCGTTCGACAAAGGTTCCGTCATGGTGTTCATCGACAGGCACCGTGGTCAGAGCACCGATTTCGGGTGGAAAGACCCGAAGAGCATCCCAGTCAAGGTCAAGGGGTGGAATGTGCCAATCGTCCCGCGTGACATGACCGAAAGTGAATACGACGAGCTACAGGAGCTTGCCGACAAGTTCAACTGGTACGCCGTGAATGGCAACTGGTGCTCGACCGCGTATGTCTTGGACAAGAACGGCATCAGGAAAATCCTCGAACGTCTTGACGATGACGACACGGAGAAATGGAACACGGATTCCGAACCTCCACGCAACTCGAAGGACATTTTCATTGGTCTCCTTACTGGAGGATGGGAAAGACAGCAGGAAGGGGACTCGCAGGACTTCATCGCCCTCTGCGGTGGCTGTGGTGAAAGCGAAGGCACGGTCGCCATATACAGCAAGGAAGAGCTTGTGAACCAGATGGACAGGTTCAAGGACGAAGAAGGTGAAGACGGTGACGACGATGAGGATGACGATGATGACGACGACGAGGAACCCACCACAGACCTCGACGACGATGATGACAAGGACGATGGAGAAGACCACACCATCATCAAGCTTGACATCGAGGACTTCGCGCAGAAGTACACCGATAAAATCAAGGAACTCGCCAACAACGGCATGGGCGGGGCAGTCACCGTCACGCCTGAAATCCGCAAGTGGGGCGAAGAGGCACTCAAGACGATTGACAAGATAAAGAGAGGCGAAGTCATCCCCGTTGACAAGGACGGGAACGAGATTACGTTGGAAGATGTCAAGAAACGCATTCTCGGAAACGAATATAATGAGGACGATGAAGACTACGACGATGACGAATGGACGAATTCGCCCGAAGACCTCGCCGAAGCCAAGCGTCAGGTCGGCGTGTGCATCGGCTTGATGAAACAGGAAGAGGCTCGGAAGCAACGGCAGGAAGAGCAGAAGGAAGAAGACAAGATAAAGAAGGAAATCAAGACCAAGAACGTCTTCTACTCCGTCACGATGAACCTCTGGGCTGTCCGCAACGGTCGCCACGGCGCGGAAAGCACCGTCACCCCGCATGGCAGTTCTTCCTATCACAACGTCTTCAAGACCTACGAGGAGGCGTTGGAGTACGCCCATCTCCTCATGATGATTAACCACGGCGGTCGTACCCACGACTGGGAGAAATTCCTGAAAACCATCGAGATGGTCGAAGGCGACGGCTTCCCGACGACCACTTCGGGCTACCGCCATTTCGCGATGAAGGACGGAACGGAGCGGTTCGAGGGGTTCGACCTGTCCGCCCAGTTCCCCTGCATCGTCGATGACATCACCATCGTGAAGAGGAACTACATGTCCCTCAAGATTGATTACACGGACAAAAAGAACCCGAAAGCCGAGGCGGTCGAGCTTCAGCCGATGAAGAAGGAATACTACATGAAGGCTGACCCGCTGTCCGAATTCACGGAAGAACAGCATGAGACGAACCAGAAGTTCGTCGATGACCTCGCGGACGAACTCGGCGGTGTCGAAGGTCTCTGCGATGAGGACAAGTTCGCGAGGAAGGACGAGCCTGTTGCCGAAAGCAAGGAAGAGGAAGGAGACGACTTCGACGAAATCATGAAAACCCTCAAGAAGAACGAGAAGAAGGGTGGAGACATCTGAGGGGATGCGCCCATGAACATCAATTTTTGCAGGTATCACTGCGGAAAGGCGTTCCACCCAGAGGAGATAATCCATGTCGCGAAGGACGATAGCTGGTATCTGTTCATGAGCGACGGTGGCAACCATCCCTTGCACGACGGGTGCGGATGCATCAGGATAGACGATGCATCCGCCCTGCTCAAGCCACTCCCAGACGGATGGTACAAGACTGGCGACAACATCTACAGGTTCGAATGCGGGAATGCGGAGGACTTCATGTGGAAAATCCGCATGAAACCCAACTGCGAAAGCCTGTGCCCGTACCTCGCCGAGCATACCATGTACGACCTGAACCACGAGAGGAAGCTGTCGGAGTGGCATGAGCGGGAAGGCAAGCGAAGGGAGCTGATTAAGGAAAGGATGGAGAAATACGAGGAGAGGAAAAATGCCGAGCGCGAGGAACTACCATGACATCAAAAGAGGATGGTGGAACGGGAAATGGTACGATTCGTCATGGGAGCTTGCCATTATCGTGTTTTTCCACGACCACAACATCGAGCTGACGAGGAACACCCGCAGGTTCGCGTACAAGTGGCGCAAGCGGACGGAGTACTACCAGCCCGACTTCATCCTTGAGAACGGTCACTATGTCGAGGTCAAGGGAATCATGGACAGGAAGGCGAGGCGTAAGCTCGACTGGTTCCCCTATCCAATCGAGGTATGGGGCGCGAAGGAGCTGAAACCGTATCTTGAGTACATGGAGCAGAAATATGGAAGAGATTGGAAAGACAAATTCTGAACTGCCCCCGACCGAGTTCTACCATCATTGCAACAAGCAACTCGATAATGCGAAAGACGAGATTCTGAGCCGTTGGGACGATTTCCTGTCCAAGTACGACGAGCAGGATGTCGTGACCCAGATGTACTTGCAGGAAGTCGCCATGAATCTTGGAATCGACGACTTGGACATGTTCATAAGAAACCACGGCTACATCAAGTTCAAGAATTTCTTCCCGAAGGACGATGTTTCAGCAAAGAAACGGATTTTGACGGGCATGATGGTGGATGCGTTCAGGAATGTCCTTTCGCATCCTTTTGCCAGAGAGAAAGCGGAAATCTTCTCCTCGCTTGACCACGACATGCACGCCAAGGTTTCAGAAGTGATAGCAACCAACCATCCCAACTGGGAGCAGGAAATCATGGAGGAAAGCTTCATGCGACCGCGTTTGTTCTCACTGGAAAAAGGCGTGAAAAATCGCGTTTCCCTGCATTCGCCGTCCGCTTTGTTCGTGAAGAATTCGTCGTCCGAGTTGCAGAACGCCGTCGCGGAAGGGTTCAACGCCCCTTATGATGATGTCCGAAGGACGGCTTTGATGGTCAACTGGACATGTTTCTACTTCAAGGATGTGGTGCATTTCCATGTTTTTGCGCTGAAATGATGCCACTTGGCTTGCATTTTCCGAAACAGGGAGTATATTAAAAACAAAAACACTCTAAAAGGAGAATGCGATGATTACTTACAAGAAGGCGCAGAACATCGTTGACATGATTGAGAACGAGCTTAACGGCGGGTATGCATACACGTCATTCGAGGCTATGTGCAAGGAGTACGGTGTCACCCCGCAGGAGTACAGCGAATTCCTCGGATTCGGTCTCCGCATGATTGAGATTCTCGAAGAGGGGAAGACATCCGAGCAGGAAGTGAAGACATTCGTCGAATGCAAGAGCAGGGAAGCATGAGGCAACTTTGTTTACGGGACAGGATGAGGCATGCCCGCGAGACCGTTGGCGACGACATTTCAAGGCGGTGGCTGTTGGTCATGGCTGAGCTTGAGAAGGACGACATCACAGAGTATGTCGTCGCAAGCGAGGAAATCGGCAGGACGATGGGGCTGTACGGCGTGGATGAATTCGTCAACAACACGAAGTGCAACGCAATCGACCATTGCGACGACGGTCTCAACGACCAGTGGGAATCCGTGATATTCGACGGCATGTCGCATCATGACGCAAGGGAACGCTACAAGGGCGGAAAGAGGATTTTCGCCCTTGAGATTTTCATGAAGGTCTTCCCGAAGGACTGGGTGTTGCTATACAACAATGCAATCGAATGGATGTTCAGGGAACTTTGCGTCATGTCGAACAAAGCCCTCATGAAGGGGCACAAGAACTGGTTGCAGGAGTATTTCGAAGAAGCGTACAGCAATGGATTTCTTTGCTCCATGTCGAATATGGCTTACAACAGGATTAAAAACAACTCAATCTACACGCCTGTCAAAATGCCAGACGGCAATATTATAGACGTGATTTTCCCGCCACAAGCCATCAACTTCCGTACAAAAGGGAAGCCGAAGAGAGCCAGCTACACCAACGTCGGTTACGTCTCTGCGGGTTCCTTGTTCACTTTCAGCAAAATTGACAAGGCATCGGAAGAGACGAAGGACGCGCTGGAAAAAGGCATGCGTTGCACAATAGGCGAAATCAATGCCTTTGTGAATTTGAAGGAATTCATGGAGCTTGTATATGGAAAGACAGGAAGCGCGACATACATTTCGACAGGGGAACTCCTTTTCAACCCGCTCAGAGGGAAAGAATGCAGACTTTAAAAGCCTGATAGGATTCAAGGACGAGGTCAAAGAGGAAATCCAGAAGGAATGGGACAGGATTCTTGAGGAATACGGCGACGACGTTGTGGACTACATGCGCGTCGAGGAGTTTGGCAACGCATTCCATCTGTTCGAGCTTGACCATTATTTCGACAAGCCCTCGCCCAGTAATGAAAGCCCCATGAAATCCAATCTGGATTTCTACGAGCAACTCAAGACCGTCATAGACAAGGGCATTCCTTTCAGGGAAGAGATAATAAATAAATCATCCATAATGTCTCAAGACGCGGTGGATGCCATTGTCTCAATGATGAAAGGAGACATTGATTCGTTCGGCTTCAATATCTACAGGCGGATATTCCAGCGGAGCAGAAAAGACGGGATAATTCTCAAGCTGGATGACATCCAGCATGAACTTGCGTTTGCAATCAACAAGTCCATGCTCAGGAAACCAAACTGGCTTCAGGAATTATTCGAGGAAAGTTATGCCAATGCTTATTTTGACAGTATGATGCACATGACATACCGCCGCATATATGAGCTTCCTTCTTTCGACGGGATTGACCTGTATTGGTACGACAGCACCCCAATGCTTGCAGAAAAACGCTTTCGGTTCTATCCGCAGGCGGTGAACCATCGGAAAGGCGACAGACTATGGCGGAAGGACTACTCCAATGTCGGGATGATGTTGCCATACGCGGTATTCTGCAAGATGGGATTGGACGGATGCGACGACGAGACGAAAAGCCTAATCAGGGAAGATATTGGTGTCGAGCCAAAGGAGATATTCGCGTTCTGGCATGCCCATGCGTATATCGACGACGTGTTTTCACTATACCATTTCCTAGAGCATCTGACAACCGACTGATGTCTCTTTTCCGATAAACCATGTCGGCTGACTTGACTTTTCGCGAGCATGCTTCATATTATAGGAAAAGGATTTTGTATCAGACAAAGGAGAACGGACATGAACCAACTCGAAACGAGATACCTGAAGGAGAACAACTTCAGGTCATACGAAAAGGGCAAGTACATGAGCTATGTCATGCAGGATGGCACTTGGAGCAAGGACCTTCAAAATATAAAAGGGTTCTGCGACGAGAAGCAGATAGAATTCATCAAGGCGCAGTTTGGCGAGAAGTTGCTCGGAAGGATAAGCTCGATGCAAATCGTGGTACGCCACATCAGCCTCAACGAGTACGAGGTCAAGCTGATTTGGCGCATCACGGCCGCGAAAGACGACCGCGAAAGCTCCATCAGTGGCGAGGGCATCTACGAGCTTGTCTCGCAAGCCATCGTCCTCGCGGACGTGGACGAATTCTGAAATCAAATCATATAGTCAAAGGAGAATCCATGAACACAGTCAGCAGGGAAATCAAGGAAGTGAAGGAAGTCAGGAACATCGGAATCCCAGTGGTCGTCACACGCGACTCGGACGGCAACACGCTCCATCAGGACATTTACTCTCGGTTGCTGAAAGACCGAATCATCATGATTGACGGCGAAATCGAACCGCACATGGCTTCCGTCATCGTGGCGGAACTGCTTTTCCTGCAAGCGGAAGACCCGACCGCGCCAATCAACATGTACATAGCGTCTCCAGGCGGGGACTGCTACGCTGGTCTTTCCATCATCTCCACCATGAACCTCGTCTCCAACCCAGTCCATGTGACAGCTCACGGACTCATCGCCTCGATGGGGAGCGTCATCACGTCTGCGGGGGAGAAAGGGCACCGCTACATCCTGCCCAACACCCGCGTCATGCTCCATCAGGCAAGCTCTGGAAGCTCTGGCAACGTGCAGGACATGAGGATTTCCCAGAAGGAGACCGAAGCCGTCAACGACATCCTGCTCGGCATCCTCGCCAAGAACTGCGGGAAGACGATTGACCAGCTCAGGGAAGACACGGAACGCGACCGTTGGCTCTCGGACGAAGACGCGGTGGCATATGGTGTCGTGGATGAAGTCATCATCAAGAAATAGAAGAAAGGAAAAGAGAAATGAACAAGGGCGCGACAATCAAAGGTGTATGTGTCGATTGCATCACTGGGCTTCCGATTCCAGAATGGACGGGCAGAATCATGCTCGTCCTGTCGAAGAATTCGTTCAACGACTGGAAGAAGCGCATCGACATCGGATGCTATTCCGAGAACATGGAGGCGTATTTCATCGAAGGGACGGCTGTTGAAAACGAATGCGCACCGAACAAGGAAGAAGCCTTGGACGTGATTGAGCCTCTAACCAAGTACATTCCAGAATTCTGTTTCAAGTTCAAGGACGCTGGAGAAGTCAACGGCAAGCGAATGGGGTTGCTCGGTCTCGATGAAAAGTACGTCTCCCTCTGCATGACGACCGACACGCTCAAAATGATTCGCAACGAATCCCGCCTCTCGAAGCCAGAGTCGTTCGACCCTGGATTCTTCTACGATAAAATCTACCATGAAGGTCAGGAGAGACCGTTTGTCCTGAAAAGATATGGCAAGACCGTTAATGGTCTTGTCAAGTCTGGGTTCTCCAGAAAGGACGCGGAGGAACGCGCCCTCATGACGCATATTGAAATCGTCCTTCCGATATGCGAGTATTTCGACAATCGCAACATGGTTCTGAGGGCAGACCTCCCGTTGAGCATCGACCTTGAGAAGGCGAAAGATTACAATGTCATG
>Ga0310694_10000965_pt1 | contig 34715 bp, 29 predicted proteins | sample 174DNAGHGhighgp2_FD_203884 | JGI IMG/M metagenome (GOLD analysis project Ga0310694, IMG submission 203884) | Sheep rumen microbial communities from Palmerston North, Manawatu-Wanganui, New Zealand - 1742 DNA GHGhigh gp2 (v2) (version 2) | ecosystem: Host-associated > Mammals > Digestive system... | reverse complement strand
TTCAAAAGAGAATATGGAATATCTGGAAAAGGTTACATCCGAGATCGATCAGGGAAAAGCAAGGTTAGCAGAGCACGAACTGATCGAGGATTAACGGATGAAGATACTTTGGGATGAGAGAGCCTGGGAGGAGTATCTGCACTGGCAAACGCAGGACAAGAAAACGCTCAGACGGATCAATACATTGATCAAAGATATTCAGAGAAACACATATGATGGGATCGGAAAACCGGAACCATTGTCAGAAAATCTCGCCGGATGGTGGAGTCGGAGGATTGACGATGCAAACCGTATCGTGTATCGGGAGAAAGACGGTGCGATCGTGATCGCGAGCTGCAAGGGACACTATGGCGATAAATAAGAACAATGGTATTTAATTCGGATACGATTAAGGGTGTTTATCGTTAGAAAGATGTATTAACTCATCACTGCGGCCAAGCAGGTAATCAGCGGAAACGTTATACAGGTCGCAGAGTTTCAGGAGATGGCGGATCGGTAACTCGTTAGCTCCGCGTTCATAACGGGCATACATTGTTTGTGATGTTCCGAGTATGTGTGTCTGTAAATCTTTAATATAGAAAATGAAGAAAACTACTTGATGTAGATGATTTAGAAACTATACCTAAAGTCTCTGCTTCACCCCGCCGAAATATCCATTAGGGCAGGAGCCTTGTTTTTCCAATACAGATCAGGGGGTGACGCTGATGAATACGACGGAGTGTGCGAAAGAGCAGTTTTTGCGGATACTGACACGCAGTATGCGGCGGCAGATACCGGTAAATGAGATCGTTTATGCGGAGAATGACCTGAAAAAGATCATCCTGCATACAACAGATGAGACGATCGTATACGAAGCGGCGATGCGTGACCTGGAGGAGCAGCTGGGAGACAGCTTTTTCCGCTGTCACAGGGGGTATCTCATCAATCTTGCTCATGTGAAGGACCACGGCGCGGACATGATCCTGATGGACAACGACGAAGAGGTCTATCTTTCGAGGCGGAAGGCGGCACAGTTTGAAGCAAGCCTTCTGGCGAATGACGAAAAAACGACAGGATCCTGAACGGACAGAAAGAATGAGAGAAAACAAAAAATAATTATCGTAAACCACTTCACAAATACAAGATGTTGTGGTAAGATGGAACGCGGTGTACTACCGCGTTTCTTTTTTGTTGTTTTTGTACATTTATAATTGCAATAATGCGATAAAATGTTATAATGCGGCATTGGGATAATGTTGAGATTCTTTTATCTTACTTAGGAGGAACTTAAATTATGAAAATGAAGAAACTGATCCTGGGAGGACTTTTAAGCGGAGCGCTTATGATCTCTGCCTGCGGAAAGCAGCCGGAGACACCGGAAGAGAATACCGAGATCGACCTGAATGCGGGGGCCGGAGATACGATGGAGCTGAATGTCTCCGACAGCGGCAATGACGGCGGCGAAGCTGATACGGAAGAGCCGGAGGGAGATCCCGAAGGAAAGTACCGCAGCGAGCTGACGAACGAGTGGATCGACGAGGAGCTGAAAGACCAGCGTCCGATCGCGGTCATGGTGGATAACGAGTCGACGGCACTTCCTCACTTCGGTCTGACCCAGGCGGATATCGTATATGAGATGATGAACAGCACGGCAAACGGTCGCGTGACCCGTCTCATGCCGATCGTTAAGGACTGGGCGCAGATCGAGCAGTTCGGAAGCATCCGTAGCGCACGTCCGACGAACTTCATGGTCGCGGCAGAGTATAATGCGATCCTGATCCACGACGGCGGTCCTTTCTATATCAATGACTATGTGGCGAAAAACTACACCAACAACTTAAGCGGCGGCTTTGCACGTTTCTCCAACGGAAAGGCTTCCGAGTTTACCGAGTACGTGACCTACGAGGAGTACTACAATCCGGACAAGCAGGCAAGCTTCCCGGGCCTCGGCGACCGTATCGACCAGGCAGGATATTCTACTGATTATAACAGCTTCTACCGCGGAGTTCACTTCAACTTCTCCGATGATCCGATCGATCTGGGAAGCCAGGGCAGCGTCGTCGGTACGGCGAAGAACGTAACGAATATCGATCTGGGCGGAGCGTTCACCCACAACAACTCGCAGCTGAAGTACAACGAGTCTACCGGTACCTATGACTACTATGAGTACGGCAAGCAGCACCTGGATGCGGGAAATAACGATGCACCGCTTACCTTTGAAAACGTCATCCTTCAGAAATGTACCTTCACCCAGCTCGATTCCGAAGGCTACCTGATCTACAACGTACTGCAGAGCACTCCGGAAGACGGATATCTCATCCAGGACGGCAAGATGGTCGAGATCCAGTGGGTGAAGACCGGTGAGGAGTATCCGACGGTATACACCTACAAGCAGAGCGGAGTACAGGTCCTGCTGAATACCGGTAAGACCTACATCGGCATCATCCCCGCGGACAGCTGGAACAAGATTACGCTGGACTGATCCGCTGAAATGAGATAAAATAAGTTTTGACGAATCCCCGCGAGAAGTCGTGGGGATTTGTTTCAATAGGAAAGATTATTCGTCCGGATCGCGGACGAGGGAGGTATACTATGGAAACCTATATGATACTGCGGGACCTGGCAGTTATTATTCTCGCGGCGAAATTCATGGGTCTTGTGGCAAAGAAGTGCAAAGCACCTATGGTGGTCGGTGAGATCATCGCGGGACTGCTGATCGGACCGTGCCTCTTAAAGTTTGTACAGCCTTCGGAGTTCATCAATCAGATGGCGGAGATCGGTGTCATCCTGATCATGTTTTCCGCCGGTCTGGAGACGAATTTAAAAGAACTGAAAAAATCCGGTCCGGTCGCGCTTCTGATCGCCTGCGTGGGCGTGGCGACCCCTCTGGCGGGCGGTGCGCTTTTGTATATGGCTGTGCACGGCTTCGCGGCACCCGGTACGGACGAGTTTTTTGAGGGGCTTTTCATCGGCTGCATCATGACGGCGACCTCCGTGGGGATCACGGTGGAAACGCTCCGCGAGATGGGCTATCTGAGTGATCATGTCGGTCAGACGATCTTAAGTGCCGCGATCATCGACGATGTGATCGGCATTATCGTACTGACCTTTGTACTGGGATTGAAAGATCCCGCCAGCTCGCCGATGACGACGGTGATCAAGACGGTATTATTCCTGGTCCTGAGTCTGGTCGTGGGCTATATCGTATACCGCCTCGTCAAAAAGATCGATGCGCGTTATCCGCATACACGGCGGATCCCGATCATCGGTCTCGGCATCTGTTTTATCATGGCGTATGTGGCGGAACGGTATTTCGGGATCGCGGACATCACGGGAGCATATATTGCGGGGATCATCCTCTGCAATATCCATGATGCGGGCTATATTGACCGGAAGGTCAGCATCAACAGCTATATGATCTTTGCGCCGGTGTTTTTCGTCAGCATCGGGCTGAAGACGGACTTTTCCAGGATCGACAGCAGCATGCTGTTTTTCTCCGTTGCTTTCGTGATCGTGGGGATGCTGACGAAGGTCGTCGGCTGCGGCCTGACGGCAAAGTGTGTAAAGTTTCACTGGATCGACTGCTTAAAGATCGGCGTGGGAATGATGACGCGCGGTGAGGTCGCACTGATCATTACCAATAAAGGATTGAATCTCGGCGTGATCGATTCTTCCTATTTTACGGCAGTGATCCTGCTGATCATTATTTCGAGCATTTCGGTGCCGATCCTTTTGAAACTGTTGTATTCCAAGCGGGGAAATGTAAAAACCGCGTAAACGGGGCGTCTTATGAATAAGCTGAAGATCGGAATCATCTCTTTTGTATCCACCTTAGTCGTCGGCTCGGGCGTCTGCGCTGCAGCAGTCCTGGGTCATAAAAACGAGCCCGCGGGTCTTTCAGACCGGGCACTGACCGGCCAGCCGGCGGTGGTGTCGGAAAATACGGCAGCTGTTGTTTCTTCGGAAGAGATCACCGAAGAAGCAGTCGAAACCGGGGCACAGGAAGAAAAGGAACCGCTGTACGCGAGCGCGGCTGAGGAACAATCCGGCACGGCGGGAAATCTTTCCGCCCAGATCACGGGATCGGCCGGAGAAAATGAAGGAACGGAAACGGCTTCCGCAGAGACATCGACGACGGCGGCAACGACACCGGCGTCGGGCACTTCGACGGTGAATACGGTGGCGGCGGCACCGGCAGCACATGCGGAAAGCGGGACGCCGGTGGCAAACCACGGAGAGTTGTCCGTCAAAGGTACGCAGCTGGTTGATAAAAACGGAGCCGCATATCAGATCCACGGCGTTTCGACCCACGGCATCGGCTGGTTTCCCGAATATGTCAATAAAGCATCTTTCCAGACCCTGCGGGACGAGTGGGGTGTCAACTGCATCCGCCTCGCGATGTACACGGGTGAGGGCGGCTACTGCAGCGGAGGAAGCCAGGATCAGCTGAAGACGCTGGTAACCAACGGCGTCAGTTATGCGACGGATCTCGGGATGTATGTCATCATTGACTGGCACATCTTAAGCGATAACGATCCGAACCAGCATAAGACCGAAGCGATCGCGTTTTTCCGGGAGATGTCGGCAAAATACGCGAACTATGACAATGTCCTCTACGAGATCTGCAATGAGCCGAACGGCGGTACTTCCTGGTCGACGATCAAAAGCTATGCTGAGGCGGTGATCCCGGTCATCAAGGAAAACAACAAAGATGCGATCATCATTGTCGGGACCCCGACCTGGTCGCAGGATGTGGACCAGGCGGCGGCGGATCCGATCAAAGGCTACAGCAATATCATGTACACGATCCATTTCTATGCCGCGACACACAAGGACAGCCTGCGGCAGAAGATGCGTTCGGCGATCTCTGCCGGCATTCCGATCTTCTGCACGGAGTTTGGCACCTGCGATGCGAGCGGTAACGGCGGGAACGATTTTGCGGAAGCGGAAAAGTGGATCGCGACGATGGATGCATCGGGCGTCAGCTATTGTATCTGGAACCTTTCCAATAAAAACGAGTCTTCTGCGCTGATCTCCAGCAGTTGCAGCAAAATCTCCGGATGGAGTATGAGTGACCTTTCCGCGGAGGGGCAGTGGTATGTGAATATCCTCGGAAACGGTGTCACGCCGGGGACTGTAGTCACCCCCGAGCAGAGCGGAAATAACGGCAACGGCGGCAACAATAACGGAAATAACGGCGGAAACAACAATGCGCCGGCAGCTGCGGATGCGGTGACAGCCTCGTCCGACAATACCCAGGTGACCGTGACGAACAGCGGTACCTGGAACAGCGGTAATGCGAACTGCTACCAGTTTACGGTCACGATCAAAAATACCGGAAATGCACCGGTCAGCAACTGGAAGATCTCCGCAGAGTTCGGGACCTCGATCACGCTGGACCAGTCCTGGAGCGGGACCTATTCGGTCAGCGGAAAAACGATCGAGATCACGCCGGTAGACTACAATAAAACGATCAATGCGGGAGGAAGTATCGAATTGGGATTCATCGTTTCCGCATCCGGAAATGTGGAAACGCCGAAGGTGACGATCCGATGAAAAAGAGATTACCGATCCTGATGACAATCTGCCTGGTCCTTGCCGGCTGCGGAAAAACGGGCGCCCCGGAGGAAACGGTATCCGGTGATGTCGCGGAAGTGCAGATCGGAGGGGACATCTCCGGTACCGGCGACAATGCCGTCACAGATACTTCTGCTGACACTCCTGCCGAACCTTCTGCAGATGCGGCGGTCGATGATCCGCAGGCACAGGCGGATGCATATATCTCGGACTATCTGACCAAAGAGCAGACGCTTTCCTTTGCGAATCTGACGGGAAAGGATCTGGCGGAGATCTATATCACTTTCAGCGAGGGCGCACTGCAGAATGTGGAACTGCTGCAGGGAAATGTACTGAAGGACGGTGCCGGGGTACACTATCTGATCGAAGAACTCTCCGAACTGCGTACGGCAGAGCATTTGAAACTCTCCGTGACGACGGTTGCCACCGATGATACGCGGATGGAGTTTCCCGCGATCTCGATCTGGGATATCAGTGCGACGAATGTCGTCCTCACGACGGAGGATGATCAGTATACGATGTATCTGGAGTAGACATGGCATATCTTGCATCCCCCTCAAAAACGGCGGAACTGATCGGTAAATACCGGTTTGTTTTTCGCAAGCGTTACGGTCAGAATTTTCTCGTGGACGCGTCCATGGTGGAAAAGATCGTTGACGCGGCGGAACTGACGAAAGAGGATACGGTGCTGGAGATCGGGCCGGGCATCGGTACGATGACGCAGTTTCTGGCAGAACGCGCCGGTTCCGTGATCGCGGTGGAGATCGATGAAAAACTCCTTCCGATCCTGGAGGAGACCCTGTCCGGATATGAGAATGTCACGGTGATCAACGAAGACATTCTCCGCTTGGATATCCGGGAGCTGGTAGCGGAACGAAACGGCGGAAGACCCATCAAGGTAGTTGCAAATCTCCCCTATTATATCACAACGCCGATCCTGATGGCGCTGTTGGAGGGAGAAGCACCCATCGAAAGTATCACGATCATGATCCAGCGGGAAGTGGCGGAGAGGATGCGTGCGGAAGCCGGGACCAAGGACTACGGAGCCCTGACCCTTTCCGTACAGTATCATTCGGTACCGGAAAAGGTCTGTACCGTGCCGCCTTCCTGTTTTATGCCGAGGCCGACCGTGGAGAGTACGGTCCTGACCCTGCGTCCCTATGAGAAACCGCCGGTTGCGGTCGAAGACCCCGCGAAGATGTTTGCGGTCATCCGTGCGGCATTCGGACAGCGGCGCAAGACCCTGCCCAATGCGCTTTCCAATGCGGCAGACCTTCATCTGACGAGAGCACAGGTAGAAGAAGCACTGGAGCAGATGTCTCTGGATAAAATGATCCGCGGCGAGCGCCTGACACTGGAGCAGTTTGCCCGGCTGTCGGACCTGCTGAACACAAGAGGATAGTAACGGTATGCTGTTTCCGAGCGAAGATTTTCTTTACATATTCCTTCCTCTTGTACTCGTATTCTATTTTCTGATCCCGAAACGTTTCCTGAAGATCCGGAATCTGTTTCTTCTGATCGCCAGCCTGTTTTTCTATGCCTGGGGCGAGGAACTCATGGTCGTCCTGCTCGCGGGGCTTTCCCTGTTTGACTGGGGTGTAGCCCTTCTGCTTGACCGTGCCGGGCTTTCCGCGCGGGCACGGAAGATCCTTTTTGTCGTATCGGTCGCGGTCAATCTGTCCGCGCTCCTCTGGTATAAATATACGCTGTTTCTCCTGCTTCAGGTCAACCGTATCCTTCCGGTGTCCATCCCCTATCCGAACATCGTGCTTCCGATCGGGATCTCGTTCTTCACTTTCCAGGCGCTGAGCTACCTCGTCGATGTCTACCGGAAAAAGTATCCGGCGGAAAAAGATCCGGTATATGTCATGCTCTATGTCGCCCTCTTTCCCCAGCTGATCGCCGGGCCGATCGTCCGCTACGAGGACGTGGCAGCGGCAATGCGCAGCAGACGGGAAAATCTCACGGATTTCTGTAAAGGCGCAACCCGCTTCTGTATCGGTCTGGCAAAAAAAGTCCTGCTGGCCAACCAGATGGCGATCATCGCGGACGGCGTATTTGCGCTCGTTGCGGGCGGAAGCTTTCATTCCTCCGCTGCTACGGCGTGGCTCGGGGGCATTGCCTACATGCTGCAGCTGTATTTTGATTTCGCGGGATATTCCGATATGGCGATCGGCCTCGGCCGGATGTTCGGCTTTCATTTTAACGAGAATTTCAACTATCCGTATATCGCCTGCAATATGACCGATTTCTGGAGACGCTGGCACATCTCCCTGCAGACCTGGTTTCGTGATTATGTGTATATCCCTCTCGGGGGAAACCGCGGCTCCAAGGCGCGCTGGATCCGGAACATCTTTATCGTCTGGCTGCTGACCGGCATCTGGCACGGTGCAAACTGGACCTATATCGCGTGGGGACTCTGCCAGTTCGTGATATTGATGTTTGAGAAAAAGACGGGGCTGAATCAGAAGAAATGCTGGTGGGGCCATATTTACGCCATGGTCTATTTCATGCTGACCGTTGTGATCTTCCGCTCGACCGGAATGCGCGCAGCCTTCATCTATATCGGCGCGATGTTCGGGATCGGGAGTACGGGGATCGCGGATTCCTGTACGCTGGCGTATCTGCAGCAGCAGGGATTCTGGCTGGTACTGGCGGTGGCGGCGTGCCTGCCGATCCTGCCGTGGCTGGAAAAACGCTTTGAAAAAAAGAAACTCTGGAATGTCGCGTACGCTGTCTTTGTGTCGGCAGCGCTGGTGTTGTCCCTGTCGTTTATCGCAAACAGCGCCTATAACCCGTTTATCTATTTTCACTTTTAGGAAAAAGGCATGGGAGAAGAGAACAGACAACAGACCGAACAAAAACCGTCGATCCGGGAGGTATTTATCACCTTCGTTCTTTTAGCGCTCCTTTTTTCCGTGCCGGTCGTATCGATGCTGCGCGGCAGTACGGACGGTGCGGCGGACGGTCTCTTTGCGGAGGAGAAGACCGCGGCGGATCCCGTGACGCCGGTCGGACAGCTGAAGGCGGCGGCGGGAGATTTTACGGCGCATCTCTTCCTGAAAAGCGAGCTCATCCGGCTGAATCGCGAGGTCGTAAAGCGGACATCGGGAGGAACGATGCTCGCATCGACCCAGGTACTCGCCGGAAAGGATCACTGGCTGTTCTTTAAGTCGGAAACGGACGGCGAGAGCATCCCGGACTACATGGGAACGAACCGCTACACGGAAGAGAAAATGGCGGAGCTGACTGGGAAATTCGAGGTCTTTCATGAGAAACTGAAGGAACGGGGGATCGAGCTGTATGTGCTTTGCATCCCCAATAAGGAGATCGTATATCAGGAGTATATGCCGGATAACTATATCCGTCTGTTTACCCCTTCACGCGGCGAGCAGCTGACGGAGTACGTCAACACGCATTCAGAGATCCCGATGATCTATCCGCTGCAGGCCCTGCTGGATGCGAAACAGTACGGACAGCTGTATTACTGTACGGATACCCATTACAACCATATGGGCGCTTTTGTGGTGCTGCAGGAGTTTTTCCGCACTGCCTACGGAGAGAGCCGGACACCGGATACGGTGCAGTTCCTGGATCCCTGGGACGATTATGCGGGGGATCTCGCAACCGTGGCCGGCCTCGATCAGGATTTTCATTACTGCCAGGATCATGTCTACACGATCAACATCGAGACGATCGACCATTCGCAATACCACGACCAGTGTATCCTGATCATCGGGGATTCCTTTGCGGATTTCCTGAGCGCGGAAGCTGCGCTGTATTACCGGGAGGCTTACAGCGTGGGTGTCGGAGCATACGATGATTCGGTCCTGGATCTGTACCGGCCCGATATCGTGATCTGGGAGACGGGGGAACGCAGGCTCTCTGCCCTGGAATAGGGCATCGGAAGTTCGAAAAGTCACATATTGTAGTCCCGTTTTCTTTGACATATTCCCATTACTGTGATAAAATCTACAAGATGTGGTGGTACTCTTTGACAGCCGGTCAAAGATGTTGCTTTTTTCGGTGGAAAAGCGCCGCAGTACCGCTTACAAGATATAGTAATAAAGTCAACCGTTTAACGGGGGAAAAAAAGTGGACAGACAGGAATATAAGATCCTTTTGGACGAGATCATGGAGCTGACCGCGGAGGAGCGCTTCCAGGAAGCGGCGCAGATCGCGGATCAGATCGATTGGAGAAAGGTACGCAAGTCGGGCACGCTCGTGCAGATCGGTGATCTTTACCGTTCGAATTTCCGTTATGAAGATGCGCTGGATATCATGCTTCTCGCTTATGAGAAAAATGCCGGCAGCCGTAAGATCATTTACAATGTATGTGAACTTTATATCGAACTGGGCGACATTGTAGGAGCGCTGGATTTCCTCGCAAAGTACCGCGAACTGGCACCGAATGCGACCGAGGTCTACATCCTGCAGTACAAGATCCTTGAGCTGGAGCATGCAGATCTGGATACGAAGATCACGCTCTTAAAGGAGCTTTGCCACAAGGACCGTACCCGTCCCGAGTGGCGTTATCAGCTGGCTTATCTCCTGCACCGTGCCGGCTACGCGACCGAGTGCGTGGAGGAATGCGACAAGATGATCACCTGGTTCCATAACGGGCCTTTCGTGATCAAAGCGATGGAACTGAAGATGCTGCACGCGCGTCTGACCGTGGCGCAGCAGGCGATCTACAATGCCCGCGACGAGATCTCGGATGAGATCTCCGCCTACGAGAGCGACGAATATACGGTGGAGCGGCCGGATCCGATCCTCGGCGAGGATGATTTCCATGTCAAGACCATCGATATGAGCAAATTCAATACGATGAACCTGCAGAAAGCGCTTGCCGAGAGCATGCGTGAACTGCTGAATGATGAGGATTCCGCACAGAATAATGCGCGGATCACCGGTGAGATCATGCGTCCGATGACCGAGGATGATTACATGTCCACGGGAGAAATGGAAAATGCGGAAGCGGGCTATGCGACCGAGGACCTGGCGCAGTATCCGGAGGATGCGGAATATCCCGAGGATACTTATCCTGCGGATGCCTACCCGGCGGACGGGGAATATCCCGAAGACGCATATCCGGAAGAAGAGTACCCGGAGGACGGTACCTATCCGGAAGAGCAGTATTCCGAGGATACTTATCCTGCGGATACCTATCCTGCGGATGCCTATCCTGCGGACCGTATGGATGAAAGCGCCGGTTTTGTGGAAGAGGAAGAGGGAAGCACCGTCTTTATCAATACGGACAAGATCTCCCAGATGACGGGACCCGTAAACTCCGTACCGGAGGAAGATCCGTCCAAGCGGCCTCCCGCTAAACTGGAAGATAACGAGGTATTCTTTGAAGACAGGACTTCGGATATCATTATCGACAGCCCGCCGGCCGGGACGAATCCGGCTTATGAGAGTCTGCATCAGATCGCGGAAGAGGTACGGCGCGAGGAAGGTTCCGTACTCCAGCATGGTGCGGCGGCAGGCGCAGGCGCGGTATCCGCAGCGGCCGGAGCAGCCGGAGCGGCAGTGGCGGCAGGAGCAGCTGCAGCCGGAGCGGCAGCAGGAGCTGCAACAGCAAACGGAGATGCCATGGTGGAAAAAGATATTACGGGACAGATCAATCTGGATGATTATATGTCTGACTGGGAGCAGCGTAAGCAGCGCAAAGCCGAGGAACGCAAGCAGGAGACGGCCCGCAAGATCAAGGAAAATACGGGCAAGATCTTTGCGGAATACGCGGAAAAGCAGAAAAACGGCCTGATCGGAGAGATCGAGAAGGAGCATAAAGAGTTTGTCGAGAAGTACGAAGACGATGATATCGAGCTTCGCAGTGTCGGAGAAGTGGCTGCGGAGAATGAGTCCCGTGTCGTACAGATGCAGACCGGCACGCTCGGGTTTGTGGATGCTGCGGTTGCGGCCGCGGAAGGCCTGATCCAGGAGGCGCAGGAAGCAAATGACCCGGAGGCGGACTGGTATGAGGAGCCTGCGAAGGAGGCCGATGCGGGATCTGCAGAGCCGGAAGAGAGCAAAGCGCAGGAAGAACCCGTGAATGACGCTGCCGAAGAGGACTCCGCGGAAGAGGTATCCTCCGGACCGGAAGAGGCCGAAGCAGAGGAAGAGGAAGCTCCTGCGGAGGAAGAAACTGCGGAAGCGGAAGAAGCCGGAGCAGAAGAACAGGAATCCTTCGAAGGGGAAGAGGCCTACGCGGAAGATGCGGATGCGTACGCAGAGGGCGACGGCTCCTATGAAGATGAAGAAGCCTATGCGGAAGAGGAAGAACCTTACGAAGGTGAGGAAGATTACGGCGAGGATGCCGCTTACGAAGACGAAGAGATCCGGACACAGGGGATGAGCACCGCGCAGATGGAAGAGATCGCGGGCGCACTCGAGGCCGATGCGGACCGTATCGGTGTGGAGACTGTGGACGAAATGAACGATGAGTATGTCTCCGACGGCGAAGAAGCGGATTTTTCACCTGAGGAAAAGAAGCTTTTTAATGATTTCCTTTACTCCAAAAAGATGCGGGCACAGATCCTCGATACGATCGACAATATCAGTCTCGCACCTTATGTCGGAAATGTGATCATCACCGGCGAAAACGAATCCGAACTGCTGCAGCTCGGCAAAGTGATCGTCAAGGAGCTGCAGATGATCGACAGCAACTTCATCTCAAAACGCGTCGCCAAGATCAGCGGAACGAAGATGAACCAGAGAGATATCCCGGCCATGCTTTCCCAGCTGGTCAACGGGGCGCTTCTCGTCGAACGTGCCGCGGACATGGTACAGGAGTCCGTGGAGATCCTGATGAACAGCCTCGAGGGCATGCAGGAAGGGATCATCGTGATCCTGATGGACGAAAAGCGGGAAATGGAGCTGATGATCGACGAATCTCCGATGCTGGAGGGTTACTTCAATACGCGGATCGACATCACCCCGATGAACAACAATGCCCTCGTGGAATACGCCAAGAAGTATGCTTATTCCAGGGAATACAAGATCGATGAGGAGCGGGGCATCCTCGCGCTGCACCAGCGGATCAGCGAGCTTCAGATCGGCGAGCATCATGTGACGACGCGGGAAGTGGAAGACATCATCGAGGACGCGATCGCGCATTCCTTGAGACCGCGACCTTCGGTATTCTTTTCGATCCTCGGCGGAAAGCGGTATGACTATGAGGATATGATCATCCTGAAAGAAAGCGATTTCGTCTGAGGTATTCGGACGAAAGACAAACCAAACGGATCCAAAAGCGCCTGTCCTGCAGGCGCTTCTGGATTAAACAAGAGGTCTGTGACATCAAAGGAGGAGAACTATGAAAAAGAGAGTGATGGCTATGATGATGGCCGGTGTGCTGAGTGCGGGACTGCTGGCGGGATGCCAGAAGGAGCCGGCAGCGCAGGAAACGCCGGAGGCAGTCGAAGAAGAAAACGGGAACGAAGAGGAAGAAGCCGGGGAAGAAGAGCCGATGGCCAATATGATCAATCCCTGGAGAGACTGCACCGAAGAGGAAGCAAAGGAAGCCTGCCCGCGGCTTTTTAAGATCCCGGACGGGGCAGAGGTCCTGGGATGGAGCATCCTGGATGATGCCACCGATGCGTTCGGCGTATCCCAGTCGCTCGTGGAAGCGGGTTTTCAGATGGATGATCTGGTCTTCAATGCCAGAGCACTTTACGGAGCACCGGAGGATACGGATATCAGCGGGATGTACTATGACTGGTCCGACGGGATGGACGTGACGCTTGCTAACTGGGGCGAAGGTCATATGCAGGGAAAGCTTTATTCCGCCGAGACGGAAACCGGTGTCGTGGAACTGCTGACCTGGTATGACGTGGAGATCGGTATCGCGTACTCGCTCTCGGTAGCGGCGGAGGATCTGGACGGTTTTGACCTCCAGGCGATCGCAGAGATGATGTACGATCCCGCAAACGAGCCGATGACGGGGGGACTGCTCCGTGATGACCCGGCAGAAGCGGGGGTAGTGGTATTGCAGGCGCTGCAGAAAGAGTTTGAGCATATCTACGGGGATGATGTCAACGATGCCAGGTTTGACCTGACGATCTATGACAGCGAGGCGATCGCGGAGGGCGATGTGCCTCTGGATGAACTGCTGATGCTTAATGATGAGGATATTCCGTTTGAGGTCAGTTTTGAACTGCATCCGGCGGAAGACGCGGATATCAATATGCTGACGGTTCCCGACGGCGTTTATGACGAGGAGAGCGGATGGATCAAAGAGATGCACCGCCTCGGAGTCGCACGTCCCGGTGCGGACGGTGAGTATATGATCACGAACTTCGGTACCGGCTGGTAAAAGATTTCGGAACGGAATGACGTTTCGGGAAGCGGATTTAAAAGGGGAGCAGACTATGAGAAAAGCAAAGAAAGTCGTATCGGAATGCATCCTGGCAGCAGCGCTGCTGGCTGTACCGATGGCAGGATGCGGAAAAGAGATCGACGGGGGGCCGGATGCGCCCACCGGAAATGTGGTGATCGAGGACGGTGGCGCGGCGCAGTCCGGGGCCGTGCCGTCCGGAACAGGGACAGAGGTCACGGCAGCATCTGCAGGGGAGACGATCCATGCTTCCGAGCAGAAAGTGACGGAATCTCCGGAATGGGTAGCAGCCCTTCCCGAAGCACAGGATCCCGCGACGACGCAGCTCTTTATCGTAGCGGCGCAGGCGATGGACAAGACCACTGCGACGATCTCCATGCATGAGAGAAATGCCGACGGCAGCTGGAGCCAGATCCTGTCTACACCAGGCTATGTGGGGAAAAACGGTCTCTGCGAAGATGCCGACCGAGCGGAAGGCTGCGGACAGACGCCGGCAGGGACCTACCATTTCAATAAGGCGTTCGGTATCGCCGCAGACCCCGGCTGTGCGCTGGATTATGTACAGGTGGATGACGATACCTGGTGGTCCGGCGATTTCAATTACAAATATAACGAGATGGTCATGCTTTCCGAACATCCGGAGCTGGATAAGGAAAACAGCGAGCACATCATGGATTATGAGTACCAGTACCAGTACTGCCTGAACATCAGCTTCAACGAGGACGGGACACCGGGCCGCGGGAGCGCGATCTTCCTGCACTGCCTGGGACCGGTAAATCCCTACACCGGCGGCTGCGTCGCGATCCCGGAGAATATCATGCGCCTCGTGATGCAGAAGGTACAGCCGGACTGTGTTGTCGTGATCGATACGAAGGCAGACCTGGAGGGCGCTTCGCAGGCGGCGGAAACGGTGGGCGCGGACGGGGTCAAACTCTCCGACGATTCTTCCGATTTCGTGCTGATCAGTGATGCGGTCCCCGACGCGATCCTGGAGATCCGCTATTATTCGACGTATAATTTCATCGGAGACCGGATCGACGGCTATGAGGAGCCGCTCGCCCTGCTGACCAAAGAGGCGGCAGCTGCGCTGAAAGAGGTCAGTGACGACCTGGTCGCGCAGGGTTACCGGCTGAAGATCTTTGACGCCTACCGGCCGCAGATGGCAGTCACGAACTTTATGGAATGGGCGCTGGATGCGGAAGATGACCGCATGAAGGAGTATTTCTATCCGGAGCTGGAGAAAGATGTCCTCTTCCCGCAGGGCTATATCGCGGAGCATTCCGGGCACAGCCGCGGAAGTACGGTGGATCTGACGCTTTTTGACATGACGAGCGAGCGCGAGGTGGATATGGGCGGCACCTTCGACTACTTCGGAGAGCTGTCTCACCCGGATTATACGGGGATCACGCCGGAACAGTACGCAAACCGCATGATCCTGCGGGATGCGATGCTCGCCCACGGATTTAAGCCGCTTGCCGAGGAATGGTGGCACTTTACCCTGGAAAACGAGCCGTATCCGGACACTTACTTTACATTCCCGGTCAACAGCGAGGCCGTCGGGAAGTAAAGAGCCCCCCAAAAGGCGATTTTTCAAAGGAGACCGGTTTCGGCCTCCTTTGTTATATTTTCTTGCAAAAAGCGGCCGGAATGTGGTAGTGTATTAGGGAAGGAGATCGTTATGAAGAGATTCACTTATCATGTTCCCACAGAGATCCGCTTTGGCCGGGATCAGTTCGAATGTCTGGAAAAAGAGATCGGGAAATACGGGAAAAAGATCCTGCTGGTACACGGAGACGGGAGTATCAAAAAGAACGGTCTGTTTGACAGGATCCGTAAAGTGCTGAAGGATTTTGAAATCCGGGATCTGGGCGGGGTCACGCCGAATCCGAAGTTGTCTGCTGTAAAGGAAGGCGTTTCGATCTGCAAAAAGGAAGGGATCGAGGCTGTCCTCGCGGTCGGAGGCGGGAGCGTGATCGATACGGCGAAGCTCGTTGCCTGTGCCGCAAACTATGACGGGGATCCCTGGGAGCTGATCACGGATCCGTCCAAAGTGACGAAAGCGCTGCCTATCTTTACGGTCCGCACGACTCTGGCGACCGGGTCGGAGATGAACTCCGTAGCAGTGATCTGTAATGAAGAAACGAAAGAAAAGCTGGAACTGGATCACCCGCTCCTTTATCCGAAACTCTCGATCTGTGATCCTTCCTGTCTCTCCACACTTTCGAAGGAACAGATGGCATCCGGCATCGTGGATATCTTTACCCAGATCCTGGAGCTGAACTTCCAAGCGGAAGAGGGCGGCTGTGTCATGGAACAGCAGAGTGAAACGGCACTGAAGACGCTCATCAAATACGGCCCGGCCGTCCTGGCGGAGCCGGAAAACTACGAGGCAGGATACGCTCTCATGTGGACCGGATCATTCGCATTAAGTCAGCTGTCAGCGCTTGGCAGAGGCGGAATATGCAGTGTAAGCCCGATGGCCCGGGAACTTTCGATCCATTACGATACGCCGCACGGCATCGGGATGTCCCTCCTGATGATCGAGTGGATGCGCTTTGTCCTTACCGAAGAGACACAGGAAAAGTTCGCAAAATATGCGAGACTGATCTGGAACGTCCAGTATGATGATGATCATACGGCTGCGAGAGTGGGCATCGACCGGATGGAAGAGTTTTTCCGGAAACTGGGAATGCCCCGCATGCTTTCCGATTTTGATGTCGACGATTCGCATTTTGCAGAGATGGCATCGGAAGCGGTCCGGATCGCGGACCTGGAAAATAAAGCATATGTGAGCCTGAGCGCTTCGGATGTGGAGCAGATCTACCGCAACTGCTGGTAAATACTGAACCGGGATTGTACGTAAAACCCGTAAAGCCTTGTAGAGGAGGCTTTACGGGTTTTCTTCTTTCCTATCAGCGCACTTTCTTGGTGCGGATTTACAAAGGAGGCGCGATAGACGGGGCCGGGCGGGTATGATACGATTTATTCGAAGGAGCAGGTAACGAGGCTGTTCATAAGGAGGAGAGATATATGAGAAAAGCTACTTCGAAAAGTGTGATGATCATGCTGGCAGTATTTCTGATCGTTTCGATTCTGATCATTCTGGGAGAGCATACGATCGGGATATTTCAGGAAAAAATGGCCGATGAAACCACAAAAGAAAGTTCACAAAATTTTCACAAAAAATTGTTAGCACTCACCCTTGACGAGTGCTAACAGGCGTGCTATACTGTGGTCAGTTAGGAAGAAAGGGGTTCGGGATACGGACGGAACACAGGGTTTCGCAGATGCCCCGGATACAGTGCAAAGGGAGGCGGCCGGAGGGCAGCCGGACCGGAGCAGAAAAAGGAGGAATGACTTATGTATGCACCGAGTATTTTTGAAGACAGATTCATGGACGGATTTCTGGATGACTTCTTCGGGAAGCCGGTCAGCGCGATCAACCGCATGGCTCAGCCGATGCGCACCGATATCATCGAGAAAGACGGCAACTACGAGATGTCCATCGACATGCCGGGATTTAAGAAGGAGGATATCCGGGCAGAGCTGAAGGACGGTTACCTGACCATCAGTGCCGGCAATAACGAGACTAAAGAAGAGAAGGACGAGAAGGGCAATGTCGTTTACTGCGAGCGCCACAGCGGCGAGTGCAGACGAAGCTACTTCATCGGCACGCATCTGACAGAGGACGACATCAAGGCGAACTTCGAGAACGGCGTCCTGAAGCTGGAGTTTCCTTCCGAGGAGAAGAAGCCGGCGGTCGAAGAGAAGAAGCTGATCGCGATCAGCTAAGCGGGCAAGTCAGGAAGGCTTGCCGGAACCCAAACGAAGTGAAAGTTTCCCCCTCTGTACTTTTATGGAAGAGGGCCGTGGTCGAAAGATCACGGCTCTTTTCTTTTCCGCCGAATTCCTGTATAATATTTGCGGAAAAAACACCGGGGAGAGCACGGCAAAGTGATGAAAGAACAACGATCCGCATATGATTATCTCTCAAAATATAGAACGGAACTGATGGGGATCGCGATCCTCTGGGTGATGTGGTACCATTCAGAGGTACATTTGGATTTTTTTGGGATCGGTGTAGTTGATGCTTTTTTTCGGTTTCTGAAGAGGCTTGGTTATATCGGTGTAGATATATTTTTGATTCTTTCGGGCATGGGCGTATACAATTCCCTTCAAAAGAACACAATACCGGTATTCTTGGTACACCGCTTGAAACGGATTGCTCCGATCTGGTATTTGGGTGTGTTATCTTCGATATTAATCCTTCGAACCGATTTTTCAATCAAAGAATTGATAGGTTACGTAACTTTTACGCGGATGTGGCTTACGGATAATCCTCCCGGAAATTGGTATGTTTATGCTATTGTATTCTTTTATCTGTTATCGCCGTCTTTTTCTTCCTTGTTGTCGACAAAAAGTAAAAAACTTTATTTTTCATTTATGTTTTTGATGTGGCTGATAATCTCGTTTCAGTTTATTGGAACATATAAAATACGGGTTTTTGTAAGAATTCTATCCTATCTCATTGGAATGTATCAGTCGGCTGATTTGAAAGAAAAGGTGTTGACACCGTTTGCGTGGGCCCGTTTGATTCTTTTGTTTTTTGCTGGAATGGCATGGTTTTGTTATTTGTATCTTTTTCATTATGACCATCTGGAGCCGTATGGGATGTATTATCCTGTTGTATTAGCGGGACTTCCTTTGACACTGTTTTTGGCAAGGGCAATGGATTTGTGTGAAATAAAACTAAAACTGTTGAACAAGATTTTTTCAATGTGCGGAAATGCATCTTTGGAAATTCTCTTACTATCGGGAGCCCTATTTGAAATGGCTCGTATGGCGGAGGATTCTTTTTGGAGGAAACGTATACCCTCTTTAGGGATATTGGTATTTTCTGTAGTAGTAGGAATTATTCTTCGTAACGTCATAGTATATGTGCTGAAGAATGCTGGAGTGTTGCAAAAAAGGATTGCAAAATAAGAACTCTCACAAAAATATTTCGTTTAAAAATGGTTACGGCATGTGGTTTGTGCCTCATGTATGCTGCTGGGGATGGCGAAATAAGCTATACTATTAGGGAAAAATAAAAATATATCGAAGGGGTATATGACGGTCAAATGAAAACAATGAAAAAAGATATTAAGTTTTGCAACAATCTTGGTAGTTGCAACGATCAGAGTTTGTGGCAAAAATAGACGGAAACGCTTGTGGAGAATGCGTTAAATGTGGGACGAGAGGAATCTGTCGGCATCATGCTTTCGTTTGATTCCCAGCGTGACAGCTTGGAGAGTCGGCAGGAGTTTTGAGATTGATTCCGTAGCTTGGGTGAAATAATTTTAGCATCGAACAGATTAATCTGTTGATTGATAGTTATGTCAATTTAATGTTTACACTTGTAGAGCATGAGATTACGCTTTGCAAGATAAGAGGAAGAAGCAGCCGAGGTACAGGGTGAATATTATGGAAGGGTTTGGCGAACGGGAGAGGCTTTATTGAGGTTCAGATAAAAGCGTATTTGCAATAAAACAGGAATTGATGATTTACATACAGAGAGCTTTTTGAAAAGCATATCTATTCTCTTATCTTTTTGTAACATATGTTACAGACAATCCCTGTAGGAAAGAATATAGTAATGCTTGTACCGGAAGGAATTGTTTTCGGTAGACATAAGTAAATTGGCGCTTTTTAACAAAATTGTTTTCAAAAAAGACCATCGTCGTTATTGACTATTACTATGGAAAGTGAGTATAATAATCATGCCGCGCGGTCTGCGCGCGACAGGGTAAAATCCCCATAACCTTAGCAGTCACAGGGGCTGTTAAACAAATACACTTTATAGGAGGCATTTGCAAATGAGTGCAGAGTTAAGACCAGAGTGGGAAGGCTTTACCGGCGGTAAGTGGGTAGGCGAGATCAACGTTCGTGATTTCATCCAGAAGAACTATACGCCGTACGACGGTGATGACTCTTTCCTTGTGGGACCGACGCAGGCAACGAAGGATCTTTGGGAGCAGGTTCTCGATCTTTCCCGTAAAGAGCGTGAGGCAGGCGGTGTTCTGGACATGGACACCAAGGTGATCTCCACGATCACTTCTCATGGTCCGGGCTACCTTGACAAGAGCAAGGAGAAGATCGTAGGTTTCCAGACCGATAAGCCCTTCAAGCGTTCCATGCAGCCTTACGGCGGTATCCGTATGGCAGAGAAGGCTTGCGCAGACAACGGCTACACCGTTGATCCGGAGATCAGCGAGTTCTTCTCGGTACATCGCAAGACGCACAATGCAGGATGCTTCGATGCATATAATCAGGAGATGAGAGCATGCCGTTCCTCCCATGTCATCACGGGTCTTCCGGATGCATACGGACGCGGACGTATCATCGGCGACTATCGTCGTGTCGCTCTTTACGGTATCGACAGACTGCTCGAGGACAAGCAGGCACAGAAGGATTCCACCGGCCGTGTGATGACCGATGATGTGATCCGTCTTCGTGAGGAGCTTTCCGAGCAGATGACGGCGCTGAAGATGATGAAGGAAATGGCAATGTCTTACGGCATCGATATTTCCAAGCCGGCTACGAACGTACAGGAAGCGATCCAGTTCACCTATTTCGGTTATCTGTGCGCTGTCAAGGAGCAGAACGGTGCGGCTATGTCCCTCGGACGTACCTCCACCTTCATCGACTGCTATGCAGAGCGCGATCTGAAGAACGGCAAGTTCACCGAGGAGGAGATCCAGGAGTTCGTAGATCACTTCATCATGAAGCTGCGCTGCGTGAAGTTCGCTCGTACTCCGGAGTACAACCAGATTTTCGCAGGCGATCCGGTATGGGTTACCGAGTCCCTCGGCGGTGTAGGTGTTGACGGACGTCACATGGTAACGAAGACTTCCTTCCGTTATCTGAACACGCTGAACAACCTTGGTGCAGCTCCCGAGCCGAACCTGACGGTTCTCTGGTCCACCAGACTTCCGAGACCCTGGAAAGAGTTCTGCGCGAAGATGTCCATCAAGTCTTCTTCCATCCAGTACGAGAACGACGATCTGATGAGAGTAACGCACGGTGATGACTATGCGATCGCTTGCTGCGTATCCTCCATGAGAGTCGGTAAGGAAATGCAGTTCTTCGGCGCAAGAGCAAACCTTGCAAAGTGCATGCTCTACGCTCTGAACGGCGGTGTGGATGAAGTTTCCAAGAAGCAGGTAGGTCCGAAGTACCGCAAGTACGAGGGTGATGTGATCGAGTATGATAAGTTCATGCCGATGTTTGAGGATATGATGGAGTGGCTTGCTGATGTATATGTAAATACGCTCAACGTAATCCACTACATGCATGATAAGTATTGCTACGAGCGCGCACAGATGGCACTGCATGACAGAGACGTACGCCGTTACTTCGCAACGGGTATGGCAGGCCTGTCCGTAGTAGCTGACTCCCTGTCCGCGATCAAGTATGCGAAGGTTGAGCCGATCCGCGATGAGGACGGTATCATCGTAGACTTCAAGACGACGGGAGACTTCCCGAAGTATGGTAACGATGATGACCGTGTTGACCAGATCGCACATGACCTTGTTTCCAAGTTCATGATGATGATCCGCCGTCACCACACCTACAGAGACGGATTCCCGACCATGTCCGTTCTTACCATCACGTCGAACGTTACCTACGGTAAGGCTACCGGTAATACGCCGGACGGCCGTCGTAAGGGCCAGCCGTTCGCTCCGGGCGCTAACCCGCTGCACGGCCGTGATACCCACGGTGCAGTCGCATCCCTGTCTTCGGTAGCTAAGCTTCCGTTCGAGGACAGCCAGGACGGTATCTCCAATACCTTCACGATCATCCCGGCTGCGCTCGGTAAGGAAGATCAGGTATTTGCCGGTGATATCGAGGTAGATCTGAGCAAGAAAAACTAAGGGTTTATGACATACCGAACGGAGCGGGGATCTTACATTCACAAGGTGTAAGACCCGCAGCCGTCCGGATGTGTCTTTAAAACAGATGAGTGAGGTGACAGGTATGGAATCAAAGGCGATGTCTGAGGAGCAGATGATCCAGGATCTGGTATCACAGCTGGATGGCGGATTCGCAAAAGGTGTCGGTCATGTCAACGTAGATGTGGACGAGAATGCGAGCGGAGCAAAGGCTGTTGAGACAATGGGCTGTACCGATTGTTCCAGGACTCCCCTGGCCTGCTCTGTACCGACGCTTCATCAGGGTTTGGATGATTACGAATAATTAGGAGGAAAAGACAATGGCAGAAGCAAGTACCGCACAGGTAAATAATTTAGTATCCCTGCTGGATGGTTATGCAACGAAGGGTGGACATCATCTGAATGTTAACGTTCTTAACAGAGAGACGCTGATCGATGCTCAGAAGCATCCGGAGAACTATCCGCAGCTGACGATCCGTGTATCCGGTTACGCAGTTAACTTCATCAAGCTCACGCCGGAACAGCAGGCAGATGTCATCAGCCGTACGTTCCACGAAGCGCTCTGATATAGCATTGAGCCATGCGCGAATGAGAATGTAAAATCTGCCGGGTGGGAGCTTGCTCCGACCCGGCAGATTTTACATTCGAGTGAGCATACGGCGAAAGCCGTACATCCGACGAAAACGCGAAGCGTTTTTAGAGGATGGCATAGCATAGAGAAAGAAGTCAGGGCGAAAGCCGTACATCCGACGGATCTGCGGAGCAGATCTGGCGGATGAGCATGGCGAAGTGAAAGAAGTCGAAGGCGAAAGCCGTACATCCGCCGAAAACGTGAAGCGTTTTTGGAGGATGGCATGGCGAGAGAAGCGGAAGCGGGGGTATAAATATGAAAGGCAGAATCCATTCTACGGAAAGCTTCGGGACTGTTGACGGTCCGGGTGTACGGTTTGTCATCTTCCTGCAGGGCTGTCCCATGCGCTGCGCATACTGTCACAACCCGGATACCTGGGATCCTACTGGAGGAACACCCACAGAGGCTTCCGAGCTGATCGAGCAGTTTGAGCGTAATCGCGAATTTTACGCAGGCGGCGGGATCACCGTTACGGGCGGCGAGCCGCTGATGCAGGTTGATTTTCTGTTAGAACTCTTTACCATGGCGAAAGAGCATGATATCAATACCTGTATCGACAGCTCCGGGATCATGTACCATCCGGGCGAGAGCGAATACAACAAGACGCTGGACAAATTGATGAAGCTTACGGATCTGGTCATGCTGGATATCAAACATATCGATCCGGAAAAGCACAAGTGGTTGACATCCCAGCCGAATGACGGGATCCTCGCATTTGCAAAGTACCTCGATGAAAAACAGGTGCCGGTCTGGATCCGCCATGTCGTGGTACCCGGGATCACGGATGATGATAAATATCTGCATGACCTCGGTTATTTTATCGGCGGTCTCAGTAACCTGAAGGCGCTGGATGTTCTTCCTTATCACACGTTGGGGCTTCCGAAATATGAGAAGCTCGGACTGGAGTACCGTCTGAAAGGCGTTCCGCCCATGGATAAGAGTGTCGCGATCGAGAAAAAGCAGATCATTCTGGACGGAGTACGTGAGCGCAGGGCGGAGATCGCAGGAGCAGAAAAGAAAGACTGACATGGTTTTGCGAGCAAAACAATAGTTCGCTAACACTAATCACAGGGCTTGTGATATAATAACAGATAGTGAAGAAATTCGGTGGTCAAGCCGATATTCAAAGTGAAAAGAGATCATAGAAAGATAGGAGGATAAAGCAATGGCATATGTGATCAAAGATACCTGTATCAGCTGCGGCGCTTGCGCAGGAGCATGCCCGGTAGGAGCAATTTCCGAGGGAGATGGCAAGTTCGAGATCGATAAAGACACCTGCATCAGCTGTGGTGCATGTGCGGGCAGTTGCCCGGTAGGCGCTCCGGAAGAGGAGTAAGCCGGTACACATTAAGAGTACACGGGAAGATCCGTCGATGCAGATCGTCGGATCTTTTATTTTGACATTCCGCGGGGTATCGTCACAGGGTATAGGGGGAAAAGTGCTCCCCGATCATCAAAAAAAACATAAATAGTACCCATAAGGGTACTTTGCAGATACCCAAGATACGGATATAATAAATTAATTATGCGTTTGTCCGAGGAGGGTGAAAATGAAAAATAAAAAACTGTTGCTCGCAGTCGGGAGTATGATGCTCGCCGGACTTTTGCTGTTTGGTTGCGGAGATAAAGATGCCGCAGTACAGAGCGGTAATGATGCTGCAGCGACGGAAGCGGAAAATGCAGACGATGCAGCGATCACCGCAAAGTGGACGCTGGTCGAGTTTACTACGGAAAGCGGAACGACGAAATATGAGGATCTGTCCGAAGCGGATCAGGCGATCAGCCCGAAGTTCCGGACGGAAGACGGCAAGACCTGCGTTTTTTCCCTGGAAGGGAAGGACCATAACGGAACGATCACAGAAAAGGACGGAACGTATGTGATCGCTTATGACGATACCGATCGCACCATGATCGCAACGATCAAAGGGAAAGAAATGACGATTGTAAACGATACCGGTACACTGACCATCATCTTCCGGGCGGAGTGATCCTTTTCTATGGCATACATCAGGGTCCCGAAGGTTTATGAGAAACTGAAAAAAGCGGAGGAGTTTTATGCTCCGGTGATCATGACAGCTGCGTACGGCTATGGCAAGAGCGCGGCGGTGGAGTATTATTACCGGAGAAAAAAACCTCTGACCCTGTACTGCAAAAACGGAAACCTGACGGAGATGCCTTCCCCCGATTCGTTTCGCGGGAATGTTGTGATCATCGAAGATCTCCAATGGCTTTCCGAAGAAAGCGGGATCACTTATCTGAAGGAATTGCTGGAGCATTCCGGACGGCAGATCGTAATGCTGACACGGGGAGAGATACCGAAATATCTTGCGGCCGAAAGCATGCGTTACGGATTTGTCAGGATCCGCGAGGAAGATTTCTGCTTTGGCGAAAAAGAAGTGGAAGCCTTTTTTCGTGAGAAAGGGATCAGTCTTTCCGCAGATGAAGCGGCGCAGATCGCGGAAGCATCGAAGGGATACGCGATCGCCGTACACTTTTATGCCGATCACATGGAGTCCGGGGAACACTATTCCGACCGCCTGAAAGAAGCGGTATGGCATGATCTATTTCATCTGTGGGACGGATGTGTTTACGAACAATGGAGTTATGAATTCCGCTCCTTTGCGCTGTCGCTTTGTCCTTATGAAAGTTTTACCATAGCGATGGCGGAGTACCTTACCGGCAATAAGCGGATCGGTGAGCTGATCGAATACTGCAGGGAAAAAACAAACCAGCTTCGTTATCAGGAAGCAGGGAATTATTCGATCCGTTTCGAGACGCGAAGATACTTTCTCTGGAAAAGAGAGCTTACCTGGGGAAGCGCGGAGATCATTGAAAACTATCGCAGGGCAGCAAACTACTACGAGTCCCGCGGTGATATCCCGAATGCCCTGAAATACTACGAAAAAGCGGGAGCCACCCAGCGCGTGAAGGAGATGCTGATCCGCAATGCGAATACGCATCCCGGGAACGGCCACTATGTGGAAACAAAGGAGTATTATTTTAAGCTTCCCGAGGAGGAGATCAAGGGTTCTCCGGTCCTGATGGCAGGAATGAGCATGCTCTATGATCTTATCCTGCTTCCGGATAAATCGGAAGAGTGGTATGAGGAACTAAAGAAATACTGCCAGGATAAAAGGAACAGCCGCGAGCTGCGCCGCGAGGCGAGGGCAAGGCTGGCCTATCTGGATATCGGACTTCCCCATCACGGATCGAAGGGGATCCTGGATATCATGAAGGATGTGTACGCCCTGATCCGTAAGGGAGATATCGTACTGCCGGAGTTTTCCGCCACCGGCAACATGCCTTCGATCATGAACGGCGGACTGGACTTCTGCGAGTGGTCTAAAAGTGACCGGCAGATCGCAAAGTTCATGGAAAAGCCGCTGCAGGTGATCCTCGGAAAATACGGAAAAGGTCTGATCACGCTCGGCCTTGCGGAGAGTGGGTTTGAGAAAGGTTCCATGGCGGCCTATGAGATCCTGACACGCTGCAATGACGGCTACGAAGCCGCCGCGCACGGCGGAAAGATCGAGATGTGTTTCGTTTCGGTCGGAGTGCAGGTAAGACAGCATCTGTCGGAGGGACAGCTTCCGTCGGCAAAACGTGTCTGTGATTCGTTCGCGGAAAAAGTGAAAGCGGAAGCGGCGACACAGCTGATTCCGAATCTGGAAGCGTTTGAGGAGTGGCTGGCGCTTTATTCCGGATCCGGCGACAGGAGAGAACGATATGCGGAAAAAGTACCGGATGCAAAAACATCTTTCTGTGTTCTGGACCGCTATCGTCAGATGGTAAAACTGAGATGTCTGATCGCGGAAAACCGGCTGGAGGAAGCTTTTGATCTGTGCGCATTTCTGACCGGATACTTTGAATCGTATCATCGCAGTTTTCTCTGGATGGAGAACGAGGTATTAAAAGCGATCATCCTGTTCCGCATGGGTGACGGACACTGGAAGGATCACATGAAAAATGCGCTGCAGCGTTCGGAGGAGTACCATTTTATCCGTATCGTTTCCTTTGAGGGAGCCGCTGTCCTTCCGCTGCTGAATAAACTGAAGGAAGAGAAGCAGATACCGGAGACCGGATCGGAGTTCTTTGAGAAAGTATATGAAGAAACCATGCGGATCGCAATGTTCTATCCGGACTACCTGCGGTTTATCCCGAAAGAAACGGTGGTACTTACCTCCAGAGAAGCACAGGTGCTGTCCATGCTGTGCGCGGGGATGACGACCGAAGACATCTGCGAAGCACTGGAGATCGGTTATGACGGACTCAAAAAACATAACCGGAACATATATAAAAAATTGGGTGTAAAAAACCGTGCGGAGGCAGAGCGGAAAGCGCTGCGCCTGGGTTTGGTCCATCAGGGAAGCACGATGAAAAGCGGAGGTTCGGTTTAGATGAGGTGGAGATCGGATGTCACTTTTGATGATGCAAACGGAGTGAAGATCAAAAGAGGGACGGCGGAAAAGGAGATCGCAAAAAAGGATCTGAATATTTACGAGATGATGAGATCCGGGATCCTTGATGACGATGAGATCTTAAAGCGCCTGTCGGAAAAGTCGGGAGAGGATACGATCAGCTCCGGATTCCGTCTGGCCCAGTTTGTGGAAGACTATGGTGAGTTTCTTGCCGAAGGCGAGAAGTCAAAGGTGTTCGGGAGCTGAAGATGTGTTTGTTTTGATCCCTGTTCGTGAGGGCGCGGGATCTGTAAATAGAAAAGGGGAGGAAAAGACTTATGAAAAAACGATGGATAGCACTGCTTACTGCCATGTGCATGAGTGCGAGCTTCCTGACGGGATGTATGGATGATGAAGAAGATCTCGTCGTAGAGGAAGACGAGGACGGAGAAGCATCCGGCAGCGGCGGTTCCGGGACGAGCAGATCCATGGACGGCGTGTCGACGCAGCTTCAGGTGAACCGTACGACCGGTGAGATGACGATCACGCGCAGCCCTCTCGGAAACACGAGCATGGGTGAAGACGGTACCTGGACGATCTTTGTTTATCTCTGCGGTGCGGATCTTGAATCAGAGAACGGAATGGCGTCGGGAGATCTGCAGGAGATGATAGAAGCGACGGCCAGTGACGATGTGCGCTATGTCGTGGAGACCGGTGGTGCAAATGACTGGTACAATTCCAGCATTAACGCAAATAAACTGCAGCGTTTTGTCATCGAGGACAATGATCTTGTAGAAGTGGACAGCCTTTCGGCGCAGAGCATGGCAGATGTCTCCACCATAACGGATTTCCTGCGCTGGGGTGTGGAAACGTATCCGGCAGAGCACATGGGCGTTGTCTTCTGGGATCACGGCAGCGGCAGCATCAACGGCGTTTGCTTTGATGAGACGGATAATGATAAGGCGCTCCTGCTGCGCGACCTGGACAACGCATTCTTAAGTATCTCCGATGTGATGACGGACCGTTTTGAGTTCATCGGTTTTGATGCATGCCTGATGGGAACGATCGAAACGGCAAACATCCTGGCACCCTATGCAAGATATATGATCGGTTCGGAAGAGCTGGAGCCGGGATACGGATGGGACTACGAGAAGATGGGTGACTTCCTTGCAAAGAATCCGGATGCGAACGGTGCGGAGCTGGGTGAGGTGGTCTGCGACAGCTTCTATGAGATGTGCGAGGAGATCGGCGAAGAGAATATGGCAACACTCGCCGTGATCGATCTGGATAAGATTGACGATGTTCTGATCGCGTTCAACAACTTCGCAAAAGATATCTACGAAGCGGGAGACAACTCTTCTTCGCTGGCGGACATGGTCCGTAACATCGAGAACGGAGATAACTTCGGCGGAAACAACCGTACGGAAGGTTACACCAACATGGTGGATCTGGCCGGTCTCGTAAACGGCTGCTCCGATTATTCGAATTATGCAGCTGATGTCATCGATGCGATCGATGATGCGGTGGTCTACTGCCGCGTAGGATTAAACCATAGAAATGCCTGCGGACTTTCCACCTACTATCCGCTGAGCATTCAGGGTTCCATGGAAATGCAGATCTTCGGGGATCTCTGCATCAGCCCTTATTACCTTTCCTTCGTAGAGCGTCAGAGTTATGACGGAGTCTATGATACGGGTTACGATTACTACTCCGACGGAAGCTGCTCGATCGACGAGGACAATACTTATTACGATGAAGAGACCGGGATCTTCTATTTCGAAGAGGATGGCATCTATTACGCCTATGATGAGACCGAGGGCGAGTACTATTACTATGACGAAGATGACGAGGAGTGGTACTACGTAGACGGATCCGACGGCGGCAGCGATGAGTATGCTAGTGAAGTAGGCGATGACGATACCTACTATGATGAAGAAAACGGCATCTTCTACTTTATGCAGGATGGTATTACTTACGCTTATGATGAGAACGAGGATGAGTACTACTATTACGACGAGGACGATGACGAGTGGTACTATCTGGATGATTCCGAGAGTGGGTATAGTGAAGCATCCTATGATGCATACAGCGATGATTACTGGTACGACGACGATGACATGTGGTATTATAGTAATGATTGCTACTACGATGAGAGCAGCAGCTGTTTCCGCAGCAACTCGTCGGATGATGATCACTGGAACTATGTAGATGATTTCGAGATCACCGGAGAAAGTAAGAGGATCACGTTTGCGCAGGAACCGGGACTGGATGAGGACGGTGTCTACAGCTTCACGCTGGATGCACGCGGTATCGACAATGCGGCACTGGTTTACGGTTATGTGTATGAGATCATGGAAGATGACAATCAGTATCTGCTTCTCGGCGAGACCTTTGATGTCTATGGTGACTGGGATACCGGACACTTTGAGGACGGTTTCGAAGGCTACTGGCTCTCTCTTCCGGACGGACAGAACCTGTCGACCTTCATTGTAGATTATGATGAGGACTATATCATCTATACGGCTCCGGTTGAAATAAACGGTGTCGAGACGAACCTGCGTCTGCGTCAGGATCTGAATGACTGGAGTGTTGTGATCGAAGGCGTCTGGAGCGGTGTCGATGAGAACGGTATTGCTGCAAGAGATGTCCATGCACTTGAGGCAGGTGATGTGATCGTACCGCTCTACTACAGCTATGACATGGATACCGATGAAGAGGGTGAGTATGTCGGCTGGGAGTACGTCTACGAAGGCGATGACGAGATCGTTTACGGATATCTGGATGCTGCAGACTACTGGTATGGATTCTGCATCGACGATATTTACGGAGACTATTTCGCATCCGAGTTTGTAAAGTTTAATGTAGACGAAAACGGCGATCTCTGGTTCTATGAAGAGTAAGCTCGGAAAGCCGTATATCTTTCTGACATTTCTGCTGCTCGGCGGGCTGCTGTGCTTCCTCGGGGTAGTACAGCCGGTCTGCCGGTACAGCAACGGCACACCGTTTACGGTGACAAAAAGCCTTACGACCGGAAACATCCGATATTTCGATGTTTCCGATGAGGGCTTTTTTGTGTGTAATGAGCGTACGGCAGAAAACAACTATATCTTTCCTGCAGACCGGCTGAACGGCAGGGCGCTTTGGATGGCCGGTGATGATGTGCTGGGAGATTACTGCGGCACGCTTTCCCGCTACGATGTCGTGCTGGGAGAAGCTGGTGAAGTCTATCTGCATTACGTGACGTGGTCCGGAAACAATGCCGCGATCGAGTGTGAAAGGATCCTGCGGATTTCGGCAGACGGAAAAAGGATCATGGACGTGGGCGGCGTGGATTACAGCGGCACGGAAGACAAGCCGACACGTACGCCGAGACTCTGCGCGTTTTCCTATACGGAAGACGGTCTTCGTTTCTGCTACGCAGATACCAAAGAAGTGGTGTTTTACCGCATTGATCCTGCGACGGATGCGCAGCAGATCACCGGACGATATGAGACCGGTGACGGAAACTTCGCGGGACATGTATTTGCACTCACGCAGGATTACCTGGTCGTGTTCAGTGACGGTACGGTCGCCCGGATGAACGGTCTCGGCGAGATCACGGAAACCGTCTATAAATGCCATGCATCTGCATCGGATCCGGAAAGCGGAGATCATATCGGTGCGGCGGCGGAGCTGAACGGAGAGATCTATGTAACTGCGGGATACCGCAGAGACAGGTTGTACCGGCTGAAAGACGGGGAACTGATCCTTGTTGCGGATCTGAACACGCTTTCCAAAGCAAAGGAGTCGGACCTTTTCTGGGACAAACAGATCGATATCCGCCAGATGAAAGGCGCGGGAGAACTGCTGTATCTTAATTTCGGCGGACGCATCGTGATCTGGGACGGCACGGCAGCCACAGCTCACAAATCAAGTTTTGCCATGCCGCTGCGGAATGTGGTCGCTACGCTTCTTCCTTCTTTTGCTGCGGTACTTTTGATCATTGCCCTGATCTTTCTGATCCTGTATCTCGTCTTTGCGAAAAAGAGCCTGCTGATGAAGCAGCTGATGCTGATGATCCCGGTACTTGCGGGAATGTCGGTATTTCTTACGGTTGCGATCGGGAAAAAATTCATCGGTATCTATATTGAGAAAGAAGAAGACGGAGCGGTCGCAGTCTGTGAACTGACGGCGGCACAGATCGACGGGGATGAACTTTCCCGCTTTGCCTCGCAGGAAGGACCGGACCCTGTCTGGTATGAAACGACGAGAAACCGTCTGCTGGAAACGCTGCAGCGCAACCGCGGATGGTGGAGCGGGATCTATGATCTGCATATCAGCGTACCGGACGGAAACGGTCGTGCGATGATTGCCGCGGATACGAGAAGTGCCGTCATACCGTTTGCCGAGGCGGATGCAAATCTGGAACTGAAATACAGGGATGTCTTTCTGCTCGGCGAAGACAGTGACAGCAGTGTGGTGGTCTATGACCTCGAAGATAATGAAGCCGCGCAGTGGTACAGTGATTTCGGCTGCGATCTGATCGTCATTTCGACCGCGATCCGCGACAGCAGCGGAAATATCGCGGGCTATATGGTACTGAGTACCGACACGTATTCGATGGCTGTTACACAGGCGCTGGTGATGCGTATCCTTTACCGGACGCTGATCCCGTGTCTTATGTCCCTTGTGATCCTGATCATCGTGGTATTTCTTCTGATCAGCGGACGGATCCGCAGGGCTACGGCGGCGGTATCCAGGATCGCGGAAGGAGATCTGAGCGTGCGGATCCGCAGTAACTCAGGAGATGAGCTGGGAGAGATCTGCCGTCAGGTGGATACGATGGCGACCAACCTCGAGACGATGTTTGACGAGAAGGATCAGAACGAACAGTTCTATTATAAGTTCGTTCCCGAAAAATTCCGCGAGCTGCTCGGGAAGGAAAGGTTTACGGATCTGGCCCTCGGTGATGCCAGGAGTCTGGAGTTTACCGTACTTTTCTGCGACATCCGTTCGTTCTCCATCAACTCCGAGATGCTGACCGCGAAGGAGAACTTTGAGTTCGTCAATGTGATCTACGGGATCGCCGGACCAATCATCCGTGAACACGGCGGCTTTGTGGACAAATATATCGGCGATGCGGTCATGGCACTCTTTGAGTCGGCAGACGATGCCGTACAGGCCGGGATACGGATGTATCGTGAGATCGTGCAGGATCCGGCAACGGCGGAAAAGCTGCACGTGCAGGACATCAATATCGGCATCGGCATCCATACGGGCATGGCGCGGATCGGTATCGTCGGTGAGGATGAACGTCTGTCCGGTACCGTCATTTCCGATACGGTAAATATCAGCTCCCGCCTGGAATCCCTGACAAAGATGTATCACACGGCGATGATCGTTACGAAGGATACCCTGGACCGCATGAAGGATCCGGAGGTATTTGACAAACGTTATCTCGGAATGGTGCAGGTTGCCGGCGTCAATGATGTCAACGCGCTGTATGAGATCCTGGACTGCCTGAAAGATGAGGAACGCGAAAAACGCAAAGCCGGTCTGGATGATTTTCGGGAAGGGGTACGCCTCTTCCACCTCGGACGCCGGAAAGAGGCCGCAGAGCGTTTCGGGAAGATCATCGAAGAGGGAAAAGCGGACTACGTAACGGAAGAATATTGCGAATATATCAGGAATATGAGCGATGAGGATAAGGGAAACGTCTTCCGTTTTTCCAAGAAATAGCAATTAAAAAAAACAGGCAAAGTACCCCTGGGGGTACTATACATTTCGGGAGAAAGGAATATAATACACACTGTTGTAAAAACAGGGAAGTGAACATGAAGGTTCACAAGAAAAGGGAGGAAAAAATTATGAAAAAGAATCTGATGGCAATGGTACTTGCAGGTGTCATGAGTGCAGCTCTGCTTGCAGGCTGCGGTGACAACGCAGAGGCTCCGGCTGCAGACAGCAACACGGCTGCAGACAGCAACACGGAAGCAGAAGCTCCGGCAGCATCCGGCGAGCTTACGTTCGCTGATCTTCAGAGCAACTATGCACTTCTGACCGATGCGTACAACAAGGTTGAGGAGCTCTACATGAACGATGGCATCGCTCAGGATGACAACATCGAGGCTCTTCTTACCGAGGCAAAGGGCATCATCGATCAGATGGGCGAGCTTACGGAAGCTGATTTCCAGAGCCAGGACGACCTGAAGAGCATGAACGATTCCATGGTTACGATGGTTGACAGCCTTGGCAAGATCGTTGACGGTATGAGCGTTGCAGAAGCAGGCAACCAGGACGAGCAGGCAGAGGAAGTTGAGTACACCTATGACAGCGGCTTCTATGTTAATGACGGTTCCAGCGATGCAGTAATGTGCTTCTTCCAGGGCAGCGACGGTTCCAACGTGGCTTACGTTAATGACGGTACCAACGAGATCTTCGCAGGCTATGATGTAGCAGAGGCTGAGCTGGAGGATGGTACGCCGTACATGCTGGTTCAGGTAGGCGAGGCAGTTCTTGGTTACTTCACCGATGGTGAGACCTGGTACATCGTTGATGGCGACGGCAACGTGGCTGCAGCAGCTGAGCTTACCGCTGAGGAGGCAAATGCTCTTCTTGAGGCAGCACAGCAGTAATCTGTAAAGATACTACGAAATAGTCAAGATTCACTTAAGGGATCTTTCTCCGAAAGGAGAAAGATCCTTTTTTATTTGTATATTTGGTTAAAGGGAGTTAAGACGGATCGTTCCGATACGGGCAGAGGTCTTTCAGAAAGCATTCCTCACAGGCAGGGCGCTGGGCCCTACAGACAGAACGCCCGAGAAGGATGAACCAGGTGTTGATATCCGACCAGTGTTCCTTCGGAATTTTTTTCATCAGTTCGAACTCCACCTTTACGGGGTCTTCTTCCGCGGTGAGCCCGAGCCTCCTGGCGACGCGTCCGACGTGCGTATCGACGACGATGCTGGGCTCATGGTAGATGTGCGTCCGGATCACGTTGGCCGTCTTTCTTCCGACACCGGGAAGTGTCGTCAGTTCATCGATATTGCAGGGAACTTCACCGCCAAAATCATCCCGCAGTCTCCGGCAGCAGGCGATGATATTCTTTGCCTTATTACGGTAAAATCCCGTCGAGTGAATATCCTTTTCCAGTTCTTTCAGATCCGCTTCCGCAAAGGCTTTGACGCTCCGGTATTTCCGAAAGAGATCTTTTGTCACGAGATTGACGCGCGCGTCCGTACATTGCGCGCTCAGGATCGTGGCGATCAGGAGCTGCCAGGCGTTTTTGTGTTCCAGAAAGCAGGGAACATCGGTGCCGTAGGCCTCTTCCATTCGCGAAAGTATTGTTTTCACAGTGTTTTTTTTCATAAAACGATTCTCCGTGCCTGTTTTTTGGTACTTTTTTTGCAAAAAAAAACAAAAAGTTTGTTGACATTGTTGGATTTTTGTTTTATATTTGTTGGGTAATTATAACAGAGGATTGTTTCAGGTGTAAAGCCTGAAGGGCGGAAGCCCAAAGAGGGAGGGAGCTATGACTTACGAAGAGATCGTTGGATTTGTTCAGAAAAAGGCAGCAAAGGCGGACGTAAAGGCACTCGATCCGGTTGCTATCCAGGTAGATATCATCGGAGAGGGAGAAGGCGCTTTCTATGTAGCGATCAACGACGGAAAGATCCAGGTTGAGCCGTACGAGTATTTCGATCACGATGCGAAGCTCGTTACGAGCGCTGAGGATCTCAAGGCGATCCTGGAAGGCAAAGAGGATGCAAGCGATGCATTAAACAGCGGCAAGATCCGTATCGAGGGTGATCAGTCCAAGATCGCTGTATTTGCAAAGCTGGCTGCAAAGAAGGAAGCAGCCAAGCCTGCAGAGAAGAAGGCAG
>Ga0310694_10000964_pt1 | contig 34716 bp, 32 predicted proteins | sample 174DNAGHGhighgp2_FD_203884 | JGI IMG/M metagenome (GOLD analysis project Ga0310694, IMG submission 203884) | Sheep rumen microbial communities from Palmerston North, Manawatu-Wanganui, New Zealand - 1742 DNA GHGhigh gp2 (v2) (version 2) | ecosystem: Host-associated > Mammals > Digestive system... | reverse complement strand
TGTTGGGTGAACTTCGGAGGATGGACAAACTCACAGCATGCCATAGAGCAAATCAGCAATGGCGGAAAGCTGCTGACCGCAAGTAAGCGAGGACATATCGAGTCTGGACGCTGGTATGATGTAACCCTTCAGGTGGCAGGAGATAGCGTCAAGGCATGGCTCGACAACGAACTTGTCTTCGACACGGTCTTGAAGCATGATGAAACGAAAGGAATCTTCTCGTCTGCCACTATCGACGATGCCACAGGTGAACTTATCGTAAAGGTAGCAAATACCAGCGATGTCGCAACAACCGCCAACGTCAACCTCAAGAATTTCACACCGGCATCAGCCCGAGTAGTACGCTTGGCAGCCAACGATGGTATGGAAGAGAACACGCTCGATGCCCCTACCACCATTCACCCTGTGGAGCAGTTACTCTCCCCAGAGAACAATAGCGTTCAGTTTGATGTACCTCCATACTCGCTGAACATCATTCGGCTTACAGCTCCAGCCAAGCCCTAACAAGCGTTAGAGAAATAAATAACGTCAGTTGAAATAGATCAAAATACTTTCCTTGTGTCTCCCTCTTATGGGCTGTCCCTTCGATGGCGTTTTGGTACTTTCTCATGGTGTATCACCTTTGTTCCAAATATCGCGTTTTTAAGGGCGTTTTTATTATCTGTTTTACACTCGCGGTAGAAATACTGTGCAAAAATAGCTCGAAAAACTGGTACAAACAAATATGCAACTTGAAGTGTTAAAATACAAAAAGTCCCTCATTTAGAGGGACTTAGTTCAAATTACTTCAAGTTGCTCAGAGTTGTTTATAAGGGGTCACTTGCCCACGCAAAATCTACTTTCCGATGCAGAAGTTACTATCTGCAAATATAAGTGGCTGATAATCAGCGTGTATGTCTCCGTTTTAGGGTGTCTAAAGTGACTCCGAGGGACGGTGGGGGGACGCAATATAGGCAAAAATCTGCAAATATGACTGCCGTCAAAAAAAGAAAATGCAAACATCTGTAAAATCGATTTTCCAGTTCTTTGCACGTTTACACTTTTTAACGCAGATTTTTGCACATTCTTGCAATCGCTGTGAAGCGAACAAGGAATGAGTCTTGTATGTCCTTTAGTGATGCTCATTGTCATTTCTAACTTTCTTTAGTAACGCATTTGAAGATCTTTTATGACTTCATATAAGACGAATATGTTTTTGTCCCTGGGGGACAAATTCGAGTTGTGATTTGTCCCCCGTCAGTCTTCCGTCGTATTCGAGTTCGTCCCTTGTAAAGTAATGCTGGTTTCATTGCCGGAAGATAAAAGGTTTAGTTTAGGTTATGGATATTTAATATGGGATTAAACTAAACCATGCTGTGTGTTGTGCTATATTATAAAGCAAACCTCTTTCATCTTTCTCTTTTGGACGGCAATCATATCTCATATTTAGAGTTATATGCGTGTATTTTGCTTCCAAATTCGATAAAAATGCGAATTTGGAGATAAAATTCTATAAAACAGAGTGATTTTAGACAAAAACAGTACAAAGCTAATATTTTTTTTATTATATTTGCACCAAAATTACTCAGTATGACATTACAAAAGTGGATTGAAGATAGAGCTATTCATGGTTTTCCTACGTTTTCTGTTGAGGATGTAAGGGCTGCTGATTTGTGTTCTTCTGAACAGATTCTTCAGAACGAACTTTCCAGACTATGTTCAAATAAGACCATAGCTAATGTTTATAGAGGCTATTACGTTATTATTCCCGTTCAATATATGTTGCGTGGATCTGTGCCAGCAACCTATTATATTGATCAGTTAATGTCGTACCTGCAAAAGCCTTACTATGTATGTATGCTTAGTGCAGCAGAGCTACTTGGCGCTGCTCATCAACGTCCCCAGCAATTCTCTGTTATGACGACTTTTCCTAAGCGTAGGACAGTCTCTACTCGTAATGTAACCATTGATTGGTATTATCGGGATGGACTGCCAGAGGAAGCCCTGATTACAAAGAATACTGAAACGGGAACTATCCGTATATCAAATCCTCTTCTAACCGCCGCTGACTTAGTGCAATATCAGCAACATGTAGGCGGATTGTCGCGAGTCGCCACCATACTTGAAGAACTTTCAGAGCAGATTGACATTAATAATCAGTTTGCGCCACTTGCAACTTATGTGAAAAAGGTTGTATGGCAACGACTTGGCTATATACTTGAAAATGCCGTTGGTGAAAAGAACTTGGCAGATGACTTGTATGAACAGCTTCGTGCATCTTCGGGTTATCTCAAATATCAACCTTTGAGTACATCGGCAGAAGATAATCCATCAAATAGAGATAGTCGATGGAAGATAAATATTAACGTTCAAATAGAATTAGAAGGCAGAATAGAAGAAAGAAATGGTTAAGAATTCATTATTTTCTAAACCTCTGCTACAGTTTGGCGTACCCTTGTCTTACTTTTGCAGAAAAATCATAGAAATATGGACAATGATAGAGGACAAAGCCTAATTACCAAATACGTCTGGGTGATAGAGACCATCTATCGCAGACGTAAGATCTCGTTCAAAGAACTGAACGAGCTATGGCTTCGTGATGACATCAGCAGAGGGGTCGATATTCCCAAGCGCACCTTCGACAACTGGCGTTATGTCATCTGGGATATGTTTGGTATCAACATCGCCAATGAAGGGCGTGGCGAGTACCGTTACTACATAGAGAACGAGGAGGACATCAGCAAGAATGGACTTCGTTCTTGGTTATACAAAACTTTCTGTGTAAGCAATGCGTTGGCGAATAGTCAAAGCATTAAAGACCGCATCATTTTAGAATACGTGCCGTCTGGTCAGGACTACCTTCAACCCATCATTGAGGCCATGAAGGAAAATCGTGTGCTAAACATGACTTATCACAGTTATTGGAAGGACGAGGAGAACAACTTCGATGTTCAGCCGTATTGTGTAAAACTATTCCGGCAACGTTGGTACTTGGTGGCTCGTAGCACTTATTCCTACTATTATGAGAAAGGGCCACGTATCTATTCCCTTGATCGAATTAAATATCTTCATGCAACAGACGAGACATTTGAAATGCCAAAGGATTGGACGGCAGAGGATTTCTTTGATGGCTGCTTTGGCATCATAGCAGAACAGTCTGTGAAGATACAACCAGTCAAGCTGAAGGTGTCAGCAGGACAGGCCAACTACATCCGTGACCTGAAGATGCATGAATCCCAGAAAGAGATTGAACGCAACGAAGAGTATAGCATCTTTACCTTCAATCTCCGTCCAGAGTTTGACTTCCAGCAGGAACTGCTTTGGAATGGTGAAGACATGGAGGTACTTGAACCCTACTGGCTCCGCAAAGAAATTGCCGGAAAGATAAAGAGAATGTGGAACAAATACAAGGATGACTCGAAATGAAAGACTTTGCAGCTATAGATTTTGAAACGGCTAACAATGAGCGCAGCTCTGTTTGTTCTGTTGGTATCGTCATTGTGCGAAATGGTGAGATTGTAGATACGTTCTATTCTCTCATCCAGCCAGAGCCGAACTATTATAACTATTGGTGTTCTCAGGTGCATGGACTCTGCCAGGATGATACTGAGGATGCACCAGTATTCCCGAAAGTATGGGCGCAAATAGAACCTCTAATAGAGGGTTTACCGCTTGTTGCTCATAATAAACCTTTTGACGAAGGGTGTCTGAAGGCTGTGTTTCGAGTATATCAGATGGATTACCCAGATTACGAGTTTTACGATACCCTTTGTGTTTCGCGGCGTGTGCTTCCAGATTTGGAGAATCACCAGCTTCAGACAGTGGCCGCTGCCTGTGGTTATGAGTTGGAAGACCATCACCACGCACTTGCCGACGCAGAAGCATGTGCATGGATAGCAAGAGAAATATTGTAAATTTAAAAATAAATATTAAAACAATCAATATGGCTGAGAATATAATTGAAATGAAATCGGTTAGTGAACTTCTAGGAATGAAGTTTTTTATACCTAATTACCAACGTGGCTACCGATGGAGCGAACAGCAAGTAAAAGATCTCTTGAATGATATTAACGATTTTAGACCTGAGAGAATTAATAACTCTAATGAAGAAACATGGTACTGCTTACAACCTCTTGTAGTTAAGAGAATGGAAGAAACAAATACAAATTTGGATAAAGAGACCGATAATGAAAATTGGTATGAGGTGATTGACGGACAGCAACGATTAACCACAATTTATTTAATTATTCACTATTTTAATGAAATGTGGGTTGGAAAACAGAAGACCCCATTACCAACAATTAAATATGCAACAAGAAATGATAGTTACGATTTTTTGAAGCATCTGGAAATCAATGAAAAACAAGAAGTCGTTACTTCTGGAAAAGAATTCAAAGACTATATTGACTACTTTTACATGAAACAGGCCTACAATACAATTCATCAATGGGCTTGTAAACAGGGAACGAACTTTAATAATAACGAGTTTCAATCCAAGTTTATCCATCGCACAAGGGTGATTTGGTATGAAACTGTAGACGAAGACCCTATCAAGGTCTTTACTCGCCTTAATATAGGAAAGATCTCACTGACAAATGCAGAACTTATCAAAGCATTATTCTTGAATCGTTCAAATTTTCGAGTTTCTGATGACAGGCATCTAAAATTGAGACAGCAAGAGATTGCAAGCGAATGGGACAATATTGAGTATACGTTACAAAACGATGAATTCTGGCTTTTCTTAAATGAAAAAGGTTATAATCGTCCCACGAGAATAGACTTCATATTTGATTTGATTTGTGAACAGAATAAATTGGAATTGAATGATGAAAAATACAGAATGATAGGTTCTGATGACTATAGAACTTTCCGATACTTTTATGAATATTTCAATTCTGTTCAATCTGACATTGAGATATGCTGGAACGAAGTGAAAGCGTATTTTCAAACGTTTAGGGAATGGTATGAGGATTTGGAACTCTATCATTATGTAGGTTATTTGATATTATATGGACATACCATTTCCAATCTTGTTGCTGAATGGAACGATTCCGTAGATAAAGATTCTTTCGTAAGAAAATTAAAGCAAAAGATAAACGGCGAGATAAGCAAGTGCCCATCGCTTGACTTCCAATATCACACAGATGGTAGTGACAAAGGAAAATGTAAGCCCATTCTTCTATTCCATAATATCCAGACCATAGTCAATCAAAATAAGAATAACCTTGATAACTCAAAGTATCAAATAGGAGTATTCTACAAATTCCCATTCCATTTGTACAAAATCGAGAGTTGGGACGTGGAACACATCAATTCTAACACAACGAATGAAGAAGATGATGTGATGACACAAAAACAATGGCTAATGAATGTGTATTTAAGTGCGGACAAAGAGATTCAGGAAAAAATCCTTGTCTTTTTTGAGGAAGAAAATGAAGAACAAAGAAATAAGCTTTTTAATGAAATAAAGGATATTTTCCCTCAAACTGAAGTTTGGACCCCAGAGGAGAAGAATAGGATTTGGAATTATACTCTATTAGACTCTTCCACCAATAGAAGTTATGGTAATGCTCTTTTCTCAGGAAAACGTCGAGTAATTATCGGTAAAGATAAAGGTGTGAAGATTTCTATTCCAAAGATGACTAAGGATGGCAAACTTCAGTTAATCGAAGAAGACAAAGCGGAATCTTCTTTTGTTCCCATCTGTACGAAGCTGGTTTTCATGAAATATTATTCAGCAATAATGTCTGATGCCAATTACTGGACAAAAGAAATTGATGCTAAGGGATACATAAGTGATATAAAGGAATGTATAAACAAATTGAAGTATTAATATGGCAAGCAAAACAACTTTTTGGAATTATTTAAAAAATAACCATATAGAAATTCCCATAATCCAGCGTGATTATGCACAAGGAAGATTAGGTAAAGAGAATCTTCGCAAGAACTTCTTAGGTGACCTGAAAAAAGCTCTGGACAATGAGCCGCCATATAAAGATTCTGAGATGAAGTTAGACTTTGTCTATGGATCAACGGAAAATGATAGGCTCAACCCTTTGGATGGTCAGCAACGACTTACCACCCTTTGGCTGTTGCATTGGTATATAGCTTTACGCGCAGGGATGTTAAACGAGGAGAATTGTGCAATCCTCAGGAGGTTTACATACGAGACAAGAATTTCATCTCGCGAGTTTTGTCGGAATTTGTGCATTCCACATAACTTTGAACATTTTCAAGGTTGCAATATTGTTGAATTTGTAACAAAACAAACATGGTTTTATTCTGCATGGAAACAAGATCCCACTATTCAGTCAATGTTGAGGATGTTAAGTGGCACAAAAATTTCCGACAAAAAAGGAAACGATATAATAGACGGAATAGAAGAATTATTTGCATGCCCATCGCTGTGTAACATTGACGGTGATAAGTGCTCATTAATTAAGACCTTTGATGCTTGCTGGAAAAAGTTGACAAATGAGTCTTTATGTCCAATTGTCTTTTATAATCTTCCGCTTCATGACTTTGGCCTTTCTGATGACTTATATATCAAAATGAATGCTCGTGGCAAGCAGCTAACTAGCTTTGAAAATTTCAAAGCAGATCTGATTGGCTACATGACAAAACGTGCAGACGAAGAGACTCATGAAATGAAACAGCAAAAAGAATGGGAACTTCTTTTAGACACCCAAGAAGGAATACCAATCAAGTTTGACACAGACTGGACAGACATCTTTTGGAGTAATAGATCTAAAGGGATAAAGGACAAAGATGGCAAGTTGGTTAAATCAAATCAAATAGATGAAATCTTTTTTGCTTTTATGAACAGATTTTTCTGGAATGAATTATTCATTGCAAAAGAATCAAATAATCCATCCCAGTATTTGCTCGACCTAGGTAAAAGTGATGAAGGTACTGTGCAAGAGAACGAGAATGCTTCATATAGGTATCTCAACGACTCCAGTAATCGTAATCCTAATGATTATGATACTAAAATTGCATATCAAGGCCTAGACGAATATAAGTATGATAATGGTATCCCAATTGAATTCTTTCTTAAATTACAAAAGGTTTTAAACAATTATTTCAAATATTCCAAGACTTGGACATTACCGGCGTGTCCTTGGGATGGTAGTTTTAGATTTATACCACAGTATATAGAAGATGAAAACTCAGACAATATAGAAATAATAAACAACGCAAATGAAAAGATTCTCAGGGTTTCCACGCTAACTCAGGTGCAAAGAATTGTTTTCTTTGCTATATGCAAGTACTTCGACCACGACGAGACGGTCGAAGATAGCGATGATTCAATGAAAAGATGGATACGTGTTGTTTGGAATTTGATCTCGGGACAAGGTGAGGATGGTAGACCACAAATCAGAAGCGCTCAAGCCATGAGAACAGCCATGATATTCATTAGTGAACTTAATAGCCACGATGTCTACAATTCACTTTCAGAATATGAAATTCAGGAACTGGGCAATTCAGATTTTGATGAACGGTGCAAAGAAGAAATCAACAAAGCTAAACAAATCCTTGGCGAAAACGGAAATCTGCGTAATTATAATGGCACTTGCAAAAAAGAGGATATGACAGAATATAAAACCTGGGAGGAAATAATTATCGATGCCGAACAATACGCATTTTTCCGAGGAGGTATACGCTTCTTGTTTCAAAATGAAGACGGTCTAGTTGATTGGACACTGTTTGACTTAAAATGGGAACACGCTAATAGATATTTTCTAAAAGTAACGCCAACAAAAGCTTCTGCAATGGAAGAACAATATCACAATGCTGATTTACTAAAGTCGATGATTAGCTGGTTTTCTGCAGAAACATTCTGGAAAGTCATATGGTGGAAACACAGGACATTTAACAACAAACCAGAGACATGGTTGTATTATCTTTTGAATAATGATAATTGCTATGCAATCCACCATATGATGATTGGCAAAACGAATAACTCTGTAGCATTTAAGGATTCCACAGATTTTGCAGAACGAACAGTTTATATCCTTGCCAACACTTTACTTTTAGATTATGTTAGAAAACAAATCCCGAATTCATGGATTCGTGACTATCATAACCATATAGCTATTTTCCCCAGTGGACCTGGTGTGTTCTTGAATGCGGAGAAAAGAGATAATTTACTGGCAACAACGGAGCAAATAGAAATCAGGAAAGATCATATTATTCCTGAATCGACATTTCTCTTTGGCAATGACATCAATTTTACATTTGAAAATTATAATTTTCAGTGGTGTCGCAACGACTACTTGTATCTGATGGAAAAAGAACAGTACTGGACTTATATGATTAAAAACGAAAAAGCACAAGTAGATACAGATAAATACTTCTGTTTCAACACACAGGTAATTAATGATAATAGTAATCTGATTCAAAAACTAAAAGAACTTATTGACGAATCTTCTAACGATACATTATGAGTCAGGATATCTATATTTCAGAATGGTTGAAGAAAGATTATAAGGTAGTATATGACCAACTCAGTTCCGTTTTGGCGGAATTACAGATTACTCCCCAAACACTGCCATACTCTAATGAAGTGTGGTGCAGAGATTATATGCCGATACATGTGGGAGAAGGTAGGTACGTCGGTTTCTATTTCCGACCAGATTATCTGTGGGATGACCCCCTATGTCGAAAATATATCACCAAACAGGAACTTGCTGTTAAGGATTTGAATATCAATTTCTTCGACAACGTAGATTTGGTGTTAGATGGTGGCAATTATGTTCGTTGTGGAGATAAAGTTGTCATGACAGATAAAATCTTCTCGGAGAACCCCAATTGGCGCCCTTTGGTATTAATCAACCGTTTAGAAGAAGCATTTTTGGCAGAACTGATTTTATTGCCTTGGGACATGGATGAGCCATTTGGCCATTCAGATGGAATGATTGCATGGCTTGGTGATAATCGTATCTTACTCAACAACTACCATCAACTGGAAGAAAGTAAATGCCACCCTTTTACAACCCGGATTTACAAAATCCTTAGAAGTCAATTTGATATTATGGAACTTGAATATAATGTTAAGCCTACTCATAACAGTTGGTGTTACCTTAACTATCTTGAAACTGACGATGCCATTATCTTACCTGCCTTATCTTTAAATCATGATGAAGAAAATGATATAGCTGCTTTAGCCCTTTTTCAAAGCATATTCCACAATAAAATAATTAAACAGGTTTTTGCCCTGCCACTTATTCAGCATGGCGGAGCTTTACATTGTGCCACTTGGAATCATTATATTTTATGACATCCTATATCTCCAATATCGATCATTACAAAGAAGTGCTTTCACGGGTTCAGTTCGTGAAGCAAATGCTTTGGATTGGTACCGCTGACATCAAAGATCTTTATGTTGAGGTGGGCAAAGATAAGAAACCATTTCTAGCTCTCATTGCCCAACTTATTCGGCGTGGCGTGGAGGTAAGACTTATACACGCTAAAGAACCAGGTCCAAACTTTCGGGAGGACTTTGACCACTACCCTGTTCTATACGACCGCTTGGAGCGAGTTCTCTGTCCTCGTGTTCATTTCAAGATGCTTGTCTTTGACGGAAAAGAAGTATATATCGGTAGTGCAAACCTTACTGGTGCCGGTATCGGTATGAAGACGGATAATAAAAGAAACTTTGAAGCTGGCATCCTTACAGATGACCCAGAAATCGTAGAACAAGCCATGAACCAGTTCGATGAAGTATGGATGGGTAAATTCTGTAAGACTTGCAAGCGTAGAGATTTCTGTCCAGACCCAATAGCATAGTTTTTTGTTAATAACAGCATTTTTCCAAGACCTCTGCCACAAGTTGGCGGAGGTCTTTGTTTTCTTTGCACTCAGAATTAAACATCACACAGTGCAATATGAGAAAAATATTCAAGAATGAAGAAAAGAAACATTTAAATATCCATATATTTGAATGGGATATTGATGTGTATGCTCCAGAAAATGAGGAACAACGTTATATTAAAGCTGCTGAGAATGTTAGCAAAAAAATAGAAGCATATATGGATTTATATGTTCGACAGCAATACGTTCCACAAAAGAGCTATATGGAAATATTGTTAATGACGTTACTTGACATCGCTGTTACATCAACAGAAAAGGAACGTTTTCTTGGATTTAATAAATTTTGGAGACGAATCAATAATATAATCAAAAACAAGTAGCAATATGATTGACATTAACGATTACGACATTCAATGCATAGAACATGAGATTCTATGGAAGTACGACAAATCCCCATGTGATTATCCTGACTGCGACTGCTTGTTGTCCCTACGAAAGAATATGATAAACGAAAGGGTTCTTGTCAATCAGGAAGAAATCCTCCCAGACATCATCGCATTCAATGATGTTCTGACTGCAGCTCTGCTGGAACTATATGACAGGACGCATCGTATCTGGGACAGCATCAAAGACAATGCGGATTTCAAGGATGCAGAGATTGAGGCTAAATGTTATCTCAGCTACGACTACCCGAAACTTCATCCCGTCCAAGGTGATGATAGGCAGGATTTATGGAATGCTATCTGTGACGCTGGTTGGAATAGGTTATATGACGATGGCGTGTCGCTGACGAGACTCTCCATTCCTCGCAATGACGAATCATTTGAAAGCTTCATTGGAATGGATGATGGTTATAATAATTGGAATGAGGGACTCGACAGAGAACTCACTAAGGATTTGCACCTTACAAGTGCCTTCCACAACCTCTTTGAACACATGGAGTTCGCAATTACAGACTTCATCTATGTGCGTGAGTTCGAGACAGAAATCAACATTGAAATCCACAAATAGAATGAATACAAATGTTGAATTATTAATTAGTGAAGTGCTTGACTCACGCAATAGTATCGTCAAAATAGATGCTAACGATGTGAACGATTTATTCCAGGAAGGAGGTGAAATTCATACTTATGATGCTTCTGTAGGTGCATCAATAAAGAAAAGGATGGAATCGCTGATGGATCTGATAATCGTAAACACCAAGAAGTATGAGCCATTCAGTCATGCTTTGATATTTTTCTTCTTCCCAGAAGACCGCCCTTTACTGATGGAGGAACTAAAGCCATTTAGTGACTGGATTGAGTCTGTACCAGGTGAATTAAGGATTAAGTGGGGAATGGCGACTCAATCTACTCAAGAACTTCGAGCAATCATATTGTTACAATAAGTAAAACAATTTTGAGGATTAAAGACATATATATGAATAAGAAAATTTTGCATGTTGTATCTTCGGATGCTGTTAAAGAGCGAGTTTTTCAATTAATCAACTCGTCTAAGAATGAAGAGATAGTAGTTTGCCCAACTTCGCTGGATTATGGCATACTACCGAAAAACTATACTAAGAAAGAATTAACAGCCACAGCTCTTTCTTTGCAAAAGTATAGTTGTTCTGATAGCCTTTATGAGTTCACGCATAGAGATTATTCTGTTTATAACAAAGTAATAGTGTGGCATGGGAGGAATGCCGAAGAAATACTGCTGTTATACTGGATGGCAGACCTAACGAAAGACAATCTTTATGAAATAGATGTGGCTGACTGTAAAGAAGTGTTCGAGGAGTTCAAAAGAACATCCTTATATCATTTCCCTGTAATATTTGTAGAGGCATTGGAGATAGAAGAATTGGAATGTTATGATTGGTTAGGTGAATATCTCAAAAAAGTGGGTAAAGAACAGCATGACCAATATAAATCAAACTGGGAATACTGGAGAAATAGAAATTCATTTCTTCGTGTATGTAGGGGCAACAATTGGGCTATTGATTCGGTTGATGAAGAACTGATTGTAAAAATGATGCATGATATTATGAATTCTGATTATTATCATAAACTTCCGGATTGGGTAAAATATGCTGTTTTGTTAAGTATAATTACCTATGATTTGTATGTTGATTTTTCGCATCTGTTTGTATGTAACAGAATAGCTGACTTGGTTTTGAGGAACAATAAAGAAATAACAGAAAATGGACTTGTAGACTTATTTGATATTATTCAATGGAAAGAAGCCTATCAGTTTGAAAATTTTGGCAGGTTCCGCAGGTTACAAAAAGAAGACAAACGCCTTATGGCTAAGATAAATAATAAAGTTTAACCCCTAAATCATTTAATTATGCCTCTCTGGAGAATTTTAGTTAAAAACAGTGGTAATGCTGCATGTACAGACAAGCGGCAACGCCTTGAAAAAGGTATGTTTATTGAAACGAGCACGGTCTCGCCCGTGCCACCTATCGGTGTTAATAATCAACGGTCATTGCTGGTGCAGCTCTTCCAGAATAAGTATGGTATCGAGATTGCACCACAGAACATGACTCGTTCTTACTTTGATTGTGACAAGATAGGATAATCTTGTTTCTTCAAACTATCGTGGGGTACGCTTAAAATAGCGTACCCTTAATCTTATTACACCTATTATCATCTCCAGAAGGGAAGGCTCACTTGATCTTCTTCTTGCTTTTTCTTTTTTATCTCCTTTCTTTTGTCGAATCTCATGTTGCTGCCTAACAGGACAGCTTGTAGCCGAACATTCCTAATCTCTTTTCCCGCTCTTCTGTCTTGGACTTCCACTGCATAGTCCCTTTCCTTGTCGATGGGCATTCTTCGTTCACCATGCTCCTTTCTGATAGCGGAATGATACGCTGCCACCTCGCGTGTCCTTCTCCGTCCGATGGGCATGACGTGCCAAGTCTGAGCGTTGGACTGTCGCGCATCCTCCTTTTCGTATCTGTCACTGAATTGTTGCCTTTGGCGAAGTTTTCTCGCCATGCCAAAGCACAAACGAGTTTGGCTTTGGTCATTTGGCTTAACGAAAACATTCTTATTCCGACTTCTTCATTTATGACTTTTCCGGGCGAAGCGAGTCACACTTATTTTTTCCGTCGCAAAGTTAGTGCAAGCCGTATTCTGCAAGTACCAGGTGCCTTATTCCCTGAATTTTTTCAAAAACTTTTTGCCGTCTGCAGGGCGTCTAATAAAAACTTTTTCTGGCCCAAGGGTGAAATAATTCGGTAATTCCTTGCATTCCCATACTTCCCTTGCCAACTTTTAAAGCAACGTTAAGAAGTTTTTTATGGTTCATAAAATAGTGCGAATCAACTATGATGAAATTTTTTGTCCCTCGAAGAAAAAGCGTTACTTCGGGGGACAGATGGGGGACAAAACGGGCGATAATCTGCAAATATCGAATTTGAAAATCAAAAATCTGCAAAAATAGACGAAATTTTAAATGCTTGAAATCATGCGATTTACAAGCCATATTTGCATATAGTATGCTTTTCTTTGCAAAAAATCACTTTCCCACGCAGAAATGTGAGAAAATATTGTTGAGGGTTTCCTGAGGCGTAATCTGACCATCGCCAGTGATTTCGGCAAGGTTACCAAGTACAAGGCGGAGGTCTTCCGAAAGGAGGTCTCCGCTAATTTGTTGGTCAAGGCCTTCCAGTACGCGCTGCAGGTTTTCTTGTGCATGTGTCAACGCTTCGTATTGACGGGCAGAGGTGACGATGATGTCGCTGTCATCGGTATGGGGAGCAGCATCGATGAGTTGCTGGCGCAAAGTATCGAGGCCTATGCCATACTTCGCCTGAAAAGCTTCTGTCTTGTTTTCTATGCGGATAACAGTTTGGTCTTTGCGTAAGGTGACATCAGGATAAGGAACGCCTGGCTCGGTCATCAGTAGGATGATGTGAGCCCGCTGTGCAGCAGCCATAGAACGCTCAATACCCAGGTTCTCTACAGTGTCATCGGTATGGCGTATGCCTGCGGTGTCAATGAAACGGAAGGTGATGCCGCCGAGCTCTATGGTATCCTCAATGGCATCGCGTGTAGTACCCTGGATATCGCTGACGATGGCACGCTCCTCGCCCACAAGTGCATTAAGCAAAGTGGACTTACCCACATTGGGTGCTCCTATGATGGCTACGGGAATGCCGTTCTTCAAGGCATTACCCGTCTGGAATGATTCGGCTAAACGCACCACACGTGTATCGATATCACGGGCAAGAGTGAGAAGTTCACTGCGGTCGGCAAACTCCAAGTCCTCATGATCAGAGAAGTCGAGCTCAAGTTCCAGGAGCGAAGTGAGTTTCAGCAGCTTTTTGCGGAGGCGCGACAACTCTGACGAAAAATGTCCCCTCAATTGGCTCATCGCCATCTGGTGGGTCACTTTGTTAGTAGATGCAATGAGGTCGGCAACAGCCTCGGCTTGCGATAAGTCCATCTTGCCATTGAGATAGGCACGCATTGTGAATTCTCCCGGATGAGCCATTCGACAGCCATTCTGACAAAGCAGATCGAGCACTTGCTGAAGGATATAGCGCGACCCGTGGCAACTGATTTCTGCGCTATTTTCCCCAGTATAGGAATGGGGTGATTTGAATACAGAGACAAGTACCTCATCAAGTGCCTCCCCCCTACCCTCTCCAATCGGAGAGGGCGTCAGGATACATCCGTAGTGGATGGTATTGGGACTTACATTTGTAAGATCCTTAGAGAATATACGAGAAAGAATCTCAAGAGACAGATCTCCTGAGATTCTTATGATTCCAATTGCGCCACCAGGGGCAGTAGCAAGTGCACAAATCGTTTCGTTCATTTAGATGCGATCAAGTACTTTTTCTATGAGCGTATCAATAGAATTCTTGTAATTGGTGTTCATCTCCTTGGCATAGCGGTTGGCAATGACCATACAGCAAGTCATTGCACGATGTCCCAGCAGTGAGGCAAGACCTGCAAGAGCCGATGACTCCATCTCGAAGTTGCAAATCTTCATGCCTTCATATTCGAATGACTCAATCTTCTCGTTCTGCTGCGGGTCAGCAATATCAGCGCGCAACTGGCGTCCCTGAGGGCCATAAAAACCACCACAGGCAACGGTATAACCACGCACCATATCATCGCCAGCCACCTGGTCAATCAGATCGGCATCGGCCACAGCCACATAAGGCGCGCCCTTGATGGGGTCCCACTTCATGTGCTCGCAGAAAACTTTCTCCATGGGTACGTCGCACACCACATTACGTCCGGCATAGTAGTTCAGCAGGCCGTCGAAGCCAATGCTCTTTACAGAAGCGATGAAGGTGCCTACAGGCGTAAAGGGCTGCAAACCGCCACAGGTACCGATACGTACCATTGTGAGTGTGCGATGCTCTTCTTTTTCCGTACGGGTGTTATAGTCGATATTCGCCAGCGTATCGAGCTCGTTGGCCACGATATCAATATTGTCGCAACCAATGCCGTGGCTTTGGCAAGTGATGCGCTTGCCTTTATAGGTGCCAGTAATGGTGTGGAACTCACGACTGCTTACCTCGTGTTCTATTGTGTCGAAATGGGCTGCAACGGTATTTACGCGAGCAGGGTCGCCAACCAGCACCACACGGTCGGCCAGGAATTCTGGCTTCAGGTGGAGGTGGAAACACGAGCCGTCATCATTGATAATCAACTCAGAAGGTGCAAAAATTTTCTTCTCGTTTGTCATAGTTTTCAGGATTTATTAGTTAGTGATTATTCTTATATTGAGCATTGTGGGATGCCTTCTCGGCCCTGCGTATCTCTAGTTGGAGCGTTTCAAGTTCTTTCTCGCTGTTAAGTATTTCGGAACGTAGCGACTGACGCTCATTCTTAGAAGCGCGTGCATAATAGTTTCGGGCTAAGAGCAAAGCCTTCTCAAGCACTTCTGCCTGATGGCGCAACTGTTCCAACTCACTTTGTGGGACATTTGACTTAGCGGTATTGCGAGTCTTTAACTTTGCCTCATCCAAACGGGCCTTTGCCTGCCTGTATTGCAGATTATCCGTCCATGTATCGGCAATATGTCTGATGTCGGCAAGTTCACGAAGCTGTTGTTCAGAATAAGCCTCCGACTGATAGACCTTGCGTGTCGGATTGGGCTCGAAGATGTAAATGCATACCGTATCGGCAGGCTGATGACGGTCTGTCACGAAATATCCCAGGTTATTGACTTCATCAATAGCATAGAAGTAGTCGTTGGCAGTCGATGAGAAAGGCATACCTATATTCTCAGGACGCAGGAAAGCACCAGAATCACTGTCGTAGCGAGTTACGAAAAGATCGTAGCCGCCAATGCTGTTCTCACCTTTCTGAGCATAATATAGGGTAATGCCGTCGGGCATCAGGAAAGGATATATAGCCGAGGATTCTGATATACCCTCGACCCTTACAGGATTCGTCCAGGTGTTAGCAATATAATCGCTCTGATAAATATGACATGCGGAGTCTTTAGCATCGAACATAACGGAAAGTCTATGGTCACGCAACTCATTGGTAAACTGCCCCATAGAGTCGTTCTGTTCAACAAAACCCGCATCGGCAGAAAGAGGGATGTGTCGCATGAAATTACGCTTATTGACCACCATACTGTCGATAAACATAATCTGCTGAGTAGAGGCAAGCATCTGAGCGATGCGAGGGTCTTCTACAACGACTTCCTTCTTCTTCAATTTCTTCTTTACGTTTACGACCTTACGTGGACTTTCTGCCTGCCCCACTGTAGCCACCATCATAAGACCCACGACGAGTATCACGAACTTTTTCATTGCTTCAATTATTTTCTTTAAACAGCAAAGGTACGATAATAAATTGAAAAAAACAGAGAAGGAGCGAGGAATTAACTGAATTTAATAGTTTTCCACCAGTTTTCCTGCACGTACGATGGCATTCCACAGGCTGTGACGGGCTTCTGGGTTCAGTTGCTGAATCTGATTGAAGAGCTGTCGCATATCATCGCGATGGCTATCCGTCTCGTATGGACAGAGCTTCACTTGCTTCTCATACCCTCGCAGTTCTGCATAGCGACGAATGTCCGCTTCTTCTGCCATACACAGCGGACGTATAATGCTGAGGGGCATTTTTCGCATTTTCAACAGGGCGGGCATCGTGTCGAACCGTCCTTGATAGAACTGATTCATCAGGCAGGTGTGGAGCAAATCGTCCTGATGATGACCAAGTGCAATCTTATTGCAACCTAACTCCTGCGCCAGATTAAAGATTTCCTTGCGACGATACCAGGAACAGAGAAAGCACGGTGGTTTCTTATCAGAAGGCTCGAAACGGGTGGTGACAATATGAAGGGGAACGTCGAGTTCTTTGCAGAACTGCTCCAGATAATCCGTCGAGGTCTCGTAGGCTATATTCTCCATTCTCACATGAATGGCATCCACGCTGAATCGCGGATGAGATATTTGGGCACGCTTACCCAGCATCTCAAGCATGCATAAAGAGTCTTTGCCACCTGACAATGCTACGAGCACGTGGTCATCGTCCTCCAGCAGATGATAGGTGGCAAAGGCTTTTACAAATCGCTCGCGGATGCGTTTTTCAAGAACTTCTACTTCCGTTCTCATTTCATGAAGACTAAGTAGACGGCGCAGATAATCAGGAAGAAGGCGAGGATATGGTTCCAGTGCAGATGTGTGCCTTGGAACATGATGTTGGCAATGATACAAAAGACTGCCAGCGAGATGCACTCCTGAATCACCTTCAACTGAATGAGGTTGAAGGGACCTCCGTTCTCTACGAAGCCTATGCGGTTGGCAGGCACCTGACAGCAGTATTCAAAGAAGGCGATGCCCCACGAGAAAGCGATCACCCCGATAAGTGGCCAGTGGTTGCTCACGCCCGTCTCCTGTAATTTCAAATGCCCATACCAGGCAAGTGTCATAAACACGTTGCTTAGTATGAGCAATAAGATAGTATAAAAACCGTTCATTTCTTCTGTAGATATTCATCCATGTTCTGAGCAGCACGGCGACCGTCACCCATTGCGAGGATTACGGTAGCACCGCCGCGCACGATGTCACCACCGGCGAAAATCTCAGAACGATTCGACTGCATACCCTCGTTGACCACGATGGTGTTCTTGCGTCCCAGTTCCAAACCTTCGATTGACTTGGGAACCAATGGGTTAGGACTAACGCCTACAGCAACGACCACCTGGTCAACATCAAGTGTCACGGTCTTACCCTCTACAGGCACAGGACTGCGACGACCTGATGCATCGGGCTCGCCCAGCTCCATCACCTGAAGCACAGCAGCCTTCACGGCACCGTTCTCGTCAGCCAGATACTCAATGGGGTTGTGGAGTGTGAGGAAGTTGATTCCCTCTTCCTTAGCGTGCTTCACCTCCTCCAGACGGGCAGGCATCTCCTGTTCGCTACGGCGATAGACGAGGGTTACCTCTGCCCCCAGACGCTTGGCTGTACGACAAGAGTCCATAGCGGTATTACCACCACCTACAACGAGTACTTTCTTACCCAGATTGATAGGTGTATCGGTAGTAGGATTAGCAGCATCCATCAGGTTCACACGTGTCAGATATTCGTTTGACGACATGATGTTGATGCTGTTCTCGCCAGGGATATTCATGAAGTTAGGCAGACCTGCTCCAGAGCCTACGAAGATTCCCTTAAAGCCCTGTTGCTCAAGTGTTTCAACGCTAATCGTTTTACCTACAATCACGTCTGTCTGGAAGTGTACGCCCATCTTACGCAGGTTCTCGATTTCCACATCCACAATCTTATTGGGCAAGCGGAACTCAGGGATACCATATTTCAGCACACCGCCAATCTCGTGCAAGGCCTCGAAGACATACACGTCGTAGCCCTTCTTCACCATATCGCCAGCGAAGCTCAGGCCTGCAGGGCCAGAACCTACGACGGCAATCTTAATGCCGTTAGAGGGGGCAATCTCAGGCAGAGAGATGTTGCCGCTCTCGCGCTCATAGTCGGCAGCAAAGCGCTCCAGATAACCGATAGCCACAGCGGGCTCGTTCATCTTCAGGTGGATACACTTGCTCTCACACTGTTTCTCCTGAGGACAAACACGACCACAGACAGCGGGCAGAGCTGAGGTGTTCTTCAGCACCTTGGCGGCAGCTAAGAACTCTCCACGCTCGATATTCTTGATGAATGATGGGATATTGATATTCACAGGACAGCCCTCTACGCACGAAGGTTTAGCACAGTCGAGACAACGTTTTGCTTCTGTCATAGCCATCTCCTTCGTCAAGCCGATGTTTACCTCTTCCAAACGGGTGGTAGCGCGATAAACGGGATCGAGTTCGGGCATCTTTACACGCTCTATCTGCGTGCGCTCCTTTGGCTTCATGCTCTGCTGAAGCTCCTTACGCCAAGGTGCATTGCGGTCGGTGAGAACCTCAATAGACTCTCCCCCCTGCCCCTCTGGAGTAGATCGTTCTGCAGTCGATTTCTGACCACTCTCCTCCATAACAGGGAGGGGTTGGGGGTGAGTATTATCCAAATGTTCCTGGAAGTGCTCCATCTCTTCCTGCTCGGCCTTCTTGAAGGTACCCATGCGCTTGAACATCTCGTCCCAGTCAACGAGTGCACCGTCGAACTCAGGGCCGTCGATGCAGACGAACTTCGTCTTTCCACCGATAGTCAAACGGCAGGCACCACACATACCAGTACCATCCACCATGATGGTATTGAGCGATACTTCGCAGGGGATATTATGCTTCTGGGCGGTGAGGTTCGAGAACTTCATCATGATTGGAGGGCCAATGGCAAATACTTTGTCAACGTGCTCCTGCTCAATAAATTTCTCGATACCAACGGTGACAACACCCTTTTCACCGTATGATCCATCGTCGGTCATGATAATGACCTCGTCAGAACTCTCGCGTACCTTATCTTCTAATATAATAAGGTCTTTGCTACGGCCAGCCATCACACTAAGCACACGGTTGCCCGCAGCCTTCAGAGCCTGGATGATAGGCAACATGGGAGCTACGCCCAAGCCACCACCGGCGCATACCACAGTGCCGAACTTCTCAATGTGCGTAGGATTACCCAGCGGGCCTACGATATCAGTCACATAGTCGCCCTCGTTCAGCATACACAGTTTCTTCGACGAGAGTCCCACCTGCTGTACTACCAGCGTAATGGTACCCTTGTCTTTGTCGGCACCAGCAATGGTAAGCGGCATACGCTCACCCTTCTGTCCGACACGTACAATTACAAAATTGCCCGCCTTGCGACTGTTTGCAATCAGCGGTGCCTCGATTTCAAAGAGGAAGACCTTCTCTGAGAACTGCTCTTTTCTGACAATTTTATTCATAATTGAGTCCGTTTGTTTACTTTTTGCGTGCAAAGGTACTAATTCCTTGTCAAAATGCACACCAAAACTACAAAAACTTTTGTGATGCTCACGAATTTCCGCAACTTTGGCTACGACGAACTAACTATTCACACGGAAATGAAAGAAAAAGGCATATGCGTTTTCTTGCGTAGAAAACGATGTTTTCTAACACAGAAAACGATGTTTTCTAACGCAGGAAACGATGTTTTCCAAATAACAATGCGATTCCTAAAAGCAAAGCGGTGTGCTCCCCAAAAAGAAATACGAGTTTTCCTTTTGCATTTCTCTCGTTTTTTCGTACCTTTGCACCCCGAAAGATTATCAGTCAATTATGGACAAACATAATTTCGTCACCATTGCAGACCTCACCCGCGAAAAGATTCTCTACATGATAGAGATGGCACAGGAGTTTGAGAAGCACCCTAACCGAGAATTGCTCAAGGGGAAAGTGGTTGCCACACTTTTCTTTGAGCCCAGTACCAGAACCCGTCTTTCCTTTGAGACCGCAGCCAACCGGCTTGGCGCACGCGTCATTGGCTTTGCCGACCCGAAGGTGACCAGCGGCACAAAGGGCGAGACATTGAAGGACACGATCCTGATGGTCAGCAACTATGCCGACGTGATTGTGATGCGCCACTATATCGAGGGGGCAGCACAGTACGCCTCAGAGGTGGCACCTGTACCCATTGTGAATGCCGGCGACGGTGCACATCAGCATCCCTCACAGTGTATGCTCGACCTCTACTCTATCTACAAGACTCAGGGTACGCTGGAAAACCTGAACATCTATATGGTGGGCGACTTGAAATACGGACGTACCGTTCACTCGCTGCTCATGGCTATGCGCCACTTCAACCCCACGTTCCATTTCGTGGCACCCAAGGAACTGGCTATGCCGAAGGAGTACAAACTGTATTGCGAGGAGCATGGCATCAAGTATCAGGAACACACGGCCTTCAACGACAAGATCATACAGGATGCCGACATCCTCTATATGACTCGCGTACAAAAGGAGCGTTTCTCGGATCTGATGGAGTATGAGCGTGTGAAGAATGTCTATGTGCTGAACAATGATCTGCTGAAGAACGCCAAGCCAAACATGAAGATACTCCATCCCCTACCCCGTGTCAACGAAATTGCCTACGAGGTGGATGATAATCCTCATGCCTACTATATCCAGCAGGCAGGCAACGGTCTTTTCGCACGCGAAGCCATCTTCTGCGACGTACTGGGAATAACACTCGACCAAGTTAAGAACGACAAAACCATTATCAAATGAACAAGAAAGAGCGACTGGTTGCCGCTATTGAGCACGGCACCGTGATAGACCATATACCCGCTGACAAGACTTATCAGGTGGCAAGCTTGTTGGGGCTTTTCCATTTGAAGACTCCCGTCACCATAGGTTTTAACTACCCCTCACAGAAAGTGGGGAGCAAGGGCATCATTAAGGTAAGCGATAAGTTCTTCTCTGATGACGAGATTTCACGTCTGTCGGTTGTAGCACCCAACGTCATACTCAGCATTATCCGTGACTATGAGGTTGTAGAAAAGAAAGCCGTAGTCACACCTGACGAGATTCGGGGTATCGTGAAATGCAATAATCCAAAGTGCATCACCAACAACGAACCGATGCAAACGCATTTCCACGTACAAGACGGCATCCTGACGTGTCACTACTGCGAAAAGGAACAGGATATAAATAAGGTAGAGCTCGTTTAAAAGCTCTACCTTTTTTCTTAGACGTTTCTGATTCCTTAATCGTTCTTGTCTAACAGAATCTTCATCATTTGGATGGCAGAATACGGAATCGGAGTGCCAGGGCCAAAGATGCAAGCTACACCAGCCTTGTAGAGGAAGTCGTAGTCCTGAGCGGGAATCACACCACCAGCGGTGACCATGATGTCCTCACGACCCAGTTTCTTGAGTTCCTCGATAAGCTGCGGAATGAGAGTCTTATGACCAGCAGCAAGCGACGAAGCACCTACGATGTGCACATCGTTCTCAACAGCCATGCGGGCAGCCTCTTCTGGTGTCTGGAACAAGGGCCCCATATCCACGTCGAAGCCACAGTCGGCATAACCTGTTGCCACTACCTTAGCACCACGGTCGTGACCATCCTGCCCCATCTTGGCAACGAAGATACGCGGACGGCGACCTTCCTTCTCGGCGAACTCGTCGGTAAGCTTCTTAGCCTCCTCGAATTCCTTATCATTCTTTGATTCTGAACTATACACGCCTGAAATTGTTCTGATTACTGCTTTATAACGACCTACGATCTCCTCGCAGGCATCTGAAATCTCACCCAGCGTACAACGCAACTGAGCGGCCTTCACAGCCAGGTCGAGCAGGTTGTTCTTGCTCTTGCGGCCTTCCTTGAAATCGCGCACGCACTCGGTAATCTCCTTCAGAGCAGCCTGACAAGCGGCCTCATCACGAGCGGCACGAACCTTCTTCAAGCACTCCTCCTGCTGCTTGCGCACAGCGGTGTTGTCAACCTCAAGGATATCAATAGGATCCTCGTGATCCAGACGATACTTGTTGATGCCCACGATGGTCTGTGTGCCAGAGTCGATACGAGCCTGAGTGCGAGCTGCAGCCTCCTCGATACGCATCTTTGGCAGACCGGTCTCGATAGCCTTAGCCATACCGCCCAGCTTCTCAATCTCCTGAATATGCTCCCAAGCCTTATGTACCAGCTCGTTGGTCAGGGTCTCAACATAGTAGCTACCAGCCCATGGGTCAATCTGCTTGCACACCTTAGTCTCATTCTGGATGTAGATCTGGGTGTTACGGGCGATACGAGCCGAGAAGTCGGTAGGCAGAGCGATAGCCTCGTCGAGCGCGTTGGTATGCAGAGACTGGGTGTGACCCAATACGGCGGCCATAGCCTCGATACAGGTACGACCTACGTTGTTGAATGGATCCTGCTCGGTGAGGCTCCAACCAGAGGTCTGAGAGTGGGTACGCAGAGCCAGCGACTTAGGATTCTTAGCACCAAAGCTCTTCACGATCTTAGCCCACAACAGACGGCCAGCACGCATCTTGGCTATTTCCATGAAGTGGTTCATACCAATAGCCCAGAAGAAGCTGAGTCGTGGAGCGAAGGCATCCACATCGATACCGGCATTCACACCAGTACGCAGGTAGTCCATACCATCGGCCAAGGTGTAAGCCAACTCGATATCAGCCGTAGCTCCAGCCTCCTGCATGTGGTAGCCAGAGATAGAGATAGAGTTGAACTTAGGCATCTTCTGTGAGGTGTACTCGAAGATATCGGCGATGATCTTCATGGAGAATGCAGGTGGGTAAATATAGGTATTACGCACCATGAACTCCTTCAGAATATCGTTCTGGATGGTTCCAGCCATTTCTTCCAATTGAGCACCCTGCTCCAAACCTGCCACGATGTAGAATGCCAGGATAGGCAGTACGGCACCGTTCATGGTCATCGACACAGACATCTTGTTCAAGGGGATACCAGAGAAGAGCACCTTCATGTTCTCCTCGTTACAGATACTAACGCCAGCCTTACCCACATCACCTACGACACGAGCGTTGTCGGGGTCGTAGCCACGGTGTGTCGGCAGGTCGAAGGCCACAGAGAGTCCCTTCTGTCCTGCTGCGAGGTTACGGCGATAGAATGCATTCGACTCCTCAGCGGTAGAGAATCCGGCATACTGACGGATGGTCCACGGACGGAACGGATACATCATTGAGTACGGACCACGCAGATAAGGAGGAATACCAGCTGTAAAGTCGAGGTGCTCCATGCCTTCGAGGTCTTCTTTTGTATAAACCGGGCGAACCTCAATATGCTCTGGGGTCTTCCAGTTGGCTTCAATCTTATTGTCAGCAATCCACTTGGCACCATCTTGAGCCTTGATGCCTGCATAGATATCAATATCTTTAAACTGTTTACGCATAATTCAAGTCTCCTATTCTTTAAATGCCAAGTTTCTGATTATATTCTTTCAAAGTCTCAAGCACGTTGCACTTCACGTGAACAAAGTTCTCGATGCCAGCAGCCTTCAGGTCTTCCATGCAAGCAGGAGCACCAGCAACTACGAACATAGCGCGACCATCGAGGTACTTAAATGCAGGAATAGCGTACTCAGCATACTCATCGTCGGAAGAGCAAATCACTACGATATCGGCCTTAGCCTCCAAAGCAGCATCGACACCCTCCTCAACAGTCTTGAAGCCGAGGTTATCAATCACCTTGTATCCAGCGCAAGCGAGGAAGTTGCAAGAGAACTGTGCACGAGCCTGACGCATGGCCAGATTACCAATCGTGAGCATGAATGCCACAGGAACCTTCTCGGCCTTCTCAGTAGCAAGACGCAGTGTCTCGAAATCAGATGCCAGACGGCTGGTCTTCAAGCATGGCACATCAGCATCGCCAGCATGAGTAGCGCAGTTGTCAACTGCAAGAGGCTCCTTACCCTCACTCTTCTCCGTGAAATTGGGGAACTGATTGGTACCCAGCAGGAACTCCTTGCGCTTGGCGGCATCACCGTGACGCTTTACGTTGGTAGCGTTGATGTCATCCTGTACGATGCCTTTCTTCACGGCCTCCAAGAATCCACCTTCATCCTCAATCTTTAGGAACAGTTTCCAAGCCTCCTGAGCCAGGGCATCAGTGAGGTGTTCAATATAATAAGAGCCAGCACCCGCATCTACGATACGGTCGAAATGACTCTCTTCCTTGATAATCAGCTGTTGGTTACGGGCGATACGCTCGCTGAATTCCGTTGGTTTCTCGTAAGGTGCATCGAAAGGTGTAACCACCAAAGAGTGAACACCACCGAGGGCAGCACTCATTGCTTCTGTCTGTGAACGGAGCAAGTTGACATAACTGTCGAACACCGTTTGATTATAGGTCGATGTAGAGGCATTGATAATCATCTTGCAAGCGCAGTCGCACTTAGGCTCATACTGCTTAACAATCTGTGCCCACAGCAGGCGACAGGCGCGGAACTTGGCAATTTCCATGAAATAGTTCTCAGAGATGCCCATGTAGAACTTAATCTTCTTGGCAGCAAGATCTACATCAATACCAGCATCTGTCAGTTGTTGCAGATACTCATTACCCCAAGCCAAAGCGTAGCCCATCTCCTGAACGATATAGGCACCGCTGTTGTTCAGCAGATCGCTGTGTACCATCACGCAACGCAGGTTGGGATAGTCTTTCAGTTTCTCTACCAACTTTGGCATATCGGGCAGCATCATCGTAGAATCCTTGCCCTTCATCAGCATACGCTCGATAGGATCGAAGCCTACACCTCCTACTATCTTTTCCTTATCGTAGCCTTCTTTCTCGAAGTATGCCACCAAGAGGTCAGCCAATTGCAGGGCATGACGTTGGCACGCACGATAGCTCACCTCAACACAGTCGAGACGGATATCCTTCAGCAATGTGTCGATGAATTCAGCACTTAACTCTGCATGACCCAGTTTGAATCCTATACTGTCCACACCCTTCATCAGGATGTCGAGAGCCTTTTTGTTGGCTTCCGCAGGGTCAGTTACTACGATGTTCTGACGAACGTACCACTCATTGGTGTCCTTCTTGTTACCACGCACGAACGGGAACTCACCAGGAAGTGCATCGGGTGTCTTCAGGTTAGCGAGATCTTCGCGACGATAGAAGGGTTGCACATTAAAACCTTCGTTTGTTCTCCATACCAAGCGTTTCTGGAAGTCGGCACCTTTCAGGTCTACTTCAATCTTGTCCAGCCACTCTTGAGTGGTAGGTGCAGTAAACTCGGTAAAGAGTTTCTCTTTGATGTTTGACATAGTTTGAATTGTAATATTATATAAGTTTTGATTTTATAGTTTGCAAAGATAAGCAGAATATTTGAAACGAAAAAAGAAAAGCAGGAAAAAATCATATTTATTTTTCTTTTATTCACAGATATTTCTTACTTTTGCATCATCTTGACAAATAAAACCTATCAATGAAAGAACAAAACACCTTTGCCCGACTCATTGCGCAGAGCCTGAACCTGAATATCGAGGCTGTTGGCAACACCTTATCTTTATTAGAAGAGGGATGTACGATTCCATTCATATCGCGCTATAGAAAGGAGCGTACAGGCGCACTCGACGAAGTACAGATTGCAACCATCAGCGATGAGAACGAGCGTTTGAAAGAGATACAGAAACGTAAGGAAACCGTCGTTAAGACGATTACTGATCAGGAGAAGATGACACCTGAGTTGCAGAAGCGCATAGAACAATGCTGGGACGCTACAGAATTGGAAGACATCTACCTGCCCTTCAAGCCTCGCCGCAGGACGCGTGCACAGGTGGCTCGTGAACAAGGCCTTGAACCTCTGGCTCAGATCTTATTAATGCAACGCGAACGTGATCCAGAACGCGCTGCCCAAGCCTTTGTGAAAGACGAGGTCAAAGATGCTGAGATGGCATTGAAAGGTGCTCAGGATATCATTGCCGAGACGGTGAGTGAGGACGAGCGTTCGCGTCAGCAACTGCGTGGTGCCTATCGTCGCACAGCCATCATCACATCCAAAGTGGTGAAAGCCAAAGCCGAAACTGACGAAGCTGCCAAGTATCACGACTATTTTGACTGGAAGGAACCCCTGAAGCGCTGTTCCAGTCACCGCTTGCTGGCTATGCGCCGAGGTGAAAGCGAAGGTATTCTCCGACTGAGTATCGACCCCATTGATGATGACGAATGTATAGAACGCCTGTTGCATCATTATGTCTATGGTCATACCCCCTGCGGAGATCTGGTAGCAGAAGCTGTAGAGGATAGTTACAAACGCCTTCTGAAGCCCAGCATAGAGACAGAGTTTATCAATCTGAGCAAGGAGAAGGCCGACGAAGAGGCTATCCGTGTGTTTGCAGAGAACCTGCGTCAGCTGTTGCTTGGAGCACCTTTAGGACAGAAACGTGTAATGGGCGTAGATCCTGGATTCCGCACGGGTTGTAAGGTTGTGTGCCTTGATGCTCAGGGTAACCTGCTCCATCACGAGGCCATCTTCCCCCACCCTCCCATCAACAAGAGGATGCAAGCTACCGTTCATGTGCAACAAATGTTGGAACAATATCATATTGAGGCAATCGCTATTGGTAATGGTACAGCGAGTCGCGAGACAAAGGCCTTTGTGGAGGATGCGATCAAATCACTCCCCTCGCCATTCGGAGAGGGGTCGGGGGTGAGGCTTTATGTAGTCAGCGAAGACGGTGCCTCCGTCTATTCTGCCTCTAAGGTAGCACGCGACGAGTTTCCAGACGAAGATGTCACCGTTCGCGGAGCCGTATCCATAGGCCGCCGACTGATGGATCCGTTGGCAGAACTGGTGAAGATTGATCCCAAAAGCATTGGTGTAGGACAATATCAGCACGACGTAGATCAGACAAAACTGAAACACCAGCTCGACCAGACCGTAGAGAGTTGCGTCAATCAGGTGGGTGTCAACCTCAACACTGCTTCCAGCCACCTGTTGCAATACGTCAGTGGATTAGGCCCGACGCTGGCAAAGAACATCATTGACTACAGGAAGGAGAACGGTGCATTCTCATCTCGTGCACAACTTAAGAAAGTACCGCGCTTAGGCCCTTCTGCTTTCCAACAATGTGCCGGTTTCCTACGCATCCCCGGTGCAAAGAACCCGCTGGATAATAGTGCCGTTCATCCTGAGAGCTATCCTGTCGTAGAGCAGATGGCGAAGGATTTGGGATGTGCCGTCAAAGACCTCATAGAACAAAAGGAACTGAGGGGGCGTATCGATATCAAACGATACGTGACAGCAGAAGTGGGACTCCCCACCCTGACGGATATTATGAAGGAGTTGGAAAAGCCCGGTCGTGACCCTCGCGAACAGTTGGAGGCTTTCGAATTTGACAGTCGTGTTCAGACAGTTGACGATTTGGAGGAAGGCATGATTCTTCCTGGCATCGTGACCAACATCACCAATTTCGGAGCTTTCGTAGATATTGGTGTACATCAGGACGGCCTTGTGCATATCTCACAGATGGCAAACCGACGTATAGCCCATCCTACTGATGTAGTGAAACTTCATCAGCACGTCACCGTCCGCGTCATAGAAATCGACTATCGCCGCAACCGTATATCGTTGTCCATGAAGCAAGTATAGGCTATTTGCCTTTAAGCCGCACTACTCGGATGCCCGTATGTGAAGGATGTTTGTAGAGGTACTGACGCAAAGTCATCGGTTCCTCTACAACTTTATGATGAATCATAGAGGCGTTCAGCAGGTGAAGACCGTCCTTACGCCAGACAGCAAAACCCAAATGAGCAATGTCGAGCCCTGCCTTCGAACAGGTGATAGCCAGGATGTCACCGTCCTTGATGACCGACCTCAACAGTTTGGTGTTTTTGACTTCAGACTTGGGAATATAGCGGAAAGTCATACCAGTCAGAGCTTTTTCCTGAGCTGCGATCACTGGTATGAACTCAGGGTGTGCTTTCAGTGAACTGTATGCCTTGTGATGCCGACTCATGTAGTCCAACTTTACAGTCTGGAGCGCAATAAAGGGTGATTCCTTCATCTGAACTTCACTGACAATGCCCATTTCCGACTTATCGACTATCCAATCCGTGAAGTAATGCAGACGAGATGGATATCCGTCCAGGATTCCCTGACGATAGCGCAGGGTTTGAAGCATGGTGCGGAAATCACGAAACGAGCGTTTCCCCTGCTGGTGACAAAAGGTCAGAGCTACCACATTCTCCACCAGCGTGGTGCAGTCAAGCTGACGGGTATTGACTACCAATGTCTCCACATCGTTGATTTCCAGTGTGTGAGCCACATACGGATGCCCCAGAAAACGTCTTGCGAAATACAGCGTGCCGGCATCGGCTGGTGCTCCTGCCAGCGATTGTTCTATGAAGAGGCTGTCCGAAACCTGGGCGAAAGAGTCGCAGCAGGCACATAGCAACATGATCAATGCAAGGAAAAAAGTTCTCATGATTCTTTCTTTCTGTATTTCTTTTTCAATCCGAAATTACATCCCACGTAGATGTTCAACGAACCAAACGTGTTGTTGGTATAGAAGTGTGACCTGCGGAAATTGTATGTGTGAATAATCATGCTTGTACCGGCATACCATCTCATGTTATTATACACCAGACCGAATCTTCCTATACCGTCAATATTCAGATTACTGAAACTGAACCGGTTCTTCTTGTTGTCATCCACCATACTGCTGATAGTTCGCTTATGGGCAACGGCAGCTTGAACGCTGACACCCAACAGCCAGTTACGTGCAAACACCCAGTTGTAGGCATAGCCACCCGACAAGCTGAAATCCACATATTTCACGCTATGAAACATCAATCCGCTGTCAAGAGGCACCGTCTGGCTACCCATCTTTTCATCCACCAATTGTTGGAGGCTACTATGATCCAATTCTATGGAGTTGCGCATATAGCCAAAGCCGGCCAGCCATGATCCGCAGCTAATCTTTTGGATTGTGCTTTGAGCGAAAGCTGCTGGATATGAGAACTTTCCATGGTTGAATATATAGTAGACATTGAACCCCGTAACGCCTGCTTCGAGTCCGTCAAAGGGCTGATTATCCAGGGCAGAGAAGTCCTGAGGACTGCGCAAGTTGGCATTCCTGATTTTATAGTTGCTGCCAGTGCGTCGGTAGAACAAGTCAAGACCTATCTGCGAACTATAAATACTCAAGTCAAACTCCTTCCTACCGTCGTTCATACCCAGATTGTTGAGTGAAAAGGTATAGCCCAAAAACACCCACTTCCACCCGGCATAGGGGCCTACACGAAGTTCCTGATCAGGTGCAAAGGTGATTGACTGGCTGTTGTCAGCCGACGAGCGAAGCGTATAGATATCATAGTTCATCGTACCCTGAACCATAGCAGCAAACACATAGTGCTGAGGTTCAATGTATCGCTGGTCAAGGCGGTCGAATCCTCGTATCACCCTGCGTATGAGACTCAGTTTCCTTGCTGGTGCCTCTTCCTGTTTCACCTCATCAGCTACGGCAATTTGCAGCGTGTCGACAGGCTCTTGTGCAGCTGCCGAGATCGTTATCCAAATACATATTATATATAAAAGGAGTCTTTTCAATCCTTCAGTTTTCGTTTTTAGAACTTACCTAAAATCCTATCCATCACCCAGTTGATGGATGTTGCCGACACGCTGGTGGCAGTACAGATGGCCTTGCCCTGCAGATGTTCGCACACGCTCTTGATCAGCGGATATTGCACATACTGCGGATTGGGAACCTCGATGCGCTGGGTACCCTCGCTTGTGTTCACCTCGATAGGCTTATAGTTGAACACCGAGAAGCTAAGTGAGCCCTGATTGCCGATGAGCAGTATTCGGTCGTTGCGTGCCGACTCATGTCCTACGAAGCACCACGAGCCGCTTCCAGGCAATCCGTTCTCAAACTGGAACACGGCACTCACCGTGTCTTCAGCAGTGTACAGGTGTCCGCGATTGGCACAGATGCCACGTGCCTCCAGTATCATGCCAAACATATCTTGTAGCAGGTCTATCTGATGAGGTGCGAGGTCGTAGAAATAGCCGCCGCCAGAAATATCGGGCTTCAGTCGCCAGGGCAGGTTCTCCGGGTGTGCATAATCCAATGGGCGTGGGGGCCACGAGAATCGTATCTGCACATTGATGACATTGCCTATCGTTCCCTGTTCCACCAATTGCTTCACGCGCTGGAAATAAGGCAGGTTCCTGCGATAATAGGCCACGAAGCAGGGTATGCCCGTCTGTTCCGATATACGGTTCACGCGAATACAGTCTTCATAGTTGGCTGCTAAGGGCTTCTCTACATATACCGGCTTCCCTGCCTTCATAGCCATGATGGCAAAGGTGGCATGACTGGCTGGGGGCGTAGCCACATAGATGGCATTCACCTCTGGATCGTCAATCAGTTCCTGTGCATCGGTGTACCATCGTGGCACCCCGTGACGCACGGCATACGACCGTGCTTTCAGCTCCGTGCGGCTCATTACTGCCACCACTCTGGAATCTTCCACCTGGTCGAAGGCAGGTCCGCTTTTCAGCTCGCAAACCTCGCCACAGCCTATAAATCCCCACCGTAATTCTTTCATGTACCGTCAAATTTTCTGCAAAGGTATAAAATAATTATGAATTATGAATTATGAATTAAAAATTATTTGTACCTTTGCGCCACATTAAAAGAAGACACAATGGGTAACACAACAGATTTGGCGCTTCTAAGGAAACGCAGTATGGCAAGCATCATCAGCGATGCCTACCGTTTATATATGGACAATTTCAAGAAACTGTTCCGTGCATCATGGCCTTTAGCCATCATCTACGCCGCAGTATTCGCATTAACCACCAATCTTTTCATACGCGACGTACTGACCGCCGTTACCACCATCAGCGACTGGTCGATGGTAGATTGGAGTGCATTTTTGTCTCATTGCTGGATGGCAATCGGCTCCATGCTCCTGTTTGTCATTGCAGCCCTGCTTCTGGCCTCTACTGCTTTCTGGGCTTGTCGTTGTCACAAGCAGACAGGAGCCATCGAGCGTTCTCTCCACTGGTGGGGTGTGTGGCCTTCACTATGGTATCCGAAGACGCTCGGCAAGAGCATCAAGTGGTTTTTCAAGCCAGGTTTCCGTTATTGGGGAATGTTCTTTGCCACATGGCTCATTACGATGTTCATCACTACTGCCATCACACTCTTCTGTGAACTGCCGGCTGTCATCATCGGCATTGCCAACGTCAAGGCCTACACAGGCGCAGCTATGGGCGACCCATTAGGAATGCCCGACTATCTGCCCCTGATGACCTTCATTGCATTCTTCGTGGCAGGCTTCGTGCAGGCATACGTCCATCTGGCCAGCATCTTCCCCTTCTATTATGCCTTTGGCATGGCCAAGACCATTGAAACGGAACGAAATAAAATGAAGATATGAAACGTATATTGTTTATCGACCGCGACGGTACCCTCGTAGAGGAACCTAACGACGAGCAGGTCGACGCTCTGGAGAAAATCAAGTTCAAGCCCGGCGTGTTCCGCTGGCTGGGATTCCTGCGTGAGAAGACCGACTTCCTCTTCGTCATGGTGAGTAATCAGGACGGACTGGGCACCGCTTCTTTCCCTGAAGACACATTTTGGCCCTCACAGGACTTCATCCTCGATGCCTTGAAGGGCGAGGGTATTGAGTTCGATGACATCCTCATTGACAACCATTTCCCTGAGGACAATGCCCCCACCCGCAAGCCAAATACGGGCTTGGTGAAGAAATACATGGACAATCCTGAGTACGACATTGCCCATAGCTACGTGATCGGCGATCGTGAGACCGATGCCAAGTTAGCTGAAAACATCGGTTGTAAGGCCATGATCCTCAGCGACCACCTCACGTGGAAGCAGGTGGCAGAGCAGATCTTCGACGGTGAGCGCACGGCAGAAGTCGTTCGCACCACCAAGGAGACAGACATCCACATACGCCTCACCCTCGACGGCACTGGTAAGGCCGACATCTCTACAGGCCTGGGCTTCTTCGACCATATGCTGGAACAGATTGCCCGTCACGGTCAGATGGACTTGATGATACATACCAAGGGCGACCTCCACGTAGACGAGCACCACACCATCGAGGACACAGGCCTTGCCTTAGGCCAATGCATCCGCGAGGCTCTCGGCTCCAAGCGCGGCATTGAGCGCTACGGCTTCTCGTTGCCTATGGACGATTGTCACGCCCACGTCACGCTCGACTTCTCTGGCCGTCCCTGGCTTATCTGGAAAACGGAGTTCCATCGAGAATATGTCGGTGATGTGCCTACGGAAATGTTCTTCCATTTCTTCAAGAGCCTGAGCGACGCAGCCCTGATGAACCTCTACATAGAGGCCGAGGGCGACAACGAGCACCATAAGGCCGAGGCCATCTTCAAGGCACTGGCTCGTGCTCTGCGTGCTGCCGTACGCCGAGATATAGACCACTATCAGCTGCCCTCCACCAAAGGTGCTCTTTAGTGTGTCCATAAGCCAAAATTTTAATAATTATAATAATTTCTGTACCAAAAAGACAATTATTCAAGAAAACTTCGTATCTTTGCAAACAGTTTGTTTTTTAATTTAAATATTGTAGTAAAATGACTATCAACGAATTCAACTTTGCCGGTAAGAAGGCAATCGTGCGCGTTGACTTCAACGTGCCCCTCGATGAGAATGGTAAGATTACTGACGACACCCGCATCCGCGGTGCCCTGCCCACACTGAAGAAGATTCTGGCCGATGGTGGTGCTACTATCATCATGAGCCACATGGGCAAGCCCAAAGGTAAGGTGGACATGAAGAAGTCTCTGGGTCAGATTCGCGAGGCCGTAGAGAAGGCTCTGGGTGTTCCCGTGGCTTTCGCTCCCGACTGTGCCAAGGCTCAGGAGGCTGCTGCTGCTCTGAAGATGGGCGAGGCTCTGCTGCTTGAGAACCTGCGTTTCTACCCCGAGGAAGAGGGCAAGCCCGTAGGTCTGGAGAAGGGTACTCCTGAGTACGACGAGGCCAAGAAGGCCCTGAAGGTGTCTCAGAAGGAGTTTGCCAAGACCCTGGCTTCTTACGCTGACTGCTACGTGATGGATGCCTTCGGTACCGCTCACCGCAAGCACGCCTCTACCGCCGTTATCGCCGACTACTTCGACGCTGACCACAAGATGCTGGGTCTGCTCATGGAGAAGGAGGTTCAGGCTGTCGACAATGTGCTCTCTAACATCAAGCGTCCTTTCGTTGCCATCATGGGTGGTTCTAAGGTTTCTTCTAAGATTGGTATCATCGAGAACCTGCTTGGCAAGGTTGACAAGCTCATCCTCTGCGGTGGTATGACCTACACCTTCGCTAAGGCTCACGACGGCGAGATTGGCAACTCTATCGTTGAGATGGACAAGCTCGATGTAGCTCTGGGTGTTGAGGAACTGGCTAAGAAGAACGGCGTAGAGCTCGTTCTGGGCAGCGACTGCACAGCTACCAACGGTCTCGACTTCGGTACGATGAGCGTCAAGGAGGGTGCCGAGATTATCACCTGTCCTGCTAACCAGGTTCCTGCAGGTTTCGAGGGCGTTGACGCAGGTCCTGAGAGCCAGAAGGCATTTGCCGAGGCTATCAAGGGTGCTAAGACCATTCTGTGGAACGGTCCTGCCGGTGTATTCGAGTGCGATGCTTTCACCGCTGGCTCACGTGCTATCGGCGAGGCTATCGCAGAGGCTACCAAGAACGGTGCATTCTCTCTGATTGGTGGTGGCGACTCTGTAGCTTGTGTCAACAAGTTCGGTCTGGCAGATCAGGTATCTTACATCTCTACCGGTGGCGGTGCTCTTCTGGAAGCCATAGAGGGAAAAGTTCTCCCAGGCGTGGCTGCCATCAAGGGCGAGTAAGACTTTACAGCAAATAACTGTCAAACAAGCGGGACGTGTCATCATTGACGCGTCCCGCTTTGCTTAATTTCATCCTCGCGCCCCTTCAACTACGAAGGCATCTACTCACAGGCATACGCACTCTATAATGCGGGATTCCAGTACTGGTTCTCAAAAGAGGAAATACAACTGCTCTCTAAGCATAATACTGTTTTCGAGGCACCACATAAGGAACG
>Ga0310694_10000962_pt1 | contig 34760 bp, 23 predicted proteins | sample 174DNAGHGhighgp2_FD_203884 | JGI IMG/M metagenome (GOLD analysis project Ga0310694, IMG submission 203884) | Sheep rumen microbial communities from Palmerston North, Manawatu-Wanganui, New Zealand - 1742 DNA GHGhigh gp2 (v2) (version 2) | ecosystem: Host-associated > Mammals > Digestive system... | reverse complement strand
TTCTAAACACCCTCATAAAATAAGCCCAACTTAGGATTATTTTAAAAGGATATCAAATGAAAAAGCTTTTCTCTCTTATTGCAGCGCTGTTTTTATTGATTTCAGCCCCTGCCAAAGCCCAATTAAACGTCAGCATTAACGGAGCCACCCAAGCCCCGATTCCGGTCGCTTTCCCTGCCATTATCTCTGATAACAACGGCTTAGGCGCCTTTTTAGGCTTTTCTTATGCCAACAAGGTGCGTGATGTTGTCTTGGCAGACTTGGAAAGAAGCGGTTTGTTCAGAATCATCAACGAACGAAGCTACATCCAAAAATTCAAAACCATTGAAGACCAGCCGATTTTCGGTGACTGGACGGTCATAAATGCCCAAGTTATCGTACAATCGGCAATCTGGGAAGAAGATGATACCGAATTGAAGTTAAAATTCAAATTATGGGACGTTGTCAGCCAAAAAGAACTGCTTTATGAAGCTTACACCGCCAATAAAGATAATTGGCGTCGTATGGCACACTCCATGGCTGATGCCATTTACGAGAGATTAACCGGTGATAAAGGCTATTTCAACACCGTTATTGCTTACATTTCCGAATCTGGTCCGGCCAGCCGCCGCACCAAGAGATTAGCAATGATGGACCAAGACGGTGATGGTCATCAGTTCTTAACTTCCGGTGCCAATTTGGTCTTAACGCCGCGCTTTTCACCGAATATGCAATACATTGCTTATCTCTCATTTGTTAATAACAGACCGCGTGTTTACCTCTATAATTTGAGGACACAACAAACCGAGCTGTTAGGCAATTTCCCCGGCATGACCTTTGCACCAGCTTTCTCGCCGGATAGCAAATATTTGCTGATGAGCTTTGCCCAAAACGGTGTGACCGATATTTATGAAATGGAATTAGCCACCAGAAAGATTAAAAAATTAACTTCCGGCCCGAGCATTGATACCTCCCCGAGTTATTCGCCGGACGGAGAGAAAATCGTCTTTAACTCAGACCGTGGCGGTAATCAACAAATTTATGTGATGAACAGGGACGGCAGTAACGTTGAGCGTATCAGCTTCCGCCAAGGCAGTCGTTATGCCACGCCGGCATGGTCACCGAGAGGGGATTATATCGCCTTTACCCGTATGGAAGGAAAACAATTCTATATCGGTGTGATGTATCCGGACGGCAGCGGCGAAAGAACATTGGCCACCGGTTGGTTGGTTGAAGGGCCGACATGGTCACCGAACGGTCGTGTCTTGATGTTCTTCAGACAAAACAAGGGAACCGCCACCACCAACGCACCGGTACAGTTGTATTCGGTAGATATTACCGGCCAGAACGAACGTTTGGTTATCACCCCGGGTGATGCGTCTGACCCGGCTTGGTCCCCGTTGTTAAACTAAAATAAGGCTTACCGATGAACGACCGTGTTGCCATACTCATTCCGTGTTATAATGAAGCACTAACAATAGCCACGGTTATAAAAGACTTTCGAAGAGTCTTACCTGAAGCGGTTATTTACGTTTATGACAACAATTCGACTGACAACAGTGCCGACCTTGCAAAAAAAGCCGGTGCTGTTGTTCGTTTTGTAAAACAACAAGGTAAAGGCAATGTTGTAAGACAGATGTTTAAGGATATCAAAGCCGAATGCTATTTATTGGTTGATGGTGATGATACTTACCCGGCAGACATTGCGCCCCAACTTGTTGCCCCAATATTGAATAACAAAGCAGATATGGTTATCGGCGACAGATTGTCTTCCACTTATTTCACGGAAAACAAACGCCCATTTCATGGTTTTGGTAATACTTTAGTCTGCTTTTTGGTAAATTTGCTGTTTAAGAGCCAAACTAAAGATATCTTAACCGGTTACCGCGCCCTGTCATATCATTTCATCAAAGATTTTCCCTGTCGCTCCCGACACTTTGAGGTTGAAACGGAGATGACCATTTTTGCTATCTTAAAAAACATGCGTACCCAAGATATTGCGGTAAATTATCGTGACCGCCCGCAAGGCAGTACTTCCAAACTCCATACCTGTAAAGACGGCCTTAAAATTTTGCTGACCGCAATTAAAATGTATCTGCACCGCTATTCGGATAACGGATAAATCCGTATATTATCTATTTTAAGCGAAAGCTCGGTAATATCGCCACGAAACGGTAGTGCTTCATATACATAAAATGTATTCTTAATATTCATTTCAAAATAAATCATATTTCTCTCAATCGGTAATTCAAACCGAATAACACCTGCACCTTGAATTGAACCATCCTTAAAAGGTTTATCCCCGTGCGAAAGCGTGTAATCAAATTTTTTATTTAAAAAAGTTTCCGCTACTTTAATTTCAACCCCGACTTTTCCCGTGCTTTGTAAAGACGGCACATTAATAGCCATTTTATCCCGATCTGTCCATCCCCTGTCATCCTCTGACTGATATATACCAAACATGACATAATACCTGGAATTATCTTGTTTTCCATCAAAATAGACATAAAGTTCTCCGCCGTTATAAGCCAAGCTGTAATCGTGGTCTAAACGAATGTATTTTTTATCCGAATTATGATAAACATCAAACATTTTTCCGCCAACACCGCTCACTTCTGTTACGCCGATAAAATGTTTATAGCCAAATTGCAATGATTTATCCAAAATAATCCAATCCGCCTCATGAAGCTTTGTATAAGGACGTCGCAACCATGCATCATTTAAAGTATAATCCGAGAGATTAAATTCCATATAATCCCCATAACGCAAAGTTTCCCAGCCTTCAACCGTAAACACCTCTCCATCATATTGGAAATACGTATCAAACAACATTCTTGAGCGATACGGATAGTTGGTAAAAAATACAATATTACCTTTTTTATCGGCAAAAAAATCATTCAGACGACGCATTTCTGCGACCTGCTCTTCCGTTACCCCGTATTCGGTTAAAAAAGAACGATGCACCGCCACAGAATTATAAGTCATCAGCACAAATACCCAAAAGACAAACAAATATTTTGCGCGTTTTATAAAGGAAGTTTTCATCAGCCACACAAAACTACCGACAACCACTGCAATCAAAATATTAACAGTCCACACGCCGACAAATAAAAATCCGCCGCCATCACGCTCAATATATCCAATCTTATCCCGTAGCCCCGTGTACCAATATAAATCTTGTTGATCTGCCGCGCTGGAAACAATCGTTCCGGCAAAAATCGTCCCGATAAACAGTAATGCACAAACAGTCAGCCAAACCAACAATCGTCCATCTCTGACATAAGAAAATTCATCCCATGCCTTTAAGCATAACATCACAAACGGTATAACCAAAGGTGCCACATAGCGCAAATGCAGACGCGGTATGAAATATTGCAAATCTTCACGAATTAAAATGGTGTAAGTCACCGCTACTCCGGCAATAACTGCCGTTAACAACAGAAAAATCGTCATTTTTTTTACCACATGGTCTGCATATCTGAAACCGATAATCGTCATTATCGGTGGTAGCACAAAATAGCACACGAACATTGCCGCCGCATAATCAGCTAAAGCATAGAACAAATAGCCGATACCGTGCCAGCTCATCACCGGCCCCAGCCCCATTTGGTTATAAGAATTGCCCAATCCGTAAAAATAAAGCATTTTAAATAAAACAAACAGTCCGAGATAAACCGCCACACTCACTGCCAGTAATCGTAACCGCTTGCTGAACGCCTGCTTTAATCCTTTGGTATATGAAGTAACCAGCCCCCATACCTCGGTCAGAATCATAGCTATAATCAGACTTAAAAAAATCTCCTTGGTCACATACCCCAAATAACCGAGAATACCGCACATTACAGCCAAACCATAACTCTGTTTGCGTTCATTGAGTACATAAACATAAAAAAACGCCATTACCAGCGGAAAATAAAGTATTTCGGACATAAACCCCATAACCAGCATTGTCACCGGACATACCGCCGTCAACAAGACAAGCAAATAGCAATCTCTTGTTTTTAATTTAATTTCCTTGGCTAAGAGATACACAAAAAAGACCGCACTCATCACCAAGCAAGCATTTCCCAAAGCTATTGCTCGCAACCTCAAAAGTGTATCGCTGATTGCAAAAAACGGCACCAAAAACAACGCATAGCCCAATTTTTGGTACGCTGACGGCAGATTATATATCATATTCCCCGTCCCTTTAAACAAACTTTGTGCCGACAAATAATAGCGCATCTCATCAGGATAAACTGCCATGGCTTTTAAGAAATCAGCCGCAAAAAAATGTCCGATAACTCCTAAAATAAAAATAAAAGTGACAACATAAATTTCCCTGGATTTAAGCATAACCTATTCCCTTGCAACCTGACATAAACAATAAATAACCTATATTGTATTAAAAAAAGGTTGATAAACAATCTTCTCTCCGCCATAAAAAACGCCCCCAAAGAGGGCGCTTTTTATTGCAATAAATGATTATTTGTGATATCATAGAAACATAGGAGAAAGCAGATGAAACCGAATGAAGAACCGATAAAACTCTACATTTACCCGTTTGGCGCGCTAGAATGCCCCGTAAGCCACGCGTCACTAAGCTACGGCGAACAGGTAATTGACTTCGGTTCAAAAGGTTTTTTCAAACATTTAAGAAAAAATTATGGGTGTTATATTTACAACATTTACCCCAGTGAAGCCGGTATAGATACAAAAAAATTGCAAAAAGCCATTGAAAAACGCCAAAAACAAGTCAAAGGAAAAGACTATAATTATCTGACTGAAAATTGCGCCGACCAAGTTTTTGCGGTATTAAAAGAAGCCGGAGCCAAAGATTTAAACAAGACATTAGGAATTGCCATCCCGAAATTAGATGGTGTCAACAGTCTGGATGACTGGGCCGAAAAGCATGGCCACTTGGTACAAACCCCAAACCAAGACAACATACACACCAACTTACGCCACCTTATAAATGGTATTAACAATAAAGAACATCCCCAAAAAACAAAATTTTCTGAAGATATGGCCAAAATACGTGCCGCAGCTTATGCCCTTATTTCACCGGAAAATTGTCGTAATATGCTAAAGAACATATACCAGCGTACAAGCAATCGCAAAAAGTCTAATTTTTTGGATAAAATAAATGCACGCCGCGAATACCTGGACAACTATATCTACACTCAGCTTCCGGCCGAAGAAGTTGTACGACAAATGGTGGCCATTATCAATGAATACCCGGAGGGCAGTACACAAAGACAACAATTGGTCAGAATAACATCTATAAGAATTGGTGAAGCCAACAGGAAAGGCATATTAAGCGATAAACTGAAGGATATGCTCCAACAAGCCGGTTATAACCCCTCTCTTTTGGGGCGCTCTGGGAAAAAAATACAAGACAGCAAGCCTAATACCAAACCAAACACACAAGTTTCACCAACCTTAAACATATACCAAAATACCGGACACACGGCATAAACCAAAACAACATCATTTACATTGACAAATAATAAGAATCGGATTAGAGATAAAATATCAACTGATTTTTATTTCTATCTCTATGTTTCACTTTTAAATTTCTACAATCATGGCAGGAATGTATGGTCCCAATGACGCACTCGGTGCTATGGGGTATGAAAGAAACGGCTGCTTCGGCGTCGTTATCGGTATCCTCGTTGTCATCGGTGCCGGGCTGTTTGTTGCTTGTAGCTAAACCGCCGACATGGTTTGAAAAGTTCTTATTATACCACAAAAATCCCCCTTTCTATCACAAAAAGGGGGATTTTTTTAACCTTAAAGAAAATATAGAAAAATCTTTTATTCTGCAACCGGTGTTTCCGCCGCTACCGGTGCATTTTCTGCCGGTGTTTCTTCAACAATCGTTTCGGTTACAACAACTTCCTCAACCGCAGCCGGTGTCTCCTCTGCAACCGGTGTTTCCTCTGCAGCCGGTGTTTCCGCCGCTACCGGTGCATTTTCTGCCGGTGTTTCTTCAACAATTGTTTCGGTCACAACAACTTCCTCAACCGCAGCCGGGGCTTTTTCAGGAGCCGGAGTTTCTTTAACCGGTACATCTTCAGCTATCGGCGCATTATCCGCTTGAACCGCCTCATCTGCTTTCGGCATACCATGGTGTCTGCCCATGTGCTTGTGATGTCTATGATGCTTCCACTCCTTCTTCATATTTTTTAAGATTTCTTTTTGCTCATCAGTTAACACACTTTCAAAATGTGCACGGTTTACTTTGCGCAATTCCTCCATTTTGGCATGCAATGTATCCATTTCCTCAAACAACGGTTTCATCTTTGCCATATCCTCATCACGGAATTTATCAAGCTGTGCTTTTTGCTCGTCGGTCAACCCCAATTTTTTCGCAAAATGCTCTCTCATTTCCGGTGTCGGCATAGCATGACGCCCCATAAAATGTCTGGCATGATGTCCTTTCATATGATGAGCCTTTTTCATCATCTCAATTTTTTGCGGCATAGCTTCTGCCATACTCATATTTTTGGGCGCCTGTGCACAACACAATGTGCTGACAATCAACGCTGTTCCTACACCGGCAATAAAACCACCGCCGACAGCAATCCAAAAATTCTTTTTCTCCATCATAAATTCCTTTCAAGCAAACAATTAAAGTTCCAAATAAGCCAATTTATCGTGCAACTTTGCCTTCGCATTATGCAAGCGTGATTTCAACGTTCCGACATTAATTTTCATCTTGGTCGCTGCCTTTTCATAAGACAGACCGTTAAATTCCACCAACACAATCGCCTGTTTCATTTCTTTCGGCAATTCATTAACTGCATCTAAGATGAGCTTCTGGCGGCACTTCTTGAGCCATGCACGTTCCGGATTATCTTCATAAGAAAGATTTTCCAGACCGCCCTCCTCCTCATCAACCGTTGCTGCAAACAATTTATGGCTCTTACTTTTCAAGTAATCCCGACAATAATTTTCAGCAACAATTCTGACCCAAGCCCAGAGTTTATCCTGCTCCTGATAAGAGGGGTATTTCTCCCACAGGCGGATATAGATTTCTTGTTCCACATCTTCATCTCGGCGCAACAACATTTTTTTAACCACGCTTTGCACCAACATTTTACAGTGGCGATTAGTCTCTTCGTCCGCCATCAGCTACACCTCGTATAAGCCGTAATAATCCAAAGGAACAACACTGTCTTCGCCAAAGTCATCTGCTTCCGAAAAATCTGTCTGATATAAAGCGGTAAAGTAGGTATCAAACCGCTCATCATCAAAACTGATGCTTTTCGGTTGCAAACTCCAAATAAAGAAGACCACACAGAGTGAACAAATCGCGGATATAATCGTGCGTTTTTCATTTTGACGCCTTATATAAAGCGGCTTTGCTTCCTGCAGTAATTGTGATATTTTATCCATTTTTTTGCCTTTCTCAATTAAAGCTTACAAAGAGTATAACGGCAAAAAAATAAAAATGTTCAAAATTTTTTCATCTTCCGGTATGTTTAATAAATTTTTGCACCATTTCTGTACGCATCTTGGCATCAAAAGTTATTTCCGCCTCGGGGATAAATCTTTCTTTAACGTGTGCAAATTTATGCAGAATATGTTTTTTAAGCTGAACCGCTTTTCCGACAAAGCGATTACAAACCCCGCGATATACCGGCACGGCTTTTTTAGCATCTTCCATAATATTGTCCGCACCGCTTCCTTTAATATTTCTCTTATAAATCAGCATATATTCGCGCCGCATAATTTCTGCCATATTGGAAAGCAAAATTTTTCCCTCGTTATCCTGATAAAAATCAGCGATTTTTTTCTTTTCCTCACGGCGCATTTTTTGACACGGCTCAATAATTTCTTTTTTGGCTTCATCACTATGGGAAATTTTCATATCAAGCAAATGGGACATATCTATCATTTCTTCTTTACCGGTATAAGGGTTAAAACACTCAAACGTGTACATCAACCGGCATTGTTTTTCGTATTCCCTGTCATTGCCATCATCTTTGGCTAACAGCATAGCCTTTGCTCCACCCTCGCATTTTCTTTGTATTTGCTCAAAATACTCGCCCAGAAAATTTTTATTCCAATGATGAAGTGCCTCGTTCATTAACGCCTGTGGCGGATAGCACATTTTCTTAATTTCATCTTCGCTTTTATATCTGAGCATACCGGCCACATCATCAAAATCCGGATAAAAGGGCGAAAGGTCTTTATAATCGCCTTTTTTGAGATATTTTTTGATAGCCACTGCCAACGGCTCTAAGGTTGCCGTGCGCTCGTTATGTGCTTCCAAATCATACTCCCTTTCCATTTTCGGCTTAAGATAATCGGAAGCAAATGCTCTGTGTTCGCATAAAAGACGATTTTTGATGTGTTTCATCTCATGGTAGAGCGTATTTTTAATATCATGATCTTTAGCATAATCCATATAAAAACCGAAATCCTTATCTGAAAGCGCGCACAACACTTTCCATTTAAGATTATGCTTATCTGCCGCATTGTTAAATTTCGCCGTTGCTTCATTGATTTCTTTTTCAATCTCTTGCATACGCCGATAGTCTTCTTTACTATAAATAAATTGGCAGGTATGAACGATAATATTCGTTCCGCCGACATGAGCACAACTGTCTTTAGCCTTAGGCTTAAAAATTTCGCCTTTTTCGTTGCGATAAACTTTTTCACCGCTTTTTTCATCCCAAGAAACAAAAGCCTGCTCAAAATCACGCTTGATTTGAATACCGATATTTTGCATATCTTTAGGAATATCCTCATTTTTAACAATCAGCGGATCATAAACCGCCACAAACCCGTCCGGTGCAAACGGCAACGTTGTTTCATCAAAATCATTAAGCTCATTAACAAACTCGCCTTTATGCACATGAACCGTCATCGCCTGCACTTCGCTTTTTTCCAAAGTGCTGATAACTTCAAACAAAGCCTCTGCCTCATCAGCGGTTGTATCATGAAAGAACTTTTCAACATAACCGTATATTGTATTCCACTCTTTTTCCCCCGGTTTCCGATAACCGAAAACGTTTCCGGTTTCTTCCTCAAAACATAAACCCGAACCGTTGGCAAAGAGAATACTCTCAACTTTACCGTTGGCAAAATAACAAGTACCGCTACCGTCTTTTTCAATCAACGTTTCAAGGCTTTTATCTGCCCGAAAGCGTGCGGATTTTCCGTCATTTGCTTGAATAAAACAATTATTCTGACTATCTACCCCGAGTTTTACCCCGTTTTCAAAAGTAAAATTCTTTTGGTAATAGCCGTTTTCACCCCAGGAAATCTCCGTTTTTGCCGAAAAATTTTGTAACAGATGCTCTAACACCGCACCGTTTAGTTGATTATTTTTGATAAAATCTTCAATTTTCATCTAAAAAAGGCCTGTCATCTGTTGTTTATCATACGTCAAATATAGCATAAAAAAGGCTTAATGTAAACTCAAAAATTAGCATAAATTTAACCACCGCCCCTCTAAAATGTGAAAGCTTATACGAGGAAAAAATGATAAAAGATATGACCAGGGGGAACACCCTGAAATTGATACTGCTGTTTTCCATCCCGATACTGATAGGTAATATCTTCCAACAATTCTACCAGTTAGCGGATATTTTTATTGTCGGCAGATTGCTGGGTGCCAATGCCCTTGCCGCAGTCGGTGCCTCCTCACCGGTTTACTTTATGTTTTTAATTATCGCCTTTTCTTTTACCGGTGGTTTAACCGCGGTCACCGCCCAACGTTTCGGCGCCAAAGATTATGCCGGTGTCAGAAGTTCGGTCACCCACTCCATTCGCGCCAGCTTTGTTTTAAGCCTTATTTTATCGGCAACCCTTGTCGGCGGTTTGCATCCGATTATGCATATTTTAAATGTACCAAAAGAAATATATGAAGATTCATATAACTTCATTTTCATCTTAGGCTGCGGTATGATTCTGCTGGTTGCCTTTAATTTATTATCCGGTTTTATCCGCGCCTTGGGAGATAGCAAAACCCCGCTCTATTTTTTAATATTTTCATCTTTGTTAAACATACTCTTTAACTTCATTTTGATAAAATACTTAAATTTCGGTGTTATCGGCTCGGCGGTCGGCACGGTGATTGCCATCGCCTTTTCGGTTATATGCTGTATTTTTTACATCAACCACAACTATCCGATTTTACGATTGCATAAAGAGGACTGGCAATATAATAAAGCCTTCATGCGTGAACATTTACATATTGCCATCCCGATGTCCATTCAATTTTCCGTATTATCGTTAAGCATTATGGTCATACAAGCGGTCTGCAATTCTTTCGGTGCGGAAATAATCGTCGGTTTCACGATTGCGCTGCGCATTGAACAATTAGGCACGCAACCATTATTAGCATTAGGTATGTCGCTGGCAACTTTTGTGGCACAAAATTTCGGTGCCGGCAAAGTAACGCGCATCCGTGACGGAGTGAGAAAAACATCTTTATTGTCATTTCTCATCAGCGTCGTTTTAAGCGTATTTATTTTAACCTACGGCAAACCGCTTATCGGCAGTTTTTTAAGCGAACCGACCCCGTTATCTGTTTCGGTCGGTGCCACCTATTTAAGCATATCCATTATGTTTTATTTCTTCTTAGGTATGATATTTATTTTTAAAAACACCTTACAAAGTATCGGCAAACCGTTTTATCCGGTATTATCCGGCTTCATAGAGTTGGGCATACGTTCGTTTGCCGCCATCATATTAGCGCAAAAGATTGGTTATGAAGGGATATTTTACGCCTCACCTTTAGCTTGGGTAGGTGGAGCCACAGTAGTCTTTATCGGCTATTATTTAAATGTTTACAAAAGAAAAGATAAGATAATTGCGGAATACAAGGCGCAATCGCAAATTCGCCGCAAGCGAAAAGCCGCCAGACAAAGCATTTGACAAAGCAAAGATAATTCTGTATAAGGGACGCAAACAAATAACAATATGTCAAACAATTAAAAACATCTTATTATGAACGATTTTCCAAACACGGTAGCCGAACTCAAAAAAGAGATTGCCGATTGCGAAGAAAGAATCAGTTACGAAGAAGGTTACATTAACCGCAAGCAAAAACTGCTGGAGCATGAAATCCGCAACCGCAACGAGCTTTTTCATCGCCCCATGACGGACAGACGAAAAAAAAGAGAGCTCTTAAATCGCTACGCTGACAAAATTCGCTCAAAGCAACTGGATCAATATTTGGCCAAAGAGACCTTAAAACAGCAAAATCTAAGGCTGAACGCACTTAAAACCCGCTTAGCGAAATTGGAAAAGCTTGAAGAAAAATCCTCCCTCTAAAAAAGGGAGGATTTTTTTATGTGTTTATCCTCCCCCCTTAAACTGTCATGCCCTGAGCGAGTGCGAGGCGCACAGCCTTAACTGAGCGAGATCAGGCATCTTCAATATATTTTATAAGGATGTATTTTCCCCTCCGTCTCCCCGCTTGCGGGGAGTGAACAATAAGGAAGATACCTAATCAGCCGGACCTTGCCGGCTGAGGTATGACGGGCTAAAAGACTGTCACTTTGGGTGGTATGACATTTAATGTCATTTCCCCATCTCGCTTTGCTAAAAAGGGGGGGGGAACAATGAAACATTTAAACTGAAAGACCACCTGTTTTCAGGTGGTCTTTGCTATGGGTTTTAAGAGTACCGCTTCCCTGAAAAACGGGATTAAGTGCGGTGCTATCGCCGAATGTCCTGCCGCAAAGCGGAGCTTACTTAAGCGTAAGTGAGCATTTGCGGACAGGCTTCCATTCGGCGATTTGACCGTGCTTTAGCACGTTTTTTCCCCTTTTATTCTGCGGAGGTCTCCAACTGCTTAGCCGCCTCTTCCGCCTTCATCTTCTCAATCTCTTTATCGTTCTGAGCAGCAACCTTGCGGAGAGAACGGAGAACGCTACCGGTACCGGCCGGAACTAAACGACCGACGATAACATTTTCCTTCAAGCCGTGTAACTTATCAACTTTGCCCTCAACGGCAGCTTCGGTAAGAACACGCGTTGTCTCTTGGAAGGATGCGGCAGAAATGAAGGACTTGGTCTGTAAGCTGGCCTTAGTAATACCGAGCAAGACAGGTGTTGCTTCAGCCGGCTGACCGCCTTCTTTTAAGGCCTTCTGGTTGATGAGCTCAAATTCATCGGCATCAAGCTGTTCGCCGACCAGCAAGGTTGTATCGCCCGGCTGAGTAACCTCAACCTTGCGCAACATTTGAGAAACGATAACTTCAATGTGCTTATCGTTAATCTTAACACCTTGCATACGGTAAACGTCTTGAACTTCTTTAACGAGGTATTCGGCCAATTTTTCAACACCCAATACGCGCAAGATATCATGCGGAGCCGGTGTACCTTCAACCAACATATCGCCTTTCTTAACGACGTCACCGTCTTGAACAACCAAACGACGTCCCTTCGGAATGAGGTATTCCCACTCTTTACCGTCATCAGCAATAACAACAATACGCTGTTTAGCTTTGTAGTCTTTACCGAATTCAACCACACCGTCAACATCAGAGATGATTGCCGGATCCTTCGGTTTACGAGCTTCAAATAACTCGGCAACACGCGGCAAACCACCGGTAATATCTTTTGACTTCATGCTCTCTTTCGGCAAACGAGCGATAACATCACCGGCATGAATTTCGGTACCGTTATCAACCGCCAAAACCGCATCAACAGAGAGGTAGTAGCGAACTTCCTTACCGTTTTCAAGTGTAACCGGCTTACCCTTCTTATCTTTCAAGACGATAGACGGACGCAAGTTAGCATGGGCATGGGCATTAGCCCCGCCTCTCCAGTCAGCAACGGTCTTGGAAACAACACCGGTCGTTTCATCTTGAACTTCCTTCATGGAAACACCGGCAATCAAGTCAACCAATTCAACTATACCGCTCTTATCAGAGATAATCGGGGTTGTAAACGGATCCCACTCGGCAACTTTCTGGCCTTTTTCAACCTTAGAACCGAGTTTAACCAACATCTTCGCACCATACGGAATACGGTGACGAGATTTTTCACGTCCCTGACCGTCAGAGATAACGATTTCACTGTTACGAGAAAGCACGATGGCGTTTCCTTCAGCGTTATCAACCGTACGTGCATTGTCCAACGTTAAGACACCGGAGAACGGTACCTCAACGGAAGATTGTTCGGCAGAAACGGAAGCCGCACCACCGACGTGGAAGGTTCTCATGGTTAATTGCGTACCAGGTTCACCAATGGATTGTGCAGCAATAATACCGACAGCTTCACCAACGTTAACCGGCGTACCGCGAGCCAAGTCACGACCATAACAAGCGGCACAAACACCGTGTTCGGTTTCGCAAGTTAATACCGAACGGATTTTAACTTGTTCAACACCGGCTTTTTCAACGGCTTCAGCCATAGCTTCGTCAATCAACGTGCCCTTGGTAACGATAATTTCGCCTGTTTCCGGATTACGAATATCTTCTTGAGCGGTACGGCCTAAAATTCTCTCAGAGATTGAGGCAATCACATTACCGCCGTCAACCACCGGACGAACGACAATACCACGCTCGGTACCGCAGTTTGTTTCGGTAACCACAACATCTTGTGCCACATCAACCAAACGACGGGTTAAGTAACCGGAGTTAGCGGTCTTTAACGCGGTATCGGACAAACCTTTACGAGCTGAGTGGGTAGAGCTGAAGTATTCAGACACCGTCAAGCCTTCTTTAAAGTTTGAAATAATCGGTTGTTCAATAATGGCACCGTTCGGCTTGGTCATCAAACCACGCATACCGGCTAATTGCTTCATTTGGTCTTTAGAACCACGCGCACCGGAATCGGCCATCATGAAAACGGAGTTCATATAACCGTGGTCAATTTTAGAAATGCTCTTCATCATTTCATCAGCCACTTTATAAGAACATGCCGCCCAAATATCAATAACCTTATTGTATTTTTCGCCTTGTGTAATCAAACCGTTTTGGTATTGCTGTTCAAATTCCTTAACCTGCTTAGAAGTTTCGGCAATCAATTTCTTCTTTGCTTCCGGCACAATTAAGTCATCTTTACCGAAAGAAATACCGGCCTTACATGCGTTTTCAAAACCCAAAGTCATGATTTTATCAACCATGATACAGGTTTCTTTTTGACCGCAATAACGATAAACGGTATCAATAATTTCACCGATTTCCTTCTTTCTCAGCAATCTGTTAACCAAAGAAATGGAGATTTTCTCATTATCCGGCAAGATGTCGGAAATAATGATACGTCCCGGTGTGGTATCAAGCAAACCGTAAACGCGTTCACCATTATCGTTAACATAATGCATACGGCATTTAATCTTAGCGTGTAAATCAACTGCTTTGGCATTTAAGGCCAACATAACTTCGTTCACATCAGAGTAAATGCTGCCCTCGCCCAACACACCATCTGCCTCGTAAGAAAGGTAGTAAATACCCAAAACCATATCTTGTGACGGCACGATAATCGGCTTACCGGAAGCCGGTGCCAAAATATTGTTGGTAGACATCATGAGCACGCGAGCTTCCAACTGAGCCTCAATAGAAAGCGGAACGTGAACAGCCATTTGGTCACCATCGAAGTCAGCGTTAAACGCGGTACAAACGAGCGGGTGCAAGTGAATAGCTTTACCTTCAACCAAGACCGGTTCAAAAGCTTGAATACCAAGTCTGTGCAACGTCGGCGCACGGTTTAACAAAACCGGATGTTCGCGGATAACTTCTTCCAAGATATCCCAAACTTCAATGCGCTCTTTTTCAACCATCTTCTTAGCGGCTTTAATAGTTGTCGCCAAACCGTAAAGTTCAAGTTTTGCATAAACAAACGGCTTAAAGAGCTCTAAGGCCATCTTCTTCGGCAAACCGCATTGGTGTAATTTAAGTTGCGGACCAACCGTAATAACGGAACGACCTGAATAGTCAACACGTTTACCTAACAAGTTTTGACGGAAACGACCTTGCTTACCTTTAAGCATATCGGATAATGACTTCAGCGGACGCTTATTGGTACCGGTAATAGCGCGGGCGCGACGACCGTTATCAAACAAAGCATCAACTGATTCTTGTAACATTCTCTTTTCATTACGAACGATAATATCCGGTGCCTTTAATTCCAACAATCTCTTCAAACGATTGTTACGGTTAATTACACGACGATATAAATCGTTCAAGTCAGAAGTGGCAAAACGACCGCCGTCTAACGGAACAAGCGGACGCAACTCCGGCGGAATAACCGGTAAAACATCCAAAATCATCCATTCCGGCTTGGTGTTGGAATCAATGAAAGATTCAATAATCTTTAAGCGTTTAACCACCTTTTTACGCTTGGCTTCGGAATTAGATTCAGCTAATTCGGCACGCAAATTGGCGCGTTCTTCGTTTAAGTCAATATTAGCCAAAATTTCTTTAATCGCTTCGGCACCGATACCGGCCTTAAATGATTCCTCGCCGAATTCTTCCAATTTATCTTGGTATTCGTCTTCGGTTAAAAGCTGATATTGTTTCAAATCGGTCAAGCCCGGTTCAATAACGATATAGCTTTCAAAATAAAGCACGCGTTCCAACTGTTTCATCGGAATATCGGTAATCATGGAAATACGGCTCGGAAGGCTCTTCAAGAACCAAATATGAGCCACCGGTGCGGCCAATTCAATATGGCCCATACGTTCACGACGTACTTTAGAAAGGGTAACTTCCACACCGCACTTTTCGCAAACGATACCGCGATATTTCATTCTTTTATATTTACCGCACAAACATTCATAGTCTTTAACCGGACCGAAAATTCTGGCGCAGAACAAACCGTCGCGCTCCGGTTTAAATGTACGGTAGTTAATGGTTTCCGGCTTTTTAACTTCGCCGTAAGACCAAGAACGGATTTGCTCAGGAGATGCAATGGAGATTTTGATTTCATCAAAAGACTCAGATACAGCCTGCTGACCAAAAAAATTCATAATATCATTCATATCTAAAAACTCCTTTTATCTCTTAGGCTTTTTCTTCTTCGTTCAACATTTCAACGTTCAAGCACAAGGACTTAATTTCCTTAACCAAAACGTTAAAGCTCTCAGGAACGCCGGATTCAAAACTGTCTTCACCGCGAACGATAGCTTCATAAACTTTCGTTCTGCCGTTGACGTCATCGGACTTAATGGTAAGCATTTCTTGTAAGGTGTATGCGGCACCGTAAGCTTGCAATGCCCACACTTCCATTTCACCGAAACGTTGACCACCGAATTGTGCTTTACCACCGAGCGGTTGCTGTGTAACCAAACTGTACGGACCAACCGAACGAGCGTGCATCTTTTCGTCAACAATGTGGTGTAATTTAATCATATAAATGATACCGACGGTAACCTTACGGTCAAACTTCTCACCGGTACGACCGTCATACAAGTCAATCTGACCGGAAGTCGGCAAGCCCGCCATTGTAAGCATACGATTGATATCATCACCGTTCGCACCGTCAAATACCGGCGTTGCCATCGGGATACCGTTCTTTAAGTTACCGATCATCTCTAATTTTTCACTCTCGGTTAACGGTACGATATCTTTCTTGTATTGCTTTTCACCATAGATATCTATAAGTTTTTGGTTCAATTCCTCAATGGTCTTTTCACCGCGCTTATACTGTTCGCAAAGTTCGTTAAGTTGTTTACCTAACTCTTTTGCTGCCCAACCTAAGTGCGTTTCAAGAATTTGTCCCACGTTCATACGGGATGGCACACCTAACGGGTTTAATACGATATCAACCGGCGTACCGTCTTCCATATAAGGCATATCCTCTAACGGCAATACGCGTGAAACCGTACCCTTGTTACCGTGACGTCCGGCCATCTTATCACCGGTTTGCATCTTACGCTTGGTCGCAATAAAGACTTTAACCTGTTTCAAGACACCCGGCAATAAGTCATCACCGCGTTGAACTTCGTCAACTTTTTGCTCAAAGTGCTTTTGGATTTTTTCCAAACGTGCATTAAAGGCATTGGTAAATTCTTCAATTTTTGCCATCAGCTCTTCGTCTTTAATCACGATTTTGCCGAGTTGATATTCCGGAATATTATTCAAGATATCTTTCTTTAAGACCAAATTCTTGGCAATACCCTTCGGTGCATCAACAACCTTTTGGTTCAAAAGCATCTCTTTTAAGCGTTGGTTGTAGCTCTTGCGAACAATATTCATTTCGTCATCACGGTCTTTAGCGAGCTTAGAAATCTCGGCCTGTTCAATCGCCAAAGAGCGCTCATCTTTTTCAACACCGCGACGATTGAAGACTTGAACATCAACAACCACACCTTCAACACCCGGCTGTGCGCGTAAAGAAGTATCACGAACATCACTGGCTTTTTCACCAAAGATGGCGCGTAACAATTTTTCTTCTGGTGTGACAACGCTTTCGCCCTTCGGGGTAACTTTACCGACCAAAATATCGCCGGCCTTAACCTCGGCACCGATATAAATAATACCGGATTCATCAAGGTTACGCAAAGCTTCTTCGCCGACATTCGGAATATCACGGGTGATTTCTTCCTGACCGAGCTTGGTATCACGTGCCATAACCTCAAATTCTTCAATGTGCAAAGAGGTTAAAACGTCATCACGGGAAATACGCTCGGAAAGCAAAATCGCATCTTCGTAGTTCAAACCGTTCCACGGCATAAAGGCAACCAAAACGTTCTTACCTAAAGCAAGTTCGCCCATATCGGTACACGGACCGTCAGCAATGATATCGCCGGCCTTAATTTTATCGCCGACCTTAACGAGCGGTACTTGGTTGATACATGTATCTTGGTTGGAACGACGGAACTTAGAAAGTCTGTAAATTTCAACACCCATATCCGCCATATTGTTCTTATCTTTAGAGCGGATAACGATACGGTTGGCATCAACTGCAACAACTTCACCGTCATATTTGGCAACCAGTGTTGCACCGGAATCTTTAGCCACCGTTGCCTCAATACCGGTACCGACCAGCGGAGCCTCGGAACGAAGCAATGGCACACCTTGACGTTGCATGTTTGAACCCATCAACGCACGGTTCGCGTCATCGTTCTCTAAGAACGGAATAAGCGCCGCCGCAACGGAAACGAGTTGTTTCGGGGAAACGTCAATAAAGTTAATTTCTTCAGGTTTTGCGAAGATAACATCACCGGCTTTACGGCAGGTAATCAAATCATTTTCAAAATGACCGTCTTCCTTAACCTTAGCGTTAGCTTCCGCCATAATGTATTTTGATTCTTCATCAGCGGAAAGGTAAACCACGTCATTTGTTACCACGCCGTCAACAACTTTACGATACGGGCATTCAATAAAACCGTATTTGTTGATACGAGCGTATGTAGAAAGGGCGTTAATCAAACCGATGTTCGGACCTTCCGGTGTTTCAATCGGACAGATACGACCATAGTGTGTCGGGTGCACGTCGCGGACTTCAAAGCCGGCACGGTCACGGCTCAAACCGCCGGGGCCTAATGCAGAAAGACGACGCTTGTGTGTAACCTCAGACAACGGGTTGTTCTGGTCCATAAATTGTGAAAGCTGTGAAGAACCGAAGAATTCGCGGATAACGGCGGCAATCGGTTTGGCATTAACCAAATCCTGCGGCTTAACGTTATTTAATACTTCGGAACTCATCTTTTCACGAATAGCTCTTTCCATGCGGAGCAAACCCATACGATATTGATTTTCCATCAACTCACCGACGGAACGAACACGACGGTTACCTAAGTGGTCAATATCATCAACTTCGCCTTTACCGTCACGCAGCTCAACCATGTGTTTAACCACGCGCAAGATATCATCTTTACGAAGCGTATGCAAAGTATCCGGTGCATCAGCAAACGGAATATCCAAAGCGGAGTTCATCTTAACACGACCAACGGAAGAAAGGTCATATCTTTCCTCATCAAAGAACAAGTTTCTGAAAACTGTTTCGGAAGCTTCCAACGTAACCGGCTCGCCCGGACGCATAACTTGGTAAATATACCCCAAAGCTTCTTCACGGTTTGTACTGCGGTCAATTTCCAATGTGTTGCGGATATACGGACCGACATTAACACCGTCAATATAAAGCAAATCCATCTCTTTGATTTTGGCTTCATCCATTGCCTTTAAGTTATCGGCATTAAGCTCGGCACCGGTTTCAGCCAAAACTTCACCGGTTTTGCTGTTAACAACAGCCTTGGCCAAGAACTTACCGTAAAGGCTTTCTTCCTTAACCACAAAGAATTTCAAACCTTTTTCAACCAATTTGGCGGCAGAACGCGGATTTAACTTCTTGCCTTTTTCCAAAACAACTTTACCGGTTTCGGCATCAACCAAATCATAATCAAACTTAGCGCCTTTCATTTTTTCCGGTTCAAAAGCGATCTTCCAACCCTTCTTGAACTTCTCGGCATGAATAATCTCATAGAAGTAAGCTAAAATTTCTTCTTTGCTCATACCTTTAATTTCAGACGGGTCTAACTTTTTACCTTTTTTCTTAGCAGCGGCAAGTTTTTCTTCCGTTTCTTTGGAATAAAGAGAATAAAAAATTGTTGTTACCGGCAATTTACGACGGCGGTCAATACGTGCGTAAACCAAGTCTTTGGCATCAAATTCAAAATCAAGCCAAGAACCGCGGTACGGAATAATACGAGCGGCAAACAAGAATTTACCGTTAGCAACCGTTTTACCTTTATCGTGGTCAAAGAACACGCCCGGAGAACGGTGCATCTGGGAAACAACAACACGCTCCGTACCGTTAACGATAAACGTACCTTTTTCGGTCATCAGCGGGATATCGCCCATAAATACGTCTTGCTCTTTAATATCGTGAATATCTTTAGCGCCGGTTGCCTCATCAACATCATAAACCACCAAACGCAAAGTTGCTTTAACCGGAGCGGCATAAGTCAAGTCACGTTTCATGCATTCGTCAACATCATACTTCGGCTGTTCCAAAGTATATTTAACAAATTCCAAAACGCCGTTACCGGCAAAATCACGAATTGGGAAAATAGATTTAAAAACTTCTTCCAAACCAAATTCACAATGGTTACCATACATATCAACATTATTGATAAAACTGTTATATGAACCGGTTTGCACCTCAATCAAACTGGGCATATCCGCAACTGCATCAATTCGCCCGAAATTTTTTCTTACACGCTTTTTGCTCGTATAAGATTCCTTCATCTCTTTATATCCTTTAAGGTTAGAATTCTGCGACAATACTTATGATAAAACCAAGTTTTTCAAGGGCTTTAGGCTTGTTCGCACCAAATACCCCGATTCGCATAGGTTTTTCAACCCCGACCGCAGAAGGTTAATCGTGAAAATTTTCATTTTAAAGTGTTTCAAGAGTCCGTAAACACCCAAGAAATATAAATTATTTCAAAGGGTTACAAACGAATTCTCAAAGTAAGCAAAATAATTTTGTCATGACAAAAATTCTTTATTTAAAAGTCGCGCGTATATTAGTCCAAACGAAAAAACTTTTCAACTGTTTTTTCGTTTTAAATCACAAATTTAGGAAATAAATTTTACTTTTGTTGAAGTTGTTGTTTTTTCATCTGTAAAATCTGTTCGGCGGTAACTCCGGCTTTTTCTTTGACTTGCTCTTGATGCTTTGCCATAACTTCCGGCTCGGCTTTTTTAAGCGCTCTCATATCCGCATCAAACACATCGGAAAGACCGACACGAGCCACCTTTGATGGTGCCGGAATAGCATTTAAATATTCCTCTGCCGTTTTAGCACTACTTACTTTTGCCACCGTTTCATCAGTTTCTTTACGCATGGCTTTCAGTTCTTTTTTAAGTTGTCTGCGCGATAATTCCTTTTCAGCAACGATATTTTGCCCGCTTTTATCAAGCGTTTGTTGCTTACCGCTGGCAACACCGTCTTTAACCGAAATATCATACTGTTTACCTTTTTGCGTTTTTAAATAATGTTCCTTACCTTCAGCGGTAACCTCTGCAAAAAACTCCTTGTTTTTCTTATTTTCAATAGCCTGAATAACCATCTTTTGCGCAGTTGCCTCTGCACGCAAACTTTTTTTAACTTCTCCTTTTTTTATTTCCGTATAGGCATCCGTTTGTGAATTATAAGAAGAAGACGTTGTTGTTTCATGTTGTTTGATGGATGAAATCGTTTCATCTTTGTTGTATGTTGTGGTCTTAACACTGTCATAACCAAAACTGTACGCATCCGTTTTATCACCACTGATGGCTAAAGTTCCGTCGCTGGCATTGGTTGTATGTTCGCTCATTGTCTCAACCATTTTCTTAATTTTTTTCTTATCTTTATCATAATATGTATTATCATGGCTAAACTCGGTCGTTTGTGTCCTGTGCCCACCGATAGTACTATATGTATCAATGGTTACTTTTGTATCACTGCTATTTTGCTTTTTTCCCTGAAATTTATGCGAAACTGTCTCGCTGATAATCGGCTTTTTCTCATCAAGTTTATCAACGGTTTTAGATACTTTAACCTGATGTTCCCCCGCTTTGGTTTTAAAAGACTCTTCAGCATTTGTATATTGATAATCAAACTTTTGTGTCGGGTTTTCCTTTGTTTCAGGCTCAACATGATTAACACCAGCCGTCTTATCAACTGCCGCTTTTTCTTTAATTTCTGCTTTTTTCTCTTCTTCAGCCATGACACCCTCCTAAAAATCTAGCGCCGATGCACAAAGTAATCAATAATTTGATGCATTTCCTTAATTCCCTCTTTAATCCCTTCCTTAGGTGCCGTAATGCAATTAAGCAAAAACTTCCATGAAGCGCATTTACCATGGCTCATAATCTGATTTTCCAATATCTTAGCCTCATGAAATTTATTTAACTCAATCTCTTGCCGGGAAACCACAACATCGCCGACTTTAACATGCGGTGAACATTCAAAACGACGACGAAACTCACCTAAATCCATACCAAAGAAAGCATCTTTTGCCGAACCGTTTTCCAACCGATAATTTATACACTGGTTTTCATCGCTCTTATCGCCCTCAAACGGCACTATAACATCAGCAATAATCCCCTCTTCCGCCTTAATTAAAAAATGCATATCGGGATGACCTTTTTCTGTGACCGTATAGTCATAATAAACCGTACACATGACAACACACCTCCTTAAAAGGTTCCGTTTGATACATCATAGCACATTTAAAGCAATTCGTCAAACATTTTCCATAAAAAACAGCCCCGACCAAACAGTCAGGGCTTTGTTTTTATTAAAGAAAGGAAATTTTATTTCAAATTAGCGGTTATAACTTGTCATAAAAGTCATATTCACACGGTTTTGCGCATGTCTTGTTTCGTGGCGCAATGTTTCCAAATATCTCTTGCCGGTACTTTCACCGCGAACCGTCAACATATTAGCTGCGATTTTACTATCTCTAAACATTTTTTCGGAAACTCTGTATTGTCTGATTGAGCAATCTTCACCGCGCTCACGCAACTGTGCTGACAAAAAGTCTCTTTCCACATCTTTACCGAGAAATTCTTCCCTTAGAGCACCGTTTTCCAAACGAAATTCCAAGCACTCGTCCGGTGTTACCCGTGTATCTCTGGCAAGAAATAAATCATCAATTTTGTAATCTGTAACTTTCAGCATAAAACGATCTGTTTTATCGCCGTTCTTAAAGTCATAAGCCATATAATTCGTAGTCATAACAATTCTCCTTCCTCAAAGGTCTCTTTATACAAAAAATATAGCATTTATCAAAAATTCTGTCCAATAAAATATCTGCATTTTAAGCAAAAATATCTGTTGACATATTTATTTTATGATTTTTTTGCAAAAAACTTATAGACAAAAACAAAGAATCGTGATATAGTCCTCTCATCTTGATAAATTTCTCTCTATTATTCTTAAAAAAAATTTTAAAAAATGAGCACAAATGTATTAAATGGTCCGCGTCGTGCCGACCTTCATTCCACGTTACTTATCGCCTCGCCCAAACTGAGCCAAGGCAAGTTTTTAACCCTGACCGAGCGCCCGCTCATGATGCCCAACCAGTTCGGCGGCGTAGATGTCATAGACGTCGTTGCCTGGGAATGCAACACCAAGGAAGAGATTCCTGCCGTCATGAAAGAACTCAAAGAAGAGTTTGAGGCAATGGAGGAAACACCAAACCTCAAGAACTCTATCGCCTTCCTTGAGAAAATGCTCCAGGAGATTGCCTCCGGCACCTACGAGCACGAGGTACCGAAGTACCTGATGGAGGTTATTGAGCGCGACCTACGCCCGACCTTAAAGCGCGAGCAGCTGATGTATCTCTCCGGTGTCACGAGGATTGAAGCTTAGCGCCACAACCCACCCAAAAAGCCCCGACCTTCACGGTCAGGGCTTTTTTAAGATTATAACGCTCTTTACCTCCGCTCCAAGGAAAAGCGTTAAAAAGTTATGCAAGTGCCGCGGGCACCCCCGAACCTTAATGGTCGGGGCCTTTTTTAATCTTCAATGCTTACCAGCTATAATTCAAACCGGCACCGGCCGCCTTTGCCTCATACCCATGTTCGCCAAAGGTATAATTAGCCCAGGTATAGCCGGAAAGCGCATTGGTAAAGCCGACACGTCCGCCGATTTCAACCCGTCCCAATGTCTGATTATCACCGGTATCGGCCTTTAGCTTACTAATCTTAACCGAATTGCCGTCACGCCAGGTCTGAATAACACTCGGCTTGATATAAAGCTTAGACTGATATGCCAACTGTTTTTCAAGTTTAAGCGCCAACTCTGCTTCGGCATATTGTGTATCATCCCACTTATATTCTTTACCGACATTATCCGTGGCATCATCAAAGCTGATATAATTATAGTAAAGTCCCAAAGACGGCTCTAACAACAGACCGTTGGCAATTTCAAAATCATGCCCCATGGCAAGTCCCGCACCGAGAAGATAACCGTCTGTATCATATTTGGCGATATGGTCGTCGGTAGAAACATCTGCCTTAAGCGCACCGCCGTAAACCAATGCCAACAACCAGTTCATATTTTTATCAAAACGATAATACAAACCGCCCAAATAGCTGTCCATATCTATATCACTGCCGACTTTGGAATAATACTTATCGCCATCGCCGTTATATTCGTATTTACCTTGGCGATAAGAACCGAAAATACCCAAGGCATTATATCTGTCTGCCTGCAAATCAAAACCGGCATCAACCGCCCAAATTTTGCCGTCCATATCAACCGGTTCCTCGGTTTCCATCTTCTCCCCTTCAGCATTTATCCATACGTTTCTCTGCGGGAGATTTCTGGCATTATAATTAACCATACCGCACCCCGGACAAGATAACTTATTATCCGCCAGCTTTGTGCCTACTGTCCGCCCCAAGTTGCGAATTTGTGAAATAGCTGCTTCCTGCATACCGATACCGGCAATCACTTCCGGTGTTACTTCACGTGTCGGTGCCGGTGGTGTCGGTCCCGGCGGCGGTGTCGGTCCGCCCGGTGTTGTCAGATACCATACCGAACCGCTTTCCGTACCTTCCACGTTACGAAGCGCCGACCACGCATACGGACTACCGATAACGCGTGTCACATTAAAGCTTTCATCATTGGCATTACTATCATTCGGCGCATTGACAAATACTGTTTTTGCGCCGTCATACCCCTCGCCATCCTGCGTTGCCACAATCACATTATAATCGCCGGAAAGCTGGTCGCTGACGTTAATCACGCCGGAATTGATGGCGCTATCATTACTGCTTAAAGTATGCACCCCGTCACCGCTGTTATTATTATGGTTAAACCACAAATCAACTTTAAGTGTCGGCTTAGCACCGTTATCCGCTTTCATATTTTTCGTATTGATAACCGTGCTGTGTCCCAAATTTAAGACCGCATTATTGCTAAAGCTCAAGTTATTGACATTATTTGCCACACCGGAAAGACGAACCATACCGCTTTCATCACCATCCAGCAACCAGTTATATTGATAACCGTCCATGTCGTCATAAATACCGATTTGCCCGTTATTTGTCGCGCTCGTCTTCAAATCCGCCTGTTCCGTATAAATTGAACTGGATTTACCGTTCACACTATTACCGGAAAATTCAATCTTGCCACCGTCGGCATTAAGGAATAAATCGGCTTTGGTATAAATTGCACCACCTTTTGAATTTTCTCCGCCGGTAACCCGATTATGATGAAATTCCGCATTATTGATTTCGCCGATTTCGCCATCATTATAGATTGCGCCGCCGAATGCATCACCATTTTCGGAAACGGCTTCATTACCTGTCACCTTACCGGATAATTTTTCAATTTTTCCTTCGTTATGAATTGCCCCGCCGTAAGCATTACCGTTTTCGGACAAAGCCGCATTACGTTCAAACGATACCCCGTTGATTTGCGTGATTTCTCCCCCGTTATAAACAGCACCGCCGAACGCATCTCCATTCTGTGATGATGCTTGATTTTCCTCAAAATCATATGCATCTTCTCCGCTCTTAATTGCGCTAATCTTAGCATCAAAACCATTAGAAAGTGCACCACCGAAAGCTCTGCCGTCATCAGAAGAAACAATATTCTTAGAAAATATGGCATGAACGGTATCAATCTCAGCACCGTTAGCATTAGAAATTGCCCCGCCGAACGCGTCATCTCCCGTACCTTTAGCCTGATTTTCCACTAACATAGCATTAATTTCACCGATGGTTGATTGTGAATCATTTGAAATTGCCCCACCTTCGGCATAATCGCCCTCGGCAGTGTTACCGGCAAAAAGTGTACTTGCAGTCCCGATTTTATTGATATGTCCGCCACCGAAGTTTGAAACAGCACCGCCGTATGCCTCTTTATTTTCAGCCACCGCTTTATTCTTATAATATGTGCCGTTTAATTCCATTATATTAGAATCATAAGAGTTAGAGATAGCCCCGCCGTAAGCATTATAAATAGATGCCACAGCCTCATTTTGAATATATTTTCCGTCAATTTTATTAATTGTCGTATCGTAATAATTGGAAACTGCCCCGCCCTCGGCATAATTACCTTTAGCATAATTGCCGATAAAATTACTGTAAATATAATTAATTTCAGGCCCATGAAAATTAGCGACAGCCCCGCCGTATGCTCCGGAATAATTAGCTTTGGCATAATTACCGATAAAGTTACCGCCGATAGCATTTATCTCCGTACCGCCCTGATTATAAATTGCACCGCCCTTGGCATTATCTTGCACACCCTTAGCCGCATTATTGATAAAATCACCTCGGATAGATCCGGCACCTCCGATTGATTTTTCTATTTTACCGGCATTATAAATCGCACCGCCCTCGGCATTAGCACCATCCGCATAGTTAGAAATAAACTCTGCATGAATATCTCCCAAAGTGCCGGTATTATAAACAGCACCGCCTTGTGCATGCACGGTAATACCTTGTCCGCCGTTATCCACTTCAGTATGGTTGCCGACAAAATTAACATTTTCTATATCGCCGATTTTTGAATTTTCGCCATTATATATCACACCGCCTCTGGCAACAGATTCAGCTGTTGCATAATTTCCGACAAACTCGTTTCTATACATATCGGAAATTCCACCGCCATCGTGATTATAAATCACACCGCCTTTAGCTTCCACCGTACTGCTTCCGACCGGCGCGACATAATTACGAAAGAAGCTATCCTCAAAATTATCTCCCGAAAAATTACCGTAATGAGGATCGGTATTATCAAGAATAGCCCCGTTTTCTGCATGTTTATCAGAAACCACGCTGGACGTATCATTAACGGTATATGCCAGAAAACGTGTGTCATTGTTCGGTATTTTCATCTGCACATCAGAAGAACCACCTTCTCCCTCACGCCAAGAAACCGTATCATTAACATCAAGCGCTTCCTCATCAAAATTCATCTTAAAATAGTGCCCTAAGTATTCGTAATTATAAGGCTTAGAAGCATCAACCTCTTCATCTTCCCCCATCTCATAGAATGGTCCGCCGCTGCCGGCATGCGCAGAAAGTGCCGTTGCCGAAAGCAAAAGCGTTAAAAACAAGCCTTTAGATTTTGTTAAATATGCCATAACGTGCACCTCTTTTACAATATCATTCTTTGTAAAGATAGCACGTTTTTCTTAATATAGGCTTAAGATTCAGTCTCTTTTTTCTTTAAAAAAAGCACTTAAAAGCTCGCCGCACTCTTCGGCTAAAATGCCTTTAACAATTTGCGGTTTATGGTTACAAGTCGGGCTTTCATAATATTTAACACCGTTAACAACCGCGCCTCCTTTCGGGTTTTCCGCCCCGAAAACAACGCGCTTAATCCGCATAAGGGAGATAGCCGCCGCACACATGGCACAAGGTTCAAGCGTTACATAAAGGGTACAATCCCAAAGGCGTTTTTGTTCGTTTTGAATAGCCGCGATAGACATAGCCTGCACTTCGGCGTGCGCCATGGCATGAATACCATGTTCACCGGTATTATGTGCGGTTGCCAAAACATTACCTTTGTCGTCAACCACCACTGCCCCGACCGGCACTTCGTCTTCTGCCACCGCTCGCCTTGCCTCTTTTAAGGCCATCAGCATAAATTGTTCATCTTCTGTCATACCAGCACCTATAAAAAATTAGCAATGGGTGGGATAAATTATGGTGCTATCGTTGTGAGCCCACCAAGGCGCACGAGCGTACAAGATGGTACGTGACGCGCCGCCGAGTGGCTTCCTCACAGCGATTTGACCATGATTTAGCACGCCCCCCTAATTAAACTTCGTCCACTCGCGGACATTCTCCCTCATCCACTCCGGCAACTCATCTAAACCCGAGGCTCCCGAGGCCTTTTTATGCCCGCCGCCGCCGAGCGTTGCCGCAATCTCTGACACATCAATATCATCACGCGTGGTACGGAAAGAAAGGTTCCATTTATTGCGCTTATTTAAGGAAAAACTAATCATAAAATGATAGTTCTTGATATTATCCAAAGACTCAAAAAAGTCTGATCCGGCCTGCGCCATATTCGCGGCAATAAAGCGCAGATTTTTATACGTTCCCTCAAAAGCCATATTACGCACCAACCGATAATCCCGATGCTTGATGTAAGAAAGAATGGCAATACCTTTCTCCACCATTAAAGGTACATCAATATTTCCCTCAAAGAGGTCCCGCCAAACTTTTTCATACGGCCGGTTAACCCCCAAAGAAAGAAAGGCATATTCAAACGGACGCACCCGTTTATCACGCAAATCAAACAGGTCATTTAAGGCCAAGAGTTTTACCCCTTCCGGCACCGGTTTATCGGGAATAAAATATTGCCATGTCAGCTCAATGGCGGCCGTTCCGGAGGCACGCAAACCTTTAATTCCCAGCCCCTCATCATGGCTTTTCAAATATTCGTCATATTTTTCAATCGCTGAAACATGGTGGTCAATCCAAACAAGATTTTTCTCTTTATGAAGCTTAAACATATATTCCATCGGAAAAGAGATATCGCAAATAACCACATCATCATGCTTGGCAATTTCCTCATAAGGAATTTCCTGATCATAATTAAATCCCAAGAGCTCGCAATCTTTATGAACATATTTAACGATAGCGGCCGAGCCTTTGCCGTCATGGTCGGCGGAGTGATAAACACAAAGCATTTTAAAATCCTTTCAAAATATGGCAGGATTATAGCCGCAAATGTCCCCCTGTCAAGGGTAATTTTACCATTCTAAGCTCATCCCGTCGTATGCCGGTTCCATATTGTCGGGCGAACTTGCCTTAATTTTTTCATAATCGCATTCCACCGCCATATGCGTGATAATCACACGTTTTGCCTTCATCTCTTTGGCATAATAAATAAGGTCATCAAGTCCGGCATGAAATTTTGACCCTTTAGGTGTTGTCAACGGCATAACCAAAAGTTCCGGTCTCTTTTTAATCAAGCTTAAAGACTTATCGCTGATATGGTGAAAATCAGCAATATGCACCACTTCGCCGTCATTAAAGATATAGCCGGAAACCTCCACATTATGCCCCTCTAAGAGGGTCGGTGTCACCTTTAATCCCTTAAATTCAAAAGGCTTTTCATATTCAAAGACATGCGGGGTAAGCGCCGCAATATATTTCGGGTTAATCACCTGCTGTTCGTCGGTCAACAGGTAGCCGAAGCGTTGATGAATAACTCCCATATTAAACGGAGAGGCAAACACATCTATCGGCTTAGCACAAATCCGGTTAATCTCCCGCAAATCATCAATACCGTGCAGATGGTCGGCATGCACATGGGTATAAAACACCGCATCTAAGCAACGAATATTGTTGTTTAAAAGTTGCATCCGCAAATCAGGAGAGGTGTCCATCAAAAATTTAACGCCGGATATTTCATAATATGTCCCCGAACGCAAACGGACATTTTTCGGATTATGACTGTCACAATCGCCGAAACCGTTGGCAAGAGCCGGCACCCCCGGCGCTGCACCCGAACCTAAAATAACAACCTTAGACACTTCTTCCTACCCTTTCGCTTTTTTGTATAACCGGTAAAAATTATCGGTCGTAAGTTTTGCCACCTCATCAACCGCAAGCCCTAAAAGCTCTGCCAGTTTTTCTGCGGTTTTAACCACGTATGCCGGCTCGTTTACCTTTCCTCTGTAAGGAACCGGTGCCAGATACGGGCTGTCTGTTTCAATAAGAATTTTATCTTTAGGATAATCCCTAAACACCATGGCAATATTCTCCCCGCTCTTAAAGGTAATAATTCCCGAAGCCGAAATATAAAACCCGCGCTTTAAAACCTCTTTAGCAAAGTTTTCATCAGAGGTAAAACAATGAATAACCCCTGTTAATTTGCCAAATTCCTTAATTCCCTCATCAATGAGAGAAAGCGTATCTTCTTCCGCCTCGCGCTGGTGTATCATAATCGGCAAACCGGTCATTCCTGCCGCTTTGATATGACGTGAAAACATCTCCTTTTGCTCGTGTTTATATTCAGCCCCGTAATGGTAATCCAACCCGCATTCGCCGATAGCAATCACAAACGGATTTTCGGTTGCTTTAATGATGTCTGCCACCTGAATTTTATCAAGTTTTTCCGGCGCACTGTCCGGATGAATACCGACAGAAGTCCACATCTGCGGCGCTTCTTTTCCCTCATCACGGAGTTTCTTAAACCGTTCACACATTAAAAGTTGTTCTAAAGCCTCATCTAAATCTTTGCCGGCATTTAATAACGCACCGACCCCTGCCTGAAACGCCCTTAAAGCTGTTTCATCATCTTCAATATGACAATGGCTGTCCGTGAGCATAATTACATTTTCTCCGGTGCCTTAAAGCCCAAAAGATTGGTGCAGATATTAAGCACATTTAAGGTTAACGTAATCAAAGCCACCAACGATGAAAGCACGGTTTCATTTTCTTCGGCTAAAATCTTTTTATCATGATAAAAGACATTGAATTTATTGGAAATCTCATAAATGTAAGAGCAAAGCATAGACGGTGCATCTTTCTTAACCGCTTCCTTAACGGTATGCGAAAAACGAGTTAAGGTAAGTGCCAAATCACGCTCTGAATCGCAGGTAAAATCGGCAAACTTAACATTGTTCATCACACCCGAATTTTTCTCATTTAACTTCGCCAAAATAGATTTAATTCTGACCATGGTATATAAGATATACGGACCGGTGTTGCCCTCAAACGAAGTAAACTTATCCAAATCAAAAATATAATTGCTCTCCGTTGGGTTCATCAAATCGCCGTATTTAATCGCCGCCAAACCGATAATTTTTGCCAGCTCTTTAACTTCTTCCGGAGCCATATTTTCTTCATCTTTTACATGAACGGCATTTTCTACCATATCAATCATATCCGAAAGCTTCATCGTACCGCCGGCACGGGTCTTAAAAGGCTTGCCGTCTTTACCGTTCACCGTACCGAAACCGATAAACGAAAGCTCGGTATTGCTTGGGACAATTCCCGTTTTCTTCGCACAACGGAATACACGTTCAAAATGCAAGAACTGGCGCTTATCCACCACATACATCACACGGTCGGGATGAAAATCTTTTTCGCGTTGCACCAGCGTTGCCAAATCAGTTGTTTCGTAAATCGCCGAACCGTCAGATTTTAAGACGATACACGGCGGTATCGGCTGGCTGTCACTGTCTTCTTTAACATCAACCACCAAAGCACCCTCGCTTAAATATGCAAAGCCGCCTTTTTTCATTTCAGCAACCATATCGGGAATATAAGACTCAACATCAGATTCCCCGAGCCACAAGTCAAAATCAACATCTAAACGCTTATAATTTCTCTTCAAATCCGGCAGAGAAATGTTCATAATGTGCTTCCACAAAGCACGGTAACCCCTGCGCCCTTTTTGCAATTCCACAGTAGCGTTACGAGCCGCCGTTAAATACTCTTCATCTTCTTTGGATTTAGCGGAAGCAAAAGGATATATTTCGCCCAAATCTTTAATATCAAACGGTGCCTCTTTCGGGTATTCGCCGTCATAATTTTCATCAAAATAAGGTAAGTTCGGTTGGCGTAAAGAAAGCTCATGAATAATCAACCCCATTTGTAAACCGAAATCACCCAAGTGAACATCAGCAACAACCTTATGACCGTAAAAACGGTTCATCCGCTTTAAGGCTTCGCCGATAACCGCCGAGCGCAAATGCCCGACATGAAGTGTTTTCGCCACATTCGGCCCGCCGTAATCTATCACCACCGTTTTAGGATTTTTTATCTTTTCAAAACCGCAGTCAGAAGCATTAAGCATATCCTGCATATAAGATGAAACAAACTTATCTTTCACCGTGATATTGATAAACCCCGGGTTAACCACTTCCACTTTTTCAATAATGTCATTTTCTTTAACCTGCGCTAAGACATCATTAGCAATCATAAACGGTGCTTTATGGTAAAGCTTTGCCGCCCCCATTGCCCCGTTAACCTGGTATTGGCATAAATCAGGTCTTGCGGAAACAACCACTCTGCCTAAATCCGCATCAAAACCGGCATTTTCAAAAGCTTTCATAAAAATGTCGCTTAAAACTTCAATAACCGTCTTCAAAATTCTCTCCTAAAACTTAAAAAAACTACCGGCAAGATAACAAAGAGCGCCCCACGTGTCAAGCAAATTTTAAGCATAAAAAAAGCAGTGACCTTCTCAGGTGACTGCTTTAAAAGTTTAATTGTTTAACTGAGAACCGCTGTCTCAAATGTATATACGGTCTGATAATCGGCCACGATATCCGGTGTAGCATACTTTTTAAGTGCTTCCTCACCGGCCTCCGAAATACTGTCCGGATACATCATGACATAGTACGCAATCTCGGGCATCTTGCGCCGCAGCATCAGTTCAACTTGCGCTTCAGAGCTTAACGTATGCTTTGAGAGGTAAAGCATAATCTCGTTGTGTTTGCCACGCTTGATAAGACGAACCTCATCTTCGGCATTGAGGACATGTCCTTTGATGTAAACCTTGATTTCCTCGTGGTTACCGCGTTTCAAGAGCAGATGTTCACCGGCCTCGGTCAGCTGATTCTTTGAGAGATAGGTCAGAAGCATGCTGTCATCACGATGGTTAAAGATAGCCTCGTCACCGCCTTCCGGACGATAATGCCTGACATACGCCATCAGCAAATCAATCGGCGCTGTCGCCATGAAGAACTCTTCCGCCTCGCGCATAAACCGTTGCTGTTTGATGATTGGCTTCAGCTTGCGCGGTCTGGTAAAGCGAATAAGTTGAATCTGTTTCATCACCGCCCGACTTTGCACAAACTCTGCACGAGAGATAAGACACTCCACATCATCCTTGCTTCCGCCATACAGTATGGCATCACGCTCACGCTGATCAAATTTGCCGGTAGCAATAAGCGCGTGCCTCAATTCATCATCACCACGCTTAATGATATCAAGCTTGGCAAACGACGACAGTTTGGGACGGCGCGTCAATTCCAGCATTTCTTCTCTGTCAAAGCGCTCCAAAATAGCTTGTTCCGGAAGTTCCGGTACCTCAAAATCGTCAACGAAGCGCTTAACGGTTTCATAGACACCATGCTCCAAGAAGAGTTTGATGTTGCGGCGGTTGCCATCTTGGCTGTATGCCAGCAATGCCTGCACCACCGAGGGATGATTCTGGCGAAACAGATAGACTGCAGAGCCTTCGGCGACACCATGCTGTTCAATGTAAAATTGAATAAGCTTCGGTGTTGCCTTTTCAACAAACACGTTTTCTGCTTTAGGTGAAAACGGATAAGCCAATATATAATCGGCCAATGCTTTGTAGGAAGCAGAATTGATAAACTCAATCTGTTCCTTCGTCTTCTTAATTTTTTCCATAATTTAAAGGGTTTAGTTAATAATGTGAATAATAAAATTTTGATAAGCTAAATTGTACAGAAATAATCATTTTTGTCAACAAGAAAAAAGAGAAAAATTTCACCCTACATCTTAACCAGTGCCAGTCCATTTAAACCGTCATACCTCAGCCGGCAAGGTCCGGCTGATAAGGTATCTTCCTTATTGTTCTCCCCTCTACCGGTAGAGGGGCCGGGGGAGTAAAATACTGCAAATTAAAATATTGAAGATGCCTGACCTCGCCGTTGCACGGCTCAGGGCATGACGTTTAAAATGTTACATGCACCATCAGCACTACCACTAAAGGCGGGAGATTTTGCGAAATAGCGCCATAAAGCACCCACTCTGTTCATGCCCTAAAGGTGGAAAATTCTGCGAAATAACCGTGGATGTCCACCGAGGCACACGAGCGTACTAAGACGTACGTGACGTGCCGAAGAGTGGCTTCCATCCACGAGTTAGTTCACAGAATTTTGCCCTTTAGATAAATAAGAAACCAAAAACAAGTCTATTTCCCCATCTAGCACCCCTCGGTCATCCGAGGTCTCGGCACCGGTGCGTAAGTCTTTAATCATCTTGTAGGGTTGCAAGACATACGAGCGGATTTGATACCCCCAGCCGTTATCGCCCTGTTCTTCCCATTTCTGTTCGGCAGCGGCATCTTTTTTGCGCTGTTCAATTTCATAGAGTTTTGCCTTTAACATATTCATTGCCTGATCACGATTCGCAAATTGCGAGCGCTCGGTTTGGCAAGAAACGACAACACCGGTAGGAATATGGGTTAAACGCACGGCAGATTCGGTTTTATTGATGTGTTGTCCGCCCGCACCGGAAGAACGATAAGTATCCATTTTAATATCGGCGGGGTTGATTTCAATATTGATATTATCATCCACCACCGGATAGACGGTAATGGAGGCAAAACTGGTATGGCGGCGAGCATTGGCATCAAACGGAGAGATTCTGACCAAGCGGTGCACACCGGTTTCCCCTTTAAGCCAACCGTAAGCATTAAGGCCGGAAATTTTAATGGTAGCGGATTTAAGCCCTGCCACTTCGCCCTCGGTTTCTTCAACATAGGAAATTTTATACTGATGTTTTTCCGCCCAACGGGAATACATACGGAGCAGCATTTCTGCCCAATCTTGCGCTTCGGTACCGCCCGAGCCGGCATGCACTTCCAAATAAGCATCATTTTTATCAAACTCACCGGAAAGAAGCGTGAGCAATTCGCGCTCTTTGGCAGATTTTTTCATCTCTTCCAAGTGCGTGTACAAATCAGCGAGCATTGTTTCGTCATTTTCCGCCTCGGCAAGTTCTATCATCTCCTCAATATTTTTGATAGATAGGAGCAAATCTTCGTAATAAGCGATATCGGCATCAAGGGTATTTTTCTCTGATGTCAGTTTCAAGGCTTCGTCTTGATTATCCCAAAGTTTCGGGTCTGCGGTTAAAGTATTTAATTCGTCCTGTCTGATTTTGGCATTATCATAGTCAAAGAAACCTCCGAAACGTTTCGGCGCTGTCTTTGATTTCGGTT
>Ga0310694_10000960_pt1 | contig 34768 bp, 29 predicted proteins | sample 174DNAGHGhighgp2_FD_203884 | JGI IMG/M metagenome (GOLD analysis project Ga0310694, IMG submission 203884) | Sheep rumen microbial communities from Palmerston North, Manawatu-Wanganui, New Zealand - 1742 DNA GHGhigh gp2 (v2) (version 2) | ecosystem: Host-associated > Mammals > Digestive system... | reverse complement strand
GTAAGAAGTTGGAGCCTATGGGTGAACAGATTCACAAACTCGTGCAGAGTATCTTCGACCCGTCAGCCTTTGACGATATGATAGAGGATGCTAACAAGAAGGCAGAGGTAGTGAATGACCATCTGAACGAGAATGCTGCAAAAGAGGAATTCAAACGTCTGTGGGAGCAAATCAATCATCGCTATGTTTATACCGTTCACTATGACAGCGAGGAACTCATCAAGAAGTGCATAGCCTCGATAGATAAGAATCTGACAGTAACAAAACTGAAATATATCGTCACAACTGGTGAACAGGGAGAGGATGATGTGGACTTTTCTGCTAAGCAGCAAACACGCACAAAGGAACTACGCGAAGTATCTACAAGTGATGTGGCATACGACTTGGTTGGGGATATTGCACGTGGCGCTACACTGACTCGTCGTACAGTGGTTCGTATTCTAAAGGGTATCAATTTGGCCAAACTCTATTTGTTCAAGAACAACCCTGAAGAGTTTATTCGTAATGTTATCCGATTGATTAAGGACGAGAAGGCCACTATGATAGTGGAGCATATATCGTATAATCGCATAGAGCAGCAATACGATACGAGCATCTTTACGAAAGAGAAGAGCCGTCAAAGCGTGGATAATGCCTACGAAGCCAAGAAACATATCCTTGACTATGTTTTCACAGATAGTAAAGGTGAAAGAGAATTTGCTGAAGACTTGGATGCAGCTAATGAAGTTTGTGTCTATGCTCGTTTGCCTCGCACATTAAAGATTCCTACTCCTGTAGGTCATTATGCTCCAGACTGGGCTATCGCCTTCAATGATAATGCTGGTGTGAAGCATATCTTCTTTATCGCAGAGACTAAGGGCAGCATGGATTCCATGCAATTGAAAGGTATCGAAAAAGCAAAGATTGACTGTGCCAAAAAACTCTTCAATGAGGTATCGACCAGTAAAGTGCGCTATCATGAGGTGACAAGCTACCAAAATATGCTGGATGAAATAAATAGGATGATGTAATTAATACAACAGGGACTGCTGAGACATCGGAGACAGGTGATTGGTGACAGCAGGGACAGGTACCGTTGACACGTTTCTCTCACAAAACTTGTTAATCTCAAAGCGCTGGTTCTCGACCGTCTGCTTGTCGCTGCTAACCCTAATATAACCGTAAATCATTTTTTCTTATAAGTTACAAACAAATTGTGAAATATAAACGATTAGATATTTGTTTGTTTCATATAATTGTTGTATCTTTGCCCTCAAAACCTATACTATGTCAAGAAATAAAACATTTTATTCTTCTGTACCAGATTCAAAACTGAAAAGTCTAGTTAAGAACGGACGGGATTACTCAAAGCCAACGCTTAATGAACAGATAACTGCTGCACGCGAGTCTTTGGGTAAAAAGAAACCTACGACGTGGATGAGAATAGTATCTGTGCCTATGGGTGGAATGAGGAAGAAATAAACGCGGATAGTCAATGAACAAATACATTAGCACCAAGGATGCAGTTCGCCTCCCAGGCCTTTCTACGGAGGAGATTTATGACCTGATTCACAGCGGAAAACTGCCCGCCCACAAGGCTCCTAAAAGTGGATGGCGCATCTTACCTCAAGACTTGGAAGAACTGGGGCTGATGCGACAAGAGTCTGACCGTTTGAAGAAGGCTGCCTAGGGTGACGGTGTTGTGCGTATGCTGGCAGAGTATATTCACACCCGTAGTCCTAAGGCAAAAGGGTGGAGCTATAGTACTATATACAGGATGGTTAGGTTTTATGACACCTACTCGTCAGAGAGTTTCCTTCAGACAGTCAACCATTATGGAATGCAGCACTATCTGGCTGAAACAAAGCAGAAAAAACTGCCATCCCAAGATGGTAAAATTGTGTCATTCGAAATGGCACAAATTGACAACGGTGAAATTGTGTCATTCGAAATGACACAAATTCCAAACGTGCTGTTCGCTACTGGTTGGACAAACCATCAGATTATTATGAATAGGTGCAAAACCGATGCGGAACGCCTGTTTTATATGCTTTATGCTGGAAAGGAGCAATAAATCGGTGGGGACGGATCTAAATGATCATTTTTTTATCACTCATTTCAACAGATTCCTGCCGCTGTTCCCCTCCAGTACGTGCATCTGCTGAATGGCAATCCGAGTCTAACCCCATCGATTTCGAGGGGTTTTCTAAGGGGGTCGAATTCGACCCCTTTATTATCGCATTGATAGTCATCGTCTTGATGTTGACATCCTTGACAATTATTTCGTTTTTCTTCGCCATATTGTTTTTAGTTATTTGGTTCTGCAAAGATACCGCTCGAGCTCTGCTCGCTTTCACCAAGCAAAGCGACTGAAAGAATGAACAATGGACATGCTTCATCGTTAATGGATAATTGATAATTGTGAATTGATATAAAGTTTCGCAAAGAATATTTTGAGGATTCACATTTATTTCGTACCTTCGCAGCGGAATAGACTAACTTTTATACAAAATGAAAAGAATGAGACTATGGGTGATGGCCGCCACCCTCATCTGCGGCACAAGCTTGTTTACAGCATGTAAGAAAGCACAGGAGCCGCAGAAGCCACAGACCGAGCAGAAAGAGACGGCAGGCGCAACGGCTGAGGAGAGCGCACCGCAGAAGGTGGTGAGCACGGAACTGATACGCACCTCGCAGAGCTGGGACGGCGTGGAGCTGCCCGACTACCTGCAGGGACGTCCCGAGCTGGTGGCAGTGAAGTATGTGTTTCCTGCCGGACAGAAGTTAGGCTGGCATCATCATCCTGTGATCAACTACGGCGTGCTGGTGCAGGGCGAGCTGACGATTATTGGACAGGACGGTAAGGAGAAGACGGTGCATGAGGGCGAGGCTGTGGTAGAGATGGTGAACACCATTCATCACGGTGAGAACCGAGGCACGAAGCCGGTGATCCTCTACATGTTCTACCTGGCGCAGAAGGATATGCCACTGGCTGTGCAGCATCCGGAGATTCCGTTAAATTAAAGGGAATAGTGAATAGTGAAAAGTGAATAATTTGCTACCGCCATAGGAGGGAATAGTGAATAATTTCTAAAAGGATGTTAAATAAATCGGTGGCAGAAGCAAATTATTCACTATTCACTTTTACTTTTAACCTTTTTTTATTACTTTGAGCTTCGCTCGAAGGTACTCTCACTCGAAAAAACTCAAAAAAAATTTGGTTTTTTGCTCGTTTATTCGTACCTTTGCACCCGCTTTCGGAAAATCCGAGCATCTAATGACGTGAGAGTCCGTGTGATTAAGGCCACTGAGCGTCTGAAAGATGTTAATGAGCAACAACAACTTAATCAAAAAAACAAAAAGAACTATGTATCTCGATCAAGCTAAGAAAAAGGAGATCTTCGGTCAGTATGGTAAGTCAGCTACTGACACCGGTTCGGCAGAGGCACAGATTGCCCTGTTCACCTATCGTATCAAGCACCTGACTGAGCACCTGAAGGCTAACCACAAGGACCACGTGACAGCACGTTCGCTGACCATGATGGTAGGTCGTCGCCGCAAGCTGCTGAAGCATCTCTACGTGAACGACATCAACCGCTACCGTGCCATCGTGAAGGCTCTGGGTCTGCGTAAGTAATCGTTCAAGCAGCAGAAACATCAAGCCCCGCTTCTCCAAGAGGAGAGACGGGGCTTGGCTTTTTCTTGTGAGGTGCTGACCTCAGGCACTTTTTCGTGCTCGTGGGTCAAACACTGACCTCGGCCTTGATGTGGGGCCAGGGGTTGTAGTTCTCCAACTGGAAATCCTCGTAACGGAAAGCGAAGAGATCCTTCACGTCGGGATTGATGCGCATGGTGGGCAACGGACGCGGCTCGCGGGTGAGCTGCAGGCGTGCCTGCTCCAGGTGGTTGAGATAGAGATGGGTGTCACCAGTGGTATGTACGAACCAGCCTGGCTTGAGTCCGCACACCTGTGCCATCATCATGCAGAGCAGAGCATAGGAGGCGATGTTGAAGGGCACGCCCAGAAACGTGTCGGCTGAGCGCTGATAGAGCTGCAGCGAGAGCTTGCCGTCAGCCACATAGAACTGGAACAGCGAGTGACAGGGAGGCAGCGCCATCTTGTTGACCTCGGCCACGTTCCACGCCGACACAATCATGCGGCGCGAATTGGGGTTGGTCTTGATTTGGTTGAGCACATACTGGATCTGGTCGATGGTGCCTCCGTCATAGTCGGGCCATGAACGCCACTGGTGTCCATAGACGGGTCCCAGCTCGCCGTTCTCATCGGCCCACTCGTCCCAGATGTGCACGTTGTTCTCCTGCAGATAGCGAATGTTGGTGTCGCCCTTCAGGAACCACAGCAGCTCGTAGATGATACCCTTGAGGTAGAGCTTCTTCGTGGTGAGCAGAGGGAAGCCTTCTTCCAGATTATAGCGCGTCTGATGACCGAAGATGCTGATGGTACCCGTACCGGTACGGTCGCCTTTCTGCACACCTTCCTTCAGGATGCGGTCGAGCAAGTCAAGATACTGTCTCATTGCACTTTGTTTGCTTTCTTTCGCTGGTCGTGGTCGAGGATGGACTTGCGGATACGCATGGACTTGGGTGTGACCTCCACCAGCTCGTCTTCCTTGATATACTCCAGACATTCCTCGAGGCTCATAATAACCTTGGGAATGACGCGGGCCTTCTCGTCGGAACCAGAGGCACGCACATTGGTAAGCTGCTTGGCCTTGCAGACATTGATGACCAGGTCGTTGTCGTGCACATGTTCGCCTACCACCTGTCCGTAGTACACCTCCTCGCCCGGGTCGATAAAGAACTTACCGCGATCCTGCAGCTTGTCGATAGCGTAGGCATAGGCGGTACCCGTTTCGAGAGCTATCATAGAGCCGTTGACGCGACGTTCTATCTCGCCCTTGTAGGGCTGATACTCCTTGAAGCGGTGGGCCATGATGGCCTCGCCCTGAGAGGCTGTCAGCACGTTGGTACGCAGTCCGATGATGCCGCGCGAGGGTATCTCAAACTCGATATTGGTGCGGTCGCCCTGGGCTTCCATCGACATCATATCGCCCTTGCGACGTGTCACCATATCAATCATCTTCGAGGCAAACTCCTCGGGCACATTGATGGTGAGCTCCTCAATGGGCTCGCACTTTACACCATCAATCTCTTTATAGATGACCTGCGGCTGTCCCACCTGCAACTCATAGCCCTCGCGACGCATGGTCTCGATGAGCACGGAGAGGTGGAGCACACCACGACCGGAGACAACCCACTTGTCGGTAGAGTCCTCGAAGGGCTCGACACGCAGGGCGAGGTTCTTCTCCAGCTCACGCTCCAGACGGTCGTTGATGTGGCGCGAAGTCACGAACTTTCCCTCTTTGCCAAAGAACGGTGAGTCGTTGATGGTGAACAGCATCGACATCGTAGGTTCGTCGATAGCGATAGGTGGCAGGGGGTCGGGATTCTCAAGGTCGCAGATGGTGTCGCCAATCTCGAACTTCTCCAGTCCGATAACAGCACAGATGTCGCCACAATCGACGCTGTCGGTACGATGATGGCCCATGCCGTCGAAGGTGTGGAGCTCCTTGATCTTGGTCTTCTCCATAGAGCCGTCGCGATGGGCGATGGTCACCTGCTGACCGTCCTTCAACGTGCCGCGATGCACGCGGCCTACGGCGATGCGGCCTGTATAGCTTGAGAAATCAAGCGAGGTGATGAGCATCTGAGGGGTACCATCTATCTGTTGGGGAGCGGGAATGACTTCCACGATCTTGTCCAACAGATAGGTGATATTGTCAGTAGGCTTCTGCCAGTCCTCGCCCATCCAGCCGTTCTTGGCCGAACCATAGACGACGGGGAAGTCCAACTGATCCTCAGTAGCATTGAGCGAGAACATCAGGTCGAACACCATCTCATAGACCTCTTCAGGGCGGCAGTTGGGCTTGTCAACTTTATTGACCACCACGATGGGTTTCAGACCTATCTGCAGAGCTTTCTGCAGCACGAAGCGCGTCTGCGGCATGGGACCCTCGAAGGCATCGACGAGCAGCAGACAGCCGTCGGCCATATTGAGCACACGCTCAACCTCGCCACCGAAGTCAGAGTGTCCCGGGGTATCGATAATATTGATTTTGACGCCTTTCCACGTGATTGAGACGTTCTTCGAAAGAATGGTGATGCCACGCTCGCGTTCCAGATCGTTGGCATCGAGCACCTGATTGCTGAGGTTCTGTCCTTCGCGAAAGAGGTTGCCGGCCAGCATCATCTTGTCGACGAGTGTGGTCTTACCGTGGTCTACGTGCGCTATGATAGCGATGTTCCTGATGTCTTGCATTCCTTATTGATTAGAGTTGAGCGAGTTTACCATCGCTACCGAGCACATTCACAATCTTGTGGATGTACATCTTCTTCATGTTCTCGCGAGCGGGCTTCAGATACTGACGAGGATCGAAGTGATCGGGATGCTCAGCCAGATACTGACGAATAGCAGCAGTCATAGCCAGACGAGAGTCAGAGTCGATGTTGATCTTGCAAACAGCACTCTTAGAAGCCTCGCGGAGCTGCTCCTCGGGGATACCTACTGCGTCGGGCAGGTTACCACCAAACTTATTGATAGTGTCTACCTCGTCCTGAGGAACTGAAGATGAGCCGTGGAGCACGATGGGGAAGCCGGGGAGCTTCTTCTCAATCTCATGCAGCACGTCGAATGCCAATGGAGGAGGAACGAGCTTGCCGGTCTTCGGGTCGCGTGTGCACTGCTCGGGCTTAAACTTATAAGCGCCGTGAGAAGTACCGATAGAGATAGCCAGAGAGTCACAGCCGGTACGAGTAGCGAAGTCAATCACTTCCTCGGGCTTGGTGTAGTGGCTCACCTCAGAGGCAACCTCATCCTCAACACCTGCCAGCACGCCGAGCTCACACTCAACGGTGACATCATACTTATGAGCATACTCTACCACCTGACGAGAGATACGGATGTTCTCCTCGTAAGGCAGTGAACTGCCGTCGTACATCACTGAAGAGAAGCCCATGTCGATGCAGTCCTTACAGAGCTCAAAGCTGTCACCGTGATCCAGGTGCAGCACAATCTCGGGATGAGCGCAGCCCAGCTCCTTAGCATAAGCCACAGCACCCTCGGCCATGTAGCGGAGGATAGTAGCGTTAGCATAGTTGCGAGCGCCCTTAGAAACCTGCATGATGACAGGTGACTTTGTCTCAACAGCAGCCTGTACGATAGCCTGCATCTGCTCCATAGTGTTGAAGTTGAAAGCGGGGATAGCATAGCCACCGGCTACTGCTCTCTTGAACATCTCGCGGGTATTCACGAGACCCAAATCTTTGTAGTTTACCATAACAATTTAGAATTTATAAATATACAAATTACCATTTATTGAGTTTACGACCGCAAAGGTACTAATAAAAGTTGAAACAGGGAAACAAAAATAGATATTTTTCTTTTGTCGTTCACAAAATTAATTGTACCTTTGACCGATGTCAAGGGTACCTTCATACCTTTGACTGACGTCGAAGGTACTCTCGCTCGAAAAAACTCAAAATTCTTTTGGTTTTTTGCTCGCTTATTCGTACCTTTGCACTGTATGAAAGCTGAATTCCTGATAGCGGCACCCATGAGTGGATCGGGCAAGACAACCATTGCCCGTGGACTGATGGCGCTCTTTAGCGCCAAAGGCTATAGGGTGCAGCCGTTTAAGTGCGGTCCCGACTACATTGACACGAAATTCCACGAGGCGGTATGCGGCCGACCCTCCATCAACCTCGACACGTTCATGGCAACGCCTGAGCACGTCAGACAGATCTATGCGCACTATGGCGAAGATGCCGACATCTGCGTGGTGGAGGGCATGATGGGTCTGTTTGACGGCTATGACCGCGACCGCGGCTCATCTGCCGAGATTGCAAAGGTGCTGCAGCTGCCAGTGGTGCTGGTGGTCAACGCCCGCAGTGCGGCCTACTCGATGGCACCGCTGCTTCAGGGTTTCATGCATTTCAGTCCTGATGTGCGCATAGCCGGCGTTATCTTCAACCAGGTGGGGTCGGCACGCCATTACGACATGCTGAAAGAGGTGTGCGACGACCTGCGACTGGCTTGTTTCGGCTATCTGCCCAAGAGCAAGGCGCTGGAACAGCAGTCGAGGTACCTGGGACTGGACTTCAGTCAACAGCCCGAGCACAGGCAATTGGTTTCACTCATAGAAAACAACGTGAGATGGGAAGCACTTTTACAACTCTGATTGCACGCAACGACGAGTCGTTCTCGTTCCTATACCAAGAGACGATAGACGGTTTCGGAGAGGTACGCTTCTTCGACCCCGAGACGGAGGTGCCCGCATTTGAAGGTGTGGGGCTGCTCTATCTGCCTGGCGGCTACCCCGAAAAGCATCTGGAGGCACTCGTTGGCAACGAGGCCTGTCGGCAGGCTATCAGGGACTATGCCGAACGAGGCGGGAAGATTCAGGCAGAATGCGGCGGTATGATGTATCTGTGCAAGGAAATAGTCACCGACGAGGGCCGTTTCCCGATGTGTGGCGTGCTGCCCTACTCCATCACGGCGCGACAGGCTGACCGCAAACTGTCACTGGGTTACCGTCGTTTTGTGCTTGACGGAAGGGAGTATCGCGGACACGAGTTCCACTATACACAGTTCCTGGGAGAGGTACCCGCTTCTGTGTGTCAGGTCTATAACGCCAAGGGCGAGCCCGTCAGCACGCCTGTGTTCAAATATAAAAATGTATTAGCCAGCTATACCCATTTGTATCCCTATTATGAAACAGATTTACACTAAAACCGGAGATGGCGGCGAGACGAGCCTGCGCGGAGGTGTCAGAGTGCCCAAAGACGACCTGCGCATAGAGGTGAACGGGCAGCTGGACATGCTGAACTCGCTACTGGGACTGCTGCCTGAGGATGCCCTCATCGACGACGTGCAGAGGGAGCTGATGGTAGTGATGAGCCACATTGCCACACCCGACGGGCAGGCGAATCTGCGACAGCTACACTGTGACGAGCTGACAGCACGCATGGAAGCCGCCATTGACCAGGTGAGGGACAACGGAGCCACAGGGTTTGTCGTTCCGAAGGGCATCGTCCACGTGGCACGTGCCCAGGCACGCACCGTAGAACGCAGGCTGTGGACGCTACACCGCTCGCATCCCCTTGATCCGAGCATCCTGCGCATGATGAACCGCCTGAGCGATTACTTGTTCGCAATGAGCATTAATTAATGGGAGTTATTGGGAGTTCTTTTAGTCGCTACGCTTTGTAAAAGCGAGCAAAGCTCGAGCGAACAGGCTTTCAGCCTGTGGAGTTATCGGACAATAGTTTTATGGTAATAGAAAACAAAAAAATACTTCATCCTCTCATGTTAGCCGGAACGGGCAGCGATGTCGGCAAGAGCGTGCTGGCAACAGCACTCTGTCGCATCTTCCTGCAGGACGGCTACCATCCTGCACCCTTCAAGGCACAGAACATGGCACTCAACTCGTATGCCACACCCGAAGGACTGGAGATAGGACGGGCACAGGCTGTACAGGCCGAGGCTGCGGGCATTCCCTGTCATACCGACATGAACCCGCTGCTGTTGAAACCGCAGAGCGACCACACCTCGCAGGTGGTGCTCAACGGCAAGCCTATCGGCAATCGTGATGCGTACGACTTCTGGAGAGACAGAGATCATCAGGACATGCCCAGCACCCAAAGTCATCTGGACTTCAGGAAAGAGGTGTGCGATGCTTTCGACCGACTGGCTGCCCGCTATAATCCCATCGTGATGGAGGGTGCAGGCAGTATCTCAGAGATAAACCTGCGCAACCACGATTTGGTGAACCTGCCGATGGCACGTCATGCGGGTGCCGACGTCATCCTTGTGGGTGATATTGACAGAGGCGGCGTCTTTGCCTCGGTCTATGGGAGCATTGCCCTTCAGACAGAGGAGGACCGTAAGCTCATTAAAGGCATCATTATCAATAAGTTCCGCGGCGACCTGCGACTATTCGACGAAGGACGGAAGATGCTGGAAGACATCTGTGGTGTACCTGTACTGGGGGTCGTTCCCTACTTCAAAGACATCCATATTGAGGAGGAGGACAGCGTCTCTTTGGCCCAGAAAGCTAAGCGTGCGGAACGTGGACGCGTCAATGTGGCTGTCATCATGCTGCGCCATCTGTCCAACTACACCGACTTCGATGCTTTGGAACACGACGCGCGCGTACATTTGTATTATACGAACAATGTGGAAGAGATTGGCAAGGCCGACATCATCATACTACCTGGATCAAAATCGACCATCGACGATCTGTACGAACTAAGGCGCAACGGTGTGGCACAGGCTATCATCAAGGCGCATCGACAGGGGGTAACGGTGCTTGGCATATGCGGAGGATACCAGATGATGGGCATCGAGGTGTGTGACCCTCATCATGTGGAGGGAGAGACAGAACGTCTGCCAGGACTGGGACTGCTGCCAGTCACAACCTCGATGAGCGGCGAGAAGCGCACACGTCAGGTTGCGTTCAAGGCTTCTTCCTTGGGTGAAGGGGTAACTGGCAAAGGCTACGAGATACACATGGGACGCACAGAGCCTTTCGGCAATGCCCCCCAACAGCCTTTTGCCATTCTGGATGATGGACACGAGGATGGTTACTGGGTGAATGAGCGCTGTATGGGCACCTATATCCACGGTGTTTTGGACAACCCTCAGATAGTCAATAGTCTGTTGACACCCTTTGCCGACAAGATGGCAGAAGGAAAAGAGCCGTTCGATTATCAGACATTCAAGGAACGGCAATACGATCTGTTGGCAGACCACGTCAGACAACACGTTGATATTGCTAAACTGTATAGTATTCTTGAGAACTGAGATTTAATATTTAATCTTTAATGTTTAATCTATAATGCTTTTCGGACACGGTGACGACATATACGACTATCAGGATATTCGAATCAATTTCAGTTCGAATATCTGTCAGCATGCTGACCACTCGGCACTGAAGAAGCATCTGATGGCGCATTTTGACACCATTGCCAACTACCCCGAGCCTGAGCCTTGGACGCTGGAACGAGCTATTGCCAGGAAGTATGGCATCGAGGAAGACTGCGTCCTCGTCACCAATGGAACGACAGATGCCATCTATCTCATCGCTCAGGCCTATGCCGCCATACCCTACAACATCCTGCACCCCACATTCAGCGAATACGAGGATGCTTGCAGGATGTATGGAATGCAACAGGGCAGCGGACACCTGACATGGGTTTGCAATCCGAACAACCCTACAGGTGAGACACGCACGCTGGACCAGATCCGTCAGCAGTCAGGAGGCTACGAGATACTCATCATCGACCAGGCATACGAGAACTGCACCAGCCAAAAGATGATGTCGCCAAAGGAGGCCATCAACGAGGGGAACATCATACAGCTGCATTCTATGACCAAGACGTATGCCGTACCCGGCTTGCGACTGGGGTATATCACGGCAGCACCCCCTCATATCAGTCAACTGCGGAAGTTCCTGAAGCCTTGGTCGGTCAACGCACTGGCTATTGAGGCAGCACTATTCCTCCTAAAACACGACGAACTGATGGTGAAGCCTGATTTGAATGAGGCCCAACGCCTGTATCGCAAGATGAATGAGATTGAGGGCGTCTCTGTGCTACCTACTGACACGAACTATATGCTTTGCAGCATTGAACGACATACGGCAACAGAGCTGAAGGACCACTTAGCACGTGAGTATGGTATGCTGATACGCGATGCCTCAAACTTTAAAGGGCTGAACAACCATTTCTTCCGCATAGCGGCACAACTGCCTGAAGAGAACGATGCTTTAATAGATGCTGTCAGTCATTATGTTGGAATATCTCTTTGACATATCAGCCTATGCCCTGCCTATTACTTTGTTGGCAGGCTGGCTCCTCGACCTGCTGTTGGGCGACCCCTCATGGCTGCCCCATCCTGTTGTGTATTTCGGAAAGATGATTGCATGGGGCGAAAAACGACTCAATCACGGCAAGCACCGAAAACTGAAAGGCGGCATCCTGGCTATTGGTCTGGTCCTATTAGTATTCTTTTTGACATTTTTCATACTGCGCCTCCTTGCATCTGTCAACGTCATACTCTACGTTCTCCTCTCCAGCATTATCATCTTCTACTGTCTGGCAGGAACGACACTGATACACGAGGTCAGGGATGTTTTTGTGGCCCTGGATCGTTCACTGGAAGAAGGACGCCAGCAGGTGGCTCGCATCGTGGGACGCGACACCAAAGCGCTGTCGGCACAAGAGGTGCGCACAGCTGCGTTGGAGACGTTGGCCGAGAACCTGAGCGACGGTGTCATCGCCCCACTCTTCTGGCTGTTGCTCTTAGGACCTGCCGGCATGCTGGCCTATAAGATGGTGAACACACTCGACTCGATGCTAGGCTATCGCACAGAGCGTTACCGTGACTTCGGCTGCGTGGCTGCCCGTCAGGATGATGTCTTCAACTATATTCCAGCCCGACTGACTGCACTGCTGATGATTCTGCCTCATGCCATTGCCAATCATCAATCGACCATCTTCCATTTCGTCCGTGCTAACGGACGGAATCACGCCAGTCCCAACAGTGGCTATCCAGAGGCGTCGCTGGCTGGTATCCTTGATTGCAGGTTCGGTGGTCCTCACGAGTACTTTGGACAACTCTTCGACAAACCGTTCATCGGCACCAATCCACGTCAGTTGACTACAGACGACATGAAAAAAGCCGTACGGGTGAATCGTACGGCTGAAGTTCTTATGTTGTTGCTGACAGCAACTGTCTTTGTTGTCGGATCGTTTCTCGTCTAAGATTTCATACCGACAATCTTCGTCTTAGGCAGTTCTTTGTTACGACGGTTCACGACAGTAACCACAGCCTGCGCCAGGTTCAGGAAAGCCTGTCCTGTCATCGTGTCAACCTTAGTGGCTGCAGGTGCACCAGCATCTCCACTCTCGCAGATACTCTGAACCAGCGGTATCTGAGCCAACAGCGGCAAACCCATCTCCTCGGCCAGCTGCTTACAGCCTTCCTTTCCAAAGATATAGTATTTATTCTCAGGAAGTTCGGCTGGTGTGAACCAAGCCATATTCTCCACCAATCCAAGGATGGGCACGTTGACTTTGTCATTGCGATACATGTCGATACCTTTGCGGGCATCGGCTAAGGCCACCTGCTGTGGCGTGGAAACGATAACAGCACCCGTGATACTGAGTGTCTGAAGGAGTGTCAGATGAATATCGCTGGTTCCAGGAGGGGTATCGAGGATGAAATAGTCCAGTTCGCCCCAGTTAGCATCAGCAATAAGTTGCTTCAAGGCATTCGTTGCCATACCACCACGCCAAAGGGTGGCAGTATCGGGATTAACGAAGAAACCTATTGAGAGAAGCTTCACGCCATACTGTTCGATGGGCTCTATGAGATCGCGTCCATCGATATTGACAGCATAGGGACGGGCATCCTCGCAATTGAACATCTTTGGCATCGAAGGGCCGAAGATATCGGTATCGAGCAAACCCACCTTATAGCCCAGTCGAGCCAGCGAGATAGCGAGATTAGCCGATACGGTTGACTTACCTACCCCACCCTTACCTGAACTGACAGCAATGATGTTCTTCACGCCTGGCAACAATTTCTCTATCTCAGGACGGGGTTTCGACTTAAACTCTGTCTCAATCTCCACCTCGATATCAGCTGTTGGTTTTTCGCTATTGGCTGCCAGTTGCTGGTAGTGGTACTTGATAGCTGCCTCAGCTGCTTTGACTGTCGATTTCAGAAACGGGTCGGTATCACGAGGAAAAAGCAGGACAACCTTTACTTTCATGCCGTTGATGGACGGTGTATCAGCCACCATCCCACTCTCCACAAGGTTCTTCTTGGTACCCGCATACGTCACCGTAGCAAGGGCATCCATAATCATTTTTGGATATAGCGTCATCTTCTTGTTCTTTTATCCGTTAAAAAAATCCCCCACTCAATCTGATGAAGAATGAACGGGGGATGAGTGTAGCGTCTTCGTATTGTTTATCTGAATAGATAACGATTGTCAATAACATTTGCTTTATTGCGCAGTTCCCCGTAAGCGAGACCTGCCAAACGACGCGTCATAGAACGCTGCATTCTCTGCTGGACAGCATCGTTAAACTCACCAGGAGCCACCGTACGCTCCATCACCTGGAACACGTAGACGCCAGCATTACCCTTGACAGGTTTCTTGCAGAAAGCGCCATCGGCAGTAGCTGCTACAGCACCACTGAGAGCTGGCTCATAAGCACCAAAGTTGGGAAGGGTTGCTGGCTCAGTGAACTTGATACCAGGAACAGTATCCAACTGAACAGCCTGATCCTTGGCCTGTGCATCAGCTACGCTGCGAACACCACTGAGGCGTTTGGTAATCAATTCATACTTCTTGTCGAGGAGTACTTCGGCACGCAACTGTTCTTTGACAGACTCGAAGTCGAGAGTGCCAACGGGATGAACCTTCTTCAGTGCCACTGCCACGAACACATCGTTATTGCCGCAACGCTCGAATGCCTGAGACACCTGTCCCTCCTTAGCGGTCTCGAATGCCCACTTGACAGCGGGATGAGTACCGGAGATACCAGCAATGTTATGCGAAGCAGTAGTCAATCCGCTTGCGTTTGCAACCGTATAGTTATTGGCAGCCGCATTCTTCTCGAGCTTGTCAGCAGACTGGTTATTAGCTACGAAACGGCTGAAACGGTTGTACTCGTTGTTATAGGTCTCGTTAGAAGCATCCAGCTCGCGGATGATGATAGCAACATCGTAGAGCTTTTTAGCAGACTTAGAGTCAGTGCACTCCACAACAAGACGAGCCTCGGGATTCTGAGGATGTGCGACGATCTTCAGATCACCACTGCGCAGCGACATCATCTCGTCCCAATAGGCCTTGAAGTCGGCAGTCATCTGCTGTCCAAACATAGCATCCATCGTCAGCCATTCCTTTTGAGTAGGACGGTTATAGAGACTCATTGATACAGAATCCATATCCTGACCACCACGTATCACCTGCAGAACGCTGTCAGCAGTCTGTTCGGGTAAAGCAATAGCACGAATCTCCACAGAGTCAACAACAACGGGAGCATCCATCAACTTCACTACAGCATAAGCAGTCTTGACACGCTCCTCGCGATCACGCTTCTTATTGATAACAGTTTCGAACACGGGGCTCACCTCGCCAATCTCCAAAGAATCAACAACAGCACCAAAGCCCTGCATCAGATTCTCAAGCGTCGTAGCGGTGACAGGCATACCGTTGTAGTTCACCAGCGACTGGTTACGACGAACGATATCTTCTACCTTCAGAGTATCCTTCTTCAACTGCTCTGCAGCAACGTTGATTGCAGCAGTCATACGGTCCTTATCGGCCTGAGAAGGCACTACTTGATAAGTAACGTACTTCACATCACGCATCTCAGTAAAGATCTGGAAGTTATCCTTCTCCTCTTCGTACTTCTTCTTCAGATCGGCATCAGTCACCTTCACATCGTTGTCGTTAACAGCAGCGTAAGGATAGAAAGCCAAAGCCACACGGCTCTGCGTCTGAGTGCCATCGAAGGCAGCCTTAGCCGAAACGGTGTTAGACTGCATACAAGCAGAGAGCAGAGAATAATACTTTTGAGTGAGCAGCTGCTGCTTCAACTCAGTTTCTACAGCCTGCCAATACTTATCAAAACGAACAGCGAGGTCTTTAATCTGAGCGTTCTTCTCGCCCTCCTTCTTCAAAGCATCAGAAAGCTGCTTCACCTGCTGATAGTCAAAACGACCAGTCTGGTCGGCGAATACAGGTGCAGATTCTACACGATTCGTCTGCGGGTTAAGATAACGGTATTGAAGCATGTATGTGTTTAGCACGGGATTGGTTCCCTTCTGAAGAACATCGGCCAGTTCCTTGTCAGTAACCATAAGACCCAGCTTTTCTGCCTCTTCACCGATGACAATACCCTGTACATAATACTCCCAAACCATATCACGCAAGCCATCAAGATCCTCGTTGCTCAGATTTTCAACGATGTACTTAGCGATGGGGGCTTGCTGGAGTTCCATAATCTCCTTGATAAGCTTAGAACTCTCCTGATAGGTATCAACCATTGTGTTATAGTCCTGGATATTGAGTTTTTCTCCCAGAACCTCACCTGCCTGCTGGCGATTCATGTTGCTCGTTGTCTCACAAGAGCGCCACATATCGCCGGCAATGAATCCAAACAGGGCCAAGGCTATGATACCTACAAGCCAAGGTCCCCAGCTTCTGATTTTACCAATTGCTGCCATTTTTGTTATTATTTTTTGTTTTTAATTTTGTTGCTTTTTTCAATTCAGCCGACAAAGTTACGAATTTTGAGCGACATAACGACACTTTTTTATAAAAATTTGTCATTTATGCCCTTATTTTCCTTCCTCAGCCACTAAATGGAGGCGAACAAGTTCGATTTTTGTCGCCGTATTCTTCATAATTTTAAATTCAAAGCGGTCTTCGATTTTCACCACTTCGTTAAGTTTCGGGAAACTTTGATAGACATGGAGTATCAATCCGCCTACCGTCATATAGTCATCACTCTCAGGCAAGTCTAAATCAAACAACTCGTTAACCTTTTCTATCTCCAATCGGGCAGACAACAAGTAATCGCCATCGTCCAGACGTTTGGCCACATAGTGATTGGAATCGTGCTCATCCTCAATATCACCGAAGATCTCCTCTACGATGTCCTCAAGAGAAACAAGACCACTGGTACCACCAAACTCATCGACCACCACACCCAGCGATTTCTTCTGTGCCAACAGCGTCTGCATCATTTTGCTGGCAGCCATCGTCTCTGGGACGAAGGTTATCTGGCGAAGCCTCTGGCGCCAATCAGCAGGATTGCGGAACATCTCCGACGAATGGATATAGCCCACAATATGGTCAATATCATCATGATAGACAACAATCTTGGAATGACCACTCTCAATGAATTTCTGTTTCAGTTCTTCAATGTCACAGGTATCTTCCACAGCATCAATCTCGGTACGTGGTATCATACAGTCACGAACCTTCGTCTCTGAAAACTCGAGTGCATTCTGGAATATCCTCACTTCCTCTTCAATCTCATCATCGTTACGTGCATTATCGATGCTAGATTGCACCAAATAGTCAAGATCCACACGGGTGAAGGCTTTCTCGCCATTATCTTTCTCCATACGAACACCAAGGAGTCTGAGCAGACCTTTGGAAAGGAGTGTGGCAAAACGGGCAACAGGCCATAAGACCACATAGCACAGCCATGCTGGAATGGCAAAGAAAGTAAGCATACCATTGGGGTTGGCCTTAAATATGGTCTTTGGCAAAAACTCGCCCGTAAAAAGAACAACCAGCGTTGAAAGAAGCGTATCGGCCAGTACTCGTGTACCGTCATTAAATGATGCGAACAACGTCATATCAAAGATCTTGGCAAACAGGATACCATAGACCACCAACGCAATGTTGTTTCCAACCAGCATCGTTGAGACGAAATTGTTGGGATGCCTGTAGAACAAGGCCATAGCACGCTGCGAAGGGCTGTTCTTGTCACGTTCCATTTCTGCCAGCAGACGGTTGCTGGAAACAAAAGCGATCTCCATACCTGAGAAGAAGGCTGAGAAGATTATTGATATAACCAATCCTATGATTAATGCGCCCATGAGTCTTTATTGCTGTATCATTTTGACTTGTAGAGAGTCCTGACCTTCCTTTGGTTCGCCCAACATATCTTCAGCTCGGAATGATCCTTGTGAATTGGAAACCATATAGTGAGTCATTTCCTCATTGCTTTCGAAATAGGTACCTTCCATCGTACGCTCTGGGGTCACGATACGCGAAAAGGCATGTGAATAGAACTGATGTTTAATACCATCCCAAAAAAGTTCATCACTACTGTAAAGCAGCGCACTGTCAGCTTTACGAATAAAGACGCGTCCACGTAATTTCCACAGGCGTTGCTGATCATAATACCATGCTGAATCGGCCTGAATATAGGCCTGCATGCGCATCTCCTCATCATACTGCTCGAAGAAGATGCCTTTCATAAACTCCCATCGCGAGGGTTGGCGAACGGTGTTGACATCCCACTGTTCTGTAACAATACGGTATTTCATCACTCCCGAATCGGAAATCATGGTGTTGACACCGTAGGAAGTCATCATGGAGACTGAGTCTTTGGGATAAATTGCAGGCGCCGTATGTTCCTTGGCCTCATCACATGCCCACAACAACAGCATCAGGGTGAACGCAAAGCCCACCCCGAAAAGATATCTACTATGATTCTCAAATCTCAAAACAAAAAATTCAAGATTAGTCGATCTTCCACTTCGCGAACCATCGCTCGTTGAAAGTCAGACCTACCGTGATACGGAATGTATTGTCCGTAATCATATCCTTTGCAGAAGAGCGAACCCACTGAGCACTGACATTGAGTTGCGAACGGTTGTTATAGGCATTTTGAAGAGGTATGCCAAAACCCGCACTGAGACTCAACTCCTTAGGACCGTCCTTCCCATTTATTTTATAATAAGGTGTAGCATAGCCGGCTCCAACCTTATAGTGCACACGATGCAGGAAACGACGACTAACGGGGTTTGGCACATAATCGGCACCCAGCGTAGCCTTGTAACTGTCTTTCATCAAGTCAGTACGCCCGACATACTTGTCGTCCACTTCACCAGGATAGCTCACGCTACCCCACTTCTGCACGGTTACGTCAGCACCCACAAAGAATTTGTTACCATGAATCCATGAGAGACCAACGCCATAGCTCATCGGCAGTTCAAGAGCATTGCCTGCATGGAGTGTGTCTGAACGACTGACACTTGTCGAGGCATCGGTAGTATTGATGACACACAACGGATCAGCACCCAACTTGTGTCCCAAGCCAAAGGTCAGGCCCAACACCAGTTCGTCTTTCTTGGAGATAGGCTGTTGCCATTGCAGACCTGCGTCAAGCTTATAGGAGCTGACATCTACGGAATAGATCTTGGAAACAGTCAGCACCTGACTCTCGCTACCCACAGAGGTGAAACCACGTGAAAAGCTACCCCACAGATAGGCTGCATTGAAACCTATTGACAATGGTTTGAAAATGCGCCAGCCTGCACCCACGAAGACCTGATGGGCACCTCCATCACCACTATAAGTGTCTGTCATCGTAATGCTTGAATTCTCTAATGAACGCGTTGAGGAATACTGGTAACCGACATTTGAATAAGGCAGAACGCCAAAACTGACACCTACGTGCGGCATCAAGCGAAACAGACCTACCGCATATTCAAAGTCGGCATTCTTGGCATTGATGCGCTTACCACCTTCCTTGAAATTAGAGATCTGACCCGACAGAGCCACATCGAACATCATCGTCAAAGAGTCCACAGCCGAGTATGAGGCAGGATTCAAGGTATTCACTACATTACCCTTGCGCAGACCCAAACCCACGCCATTCATGCCGCGGCTAAAGCTCTGTGACTGATCTGACAATATACCTAAACCATACTGACTGTATGGTGAGTTCGTGCCACTCTGCGAAAAGGCAGTAACAGCCATCATAGAGGCTAAAACGCTGCCAATAATACATTTCTTCATGCTTCTGTATTTCATTCAGCGTGCAAAATTATTAAAAAAAATCGAACTAAATGCACCGAAAGTGAAAAATATAGCTTAATTTTGCATCGTGAAACAATTAAAAAACATTTTTAGGATTCATTGCCTGCTATTTTTATGCTTTTGGCTGGAAGGGATAACACCAGTCAAGGCACAGCATACCCCCTACCCGATGGACAGCGTCGAGATTGGTCTGATTACGTGTTCTCCCCACGACGAGGTTTACAGTCTCTATGGTCACTCTGCCATCCATTACCGTGATCTTCGTAATGACGCGGACTACGTATTCAACTATGGTGTCTTTGACTACAACAAGCCGTATTTCGTTCTTCGCTTTATCTTTGGGAAGACAGATTATGAACTCGGCGTCTGTTCCTTCAACGCCTTCTGCAAAGAATACGAGAGATGGAAATGTCAAGTGTCCGAACAGGTTCTTGACCTGACGCCAGAAGAAAAAGACCGCATCATCAAGGCACTCTTTTTGAACGCACAGCCAGAGAACTGCGTTTATAGGTATAACATCTTCTACAACAACTGCACATCGAACGCCAGGGATATCATCGAAAAGCATCTGGATGGCAGTATTACCTATGAAGGGCAGCCTGCAAAACGGGGAGACACCTATCGTAAACTGCTGCACGAACACACTGCAGACAATCCCTGGGCCGCCTTTGGCAGTGACTTGTTGATAGGCGTGAAAGCTGACTTTAAGATTGACCAGCGTGAACAACAGTTCCTGCCCCGCAACTTGGCATACGACTTTAATCGCGCTTTCGTTGTTCGCAACGGAGAAAAACGTCCGCTTGTTAAGGAGACCATCATTTGGAATCCTCTGGGCGACCAGCCTGTGAGTACAGGTTTTCCGTTGTCACCCCTCGCCTGCTTCATCATCTTGCTCATCATTTCCCTCGGCGTGTTCGTGTATGAGCAGCGTATGAAGACATGCCTACGATGGTTTGACGTGACGTTAATGTTGCTGACAGGTCTGGCCGGATGCATCGTCTTCGTGATGTTTTTCTCAGAGCACCCCGCAACCAGCACCAATCTGCAGATTCTGATACTCAACCCTCTGTCGTTATTCTTTATTCCCCAAGTCTTTCGAGGAAAGAAGACGCGCTGGTTCGTCATCAGCCTATGCGCAACCATCCTTTTCCTGATTGGAGGCCTGTGGCAGGACTATGCAGAGGGTATGTACATTTTGGCACTATGTTTGCTGTTAAGATATTGGAGACATCGGCATGAGAAATAAGTATCTTTATATCACCCTATTAGCCATTCTCGGTTTCAACAGCGAGAGTTGGGCACAGTATGTACAGTCAAAAGGTGCGCCACGACTGGTGGTAAGCATCACCATCGACCAGTTACGCAGCGATTATCTGGAAGCTTTTGCCCCACTCTATTCTGACAAAGGCTTTAAGCGGCTGCTTGACGGAGGACGCGTCTATGCCAATGCCTCCTACCCATTCTCACCCATTGACCGTGCTTCGGCTATCGCATCCATTGCTACAGGTGTTACACCTTATTATAATAATATAACGGGTAAGCTATGGCTAAACCGTAAGACACTGCGGCCCGTCTTTTGTGTTGACGATTCTGCATTCCCTGGACTTCTAACAGACGACACCTCTTCGGCGGCAGCTCTCTCTACATCGACCATTGGCGACGAGCTGAAGGTTGTCACTGGTGGTAAGTCACACGTCTATTCCATTGCCCCTTACCGCGACGCAGCCATTCTTGCCGCTGGTCATGCAGCCAATGCTGCCACATGGATTGACGATATCAGAGGCAACTGGTGCTCGACTTCCTACTATTCATCGTCCCTGCCCGCTTGGATTGGTGCATACAATAGTATGCATCCTGCCGATTCAAGGACTGACAACACCACATGGGAGCCGTGCGACATGAAGGTAGGCAACCTCAGCTACTTCATGTACGGGAACGACTCACGTTCCTTCAAGCACAGATTCTCGGGTCCTGAACGCTACACGCTCTACAAGACCAGCGGACTGGTAAATAAGGATGTGACTGATATGGCACAACAATGTGTCTATGCCAACGGTATGGGTAACGACGCTGTTACCGACTTACTCTCGCTAACCTATTATGCTGGTACGTTCGACCATCGCACTGTGACAGAATGTCAGACCGAGCTTGAAGACACCTATGTACGTCTGGACAACGAGATAGCTCGTCTGATGGACTATCTTGACGAGCACATTGGGAAAGACCGTGTGTTGTATGTATTGACTAGTACAGGCTACAGCGACATCGAATCTACCGACTATCAGAAATACCGTATCCCCTCTGGTGTCTTCCAGATGGACCGTACCTCAAATCTGCTGAACATGTATCTGGGAGCAATTTGGGGACAGGGCATTTATATCGAATCGACCTTTGGCAATCAGATTTTCCTGAACCACAAGCTGTTGGAAAACAAGAAAGTCAGCATTACCGATGCCACTAATCGTGCTCAGGAGATTCTGGTCATGATGTCAGGGGTCAGGAATGTCTATACCTCCCTACAGCTCATCACCAGCCAGAACCAACAGTTGCAGAAGATACGCAACGGTTTCAGCCCGGAACATAGCGGCGACTTGTTTATCGAGGTCGCTCCAGGTTGGCAGATCCTTGACGAGAATGGGCAGCAGGTTGAATTGTCACGCGCTTCATTCACGCCATTCCCTATTATTTTCTATGGCAACGGCATTGAATCTGAACGTATTCAGGTTCCCGTTACCACCGACCGCATTGCACCAACTATAGCGCGCTGTATTCGCATCCGCGCACCCAATGCATGCTCTTCAGAGCCACTTTTTTAACATAAAAAGGTAAAAAAGTAAAAAGGCAGCGTGAAGTACGGAATTATTTTCGTACCTTTGCACCCGTTTTTCCGATATTCCGTTCGGAACGCGTAAATGAATAGATTGAATTGCAAATCAGTAAATTATAAATACATAAGATGAATATCAACAAGATTCTAAAGTCATTGTTCGGCGATAAGTCATCGCGCGACATGAAACTCATACAGCCATTCGTAGAGCAGGTGAAGCAAGTATCACCTAGCGTTGAGGCACTTGACAACGATGCCCTGCGCGCTCGTACCCAGGAGCTGCGCCAGCAGGTACAGGCAGCTGCCACCAAGCAGAAAGAAGAGATTGAGCAGCTGAAGGGTACCATCGAACAGACCCCCATTGACGAGCGTGCCGACATCTTCGCCCAGATAGACAAGTTGGAGAAAGATGCACTTGAGGTGTATGAGAAAGCCCTTAACCAAGTGATGCCCGAAGTCTATGCCATCGTGAAGGATACAGCCCGTCGCTTTGCCCAGAACGAGGAGACCATCGTTACTGCCAACGACTTCGACCGCGAACTGGCAGCTGATCCCCGTAAGGACTTTATCACCATCGACGGCGACAAAGCCATCTATCACAACCACTGGACAGCAGGCGGCAACGACCTGAAATGGGAGATGGTCCACTATGACGTGCAGCTCTTTGGTGGTGTGGTACTCCATCAGGGAAAGATTGCCGAGATGGCTACTGGTGAAGGTAAGACCCTTGTAGCCACCCTCCCCGTGTTCCTGAATGCGCTGACTGGCAACGGTGTACATGTGGTTACCGTCAACGATTATCTGGCCAAGCGTGACTCTGAGTGGATGGGACCGCTTTACATGTTCCATGGACTCAGCGTCGATTGTATCGACAAACACCAGCCCAACTCTGAGGCTCGCCGCAAGGCTTATCAGGCCGACATCACCTTTGGTACCAACAATGAGTTTGGTTTTGACTATCTGCGCGACAATATGGCTATCTCGCCTGCCGACCTGGTACAGCGAGCCCATAACTATGCTATCGTCGATGAGGTTGACTCCGTGTTGATTGACGATGCCCGTACGCCTCTGATCATCAGCGGTCCTGTTCCCAAGGGTGAGGTACAGATGTTCGAGGAGTATCAGCCATTGGTCGAGAAACTCGTGGGTGTACAGCGTCAGCTTGCCACACAGTATCTGGCCGATGCCAAGCAGAAGATTACCGAAGGTATGAATACCGACAACAAGGAACTCCTGGAACAAGGATTCCTGTCGCTCTACCGTTCCCATAAGTCATTACCCAAGAACAAGCCACTCATCAAGTACCTCTCGGAAGAAGGTATCAAGGCAGGCATGCTCAAGACCGAAGAGCACTACATGGAGAACAACAACCGTCGTATGCCCGAAGCTGTTGAGCCCCTCTACTTCGTCGTCGATGAGAAACTGAACTCCTGCGACCTCACCGATAAGGGTACGGCTTGGCTGGCTAACCAGGTGAACGATGCCGAGCTCTTCGTGCTGCCCGATATTGCAGCCCAGCTGTCAGCACTTGAGGCTGAGGTAGGACTCTCTGACGAGGAACGCGTCACGAAGAAAGACGAGCTAATGAGCCACTATGCCGTGCAGAGCGAGCGTGTGCACACCCTGCAGCAGTTGCTCAAAGCCTACACCATGTTCAATAAAGATGACGAATATGTCGTTATCGACGGTGAGGTGAAGATTGTCGATGAGCAGACAGGACGTATCATGGAAGGTCGCCGTTGGAGCGACGGCCTGCACCAGGCTGTCGAAGCTAAGGAGCACGTGAAGGTGGAAGCTGCCACCCAGACCTTTGCCACCATCACCCTGCAGAACTATTTCCGCATGTACCACAAGCTGGCAGGTATGACGGGTACCGCTTCTACCGAGGCTGGTGAGTTCTGGAACATCTACAAGCTCGATGTCGTGGAGATTCCCACCAACAAACCCGTTATCCGTAAGGATATGGAGGACCGCGTCTATAAGACCCAGCGCGAGAAGTATCGTGCTGTCATCGAAGAAGTGGTGAAGATGCGCAAAGCAGGTCGTCCTACGCTGATTGGTACTACCTCCGTTGAAATCTCTGAGCTACTGTCACGCATGCTCGACATGTATGTAGATCCTGAGACTGGCAAGCGCGAGGGTATTCCCCATCAAGTTCTGAATGCCAAACTGCACCAGAAGGAGGCCGACATTGTGGCTCTGGCCGGTCAGTCAACCAACGGACTGGGAGCCGTTACCATCGCCACCAACATGGCTGGTCGTGGTACCGATATCAAGCTATCGCCTGAGGTGAAGGCCGCTGGCGGTCTCGCCATTATCGGTACCGAGCGCCATGAGAGCCGTCGTGTGGACCGTCAGCTGCGAGGCCGTTCTGGACGTCAGGGTGACCCAGGCTCTTCTGTCTTCTTTGTCAGTCTTGAAGACAAGCTGATGCGTCTGTTCGGTAGTGAGCGTATTGCCTCTATCATGGACCGTCTGGGCTTCAAGGAAGGCGACCTCATTGAGAGTTCGATGATTACCAAGCAGATTGAGCGTGCCCAGAAGAAGGTCGAGGAGAACCACTTCGGCATCCGTAAGCGTCTGTTGGAGTATGATGACGTGATGAACAAGCAGCGTACCGTTGTCTATGAGAAGCGTCGTCACGCCCTCATGGGTGAGCGTATCGGTATGGATATCGCCAACACCATCTGGGACCGTATCTCTACCATCATCGAGCGCAACGACTATCAAGGCTGCAAGGAAGAGTTTATCCGTCTGTTTGCGATGGAAGTGCCCTTCACTGAGGAGCAGTTCTCGAAAGAGAATCCTGAGGTGCTGGCCGAGAGCGCATTCCAGCAGGCCTTGGCCAACTTCAACCGTCGCACAGAGCACATCTGCGAGGTGGCCTGGCCCGTTATCCAGCGTGTCTATGAAGAGCAGGGGCACATGTACGAACGTATCATGGTGCCCATCACCGACGGCCGTCGCACCTATAACATCGCCTGCAACCTCAAGGAAGCCTACGACACCCAGTGCAAGTCCGTGGTCAAGGACTTTGAGAAGCAGATACTGTTGCATATCATTGACGACGCCTGGAAGGAGAACCTGCGCGAGCTCGATGAGCTGAAGCACTCCGTACAGAATGCCAGCTACGAGCAGAAAGACCCGCTCCTAATCTTCAAGTTGGAGAGTGCCAAGGTGTGGGACAACATGATCAACGAGATGAACAACCGCACGGTAAGCATCCTGACACGTGCCGCCATTCCTGAACTGCAGAACAATCAGGTGCGTGAGGCTGCCCCAGAGGAGCACACCAATCGTCAGCAGTACACAGAGAACAAGCAGAATGTCAACGAGGAGCAGATGGTTGACCGTAACCAGCAGGCAGCAGCACGTCAGGACACACGCGCCCAGCAGCCTCGCACACCTCTTATTAAGGACAAGATGCCTGGTCGCAACGATCCCTGCCCCTGCGGTAGCGGCAAGAAGTTCAAACAGTGTCACGGAAAGGGTTTGGTATAATTGTCGTTAGCCCGTAATAACGTTATAACGTAATAACGAAAACAGCCATGATTAAGATCGACAACCTCAAGAAGCAGTTTGGTGAAACCGTCGCCTGCAACATCCCATCGTTCACGGTGAACGACGGCGAAGTGCTGGGACTGGTAGGCAACAACGGAGCTGGCAAGACAACCCTGTTCCGTATGATTCTCGACCTGCTGAAGCCCGATAACGGAGAGATCACCATCAGCGGAGACATCAACCCTGCCACCTCGGAAGACTGGAAGCAGTTCACGGGTGCCTATATCGACGAAGGATTCCTCATCGACTATCTGACGCCTGAAGAGTATTTCTCGTTCCTGGGCAAGATCAGCGGCATCCCCCAGAAGGAGATAGACCAGAGACTGCAGGCCTACGAGCATTTCTCTGGAGGCGAAGTGTTCGGACAGAAGAAATTGATACGCAACCTCTCTGCAGGCAACAAGCAGAAGGTGGGCATCATCTCTGCCCTGATACGTCAGCCCCGTCTGGTCATCCTCGACGAGCCATTCAACTTTCTGGACCCCACAAGCCAGAACCTGCTGAAACGACTCATCACCGACTATGCCCGCGACACCCATGCCACCATCCTCATCAGTAGCCACAACCTGCAGCATACCGTTGATATCTCCACACGCATCGCCCTCCTTGAGAAAGGATGCATCATTCGCGACCTGAATCCGCAAAATGACGACGCCCGACAGGAGTTGACGGCCTATTTTGAGCAGCAGATGTAGGATAATCGCGGTTTTTTTTCAAAAAAAAGCGAAAACATTTTCATATATCGTTGAAAATGAGTATCTTTGCAGTCCGAAAACGAAAAAGTATTAATAAACATTAAAAGGAGAACATAAAAATGACTAAACAAGACATAGTCAATACTATTGCCCAGCAGACTGGTGTAGGCAAGCGTGAGACAGCCATTGTAGTAGAGGCTTTCATGGAGGAGATTCGTAACAGTCTGGCAGACAACAAGGAGAATGTTTACCTGCGTGGTTTCGGCAGCTTCATCGTAAAGCATCGTGCCAAGAAGACCGCTCGCAACATCTCCAAGAACACCACTCTGGTTATCGACGCTCACGATCTTCCTGCCTTCAAGCCTGCCAAGAGCTTCATCGAGCGCATGGGTGAGTAACGTTGTCTGCAAAACATACAAATAAATAATCATATATCAAAATTATTCTACAACTATGCCAAACGGAAAGAAAAAGAAGGGCCACAAGATGGCTACTCACAAGCGCAAGAAGAGACTGCGCAAGAATCGTCATAAGAGCAAGTAAGCACTTATTACACGAAGAAATGGAAGGAGTGTACTGAAGCATACGCATTATGCTCGGTGCACCCTTTTTGTTAAACAATTGACAATTCACAATTGACAATTGACAATTAAGCATTAAGAATTAAGCATTAAAAAACATGACAAGCGAAGTTATCATTGATGTGCAGCCAAAAGAGATATCCATCGCGCTCTTGGAAGACAAGAACCTAGTGGAATATCAGAACGAGCCTCGCGAGGCCTCGTTCGCCGTTGGCAACATCTACATCGGCAAGGTGCGCAAGCTCATGCCAGGACTCAACGCTTGCTTCGTGGACGTAGGAAGCGAGAAAGACGCTTTCCTTCACTATCTTGATCTGGGTCTGCAATTCAGCTCTTACGAGAAGTACCTCAAGCAGGTAGCCAGCGACCGCAAGAAGCTCTACCCCATCCAGAAAGCCTCTATCCTACCCGACCTTCCCAAGGACGGAAGCATCCAGAACGTGCTGAAGGTGGGTCAGGAGATCATGGTTCAGGTTGTCAAGGAGCCCATCAACACCAAGGGTCCCCGCCTCAGCTGTGACCTCAGCTTTGCTGGACGCTACATGGTGCTCATCCCCTTCGGCGACAAGGTTTCTGTTTCAAGCAAGATCAAACGCGGTGAGGAGCGTAGCCGCTTGAAACAGTTGGTACAAAGCATGAAGCCCAAGAACTTCGGCGTTATCGTTCGTACGGTTGCCGAGGGCAAGCGTGCTGCCGAGTTGGACGCTGAGCTGAAACTGCTGATGAAACGATGGGACGACGCTATCACCAAGGTTCAGAAGACCACCGAGCGTCCCCAACTGGTATTCGAGGAGCAGACACGTGCCGTAGCACTCCTGCGCGACCTTTTCAACCCCACCTATGACGGTATCCATGTGAACGATCCCGAGATTTTCAGTCAGATTCACGACTATGTCAGTATGATTGCCCCTGAGAAGGCCGACATCGTGAAACTCTACAAGGGCACCGTTCCCATCTTTGACAATTTCGACGTGACCAAACAGCTGAAGTCTGGCTTTGGCCGCACCGTCAACTACAAACGGGGTGCCTACCTCATCATCGAGCATACAGAGGCCATGCATGTGGTAGATGTCAACAGTGGTACGCGCATTAAGAAAGAAAACGGACAGGAAGCCAATGCCCTGGAGACCAACCTAGGTGCTGCCGACGAGTTGGCACGCCAGTTGCGTCTGCGTGACATGGGTGGAATCATTGTCGTCGATTTCATCGACATGAACCTGGCCGAAGACCGCCAGCTGCTCTATGAGCGCATGTGTGAGAACATGAAGAAGGACCGTGCCCGTCACAACATCCTGCCCCTCAGCAAGTTCGGACTTATGCAGATCACGCGCCAGCGTGTGCGTCCCGCTATGGACGTAGCCGTTGAAGAGAGTTGCCCCACCTGTCACGGCACAGGCAAGATCAAGTCGAGCATCCTCTTCACCGACCAGCTGGAAAGCAAGATCGACCGTCTGGTCAACAAGATAGGCATCCGTCGTTTCACGTTGCATGTCCATCCCTACGTCGCCGCCTTCATCAATCAGGGTGTCATCTCCCTGAAGCGCCGCTGGCAGATGAAGTACGGCCTGGGCGTACGCATCGTTCCCAGTCAGAAGCTGGCCTTCCTGCAGTACGAGTTCTACGACTCCAAGCGCCAGTTTATCGACATGCGTGAAGAAAACGAAGTAAGCAAGTAAGCAAAAACAACATGTCAGAACTACCTGCAATGATTTCCGACCTGGCGCTCATCCTGATGGTCGCCGGCATTGTAACCCTCATCTTCAAGCAGCTGAAGCAGCCGCTGGTGCTGGGCTATATCGTTGCGGGCTTCCTGGTCAGTCCCCACATGCCCTATACGGCAAGCGTCACCGACATGTCCAACGTCCACCTGTGGGCCGACATCGGCGTGATGTTCCTGCTGTTCTCGTTGGGACTCGACTTCTCTTTCAAGAAAATACTGAAGATGGGCGCCTCGCCCATCATCAGTGTTATCTGCATCATTACGGCGATGGCCACGCTGGGCTTCATCGTGGGCCAGGCCTTCGGCTGGTCCAAGATGGACTGCATCTTCCTGGGCGGTATGCTGGCCATGTCGTCCACCACTATTATATATAAGGCGTTCGACGATCTGGGTCTGCGACAACAGCAGTTCACGGGTCTGGTGATGAGCGTCCTCATCCTCGAGGACATCCTTGCCATTGTCATGATGGTGATGCTGAGTGCCATTGCCAGCGGCAACGGTACCGATAGTGGTCAGATGCTTGGTTCCATCGTGAAGATCGTGTTCTTCCTGGTGTTGTGGCTCGTGGTGGGCATCTTCGCCATCCCTCTGTTCCTGCGCAGGGTGCGCCGCCTCATCAATGCCGAGGTGCTGCTCATCGTGTCGCTGGGACTCTGCTGTGCTATGGCTGTCTTCTCCACGAAGGTAGGTTTCTCTTCTGCCTTTGGTGCTTTCATCATGGGCAGCATCCTGGCCGAGACCATCGAGGCCGAGCGCATCGAGAAGCTGGTAGAGCCTGTGAAGAACCTCTTTGGCGCCATCTTCTTCGTGTCGGTGGGTATGCTCGTCGATCCTCAGATCATCGTCGATTATGCCCTGCCCATTCTGGCACTCATCCTGACCATCATTGTCGGACAGAGCACCGTGGGCTCGTTCTCGTTCATGCTGGGCGGCGAGTCGCTGAAGTCGGCCATGCGCTGCGGCTTCTCTATGGCGCAGATTGGTGAGTTCTCGTTCATCATCGCCTCGTTGGGTCTGTCCCTGGGCGTCATCAGCGACTTCCTCTATCCTGTAGTGGTGGCTGTATCGGTGATCACCACCTTCCTCACGCCTTACATGATACGCCTGGCAACGCCTGCCTACAATGCCCTTGAGCACAGACTGCCCTCGCGCATCATCCGTTCGCTCAACCACCTGTCGATGAGCCATCCCGACACCACCAAGCGTGGCAAATGGAAACAGCTGCTCAAGCAGATGGTTGTCAACACCATTGTCTACAGCATCCTCTCGACAGCCATCATTACTGTGATGTTCGTCTTCGCTCTGCCACTGGCTGAGAAGTTGGTACCCGTCCAACTGTCCATTCTCAATTATCCATTGTCCATAGCGAAGCTCATCATAGGCCTGCTCACCATCCTCTTCATTGCCCCCTTCCTGCGGGCCATGATTATGAAGAAGAACCACAGCGAGGAGTGGAAGGCCCTGTGGGCAGAGAGCAACCGCAACCGTCCGCCGCTGATGGCCACCGTCCTGATACGAGGCTTCATTGGTGTCACCTACGTGTTCTACGTCTGTCAGCACCTGCTCCACTTTGCGCCTGCCATCGTCATCACCGTGGGTGTTATCGCCGTGGTGCTCATCGTCCAGTCGCGCGGCATCAAGCGCCGCAGCATCCTGCTCGAACGCCTGTTCATCAACAACCTGCGTTCGCGCGACATCGAGGCACAGGTGCACGGCAAGCGCCGTCCGCTCTACGAAGGCAAGCTCCTCGACCGCGATATCCATATTGCCGACTTCGACATTCCTGCCAACTCGGCGTGGATGGGTCAGACGCTCAAGCAACTGAACCTGGGTCGCAAGTATGGCGTCCATGTCAGCAGCATCCTGCGTGGTGGCAACCGTCTCAACATTCCCTCAGGCGATGACCAGCTCTTCCCTTTCGACCGTCTGCAGGTCATTGGCAGCGATGAACAGCTGGGCAAGCTGGCAGCAGCCCTTCAGCAGGAGCTGATGGTCGAAGATGTCAATCTTGAGAAACGCGAGATGAAACTGCGCCAGATGATTATCGGTGCCGACAGTCCCTTCATCGGCAAGACCCTCGAGGAGAGCGGTCTGCGCAGCCGCTACAACTGCATGGTCGTGGGTCTGGAGGAAGGCAAGGAGAACCTCTCTCCCTTCCGTCCCAACCGTCAGTTCCTGGAGGGCGACATCATCTGGATTGTGGGCGAGCAGGCATCGCTCGACACCCTGCTCGAAACCTGATTCCCGTTTTTATCCCCAACAATAACTAAAGACACTATGATGAAAGCAATGAAAAGACTGGCAGCGGTGGCCCTGTTCGTTTGCGCCGCTGGAACCGTTCATGCACAGGGCCTGAAACAGGTAGGCATGAGTGTTCACGACATCGTTCCCAAGGGTTGGATGCACTATGAGGAGCGGGGCGACCTGAACAAGGACGGCATTACGGATGTGGTCCTGATGGTGAAGTCCAACAACAAAGAGCATATCGTGAAGCGCTCCGACGGCTATGAGTACAACTACAACCAGCCTATCTTCGCTGTCTATTTCGGCACATCCGACGGTCGTCTGCAGAAGTGGAAGCAGTATGGCATGCTGTTGCCTGCCGATGATCCTGACAACGAGAACTGCACCATCAACATCAATTTTGAGATTACCCAGCGTGGTGCGCTGATCATCTCCATACAGCCCGATTGTAGTGCGGGTAGCTATTTCACGCACATTGACCGCTATACCTACCGTTTCCAGGATGGCGACTTCTACCTGATAGGCAAGGAGGATGAAAGCATTCAGCGCAACACAGGCGACGTGACGTTGCACAGCGAAAACTACCTGACTTGGAAACGACAGGTCAAGAAGTCGAACTTCTCGGAAGACACACCGCCTGTGGAGAAGTGGACGCGTCTGACGAAGAAGCCTCTTGAGAAGATGGGTGCCCGAAAGCTTGGCACAGAATAAAAAAAAAGGAACCAATATGAAAAGACAACTAGTACTTATCGTTTGCTGCCTCTTCGCAGCAGCCGGCATTGCGCAGCAGCAGCTGGGACAGCGCCCCCGTGTGCAGTCGCCCGTCGTCCATGCCGACGGCACCGTGACCTTCAACTTCTACGACCCGACGGCACAGAGCGTCAGCGTGAACGGCGACTTCGAGGAGATTCGCAACCAGCGCCTCGACATGACCCGTCAGGACAACGGCGTGTGGACGGTAACCACGGCCCCGCTGCGTCCTGAGCTCTACTCCTACAGCTTCAGCGTTGACGGCCAGCGCATCATCGACCCTGCCAACAGCTACGTCAACCGCGACATCTCCACGCTCAGCAACATCTTCATCGTCAGCCACGATGCCAGCGACAAGGGCCACCTCTACGCTGTGAACGACGTGCCCCACGGCACCCTCAGCCGCGTATGGTACGACAGTCCCACGCTGGGCCAGCAACGTCGCATGACCGTCTATCTGCCTGCTGCCTACGACGGTAAGAAGCGTTTCCCCGTGATGTACCTGCTCCACGGTCACGGAGGCGACGAGACGGCCTGGGGCGACCTGGGACGCGCCTCGCAGATCATGGACAACCTCATCGCCGAGGGCCGCTGCGTGCCTATGATCGTGGTGATGCCCAACGGCAACCCCACCTGCAACGCCGCCCCAGGCTGGTGGCACGAGGGCATGTACACCCCCGATGGCAACGCCTTCAACCAGCGTGGTGCCAAGGCCTCGATGGAAGAAAGCTTCCTGGACATTGTCACCTTCGTGGACAGCCACTACAAGACCATCCGCAAGCGCTCAGCCCGTGCCGTCACAGGCCTCTCCATGGGAGGCGGCCACACCTTCGGCATCGCGCGCCTCTATCCCCAGCTCTTCGACTACTACGGTCTGCAGTCAGCTGCCTGCCGCATGCCGCGCGAGATTGTGCCCAGCACGCCCCATTCCAAGCTCGACGACGACTACGACGGGCAGATGCAGCGCCTCTTCGACTCCCGTCCCAAGCTCTTCTGGATAGCCATCGGCAAGGACGACTTCCTCATGCAGATGAACACCGACCTGCGTCAGTACCTCGACCTTCACCACTATCCCTACGAGTACTACGAGAACGACGGCGGCCACATCTGGCGCAACTGGCGTATCTACCTCACCCTCTTTGCCCAGAAGATCTTCAAGTAAAATCAGTTGTCCATGATTCTCAAAAAACATAAAGGTGGATATGAAGAAAACATGTCCATCCGTAAAAATGTAGGAGAAAGTTTGGAGCTTTGATAAAGATTGCTTATCTTTGCAGCGTAAAAAAACAATTGGTTATGAAGTACGATGAATTAGAAGACAACGTTGTTTCAGTAACAGATACAGAAACAATGGATTTGGAAACGGCACGTCAGCTTCTCCACCAGATGGTAAAGGATGTCTATGCTCAGCCATGATAGCATATAAATATGAGATTAGCCGTCAGTGCTATGAGGAAATATATGCATTCTATTACCATGTGGCGTTAAAGTATAGGCACACCTATTTCTTTTTTTCTCCAAATAATTCGACCCATTTTTGACATTTACTACTTTCAAAAAATCTCCGCTTCCAGAGTGTTTACAGTGGAAACGGAGAATTTTACGCTAAATGTCCATTGTCAATTATGCGCTCCAGCTTTGCTGGCTTTTACAAAGCGAAGCGACTAAAAGAACTATGAACTATGAACTGTGAACTATGAACTGTGAACTATGAACTATGAACTATGAACTGTTCACACCCCCCTGCCGTAGATCATAATCCAGGCTGCCTTGAAGTCGAAGTCCAGAGGCGTGTAGCGGCTTTCAAATTCGCTCATGGCTGTGATAAGTGCGTGCATCACGTCGTAGTTCTTGTAGCTGATACGAGTCTTCGGGTCATACGACAAAGCGTGTTTCCATACCGTGACCAATAGCTGCTGCATGCGGTTCTCTACATAGTCTATGTAGTTCTCCGTGTGGTTGCCGTCGGCATTGGCAGGTGCCCATCTGCGGATGATGGCGGCAGGCGTGCTGCCATTCTCGCGCATGCAGTAATTGCTTATCAACTTGATGGCTGCCCTCAGGCCGTATGCCATGGTCTTGAATTCCTCGAAGACGGGGTCACTCTTGTTGGAATATTTCTTTCCCACCCAGCGGTTCTTCTCAGAATACTTGATGTTAAGGGGATTGTTGTTCCTTTCGCCCCTCGTGATTTTTCTTGTATCTTCTTCCATGTTAATTTTTAATGCTTAATGCTTAATGCTTAATGTTTAATGTGTCTCACTCCATTTTCCCTATCTTCACATATCCTTCGCCGTCAGCTTCATCTATAATGCCGTCTTTCTTCCAACGGTGTAGTACAGTTGCCGCACCAAAATAGGATAAACCCAGTGCCATTAGGTCTTCACGTGTGAAGTTCTTGGGCAACTTCTCATAGCGTTCTTTCGTCTTATCTGCACGGCGTCTTGGCTTGAACGCCAGTTCCTCCTGCTGCAATGCCTCTATCACGTCGTTGCCGAACATGTGAATCTGCATCTCCAGCACAAAGTCGCCGATGAGACGGGCAAACTCCAGGTCGTCGTCGGTTATCTGCAGTTCCTCGCCATGCTCCAGCTCGCGCAACTGACGCAGGACGGCACGTACCAGCGTGTAGCGTATCATGATGAGGGGTATGCGCTTGCGGAAGTAGTCCAGACACTTGTCATCGTTCATGGCAGCCTGCTCGCACAGTTCCTTCTCGTACTCGTAGGCAAAGTCCACCAGCTTGTCAC